>Ga0194121_10008862_pt1 | contig 12608 bp, 12 predicted proteins | sample TA2MahCa50mmetaG_FD_148609 | JGI IMG/M metagenome (GOLD analysis project Ga0194121, IMG submission 148609) | Freshwater microbial communities from Lake Tanganyika, Tanzania - TA2015020 Mahale Deep Cast 50m | ecosystem: Environmental > Aquatic > Freshwater > Lake | place: Tanzania: Lake...
CGCAAAACATGATGAAACTGGCAGAGCAACACGACCCTGATCGGTATCGTCAACGCTTCGTTGAGGTACTGACATCAAATCGATAGATGCGATTGCCATGGAGCGCCTCGCTTTTGTCTGCGATGGAATCAAGGAGTTCTCCCGTTTGTTCTACATTGGACCAATAGGCATTTAACACGACATAGACAAGATTGCTTTTCCCGAGTCGTGCGGCTTCTTGAATAGCTTCTCGTGTGGGTTCGTGGCTGGTCACGCGTAAAAAGATTTCATACAGTGGTCCGCCGGTGGGAAGAGGATAATAAAACACGTCGCCGGCGTAGCGTTTAAATCCAAATGCTTCGACCGCAGCTGCGGAGACACTTTGGTTTGCAAGCACGGTGTAGTGTTTTCCGGTCGCATCTTTCTCGATCCATCGGACCGTATCACGATCGGCTTGACCAACGCTCCAGCCATGACCAACGATCGTCGCATCGTGACGCGGGAGGGCGAGATAGGCGTTTGCCGCTTGCCATCCAGACAAAAGAAGCAACAGGGCCATCGTGAGGATAAAGGATTTTTTTAACCCACGTTCGAGGAACCACGAGAGTCCGTGGAGGGCAGGGAACAGAAGCATGAGTTGCGCGATGACAAAGAGACGATCGGCGTAGTTGCCTCGCTCGTAGTCAATCAAAAAGGAGAACTCACCGCTGGTTTTAAGAATCGCTCCGGCGAAGGCAAGACCAATCCCCAATAAAAGAAAGGCAAACCACAGTGAACGATGTTTGTGTTTCACGCATGCGATGATACTGAGAACAAACACGGCAAGTGGAAAAAGAAACGCGACGCAGGCAGCCCAATCAGCCCAGAGCGCAACGTGGGTCGGTGGAAAAAGAAACAGGCGATCGAGAAAATGAAGATAGGTGGAAAAAGAGAAGAGAGGTTGAAGATTCCATAGGATACGCGCTCCTCCTCGAGCGCTGTTGATAAAGAAAGCGAGCGGAACAGAAACGATCGAAGCCGCTACAATACCCCAGCGCAGCATCCTTCGTTCCACCAATAGGACGAGCAATGTCGCCCCTAAAAAGGGGAGACCTGCAAGCGGGTGGGTGATGGTAGACCAGAGGGCGATAAGAAGTGGTGGGAGTAGCACGTAGCACGTAGCACGTAGCACGTAGCGAGTTTGAAGAGCGAGGGAGACGGCGATTAAACCTAAAATATAGGCAAATGCTTGCGGAGTGGTTGCGACAAAAAGTCCGAGCGGCAGAAGGAGCGTGATACCTGCTATGCGGTATCCACGACCCGTTTCTTTGTCACCGAACGTCCAGGGAATCAATCCCGCGAGGAGGGGGACAAGAAAGATGTCGAAGAGGTGTATCGATGTTCGGAATAAGCGTGCGAGCCATGTGACGAGCACATATTGTCCAATGTAATAGGGCGGTTTGGGAACCAGATAGCCGGTTTGTAATAAAATATTTTCGCTGGCGCGATGTAAAAATCCATCAAATCCATAGCCGATTTTGTAGAGCAGGGGAGCGATGAGAGTGACGCTTAAGATTGCAAGAGACGTGATGATGGTTGTGACCACCATGGATCCTTTGCGCCAAGCAACAAGAAAGGAGCAGAGAAAGATCAGCGCGATCGCCGCGAGCGTCCCTGGGGCCATGAGAGGCCAAGGGGTGCGAATACTCACGTTCGTGGCAGCTGCAAGGGCAGAGGTTAAAACAAAGAATGTCGCGAGCACGGCAGGAATGAGGGCGAGTAATGAAAGGAATGTGCCCGGCGAAGCCGGGCCCGGCTTCGCCGGATGATGCGTGGCGCGTAATGAAGGACTTGGATCGCTTGCTTCTTGCTGCTTGCTACGTGCTGCGTACACATACCCCTGCATCATCCCAATCCCTACCGCCAGCGTCACAGCATCACTTTGATATCCCAGTTTCCATCCCGCGTAATACCAGATCGTCTGAAGAATGGATTGCAGTGCGAGGATAACGATGATGCCAAACACGGATGGCATAATTTTATTTGTGTGTGGAAAGAGATGGCGTCCAAACACATATCCATCAAATAAAATAGCAAAGACGATCACGACGGACGTCGCAAGATGTGATGGAGCGACACATGCTAACACGATGAGTGCCAACACAAACACCCCAGAAAAAATCAGCTCAACCAAACGTTCGGACATGGTGTCTATGGTACCTCGGTACCGATCCCGTGTCAGGTCTAACCCTCACTTGTGGATAAATTGCCTCGGTGTCAAGTCTAAACCTGGTATCAATGGTCCCATTCTGCTAGGATTCCTTTCATGTTTGCCATTATCATTTTTTTAGTTGTTCTATCGTTTCTTGTTTTGGTTCATGAATTAGGTCACTACGTTGCTGCGCGGATTTTTGGGGTAAAAGCAGAGGAGTTTGGGTACGGATTTCCTCCGCGAGCCCTTGGATTTGTAAAGGAACAGGGAAAATGGAAACGGGTGGGTGTGCGTGATCAAAAAACGTACGCATCGACCATTTGGTCGATCAACTGGCTGCCCCTCGGTGGATTTGTGCGTCTCAAAGGGGAGCAGGGTGAGCGGGCGCATGATGCAGATTCATTTCTTGCCAAAGGGGTGGTTCCTCGCATCGTTATTTTGGCCGCAGGAGTCACCATGAACTGGGTATTGGCAGCGGTGATTTTTATCATCGCCTTTATGATTGGCGTCCCGGTGCAGACAGATCAACTTCCGCCTGGAGCGATCATTCGAGATGAGCGCGTGCAGATTACGAATATTATTCCAGACTCTGCCGCGGCAAAAGCGGGGATGGCGGCAGGAGATTTTTTGATTTCTCTTAATAATGTCCCCATCACCCGTGTGTCTGATGCGCAGTCCCGACTCAAAGCGGATACAGAGGGAGGAACACCGATTCGTATCTCGTTTGCTCAGGGCGAGGAGATAAAAACAGTGACGATCAAACCTGAGTATGTTGAATCTCTGAAGCGCCCTGGCCTTGGTGTTGCCCTTGCAGATACGGGGATTGTACGTTTTCCCTGGCACCGTGCGATCCTTCAGGGGGTCTCTTCCACCTGGATGTATACAAAGCTCATCATCGGAGGATTATATGGCTTGTTACGTGATTTGATTGTCCAACAAAAAGTCACGACAGATGTTTCCGGACCTGTGGGTATTGCGGTGATGACCGGTCGGATTGCCCGTCAGGGATGGTGGTCGCTTGCGCAGTTTACCGCGCTTCTCTCGCTCAATCTCGCGGTGATAAATTTTTTACCCATCCCCGCGCTTGATGGAGGTCGTGCGATTTTTGTCTTTATCGAGTCATTGCGCCGCCGTCGCACGAGTCCACGATTTGAAGCACTTACTCATCAGTTTGGGTTTTTTGCTTTACTTTTGCTCATCGCCATTGTCACGGTTCATGATTTGCGGCAGTATGGCGGTGTGATCTTACGAGGTCTTGGACAAATTATTGGATTATAATATATGACTTTTGTCGACAAATTGCAGGCGCTGGCGCAGACAGCGAATCGGGCAATCAAACAAGCCAAGACCCTTGACGAGCTGCAAGAATTAGAGACGCGTTTTTTAGGAAGAAAAGGGGAGTTAACAAGTTTATTGCGTGGGTTGGCAGAGGTGGATGAGAAGGAGCGGCCAGCGTTAGGTTCTTTAGCAAATGAGGTGAAAGTGAAGATTGAGTCGCAAATCGTTCAAGCGCGTGTTGGGTTGTCACAAGGAGAGATGCAAGAGCAGTTACATGCAGAAGCAGAAGATGTCACAGAGCCAGGAACAAGACCGCCTGAGGGACATCTACATCTCGTGACCCAAGCGATGCGAGAAATTACCGAAATTTTTTCGCGCGTTGGGTTTGTGCGAACACGTTATCCTGAAGTGGATTGGGATTGGTACGCGTTTGAAGCACTCAATATGCCTAAGGATCACCCGGCGCGTGATGAGTGGGAGACGTTTTTTATAGACGCGCCGCCCTCAGCAAAAATGGGAAAAGTGGTTCTTACGCCGCACACCTCAAATGCCCAGGTCAGAGAAATGGAGCAAAAGAAATTTCCGATCCGCATCATTAATATGGCGAAATGCTATCGTCGACAAATGGACATCACGCATGTGCCCATGTTTCATCAGTTTGAAGGGCTGTACGTCGACAAGAACGTGGGGATTACACATCTGCGAGGAATATTTGATTATTTTGTCAAGCAGTTTTTTGGACCAACACGTCAAACACGTTTGCGGCCGTTTCATTTTCGTTTCACCGAACCGTCGTTTGAAATCGATGTGTCGTGCGGCATCTGTGACGGTACGACGAAGCTTCCGAATGGAGAGAAATGTCGAACGTGTAAATCTGGTTGGTTGGAGCTTGGTGGCTCAGGGATGGTCCATCCCAATGTGCTCAAGGCGGCTGGCCTTGATCCAGAAGAATATTCCGGATTTGCCTTTGGTTGGGGCGTTGAGCGTAGCTATATGATGAAAGAAGGGATGCAGTTGGACGATATTCGAACGCTCTATAAAAACGACCTGCGATTCTTGCAACAATTCTAGTATGAATCTTCTTGTTTCCTACGACTGGTTAAAAGAATATGTCGGATTAAAAGAAACGGCGGAGGAGTTTGCCGCTCGCGTTTCGCTTTCTGGTCCTGGGGTGGAACGATTGTATCCTCAGGGAGCTGATCTTGCCGGTATTGTTGTTGGTCATGTACGAGAGATTAAGCCACATCCAAACGCGGATAAGCTACGAGTGGTGATCGTCGATGCAGGAAAAAAATTATCTATCGTGTGTGGAGGATCGAATGTAAAAGAAGATCAATGGGTCGCTGTCGCAACGGTTGGATCAAAAGTGCGGTGGCATGGAGAAGGAGATTTGATCGAATTAAAACCCACAGAGATTCGTGGAGTAGAAAGCGAGGGGATGATCTGTGCGGCAAACGAGATTGGATTGTTTGAGGCGTTTCCGCATGCGGAGCGTGAGATTTTAGATTTGGGAGCATCTGTGCCTGGAGCAAAGTGGAAAGCGGGCATGTCGCTCGCAAAAGCATTGGATTTGGAAGGAGACGTTGTGATGGATACGGAAGTCACGACCAATCGTCCAGATGCCATGTCTATGGTTGGGATGGCGCGCGAAGCGGCGGCGATTTTAAAGCGGCCGTTTTTGTGGAAGTCAGCTAAAGCCATCAAAGAAGGCAAACAGTCCCTCTCTATCAAGGTCGATGACAAAAAATGGTGCCCACGATTCATGGTGGTGCGAGTCAATGATGTGCATGTGGCTTCATCACCCTGGTGGATGAAGCGTCGTTTGATCTCAGCAGGGATTCGTCCCATCAACAATCTGGTCGACATCACTAACTATGTGCTGTTGGAGCTTGGTCGTCCGATGCATGTCTTTGATGCAGATAAGATCACGGGACATCTTCATGTTCGTCTTGCGAAGAAGGGAGAATCGATCGCGGCGTTAGATGGAAAGACCTATCAACTCCAATCCAATCATCTCGTGATCGCCGATGATCATGGCCCCCAATCGATCGCGGGAATCATGGGCGGAGAGGCGAGTGGCGTGACGGCGCAAACCAAGCATGTGATTTTTGAATCGGCGTTATGGGATCCGGTACATATTCGTCGCACCGCACGTGACCTGAATCTTTCTTCAGAGGCACAAGCGTTGTTCGAAAAAGGATTGTCGACGGAGTCTGCTCCGTTTGGATTAAACCGCGCCGTTGAGTTGTGTCAGGAGTTGGCGGGCGGCATGGTCGCGTCTCGCGTCTTTGATTCGCAAACGACAAAATACAAACCATTGAGTTTTAGTATCTCCTTTGAAGAAATGAATTCCGTTGTGGGGATCGAGATTCCAAAAAAGGAAGCCGTCGATACCTTAAAGCGTCTTGGTTTTGACCTAAAAGCTAACAGCTCAAAGCTAACAGCTATCGTCCCCTGGTGGCGTGATCATGACATCGAATCTGGTCGTGATTTGGTCGAGGAGGTAGCTCGCGTGTATGGCTATGGAAGAATCCCGCCGATGGTTCCGGTTGGACTCGCCTCACGACCTCAATCATCTGAACTGCTTTGGGAAGATCGTTTGCGTACCGTCGCGAAAGGGGCTGGACTTACGGAAATTTATACGTATTCATTCGTGTCTGAGTCGCTGCTTATGAAGGCAGATTTTGATCCGAGTAAATTATTGAAAGTGCAAAATGAGCTGTCGAGCGATTTTGTGTACATGCGCACCAGCTTGCTCCCATCCATGTTGCAAGTGATAGCAGAAAATCAGGAACGATTCCGTGAGCAACAGTTGTTTGAAGTCGCGCACGCATATTTTCCTCATCAGGAAAAGCAAACCGAGCTTCCGGATGAACGTCTGCAATTAAGCGTTGGGTATTTGGGTGGTGATGATGTGTGGAAAAAAGCAAAAGGATTTGCGGAGCATCTCTATCAAGAATGTGGAATCGACCATGTTGAGTGGCACCGACTGGAGAACGACCCATTCTGGCATCCAGGGCGAACGGTGCAAGCATTTACAGGAGATACTACTTTACTCGGAACCATGGGCGAGGTTCATCCATTGATATTGCAACGGTTTGGTATTGAGGGGCGTGTGGCGATGGTTGACGCATCATTGGAAGAGATATTTGCCCAAGCACATTCCACAAAACGCTATACCCCATTACCATCTTTTCCTGAGGCCAAGCGTGATCTTGCATTGGTCGTTCCTCTGGAAGTAGAAGTACAGAAGCTTATTGCAGAAATAAAAAATGTATCGAGGACTATTCAGCACGTTGAGTGGTTTGATACGTACCGCGGAGAAGGGATCCCTGCTGACAAAAAATCCGTTGCTCTTCATTTGACGTTTTCTGCCCCAGATCGCACGCTCGAAACAAAAGAGGTGGATGAGATGATGGAAACAATCGCCGAGCGATTGGTAAGTTCTTTTCGCGCCGTTATTCGAGCATGATGTTTCATGTTATACTGATGGAGTATGACGCTCTTCTCAGTTCAAGATTTGTTGCACGTGGTCGGTGCGATTTGTTTGATTTGGATCACGGTGTTCTTGTGCTGGGCGTTGTATCAGATCGGAAAGCTCGTGAAACAGGGGAATGAGGTGATGGCAGGCGCACGACACAAGCTTGCAGAAGTCGAGCGTATTGTGACGGGAGTTGGTCAATCGATCAGCTCGATTGCCCTTGGTGGTAAAGCGATTCAATCATTTTTAAAAAATAAAAAGAAGAAGCATCGGGGGGAAGATTGATATGAGAATTCTTGGCATTGACTATGGATCGGCTCGCGTGGGAGTCGCACTTGGGGATACGGAAACACGCGTGGCAAGTCCGTGGCGTGTGATCGCAAATGAAGACGTTGAGGAAACGATTGATCGACTGGGTGAAATAGCGAAACAAGAGCGCGCGGAAAAATTCGTGGTAGGCATGCCGCGTCCACTCGCGGATCAATTGGGCGAGAGCGATCAAACGCGCGAGGTCAAAGTGTTTATTGAGCGACTCGCCCGCTTGTCGTTTCCGATCGAAGAGGAAAATGAAACTTTGTCGAGTGCCCTTGCCGCTAAGCAAGCAAAGGAAATGGGGGAGACAAAAAAGAGAGATGATTTGGCCGCAACCGTCATCTTACAAGGATGGCTGGATCGATATGAGCTATCTTCGTGATACGGTGATCATTTTAAAGAATGAGCCGTTTCGAGAACAGGATTCATGGGTCACGATGTATGGAAGGCAGTTTGGAAAGTTGCAAGCGGTTGCCCGTGGGGCGCGTCGTGCATCTGCCAAATCTCTGGGTCACCTTGAGCCTTTGTCGGAAGTAGAAGTGATGATTGCGAAGGGGGTGAGTTTTGATAAGTTAGCGGTGGCGCATGCGATTCATCCTCGCGTTGTCTTGCGAGAAGAGCTTGGGATGATCGCGCTTGCCTGTGGATTCGCGGATCTCGTCGACGTGCTCACGAAGCCTGGGCTAGAAGATCGCGCGATTTTTGATTTATGCATTGAGTTGTTCTCGCTCTCCCAATCCGAAACCTTTTCTCTCGCAAGATTTCAACTGCTCTTTGCTGGAGCAACACTCCGACTCCTTGATCTTCTTGGTTACGCTCCAGCCGTGTCTGAGATCGAGATCTCTGAAGATGGTCGGCGCATGCTCCATTTTATGCGTCGACGACCCTTGTCAGAGCTGTTAAAGATCACCGCTCCCGCCTCACTCTTTTTTGAAATCAGTCGCGTGATGGATGACTGTGTAAAACTCGCCCCATGGTATAAGCAGCCACACGGTTCCAGAACCCTGGCTTCCATCTTGAGCTAACAGTTGCCTGATAGGTATTGCTTGAGGTATGATCCGGCCCATATGGATTGTCTTATCAAGGATTTTGCACAGCACGTGGGGGAGGTCGTGACGATGAAGGGCTGGTCTTATAATGTGCGCTCGAGTGGGTCGATCGTCTTTTTGCAAATGCGTGATGGAAGCGGATTTACGCAAGCCGTGGTTGCAAAGCCGACCGTGAGTGAAGAGGTATGGAATGCCGCCTCGCGTTTGACGATCGAGTCGTCCGCCATCGTCACCGGTACGGTCACCAAGCATCCAAAACAAGAAGGGGTGTATGAACTGCAGGTAACAGACGTACAACCAATTCAGATCGCAGAAGAATATCCGATTGGCAAAAAAGAACACGGTCCAGATTTTCTATTTGATCATCGTGATTTGTATGTACGCTCCAAAACTCCTTGGGCCGTGTTACGTATTCGTGATCGCGTGTTTCTTTCTATCGAGCAATTTTTTCATGAAGAGGGATTTATTCGATTCGACACGCCGATCATTCAACCAACAAGCTGTGAAGATACCACACAATTATTCACCGTAGATTATTATGAGACCCCTGGGTACTTGTCGCAATCCGGTCAGCTGTACAGCGAGGCGGGGATCATGTCCTTTGGAAAGGTCTATGATTTTGGTCCGGTGTTCCGCGCGGAAAAAAGCAAAACACGTCACCATTTATCTGAATTGTGGATGATGGATGCAGAAATGGCATTCCATGATCAGACGATGAACATGGATGTCCAGGAGCGACTTGTGAAAAGAATGGTAAAAGATGTGCTCGAACATTGCCAGGAAGAGTTGAAGATTTTGGAGCGAGATACAACGATCTTACAAAAGTTGGTACACGAACCATTTGTTCACCTCAAGCATGCAGAAGCAAAACGGATACTCAAAGAAGAAGGATTGATCACGAAGGAGACATACGATGATACGTATTGGCAAGATGACATGTCGACGGAAGAGGAGATTGCACTCGGAAATAAATACCAATTGCCCGTGTTTATTGAAGATTATCCTGCGCAAATTAAATCGTTTTATATGAAGCGATTTGTGGATGCAGGGGGAGTCTTGCGTGCGCGTTGTGCAGACCTGATTGCGCCAGAAGAAGGGCGCGAGATTGTTGGCGGTAGTCAACGTGAAGAAAGTTACGAAGCGCTGAAAAAAGAGATCGTCGATCGCAAATATCCGTTGGAAAAATACGAGTGGTATTTAAACACGCGCAAATACGGCAGTGTCCCACATAGCGGCTTCGGCCTAGGTCTTGAGCGCACCGTGCGCTGGATCTGTGGCGTTCACCATGTGCGGGAAACGATTCCATTTCCACGTTTGCTCAATCGAATGGAGCCATAATTGGGTGTTTGGTTGGAAGTGTGTAAGAAAACCCTGTAGAATAGAGGCATGTCCGATGAATTTAAGAGCAAAAAATGGGCAAGCGGTGTTGTCACCTCTCTTTTTGTTGGCGTTTTATTAGCCGGGGTTGTCTCTACGTTGAATAAAGATCGGGGTTTGTCGACAAATTCCGCGACTTCTTCCCATCAGATCATTATTCCATCGAGCGATCAGTATGTGTCGCCTCTTGGAAAAATCGTGCAAGCACTTCCGCTTGACCCAACTTGGTTTGGATTTCCTGAATCCTCAAACACCTCTTCCCTCGATACGCGAGAGGTGACGAAAAAGCATGTCTCTAGTACGTTGACATTGATTAAAGATGCAGAAGGTAAGACCTATACCGATCCCAAGGTGCTTGGCGTGATTGACCCAACGCATGTGGCCGTTGTCGCAAATAGTGATACCGGGAAAGCTGTCTTGTCTGTGAATCAGGAAGGGCGCGCGACTCCTCTTGCGATGCTTAGCTCCAGTACAACCCCATTTCTCAACAATCAAGGTTCGGTGTGTTTAAAGTAATGTGGTACACTAGTGGCTGTATGAGCTCTGTTCACTTTCAAAAATACCCTGATGGGTGGATTAAAATTTGGATTGGGATCGGTTTACTTGGTTTTCTCGCCATTTTGTTTTTTGTAACCCTGGCGCAGGGGACGTTTTTGACAGAGCAGCAAAGATTCATTGCATGCAGTAAGCAACAGCGCACGGATTGTGATCCATCCTTTTTTTGGATGATGAATGACTGGGAGTTGCCCTATGATACGGTGCCGGTTAAAAAGTAGTTGCGCCAAATGAGCAAATCTGGTGAAATCGGTCGAATACTATGCCACGTCTATTAGTGAAAGATACGGTTGCGGCCGTCGGTCAGACCGTTGTATTGAAGGGTTGGGTCCATGCCCGGCGGGATATGGGAAAGTTTGGATTTATTGATCTGCGGGATCGATCCGGGATTGCGCAGGTGATTATGATTCCAGCAGAGCTCTCGGAGCGTGGACAAGCCGCCATGAAAGATTTGCGCTCGGAATATTGTGTTGCGATTGAAGGAGTTGTTCAAGCACGATCGGAAAAACAGGTGAATCCAAATATGGCCACCGGGACCATCGAGATCCTGGCTCAGGATATTGAGATCTTGAATCCAGCCAAGACGCCACCGTTTGAAGTGAATGCAGATACGAGCGGGATTCATGAAGAAGTGCGCTTGAAATATCGCTACTTGGATTTGCGCAGTGAGCGCATGCAACGGAATCTTCGTTTGCGCGACACGATCATCACGTTTTTCCGTACCTACATGCACGCCCATGATTTTACAGAAATAGAAACACCTATTTTGATGAAGGGGACACCAGAAGGCTCCCGAGAGTATCTTGTGCCCTCGCGTTTACATCACGGAACATTTTACGTATTGCCGCAATCACCGCAGCAATTTAAACAGCTCTGCATGGTTGCAGGATTTGAACGCTACTTTCAGATCGCTCGCTGTTTTCGTGATGAGGATCAGCGAGGTGATCGTCAGCCGGAATTTACGCAATTGGATTTTGAGATGTCGTTTGTCACACAAGAAGAGATCCTTCAGTATACGGAAGCGATGTTTATCGAGATGGTGAAAACCCTGTTTCCGGAAAAACGCATTTCTTCCACGCCATTTCCTCGACTCACCTATGCGGAAAGCATGGAGCGATATGGGAATGACAAACCGGACCTTCGCAAAGACAAGCATGATCCAAATGAATTGGCCTTTGCTTGGGTACTGGATTTTCCGATGTTTGAAGTGGATGAAGAAGGAACGATCGCCGCCAAACATCACCCATTTTGCTCTATCAAGGAAGAAGATCGTGAAAAATTTATGCAAGGAGAGGATTTGATGCATATTCGAGCTAATGCCTATGATTTGGTGTTGAATGGATATGAATTAAGTTCCGGAAGTATCCGTATCCATGAGCGTGAATTACAAAAACGCATTTTTGATCTTTTGCAGATCAGCGAAGCGGATCAGCAGGCGCGATTTGGTCATATGCTCGAAGCGTTTGAATATGGAGCCCCTCCGCACGGAGGATTTGCGCCAGGGATCGATCGGATTGTGATGTTGATGGCAGGTGAACCAAATATTCGGGAAGTGATCGCATTCCCTAAAACAGGAGATGCTCGCGATCTCATGATGGGCGCTCCATCTGACGTCGAAAAGAAGCGGTTGGATGAAGCACATGTCCAAATCAAACAATGAGCTACTCCGTTCGCGTACATGATTTTGAGGGGCCGTTAGACCTCTTGCTCCAGCTTATTGAAGGAGAAAAAATGGAGATTACCAACGTGTCGCTCATGGCCGTGACCGAACCGTTTGTAAAACAGGTAGAAGCGCAGAAAGGCAAGGTCCCGCCAGAAGAGTTGGCAGACTTCCTCGTCATCGCCGCCAAGCTTATTTATCTTAAGTCAAAAGCTCTTCTCCCCTCATTCCTTGACCCTGCATTGGAAGAAGGACCAGATTTGGAATCGCAATTACGTTTATACAAGGCATTTGTAGAAGCCGCGAGGCAGATTGGTGAGATGGCGATGAGCGGTTCTTCTTTATATGGGAGATCCAAGCGGATGTCACGCATGATGTCTCAAGGATTTGTCGCACCAACCGGAGTGTCGTCACAGGTCTTACGGGATTTGTATCAGCGTGTGATTCAGCGATTGGAGCCGTTGATTCAATTACCCAAGGCGGCGGTGGAGCGCGTCATTTCGATCGAGGATAAAATTTTGGAATTGGGCGAACGGGTCAAACGACACATGAAAACGTCCTTTCATAGATTTCTCGCAGAAGCCAAAGATCGTGGAGAAATGATCGTTTCTTTTTTGGCTTTGCTTGAGCTTATCAAACTGCGCAGTGTGAACGTTACACAAGAACATGTGTTTCATGATATTCAATTGGAAAGCTATGAGACTTGATTCTAAAATAGAAGCGATT
>Ga0194121_10008866_pt1 | contig 12603 bp, 8 predicted proteins | sample TA2MahCa50mmetaG_FD_148609 | JGI IMG/M metagenome (GOLD analysis project Ga0194121, IMG submission 148609) | Freshwater microbial communities from Lake Tanganyika, Tanzania - TA2015020 Mahale Deep Cast 50m | ecosystem: Environmental > Aquatic > Freshwater > Lake | place: Tanzania: Lake...
GCAGCTATGTGGTAGACAACAGCAGTGCATGGCGCATGGAAAAAGACATTCCCCTACTTGTACCCGAAGTAAACGGACACGCGCTAACAGAAAATCGCCACATCATAGCAAACCCTAACTGCAACACAATACAAATGCTGGTGGCCCTGAAACCCTTGCATGACCGCTATGGTATCAAACGCATTGTGGTGAGCACCTATCAGAGTGTTACGGGTACAGGCCAAAAAGCGGTAGAGCAAATGAATGCTGAACGCGAAGGCAGGCAGGTAAAGCCTGTGTATCCGCATCCCATAGACCGCAACATCCTCCCGCACATTGATGTGTTTCTGGATAACGGCTACACCAAAGAGGAAATGAAGATGGTACTGGAAACCCGCAAGATTATGGAAGTGCCCGATATGGCGGTAACGGCCACCACAGTAAGGGTTCCCACCACAGGCGGACACAGCGAAAGTATCAATGTGGAATTTGAACGGGATTTTGACCTTGCTGAAGTGCGCTCTCTGCTAAACAACGCTCCCGGCGTGGTGGTTCAGGATGATGTTCAAAACAACATATATCCCATGCCTATTTGGAGCCACGATAAAGATGATGTTTTTGTGGGGCGTCTGCGTCGCGATGAAAGCTGTGCCAACACCCTGAACATGTGGGTGGTGAGCGATAACCTGCGCAAAGGTGCCGCCACCAATGCCGTTCAAATTGCTGAACTGCTCATGCAAAAAGGGTTCATCAACGCCTAAGGATTTTTTCCATAGCGGCAGTCAGTTTGCATTTTACTACCTTTGTAACCGCATTTGGGGTGCTTTTCCAAAGGAAACGCTGAGACCATACCCGTATCACCTGATCAGGATAATGCCTGCGCAGGGAAATGTGTAGCCTTAATCAGGGCGACCCGGATGCAGAATACATAGCATCCATGAAATCAACTTTAATAACCATCGCGCTGGCCCTGTATGCCATTCATGCATTCGGCCAATCAGGCCTTGACACTATCCGGGCAAAAACCATTGAAGAAGTAATGGTATCGGCAACACGCGCCACATCAGGAACACCCGTTGCCCAAACAACTGTTTCTCGCAAGGAAATTCAGATACAAAACACCGGCCGCGATTTGCCCGTATTGCTTCAGTTTCAGCCCGGAGTGACCGTTACCACCGATGCCGGAGCCGGTGTTGGCTACACCGGTGTTCGTGTGCGGGGGAGCGACGCCACACGCACCAACGTTACTATTAATGGCGTACCTATCAACGACGCGGAGAGCCATGGTACTTTCTGGGTAAACATGCCTGATATGGCAACAGGCCTCTCCAGTGTCCAAATTCAAAGGGGTGCCGGCACCAGCACACATGGCGCAGGGGCTTTCGGAGCCACCGTAAATATGCAGACTTTCAGCTCAAACAAGCCGTATCTGCTATTTTCCAACACAGCAGGCAGCTTCGGTACGCTTCGCAACTCTTTGTCAGTAAGCACCGGCCTCATCAACAACCACTGGACTGCCGATTTCAGGCTTTCTTCCATCAACAGCGATGGTTTTGTGGACAGGGCAACAAGCACACTCCGCTCCTACATGACCGCCCTTGGTTATCAGGGAAAAAACTGGTCGGTGAAATGGATGTCGTTTGGCGGTAAAGAACAAACCTATCAGGCATGGTGGGGCGTGCCTAAGGAAAAGCTGCAAGGCTCCGAATCCGATCTGTTAAACCACTATTACCGCAACCTTGGGGTGACATACAAAACGGCCGATGATTCTGTTAATTTGTTTAATTCAAATCCCAGAACCTACAATTATTACACTTATCCCCGGGAAATAGACGACTATACCCAAAACCACCACCATCTGTATTTCACCGCAAAAACAGGTTCAAACAGCAACCTGAACGCAACCCTTTACTACACCCGCGGACTCGGCTTTTTTGAACAATTCCGCTATCAGGACAAACTATCAAATTACCTGTTACCGCCTACCATAATCGGCACCGACACCATTACGCGCAGCGACATTATTCGCCGTCGCTGGCTTAATAACCATTTGATGGGAAGCAACATCAGCTGGAACCACAGCACAGAAAAATCAGCCTGGATAATCGGATTGGGCTACAATGAATACAATGGCAAACACTACGGCCTCATTGTGTGGGCTTCTCAGGCGCCAATGGCAACCCCCGATCAGTCTTACTACAATGGCACAGGATTCAAAACAGATGCCTCTGTTTTTGTGAAAAATACCCGCAGGTGGACCCAAAACCTGCAAACCTGGATAGACCTGCAGTACAGAAAAGTAAACCATAACGGCACAGGCACGGATAACGATCTCAGAAACATCCATTTTTTGGGTGATTTCGGGTTTTTCAACCCCAAGGCCGGAATTGTGTACCAACAAAATAACCATGGCTTTTACGGCAGCATAAGCATAGCCAACCGTGAACCCTCACGCAGCGATTTCACCGACCACAAAACCAATGATGTGCCCAAACCTGAGAAGCTTGCAGACTGGGAGCTTGGCTGGAAACATTCCGGCAAAAATGGTTCGCTGTTCGTAAATCTCTACTACATGAATTACCGGAGCCAGCTGGTTCTGACAGGCGAGGTAAATGATGTGGGCTCGCCGCTGAGACGCAATGTGGAAAAGAGTTTCCGCCGTGGCATTGAAGCAGGATTTGAACAAAAAATTTCTTCCATAATCAAAACCGGTGGCAATATTTCACTGAGCCAAAACAGAATTGAACGGCTGGTAAATGTAATCCCGAATTATTTTACCTACCAGCAGAATGATAGTGTATTTAATAATGTTCCCATCGCCATGTCGCCCGCAACCAACGCAGCGGTCTGGCTTGAATTCAGCCTGGGGAAAAGTACCAGCATTCGCTATCTACACAAATATGTCAGCAGACAATACCTCGACAACACAGGCGACACCTACCGCAGTCTCTACCCATACCATTTTGCTGAACTTTGGCTGAAAAAAAGTTATACCCTAAAACCGGGTGCTACGCTGGATATACAATTTCAGGTGCTGAATATTTTCAATACTTTGTATTCATCCAACGGCTACACTTTCATGTACACCTATAGAAGCAGGGATATAACGCAGGAGGTATTTCTATATCCTCAGGCAGGAAGGAATATTATGGGGGGCATCACCTTAAGATTCTAGTTTAGGTAAGCAGAATTCTTACACCCAAATAACCGAGGATGGCCTTTAGGAAGTCAGACCCCGCTGCCGCACCACTTCATACAGTGCCACGCCGGCCGCAACGGACACGTTTAGCGAACCCACACCCTCTTTCATCATGGGTATTCGAAACTGCACGTCGCAGAGTTTGCGGGTATCTGTTCCCAGTCCCTTCTCTTCATCACCCAGTATAAGGGCAACAGGACCGGTTAGTGTTGCTTCATACATAGAATCAGTGGCTTTTTCGGTAGCACCGGCCAGCATTAGGCCGCTGTTTTTAATAAACTTAAGCCCGTGATAGAGACTTTGCACTCTGCATATTGGAATATGCATCAACGCGCCGGCTGAAGTTTTCACGGCATCGGCATTGATGGCGGCACCACCTTTCTCAGCAACTACTATGCCATGGGCACCGGCACAATACGCACTGCGGACAATGGCACCAAAATTGCGTACATCGGTAACACCATCCAGCACAATCAGAAAAGGATCTTCTCCCTTTTCATATGCCATGGCCACCACCTGGTCTATGGTGGCAAAATCAACCGCCGAAAGAGCCGCAATAATGCCCTGGTGGTTACCATTTGTCATGCGGTTCAGCCGTTCGGCAGGAACCTGCTTCCACAAGATTTTATGGTCGCGCAGCAGACCCAAAACTTCCCTCAGAGCCGGACTCACCGTACCTTCCTGAACCCAGACCTTGTCTATGGTTTGTCCCGAACGGATGGCTTCTTCCACCGGGTGTATGCCGTAAATAAAATTTCCCCTTTTCATGTATTAACCCATAAAAAACCGCACCGGGGCGGGGTTTTAGCGTACAATGTTATTGCGCTATGCCTTGCAGCATGTTTTTATACTTCGATTCCAAGTCTTTCAAGCCCTGCTGTCCGGCAAACAGCATGGCCTGCTGCACCAGATACTGACTATTTCCAATTTCACGCTGTGCCCAGCCTTCATCATCCCAGCGGCTGAAATATTTTGCATACTGCACACATTCTTCCATAGCCCTGTTCAAAAGCTTTTTGCCTTCTTCGGTATCGCCCAGGTATATGAGGGTGATTCCCATCTCTGTCTTGATATCGCGGCGTATGGGACACACTTTTTCGGGCATTTCTTTGAGCATTTTATGAATTACTTCAATGCCCCGTTTGCGGTACACTTCCACACTGTCTCCCATTATCTTTTCAAAGGTTGCTGCATCCTTAAATCCGGGAGGCGGTGTTGTAATTCTCAAACTGTCCTTAGCCTTCATATATCCTTTGTAGTTGTCAACCTCAGCATAATAATACTTTGCCAGTATCAATGCCATTTGCTGCAGGTCTCCGGGCACATAGGCGGCTTTATCATCCAGATAGAAGTTCTTTTTCTCCTTCATGCCATAGTAGCCGTACTTATGTACGAGATTCTGGTATGTTTTATAGTCGTTGATTTTGCGTGGCTGACCACCATCTGCGCCTCCGTTGATGGGCACAAAGCGGTATACCAGACCCTCCAGCTGCAGGAAGCTGTTCAGGTAGTTGAAATCATAACCGCTCACTGAAGTAAAGTAGATAGGTCGTTTCCATCCCTGAGCCGCATTCGTTGCAATCAAATCATACACCACAATGTCGCCTTTGGTAATGTAATTACCTCCAATATTAAATTTAAGCGTATTGGCAATAAGGCCCTGATCTTTTGAGCTTACCACACCGGCTTTGATTACTGCAGCCTTGTCAACGGGGAGGTAGGCCGAGAAGCCTTTCAACTTCACACCCTCAGAACCTTCGTTGCGGTTGGCCTTCAAAAGCTCGTCGATCATTGTTCTCAGCGATTTTGATCCGGTAATGCTGCGGTCTATCTCCACACCGTATTCGAAACTGCCGGTTTGCAGGTCGCGCTTGGTAACGGTAAGCGGAAGCGGATCGGAATCATACACCTTATCCAGCAGCACGGAGCTATACCACTCGGTAGGCAATAAGCTCTGGTTGATGATGCGTACATCCGTGCGTATTCCTTCTACGTTCTGGGCATACCAAAGCGGATAGGTATCATTATCACCATTACAGAACAGTATTGCGTTGGGTTCCAACTGATTGAGGAAGTTTTTGGCCATATCTATACCGATGTAACGGCCACTACGGTCGTGGTCATCCCAGTTTTGATAGGCCATATTCACTGGCACCAGAAGGGTGCAGGCAGCCGCAGAAACTATTACCGCATTGTTCTTTAATTTTTTGGTGAGCAAGTCTGCTACGGCTATTACACCCAACCCAACCCAGATACAAAACGTCTGGAATGAACCCACCAGTGAATAGTCACGCTCACGGGGCTCATAAGGCGGCTGGTTCATGTATACGTTGATGAGCACTCCGGTAAACAGAAACAAGGTCATTATCAGCCAGAAGTCTTTTCTTCTTGCACTGTAATGGGCTAGCAGACCCAGAATCCCCAGCAATAAAGGCAGGAAATAATAGGCATTTCGGCCTTTTTGGTGTTTGTAATAATCCGGCAAGTCTTTTTTCGGACCTACCACAAAACGGTCTATGGGACCTATGCCTGAGAACCAGTTGCCGTCAAAACGGGTATTGCCGGTAACTGCCTGCTGGTCATTGAAACGGCCCACAAAATTCCACATGAAATAGCGGATATACATGTGACCAATCTGGTACTTTAAGAAGAACTGCAGGTTGTTACCCATTGAAGGTATTTCGTATTCAAGATCCTGCAATTCCTGTTGTTCCTGGGGTGTCAGCTTCCCTTTTGCTCTTAAGTCTTCAATACTTGCCTGTACATCGCCCATACCACCCCATTCGCGGAAACCTTTGGCATCGGCAGGTTTGTTACTTTTGCCCATACGGGGGAAAAGCGTGGTAAACTCGTCATCATAAATAGGCTCATAATTTTCACCGCCCTCTTCATATTTGGTTTCCCCTTTAAAATATTTTTTGTAGGTGGCTTCATAATCCACCTGCGGTGCATTGAAGAAAGGACCTTTCACCAGCGGACGGTCTCCATATTGCTCACGGGTGATATAACCATAAAACTTGTAGGGATCTTCCGGATTGTTCATGTCAATCGCTGTATTGGCCATAGAACGAATAATCACCATGGCATAGGAAGAATAACCGACTATAATAAAAGTAATACTTAACAACAGCGTGTTCCAGTTTTTCAAACCCTTTTTGTGGGTGTACCACAGAAGCACAGCGAGTGCCACAAAGATGGCAATTACCGAAAAGATAGCACCACTGTAGAACGGCAATCCAAAATCATTCACAAACAGTTTGTCGGTGCGTGAAATAAGCCAGGGAATACCAGGGTAAATCACCTTCATTACAAAGCCAAGGGCAAGAATGGCTGCTCCAAAAGCCTTGAAAACACCCTGTGCCGTAGTTTGAAAACGACGGAAATAATAGGCTAGGCAAACCGCAGGAATTACCAGCAGGTTCAGCATGTGCGTACCCAGTGCAAGGCCGGTAATAAAACCGATAAACACCAGCCAGCGGTCTGCTGAGGGGCTGTCGGCCTGCTTGTCCCAGCGCAAAATAGACCAGAAAGTAAGTGCGGTGAAGAAAGAACTCAATGCATATACTTCCGCTTCCACGGCACTGAACCAGAAACTATCGATAAAGGTATTCGTGAGTGCAGCTACAACACCCGCGCCAAAGATGAGAAAATTGCGATTCCCCCTGTTTGCATCCACAATTCTGTCGGCAAAATAGGTGGTAATCCAGAAAGTGAACATCACACATCCTGCGCTGGAAACAACGGATAGCATATTCACCCAGAATCCTACTTTTTCAGGTGAATCGGCCAGCAAAGCAAACAGGCGTCCTATCATCAAAAAGAAGGGGGCTCCGGGAGGGTGCACTACCTGCAAACGGTATGCGGCACTGATAAATTCGCCACAGTCCCACAAACTAACGGATGGCTCCAGTGTGAGCGTGTACACCACCAGAGCTATGGCAAACATGGCCCAGCCACCAATCAGATTCATTATTTTAAAATTCTTCATTATTTAATTCGATTCGAAAAGAGATATTTGGCGAAATTAACGGATTGATCAGGGTTTTGAAAATGAAATTTTACCACCAACATTTTCAAGCCGTCGCAGAATGTTTTGTTTGCCGATTAATGCAATCATTCCCCATATGGGAGCGCCGGCGCCTTTGCCACTGACAGCAAGCCTCAGGGGTTGCAGCAACTCTCCGCTTTTTACACCCTTCTCTTCACAATAAGTTTTAAAAGCACTTTCATAATCCGAGGCAGTAGCATCAGCACCGAGACACGCAAATTTAAGTCGTATACCATCAATATGTCCCCCTGTCTCGGGCTTCCACTTCTTGGCAACAACATCGGCATCATATTCGGCAGGATCCGCAAAGAAGTAAGTCCCTTCTATTATGATGTCGCGGGCAAACTGCACTTTTTCACGCATCAATATCACTACCTGCTCCAGATAGGCATCAGTGGCTTCATACCCTGCACCCGGAATTTGTGGCTTAATCATAGCCGCAACCTCGGCGGTTGATTTTTGCTGTAAATACTGCTGGTTGAACCAGAATGCCTTTTGCACATCAAACTTGGCGCCGCTTTTGCTCACTTTTTCCAGACTGAAAGCTTCTACCAGTTCATCCAAAGAAAACAATTCGCGGTTATCGCTGGGATGCCATCCAAGTAAAGCCAGCATATTGGCAACGGCATCGGGAAAATAGCCGCTTTCGCGGTACCCGCTGCTCACCTCACCGGTTTTGGGGTCGGTCCACTGAAGGGGGAAAACGGGAAATCCGTGTCGGTCTCCATCGCGTTTGCTGAGTTTCCCATTGCCTTCAGGTTTCAGCAACAAAGGCAGATGGGCAAATACAGGCATTACCTCTTCCCACCCCAAATAGCGGTAAAGCATCACGTGCAGGGGAGCGCTGGGAAGCCATTCTTCACCACGGATAACATGGCTGATACCCATCAGGTAATCATCCACTACATTGGCAAGGTGGTAGGTAGGCATACCATCGCTTTTGAGCAGCACTTTGTCATCCAGCTGCGCGCTGTTTACCATCACCCAACCCCGGATACTGTCGTGAAAACGAATCTCTTCTTTTCGGGGCAGTTTTATACGGATTACATACGGAGCGCCGCTGTCAATCCTTGCCTTCACGTCATCGGCCGGCAGTGTGAGTGAGTTTTTCATACCCATGCGGCTGATGCTGTCATAGGCAGGCTGCATCTGGCTTGCCTCGAGCCGTTTGCGCATATGTTCCAGGTCTTCTTCGGTATCGAAGGCGTAATAGGCAAATCCACGTTCCACCAAATCATAGGCGTACTGTGCATACATGCCCTTCCGCTCGCTTTGGCGATAGGGGGCATGCGGGCCTCCGTTTTCGGGTCCTTCGTCAATTTCAATTCCCACCCATTGCAGGGCTTCTGTAATATAAGCCTCAGCACCGGGTACAAAGCGATTCTGGTCAGTGTCTTCTATCCTGAGAATCATGGTGCCGCTGTGTTTGCGGGCAAAAAGGTAATTATATAATGCCGTGCGCACGCCACCAATGTGGAGAGGTCCGGTTGGACTGGGAGCGAAGCGAACTCTTACTGGACGAGACATAAAGGGTGCAAAAATAACTATTTCCACCCGGATTTGGGGAAAATCAGGCGGTGGCAGCTTCTACGGCTTTGCGTACACTGCCGTGCTTGAGCAGCATGGCCTTCGCTTCCGCTTCAGGCAAGCCTGTAGACTGCATAACCATGCGGGTTCCACGCTCTATGAGCTTGTCATTGCTCAGCTGCATGTCCACCATTTTATTGCCCACCACATGCCCCAAACGAATCATCACCGAGGTGGTAATCATATTCAACACCATTTTGGTGGCTGTGCCTGCTTTCATGCGTGTGCTTCCGGTCACAAACTCCGGGCCGGCCACAACTTCCACGGGCGCGTTGCAGGCAGCGGCAATGGCAGAGCCGGGATTGCAGACGATACAACCGGTGGCAATCCCTTTTTCACGACAGGTATTCAGGGCTCCCACAACATAAGGTGTGCGGCCGCTGGCAGAAATACCTACCACCACGTCGCCTTCATTGATAGAATATTCCTGTAAATCCCTGAAACCTTGATGCGTGTCATCTTCGGCAAACTCCACCGCTTTTCGTATTGCCGTATCGCCTCCGGCAATAATGCCAATAACAAGACCATGGGGCACACCGTAGGTGGGCGGGCACTCACTGGCATCTAAAATGCCAAGGCGTCCACTGGTACCGGCTCCTATGTAAAACAGCCTGCCTCCTTTCTGAAGTCTGTCATGCACAAGTTTGCAAAGTGCAGTAATCTGTGGTAATTTTTCCTGCACAGACAGAGCTACACCCATATCTTCTGTATTGATTCCCTGAAGCAACTCGCTAAACGAGAGCGTATGCAGGTCATTGTGGTGCGAATCCTGTTCAGTTACATTCATGATGCGGGCTGATTGGTGTATGCGTTCACGTGTTCAACCCACAATTCAAACAGTTTGTCGGATAATACCCTTGGAAACTTGCTTTGTCCGCCCAGTTTAAGGTGTTTTTCCAGAAAATCCAGAAACATTTCTTCGGGCAATACGGTCATGTACATACCTGTCAGGACGTGATTACGCTCGGTGTGGTAATCATCATTCAGTTCACGCAGGTGCTGATCCAGGCTGCGGCACAAAGATTCTGCATCCAGTTCTGAATTATGGTGGGCTATGTACCAGTGGTGGGCAAAAACATTTCCCTCTTTTACGCCTTTCACGGTAAATTCCGTGAAATCTGTATTAAAATCTTCGGCCGTTCTGCGCAAGCCTTCCATCATATTGTCTACACTCAGGTGTTCGCCGGTGATACTGAGGAATTGCTTGGTTCTGCCCGTAATTTTTATTTCGCAAGTATCCGTATTGGTAAAACGAATGGTGTCACCAATTAAATAGCGCCATGCCCCTGCCGGGGTAGTGAGAATAATGGCATAATCGGTGCCGGGCACAACGTCATCCAGGCCTATGGCTGTGGCCGTCGGTTTCAGGTTGCTGTCCGCATCAAAATTCTCATCATTGAAAGGCACAAATTCAAAATAGGTATTGTTTCGGAAAACCAGCCGCATGCCGGATGCATTTGGTTTGGTCTGGTTGGCCACATAAGCTTCGCTGGCCATGTAGGATTCCATATAGATAATAGGCCGTCCCATCATCGAATCCAGTGCCTGTTTGTAGGGCGCCAGAGCCACCGCCCCCCAGCAATAAAAACTCAGGTTGGGCCATATTTCGTGAATATTGTTCACATTGTAGCGCTTGATGATACGTTCTATAAGCAGTCGCATCCATGAAGGGGCGCCTGCCAGCATTACAATATCCCATTTGGGCGCTTCTTCAACAATCCTGTTTACCTTTTCTTCCCAGTCTTTAATTGCGGTTATTTCGGGTCCGGGTCTGCTGAATCTTTCAAACCAGTTTGGGATGTTCGCTATGGTAATACCGCTCAAATCACCGCTGTAGCTTACCCCATTAAAATTTAAATCGGTGCAGCCACCCAGTACCAGATAATCTTTGGCAAGAAAATCCTTGGGCACATCCGTAAGTGCCATGGCAAGCAACTGCTGCCGTGAAGCCCTGATCATAGCTTTCAGCTGGTCGTTGGTAACCGGAATGTATTTGCTGGCGCCTTCCGTTGTTCCGGAACTTAACGCAAAATACTTGCATTTTCCGGGCCATGTTATATCTGCTTCGCCATTGTATTGGCGCAGCCACAGGTCATGCATCTGGCTGTAGGTAACCAGCGGAACGCGCCTGCGGTATTCTTCAACCGGATTTTTGGAAATCAGGATATCGTCAAAGCCATATTTTTGGCCAAATTCCGTATTTCTGGCCTTATACAACATTTTTTTAAGTGTGGTTTCCTGCCACTTTACCGCTTTGCGGCGGTTAAAATTTAAGATATCCGTAATCTTCCGACCCCGATTCATCAACTGAGATAAGAAATCACGTCCGTTCATTGCTGTGGCAAAAATACGAATTTGCAAAAGCTTATCTAATAAATGCGTCATTACATCATAAATACCTGAAATTTGCCATGTGAAAACCGGGTTGTCACTAAACGATGAAATACGCCTGAAATGGTCTCAGGTAATGGTTTTTTTCGAAAATACCTTTCATAAAAAACCAGATCTTAATGCCATTTTATTTCTGATAGGAATTCGCGAACTGGGCGAACTGCCCGAGAAAAAATTCACCAAAGAAGAAAAGACATATCTTATGCATATGGCCAACTGTAAGCTTTTCAGCTATTCGGGCTACTACCGAATGAACGGACATGATACCAAGGGATGGCCGGTATGGGAAAACCTGAAACCCCTGCCCAACCTCACACTCGTTGAGCAGGAACATGTGCTGAGACAACACATTATTGAATATTTTGAAAAAGAAGAAATAATCACATTTACCTTATGAAAACCATACTTCGTGTAGCTGCATTTGTGATGATTGCTGCAACAGCCTGCCAGCCCAAAAACAGCAATACTGACCGGGTAGACAGTACCCGCAAAGCACTTGAAGAAACCTTCAAACCACTGGCTCCAGATACCGCAGCCATGGCAAAATTTACCAAAGTGGAAATGGTTACCGATCTGGGCAGGATAGAATTGGCTCTGTTCGATGCTACGCCCAAACACCGCGATAATTTCCTGAAACTGGTTAAAAGCCGCTATTATGAAGGTATGCTGTTCCACCGCATCATCAAGGAATTTATGGTGCAGGGCGGCGATCCGGATAGTAAAGGTGCAAAACCCGATGCCATGCTGGGTCAGGGCGGGCCCGGATATGCACTGGAGGCAGAAATTTCAGATACGCTATACCATTTCAAAGGTGCGCTCGCCGCTGCCCGCCAGGGTGACGAAGTAAACCCGGAAAGAAAAAGTTCGGGCAGTCAGTTCTACATTATAAGCGGAAAAGCAGTTGGAACTGCGGAAATGACAGAAGTATTGCGCCAGAAAGCCATGATGAAATTCATGCAGGATCCGGAAAATATTTCGTACCAGATGCGATACCAGGTCGCTACACAACGTCAGGATGGAGCTGCACTCCAGGATTTGCAGATCGAATTGGATAAGAAAATAGGCCCCATGGTGGAAAAAGCCTATCAAAACCTGCCCCAGCGTGTAAAACAGATATATGCAACCTGGGGTGGTTCGCCTTATTTAGATCAGGATTACACCATTTTTGGGTTTGTAACCAAAGGCTATGATGTACTGGAAGCATTGCAAACAGCAGAAACCGACGAAGGCGACAGACCCGTAAAGGATATTCGGATTTTGTTGGTGAAGGTGCTGCCGTAATTAGACGGGAAATGGTTTAATTGTTTATTGGTTTATTGATCTGTCCCGTCCTGAAAAAGGTTGACCGTTTATTGGTTTAATTGCTTAATGGCACATGTTACCCAGAGCCGGTCGAAGG
>Ga0194121_10008869_pt1 | contig 12602 bp, 27 predicted proteins | sample TA2MahCa50mmetaG_FD_148609 | JGI IMG/M metagenome (GOLD analysis project Ga0194121, IMG submission 148609) | Freshwater microbial communities from Lake Tanganyika, Tanzania - TA2015020 Mahale Deep Cast 50m | ecosystem: Environmental > Aquatic > Freshwater > Lake | place: Tanzania: Lake...
TGAGATGCTATGGCATAGGACAGTAGATTATTAAGACAACTTATCTACCCCCATTTATCCAAGTGGGAACACATCAGCACAGTAGGAACACCGATACAGATGTGTTGTCTTGGCCGACTTATCGCCAAACGACCCCCCAGCCCAACGCCCCTACCCCTGTCGGGGGGAAGCCCCGAGCGTGCGTGCGCACGACGCGCACGCGGGGCTTAAACGTGGCAATAAGAGTTATCTACCCTGTAATCAGTCATACTGTTTGCCACCATTCCCTAGTTTGGTAGTGGAACTCTCCGTCATACCAGCCGAACTCACAGCCTTCGGTAGCGACATTCTTATTGAGCCAAATCTGAGCCTCGTCTGCGTACTCCAAATCCAAAGGTTCAGAAGTGTTCGCATAATCGGGCAAGCCATTCCAGCCGAATAGTTTGGCAAGAGCGCAAATCTGATTAGTTGCGTAAATGCCGTGTGTTGAGTCTACATAGCACCCAACATCAGATGTCGTGAGTTGTTTAGTAGCCATCAGTGAAGCACTCCGTCTAAATCTCCGTTAGCGACCTCTCTCGCGGTTCTGAGAACATCTTGGTCGTCGGCGTGATACTCACAGCACAGAATTGCCTCGCCACAACACTCACAATTGGTGCGAACGATTTCTCCCTCACAGTCGCCGAACCTATGGTCGTCGTAGAATACGCACTCTTCGTGTTGGTCGGTAATTTCTTGTGTGGTCATTTGTTTCCCTTTCCCTTTACGGCAACACTAGGGCAATGGACAGCAGATTAACAACGGAGTTATCTACCCCAGTAAGACCGTCGCCAGCCCGATACCGTCGCTCGTCGCCAGCCCGATACCGTCGCAGATTTATCGCCACACGACCCCCCACTTCCCAGCCATTCAGCGCATTTATGCGCGGGGCTTATCCACTTAACCCCTTCTTCCCGTCGGGAAGAAGCCCCGGTTAGCAAACTTGATATTTATCGAATCAACTTATCTACTTTTAATGCCTTAAAGAATAATCAGCACGGCAGGAAAAGAAAGGGATTGAAAGGGGGTATTTCCTACCGTGCTGAAATCTTACGTGGCAGCGAAACAGGAATGACGGGTCCGACGTCGTATCGGTGCTCACTAACGAAATTCCAAGCGTTTTCATCTGCGTTAGATGCTGAAAATACCATCACGCTCGAGTCGCCCAAGATATAAAGAAATTCGGCCCAAGCGAAATCAGTTTCTGACTGTGTAAAGAAATCGGGCGGATTGTCTAAATCGTCGTGTGCTTCGCCATAGCCCGCGACTAACTTCCGGCCGGTTGCTTCGTGGTCGTTAGTGATGCTCTTGTCTGTCTCTGGTTGGCAATCCGGGTTGATAGATGACCACGAATAATTATCGTGCAGCAATACTTTGCGTACGGTTTCTACCCCATCTCGAGCAACGAGTGCGAATAATTGCGGTAATTTGGCGGACGGATAACCGTCCCAATGTGAGTAGCGACCGCGCCACCCGTCGCCGTGGGGTTCGGCAATAATACAACGAGTGGCCATTAGTTAGTCACCACCCTAGCAGTTGGGTGACGTTGCTTAGAGCCAAACTCGGCCCGTAGCTCGTAATATCCGACCAAAGTCAGGATGATGGTGTGTATCACGAGAGCGCTTGAAGCCCAAATTGCGCCAAGTAGAAGACTTGGCAACAATATGACACCCAGGGCAACGAGTAATGAGTGGATAATGCTTAGAACTATGGTGGTCTTTAGATATTTAGTCATAATCAGATAGTAGACACCTAGACATCAGATTAGCAACTAACAAGAAAAATTTTAACCAATTTGGCCGGCGGACTTTTTGGCGTAAGTGGCTAGCGCTTCGGTCAAGGTGGCGTGATAGTGGCCATTCTCGAGTGCCCACCCATCCGGTCTATCGACGGCATAGTGAACTGCGAAAGGGTGAAGATTGTTTGGAATCAGATGAAGTACCACCCAAACAGCATAACTGCCGTTGCCTTTGGGGCTCCTGAGACTGGCTGCCAAGACGGTATGAGATGAGTTGGATGTGGTCGGCCGGATAATTTGACCGACGGTAAGCACATTTGTAGGGTGAAGCGTGATGATGTTGTCCATATTGTTTACACTACAGATACAGACACCAAATTAACAACTTATCGCGTTATTTTTCTGCATTTGGTGAAGAATCAATTATGGGCTGCTTGGCATCTGAATCCACCCGTTTCGGAAGGTTTACGATTTCCCCCATCCAGTATTTCACGTAGTGCTCCGTGGTTGCGACTATCGAGTATTTCGCATAGTGTTCCGTGCTCGCGGCGTATTCGGGGTTTAGTGTTCTGACCCAACCGCCGATTGATTTCATCAATATGCCTGGCTTGCCGGTCACCTCGCATGTCCTGGCCGCAATCGCCTCATATTTGGCTACCACCGCGTACATTTTGTCTCGCTGCTCTAACGTAGTATCAGTTGACGGCATGAAGTAGTAGCGAAGACGACCGAACTTCTCCTTGATTTGCAATAGCTGATAATTGGCATCAATATGGGACAGTTCGGCATCACAATCGATGACCAATGGATACCAGCCTTCATCAACTTGAATATATTGTTCGCCGGGGAGAAGCTTCTTTCTGAGGGTTTCAATCTTTGATTGAATTTCAATTATGTCGGCCATCTGCTTCTCCCTATCGTACTCCTCAATGTCGTGGCTGTCCCTGCTAGTCATGATACATTTCCATGTGTTTAGTTTAGTTATAGCCTGAGCCTCGCCATGCATTCCGCCTTCATGATGTTCAAATCAAGGTCGTTGGAGACCACCCCGTATCGCTTGCCGCAGTTGTTGTGCCCGGCGGCGAACTGCCAAATGTCCCAATCTTTCCAACCTATGAGCGGCTTGGGTTGCTCGAAAGACAGCGCCCAGGCGGCCCAGTCGGCGGGCTTCATCGGCACGCCATTCGCCTCGAACGTCTCGGGCGAGTACTGAACGTATTTTGCCACCCATAGCGGGCAGTTGCCGTGTTTACGCGACTGGACCCTCGAATTCCAAAACCAGTCGCCGCTGTATATCGCCGGGGGCTTCCCCAATTCCGTGGTGGCGCGAGCGACGATGTGGTCAACCGCTTGCTTGACCAGTTTTGGGGGTAGGTCGCCGTGGTGTTCGATGTCTATTTGTGGGACGAGATTCGCCCCATATATACGGTGCGCCTCGAGAAGCATGGATATCTGTTTCTCGGCGTCGAGTTCTGGTTTCACGTAGACGTAGTAGCCGAACGGTATCTCGTTGTTCTTCGCGCGCTTTGAGTTGTATTCGAGCAGGGTGTCCTGCTTCGTGCCGACGTTGCTCCTGATGTAGGCGAAATCGAATCCGAATGAAGCGACCTTCTTCCAGTTTATTGTCCCCTGATACTCGGACACGTCTATGCCAGTGAGATATTTCTGATTCTCAGGCAACTTTTTCTTTTTTTTCTTCACTTTTCTGTATTTGGTTGAGTACTAGATGTAATGACCTTGGTTGTCGAAATTTCTGCAGCGATTAATCGAGAGTATTTCTTACGCAGTCTCCAAATTTTTTTGTTTAGTTCAATCAGTTCGTTGGAATCACGGGTTTTTTGAATTGCCTTGTCGTCGTATATTCCATGATGTTTGAAAAGGGCATCGTGTATATCGGCGTCTTCGATGATTATGTCGCTTATCCAGCCGGCGCGTTGGTCGATGGCCATCATAAGCTCGCACATTCCGTCCACACCAAATTCCTCAAATAGCCGCTCGACAACAATTCGACAAAAATGTGACCGGTACATGCTTTGAGCTTTTTGACCCTGGGACATAAAATCTGATAGCCACATGGCCAATTCTTCCCGGGTCGGCTGCTCATTATCGTCGTCGTTATTACGGGGAAAGTCTTGTGATTCTGAAAACTCTTCTTCATTCATCGTTTTCTCACTTTACCGGTCTCGGTTGAACAATGATACAACGCAAAAAATCTTTACAAAGACAAGAGATGTTCCTGAGCTTTTATCTTTGTTCTTGTCACCCAGGAATTATTATCCATAGACGCAATTGCGCGTTCTTTGACGGTTCCTTCCCGATAATGGTCAAGATATTCTCCAATTGCGTTGTAGGCGCTCCAACCGTTGTACCCGTAGCCTTTTGCGTTGTTGTCGTTGTCGTAAATTGCTTTTATCAAACCAACGACCTCATTATGGTTTTTCTTTTGTCGGTCTGTCGGTTTCGACGGCATTGGAAATGTCACATTCATCAGTTTGTTAAATTGTGACGAATTTTTTGGTACTGGCGTAGCAAGCATTTTTTCTGCCATTCTTTGAAATTCTTTTGCCCACTGCGTCGAAAATTCCAACACCGCCTGTGCCCGCTCTATCGCGCGCTCAACATTACGTGTATGTCTTGCGCTAAACACCCGTGATGCTGTGCGCAGGCCGGCCATAACCGTATTTTTGCATACAACTCGAACAGATGTATTCGCAAACGTAATTGGCGTCTTGCCATCGTGGCCATTTCGAATAAGCAAATATTTATCGATTTGGTCATTGATGCCTGTTGGGTCGATAATAAGTGAACCCAAATCGAGTGAAGCAAAAAATTCACGCCCGTGGTGTAGAACGCCACAAGTGTCAACGACGGCATCGCCGGCACTCGCGCCAACAATGTCGAGTGCGTAATCTAAGCACTCACGATTTTGTTGTACGACATACCGATTGCCAACGGTTGCGAGCCCACCGTATGTTCCGTTTCCATTTACCCGTATTGTGGCTCGACTATCCGTAAGAAACACAAGCGTGCCGTCATCGTTTCGCAGGAGCTCGCCGTTATTATCGCATGCCACCACCTTGGCTGTAACCACATCAAAGTCCGCTTGTGCTGCGGCCAGCATCGCCTCCGCTGTTTGCAATCCTTTCATTGCCACGCCTAACTTGTGCCACGGCATCTCTCTATCGGCATATGCCATACGAGCTGTGCCGTCATCATTTATCTCTATTTCGTGTCCCATAACGCTTCCGTCTCTTACTTGTTTGGATAAATCTATCCGTGAGATAACAGCATAGCGCTCAATTGGGTACCAAATAATTAGCCGGGGCTTTTCGTGTTGGTTTTTGCGCTGGGGGGTTATTTGGGGATAAGTCGGTCAGTTTAGAGAAGAAACTAGACGACGACGACGAATAAAAGAAGGGTAGATAAGTTAAAAGAAGGGTAGATAAGTTGCTAATCCGCTGACAGCACCCGTAAAGTTGGAAGTATTAGAAAGGGGTCGGACAACTAATGACTACTGTAAAAAACGCCATCGACGGTCTGAGGCATTATGAAAAGAGCGATGAAGTTGTAATCGCTTGGTGGGATAGGGCTTGGTTTGAGGAGATGCTTGACCGTGAACTCGATGATAACGAGTGGGATATCGTGCTGGGCGCGAGTGAGAAAGTTTTGGAGTTTTGCGATTTGGGCGACCAACTGATGACACACGCAGAGCGAGAACTTGACGACGCTGGCAAGAAAGCAAAACCCCGTAAAAAGGAGAAGGGGAAATGAGCACAGAAAAGTATTACTCAGCAGACCTGACCATCCCCATCGTGGAGATATACGCAGAAAGCAGAGAGCAGGCGCAAGCGATTATGGAGAAGTTTGTGGAAGATATTTCGGCAATAAAAGCAGTCCAACTCAGTTGGGATGAAGCCGATTTCACTATTGAAGAAAATGTTCTTGATGAAGTCAAAGGTGTTTGGGTAGTTGAGTAGATAAGTCCAAATGTTGCTAACCTGATGACCATAGGAGTAAAGTTGTTTTTATGAAAACAAAGTTCAAAAAGGGCGACACGGTTCGGGCTGTAAATGGCACAAAAACATTTGAGGTTGTGTCCGATACGCTCGATGACGCGACTTTCGTTGAGTTGAGAACCACAGTTCTACAAAACGGAACTTTGGTCTGGGTCAAAACCGATGCCCCTATTGACGCTGTAATAAAAATATAAATAAAGGAGAATAAAAAATGACTATTCTGATTATTCACAAAGGAACGGGAACGATTATCGACGCAAATGATGATGTTGTTGTTGTCGATACTACCGACCTGACCGAGGAAGAAGATTTAGCATTAGAAGATGAAGATATGGACATCGCTGATGAGCACGGCGTGGACATTATGAAAATAATCCGTCATTACACGGGCGGGCGTAAATAAACATCAAACAAAAGGAGACTACTAAATGACTACAGTAAGAGAACTTATTAAGCACCTACAGGAAATAGATAATCCTGACCAAGCGATTATCTATCAGTATTACCTTGCCGAGCATTTTGAAGTTGATACTGAAGTATTTGAGAATGTCGCAAAAATCTTTGATAGTTGCTTACCTAATAACGCTTATGACGATATTTTAAGCGAGATAGAAATGGTCAAGCGTATCCGTAGCGTACAGTTTCAAAGGGAATGATGAAGCGCAAAGCGTGGAACGCAACTGACCGTCAAATGTTTGCCGATGGTTTGCGAACACGGGCAAGCACATATGCCGACAAACGCAAGCAGGCTAACAAACAGGCTTGCCGTAGAAAGAAATGGGGTAGATAAGATGGAACATATAATAAAGATATTTGATGATGATTTTACTTATGAAGAGTGGTGTGAGTTTTTAGAACTTGACCCCAACGATGAGGACAACCGAGTTTCGTGGTCTGAAATCAAAAATAATCAGCAATAGGCATTTCTAACTTACTAGAAGGAAATAACTCAATAATGGAAGTATTACTAGACCCAACTATTCTTGGCGCATTACTCACACTTACCGTGTTGGAGATAGTGCTGGGCATAGACAACATAGTGTTTCTTACGGTTATCAGCGACAAGGTTCAGGCAGACAAGCGTGTGCTAGTTCGGCGTATCGGACTTATCGGCGCAGCCGTATTACGCATAGTGTTTCTCTGTTTCGCTGGCTGGATACTTTCGTTGGATAACGAACTATTTACCGTTCTTTCGCACGGCGTAAGCGGGCACGATTTAGTTCTCATCATCGGTGGGCTGTTCTTGCTTGGCAAGGCAACGCACGAGATTTACACACACTCAGAAAAAGATGAGCGGTCTCACGCAGTTGGGGTTGCTACGGCAACTGTCGTATCTGCCATAGCGCAGATAATGGTGATAGATTTCGTGTTCTCAATAGACAGCGTGATTACAGCCGTAGGTATGACCGAACATCTATGGGTAATGGTTTCGGCTGTTCTCATTTCGGTATCGGTAATGCTCGCTATGTTCGGCAAGGTCATACGATTTATTGAGGCACACCCAAGCGTCAAGTTGCTCGCTCTTTCGTTTCTCTTGCTTATCGGCACGGTGCTTGTCGCCGAAGGACTAGGGCAACACATACCGAAGGGCTACATTTATTTCGCTATGGCGTTCTCTGTCTTTGTTGAGACGCTAGATATACGAACTCAGAAGCGAGCGAGCAACGAAGAGTAAATGAAGTTGTGTCAGGGAACACCCGTAGCGTTTCCGAAGCGTGTCTAACGAAAGAGTGGGCAACTTGATGCTTGGGTGTGTGTCAATAAGACGGGCGATAGTTTCATCATCTTTGAGGGTAGATAAGTTTTTCATTTTGCGCAGCGGGGCTGCGACGCGCTCCGGCGTTGGGGGGTTGCTTGGGGATAAGTTTTTTGCGAAAAAAAGTTGCTAATCCGCTGTCTAGTCCCTATGATGGTATTAGGGAAGAAAGGGAAAATATGTCCACAGAAAAAGAACAAAGAATGTCCACAGTGGCGGAATTTCATTTAGCGGAAGTTCCTCAGTACGAGCAAGATTGCCAAATCGTCAAGCATGTGCTCATCAAATTGGTCGGTCGGATTCAAGAAGCCGAGGCCGAGGCCAACGAGACAGGCTGGGCAGACGAGCAAGCAGAATTGCTCAAGGATATTTTGCTGAGGGCAAAATGGACACTCGACAACCTCGCCTACAAAATTCCTTATCACGGTCATCTAGACGCTGATGACTACGCGAACCACTATGTCACGCACATTCCCAACTGCCTTGACCTTCACCAAGAGGGTAGATAAGTTATGGCTAATTTTGGAATGTTCACCAACGAGGGCAGCATCGCCCTTGCTGAAAAACTAAATGAAGCACTCAGGTCAATGCCAGCCCACCTGACCGCTGACGGGCAGTATGCACGAGTGTGTGAAATTTGCGAGTCAGACCCTGAGTTCAATGCGCGACACGGCGAGTGGCGAGACACAGAAGTGCGTGAAGCAATCTACGCGTGGCTTGACGAATCTGGAACAATCACAATGAAAAAGGCTCGAGCCACCATCGATATTGCCGCGCAAATTCAAATTTCCGTGCCGACACTTGACGGCGACGCTAAAGCGGTGTTGTCAAATCGTCTTGACGAAATCGAAGAAATAATCGAAGAGGCAATCGAAACAGCGATGACCGAATTGGATAGTCGGGTTGGCGATGCCTCATCGAACGAGTGGTCGGGCGTTCAGGTTCGAATCATCTAGGGTAGATAAGTCCAAGACACCCGTAGCGTTTTGGTTGGTGGGCTGTTCGCGCCCCCTTTTGTGTTCCCTGAATCCACCAGGGGTAGATAAGTAGGGTAGATAAGTCTCACAGCGCGCAAGAAAGCCGGGGCTTCTACGCGCTGTGAGGTAGATTTTGGGGGGTTATCTGGGGATAAGTTTGGCGACCACCATTCGGGGGGTAGATAAGTGGCTTAGGGGGTAGATAAGTGGCTTAGGGGTAGATAAATGGGGTTGTCAATTTGCTGTCTAGTGCTGTAGCGTGAGTGGTACACCAAACAGGAAAGGAATCGACAAATGTCATCACCAAAAGGAATGCTAGTAAGCGCGGGGGTAGCCCAAACCCCCTCTAACGAATACGGAGTACAAACCGATTGGGTTGTTGTGCTTCATTTCCAGAGCCCTACGGGAGATAGTTCGGATTTCATCACCCGTGAATTGCCGTGCCTCACCCGTACACAAGCCGTAGCGATAGCGGATATGTGGAATGCTCAAGTTAGCCCTGAATTGGTTGGTTGCTGGTAGTGAGCACCGCAACGAAAAGCCGTGCTCAATACCATCGTGAATGGCGTCATAAAGAAAAGTACGGCGACAGGCAACGCATATGCGCCGAGCCTAATTGTGGCACGATTCTCAACTCGTACAATCTGAATAAATGTTGCTCGTTACATAATTTTCGTTATGTGGTAAAGCACAAAATTATGTTTGACATTGGTCCAAGTAATTCTTAACACAAAAGGAGAGAAATAATGGGATACACACACTATTGGGATAAACCAAAAAACAACTACGGCACACCTGAGATGTTTGGGCGACTTGCCTTAGACGCAAAGAAAATAATCGCACAAGCCGAATTAGACGGTATTCGTATTCGCAACGGGCACGGCGAGGGTGAGCCTGAGTTTAATGAGGCATTTTTTAGCATTAATGGTGATGCAAGTGCTTCTAGCGATGATGGTAGAGACTTGGCGCACGAAACCTTTTTTTGGGAAGGCATACCGACAATACAGGAGTGGCGTAAAGACGAACCTACCTATTTTGACTTTTGTAAAACCGCCCGTAAGCCCTATGACGCTGTAATCACGGCAATACTCATACGAGCCAAGAAAATCTATGGCGAGTGCGTCAAGGTATCGTCTGACGGCGATTGGCACGAATGGCAAACAGGGCGTGAACTCTACGAGCGAGTGTTTGGTGAGGTTGCCGAGTGTCCATTTGACAAGGTGAAAGCAAATCGTAGTTAGTATCATGGGGGTAGGTAACTTATCATTTTCATAAATATTTACAGACACCCCAAACAAGCCCGTACTGTTTCCTCAATACGCGATGCGTTGAGGTATCGTTTATTTATACGACATGGATTAAACCAATGAATATAGTTTCTATTTTTTTTAGCGCGTACGCGATATTGTGCGTTATATTTGTCGCGTACTGTATGTATTTACAGAAAATAGATAAATGAAAATAATTCATACCGCTGTTTGTACGGCATGTGAACAAACGGTTGCAAGCACTCAACAGAGCCCGTACCCCGATAATGGCTGGGTCATGGAGTTTGACGATTTTGGCTACTACGGTGGGTTCACGGACAATATTGACGCGCTACTAGATAATCGAGTATCAAGCCGTTGGTTTTTATGCCATGACTGCGTGGTTAAGTTTCTAAATCTGTTTCCGAATCTTGCTCGCACAATACACAAAGGCGGTCATGGTAGAAGTGGCGATACTGATACATCTAAGCCGTGTTGTGAGTGGGAGTGGCGCATTAGCGACAGCGGTAGACCACAAATAGTAGGCACAGACGGCGAATGGCGAGATTTACGGGAGATGGCTGACGGTACTTGGACTGAAACAACTACCGAGTAGATACATCACCAAGTGAATCCCCTCAGTACCTAGGGGGTAGATAGGTTTAGGACACCCGTAGCGTTTTTGGTTGGTGGGGATAAGTTTTTGGTCAGATAGTGTTGGTGATGTGGCTATGGGTGACACCGACAAGACTTTAATGCTTGACGGATTTGTGTTGGTATCGCCAACAAATGATTTGTGGTCACAGCACGACAAGTTGATAGACCGATATGTGGAGAGAGCAGGGGGCAGGCTACAGGCACAGGGGTTCATACCGCGTTTTGATGGCGTGATGCAAGACGCGCGTTATGAGCATTTGATTAACAACACGGCACAGGAGATGTACGAACAAGATGCCCCACTATCGGGGTAGATAAGTTTGTTATTCACCCATTCGGCTCACCTGTTTGCCGTTTGATATTGTTGCCTCATGCGTTGGTATGTACCTGAGGCTAGGGTCGTCAAGTCCTTAAGGGTTCACCATTTAACATCGCATCTCTCTAGTGAGAACGATTATTTCATTCAGTGGCGTATCACGGCGTTATTTATTCATTTGGTGTTATCACGATGTGCCGAGGCTGGGGTCACGCCACTATCGGCTCAGGGCGAAGTGGATTTGGGGCGAGCCCTGAGTGACGCCGAGATAGAGGTTGGTGTGTACCTAACCGATGATGAGATGATGATGTTGGATGAAAAAGAAAGAGACAAGTTAATAGAGCGCAAGTTGCGAAGGCGCAGGTATGCCTATTCGGTGTTCATACGGCTTACGAGTGGGGGCATATTTAACTGAATATGAGGGTAGATAAGTTTCACAGCGTGTAAGAAAGCCGGGGCTTCTACGCGCTGTGCGGTAGATTTTGGGGGGTTATCTGGGGATAAGTTTGGCGACCACTATTCAGGGGGTAGATAAGTCGGTAGGGGTGTAACACCACCCATACATAGTTAGTTAGAAGGAGAAAACACACTATGGAAAACAAACTGAACATACTCGCCAAAGACTTACACATCGGGCAGGAAATACTTGCCGATATTTACGGAGACGGTGAGTACGCACCACTACTGATTACTGATATTGAGTTCGCTGACGGACTTCGTTATGACGCTGACGGGTACAGCACCGAGTACGCCGATACATTACACACTATGCGAGGTGCGCTATTGCGAGTGTCGGGCATAACGCTTGACGGTACGGCTAACGAGTGCTTGCTTGTTCACGAAAGCGATATGGTGCTACTGATTAGCAAGTAGCCCGTAGCACCCGTAGGCACTTGCGAAATCTACGGGGTAGATAAGTTATTTATCTGTTGTCCATACGACTACATTTACAAGTACCACAAACAACACCTCGGGAAAGGGGAACAAAGTGGAAACAGTAATCAGGTACACAAAAGATGAGGCAACGGGAGAGTTCACTCCCTTTGTTGTTGAGTTTGAGAACGACTATCTCGCCTACGAGGGTGGAGAAGTCTGGTTCTCATTCACCGACATAAAAGTCGGACAAATAGAGGACAGCGACCACTTCGGTTATCAGTGGACTTGCTCATATGAGAACCACTGCGACGGTTGGCTTGACGCACCACGAGGTTGGTGGACACGCCTGTCGCGTCAGTACGACACGCTTGCTGACGCAAAAGAAGCACTCTGGGCATCGCTCACCGAGAAAGAGCGTTATGCCGAGATACTGAACTTCGTAACCGACGGCGAACAAACTCTAGAACAGTTGGGTCTGTTCTTGCCTGACCAAGCGATTATTTATCAGTAACGCTGAATAATCGCTTTACGGCGATTACCTCTCTCGCCCCTCACTTCCTCAACGGGAGTGGGGGGCGAAACTTATCTACCCCCTATTCAGTAGTGATGAGTGATGATGATGAGTGATGATGATGAGTGATGAGTGAAACTTATCTACCCCCTATTAGGTGATGTGTGTGCGTGATGATGTGTGGTGACACTCAGTGATGTGCTGTGGTACTCGGTGGTGTGTGGTGATGTGTGGTGGTGTTCAGTGATGGGTGATGGTACTCAGTGGTGTGTGATGGTGTGTGGTGATACTCAGTGATGGGTGATGGTGGGTGGTGGTACTCGGTGATGTGTGCTGATACTCGGTGATGTGTGGTGGTGGGTGGTGATACTCGGTGATACTCGGTGGTACTCGGTGATACTCGGTGGTGTGTGATGGTGTGTGGTGATACTCGGTGGTACTCGGTGATACTCGGTGGTGTGTAGATATACCCGTAGCACTTGCGCGCCCC
>Ga0194121_10008874_pt1 | contig 12598 bp, 10 predicted proteins | sample TA2MahCa50mmetaG_FD_148609 | JGI IMG/M metagenome (GOLD analysis project Ga0194121, IMG submission 148609) | Freshwater microbial communities from Lake Tanganyika, Tanzania - TA2015020 Mahale Deep Cast 50m | ecosystem: Environmental > Aquatic > Freshwater > Lake | place: Tanzania: Lake...
GCCGGGGTGTTTTTGATGGTCGAGGGCGAAGTCGGGAAAAACGAGCATCGAATTGCCCGGCGGGGCGGCCCTGTCAAGGCGCGGAAATGCCGTGGCGGGGCTGTAATCGCGAAAAAGGGTCATTCGCGAACGAAGCTCCGCCTTTCGTTACCCGTCCGACGATTTCAATTTCGGTGTTGCGGGCCTCGGCGTGCTTCGTCAGCAACGCAGTTGTTCGGCGACCCGCCAAAACAGACTCTGCAACGGAAAGCTCTCGGCCAACTGCACCCATATTCGCCGAGCCGAAATCCGCACCTGCGCCCCGATCTTGAGCAACCGCAAGCGGATCGTCGTTGCCTGCGCCTTGGCCATTTCGGTCCCTTGCAGTCCGATGCGCCGCAGCGCGCTCACCAGCACATACGCCATGCCGGCGAAGTACACGCGCAATTGATTGGCGCGTATTGTCTCGGCGCTGACGCGATCGGCAAACAGCGACATCTGCTCTTTGATCCGGTTCTCCATCTCCCCGCGCAAGCAATAGAAATTCTCGTACAACGCTTGCGCGTCCCACTCCTCGGCCGGCAACGACGTCACGATGAATCGCGGATTCTCTTTGTCGCCGGTGATCTCGGCTTTGCCAACCACGCGGCGCTGCTGGCTCCAACGGCCGTTGGTTGTCTCATATTCGAATTCCGCAAACACTCGCGCGGGTTTGCCGGTGTCGATCTGTCGCGCCCGCGCCTGCTCCATCGAAGGCGCCAATAGCCGCTCCAGCCTTGTGTTGCGTGCGAATCCAAACACGTAGTCGACTTTATTGTCCTCGCACCACTTCATCAGCTCTTCCCGGCAGAATCCCGAATCGCCACGCAAGATAATCCGGACCTTCGGCCACGACCGCCGGATGCGGCGCACAATCGCCTCGACCTCGTTGGCGCTCCCGGCCGCGGCGTCTTGATTGGATGGCCGCAAGCGCGCGCACAGCAGGTGCTCGCCACAGAAAATATAGAGCGGCAGGTAGCAATAGTGATCGTAGTAGCCGTGGAAGAAGCGTTGTTCCTGATGCCCGTGCAGCGGCAAATCGGTCGCATCCAAATCGAGCACGATCTGCCGCGGCGGCTTGCTGTGCGCTTCGATGAAGATGCTGGTCAGCAATTCATCCATCGCCGTCGTGTTCCAACTGATCTTCTTGTAGCGAGTCGCTTGATCGGCGCCGAGTTCCAACCGGTTCAGCGTGCTTTTGCCAGCCAGCGGAATTTCGTTGCGCCGCTTTCCGGCTAGCACCGACAGCATCGAATCCTTCCGCAATTGGTCGTGATCGTTGATGTCCTCGTAGCCGAGAGCGATTCCGTAAACGCGCTGCGCGATCATCTCGGCCACTTCGTGCTGGATGAATCGGGCGTCACGTTGATCCTGGAAGCAGGCGGCAAACCGGTGCATCAGATTGATCTTTGCGTCGGTCTCCCGCAACAGAAGTCCGCCACCGTCCGATGTGGTGATTGGACCCGTGAAGTCCGCCACCACCGGCTTATTAAAGTGCGCTGCAAACTCGAAGCTGGATTGGGTACACTCTGTCATAGCGGAAGCCGTTCTCCTTTGGTCTCTAACTGCTTGTGTCGAAACTCAGTTATGCCATAGAGAGCGGCTTTTTGCTAGTGGGACTGTGAGATATGCGGGCTATCGCGGTCGCCGGCATCGGCGGCGGCATGCGCAATGCGTTTCAGATCATGATGATGATGCCGCAGGTCAAGAGCGGTAACGGCGAGGGCGCCTGGGACGATTTGCAAGTTGGCGGCGGCCAGCAGCACGATTGGAACGTGGCTGTCGACGGCATGTCCGTCGAAATGGGATGGCGGAATCACGTCGGCTACATGAACCGATTGACGCCGAACCTCGATGCTGTCGAAGAGTTCCGTATCGACACCGCTGCGTTCAAGGCCGAAGACAGCCGGGCGAGCGGCGGCAACATCTCCATCACGACAAAATCCGGGACCAACGAACTGCATGGCTCGTTGTTCGATATCTTCCAGTCGCAGCACGCGAACGCCAATAGCTGGCAGAACAATAAGTTCGGACGGCCGAAGCCGATCTTCCACCGCAACGATTTCGGCGCGACGGTTGGCGGGCCGATCCTAATCCCGAAAGTCTACAACGGCCGCAACAAGTCTTACTTCTTCTTCTCGTATGAAGGCTATCGATTCCCACAGACGCAGGGCGTGAGCGAACTTACGATTCCGACCGCGTTGATGCGCGGCGGCGATTTCACCGAGTGGACCAACGCCGCGGGCGCACTGGTGCCGATCTTCGATCCGTCGTCGACGCGCGTCGAAAACGGCGCCACGATTCGCGATGCGTTCCCCGGCAACCGGATTCCCGCGTCGCGCATCAGCCCGCTGTCGGCGGCGATCAGCCGCTACTTCCCGAACCCCAACGCGCCGGGAACACAGCGCAACTACCGCACGCTCGGCAGCGGCCCAACCAAGCGTATCGAGAACGCCTATACGTGGAAGTTTGATCACAACTTCGGCACCAAGAACCGGCTTGCGTTCACCTACACGCAGAACGGCGTTTGGTACAACAACGGCTACGACCGGGATCAGCAAAACCCGGATATGTACGGCGGGCGCCTGCCGTATCCGCTGGCCGGCCGCATCTACTACATGGGCGATCAATACCGGGGCAAAGTGGCGCGTATCAACGATACTCACCTGTTCACGCCGACATTGATCAACACTCTCACGCTCGGCTTCCATCGTCTGACCCACCCCGAGCACGACATCACGGCCGTGCCGTTCGGTCAGAACTGGGGCGATAAGCTCGGCGGCTCGATCCGGAACAACCCGTACTACAACGGCGCGTTCCCCAGCGTTCGTTTCAATTCCGACAACTACTACGGTTGGGAGAGCGCCAAGCTGTGGGATGAGTACCACACGGTTTACGGCATCGACGAAAACGTGAATTGGGTCCGCGGTTCGCACAGCTTCAAATTCGGCTACAGCACGCAGTTGATGATGCTGAATACGAACAATCGGAATCGCCAGGCCGGGGACGTTTTCTTCCACCGCCTGGAGACCGCCCGCCCCGCCGACAACAGCGGCACCAGCGGCAACGCGTTCGCCAGCTTCCTGCTGGGCGCGGTCGATAGCGGCGGATTCAGCGTGCCCTTCACGCAGCAGTTGCGCTTCCCGTATCACGCCTTTTTCGCGCAAGACGACTGGAAGATCACGTCGAAGCTGACGGCGAACATCGGCCTGCGGTATGAGATGAACCTTTCTGTTCGCGAGAAGGCCGATAAGTTCTCGTACTTCGATCCAACGCTGGCGAACCCGGCGGCGAACGGCATCCCCGGCGCGCTTCGTTTCCTCGGCACCGGCCCTGGCCGCGAAGGCCGCCGCAATCTGCACAACACTGCAGCCGGCTGGGGCCCGCGCGCCGGTCTTGCTTACCAATGGAACGACAAGACGGTGATTCGTGCCGGCGCGGGCGTCTTCTACTCCACGGTCAAGGTTCCCGGCCTCGCGGGAGCGAGCAACGGTTTTGCGAACTCGCCCGGCTGGGCTTCCGCCGACCAGGGCATCACACCCGCCTTCAACTGGGATCGCGGATTTCCAGCCTGGGAAGCGCCGCCGATTCTCAACCCTGGCTTTAACGCCGGATTCGGCATTCCGTGGTGGGGCGCCGATGAAATCGCCATGCTGCCACAGAGCGCGAACTGGAACCTGGCCGTGTCGCGCGTGCTGCCGTCCAATATGGTTCTCGATATCACCTACACCGGCAACAAAGGCACGCACCTCGCTTCGGACCGCGTAAACATCATGCAGATCGATCCGAAGTACGCTTCGCTTGGCGCGCTGTTGAATCGCCGCATCAGCGACCCGGCTGTCGTGGCCGCGGGCTATCGTCCGCCGTTTGCAAACTTCGAAAATCTGCTCGGCACGCAAGCAACGCTGGGCCAAGCGCTGCGCGCCTTCCCGCAGTACACGGGCGTGACGACGGGCGGCATGATGAACCACAGCGGCAACTCGACTTATCACGCCGCGATCGTCAAAGTGACCAAACGCTTCTCCGGCGGCATGACGATGCTCGGTAGCTACACGTGGTCGAAGCTGTTGACCGATGCCGACTCTTCCGAGCCGTGGATTGCCGGCGTCGTCGGCTCCGCGGTCGGCGCGGGCGCCGCGCAGAACCACTACAACCGGCGCCCGGAAAAGGCGTTGGGCGTGCTCGATCTGCCGCAGATGCTGAAGGTGACGATGAGCTACGATCTGCCGTTCGGGCCTGGCAAGAAGTTCATGAGCCAAGGCCTGACGGGCCGTCTGCTGGGCGATTGGAATGTCAGCACGTTTACGTTCGCGCAGAGCGGTTATCCGATGGGCGTGGTCGACACGCGCTATCAGAACAATCTCCGCGCAGGGACCCCACGGCCGAACATCACCAGTCATACGTGGCGAGCGGCTCAGGTGGGCGAGAACTTCGACCCGGACAAGGATAGCTTCTACAACAGAAGTGTCTTCGTCGGAAGAACCAATCCGGCGGCCGATCCGTTTGGCAATGCGCCGCGGCTGGTCGGCGGGACGCGTATGTTCGCGACGTACCGGACGAACATCGCGATCGCCAAGAAGTTCCGGCTCTTCCGTGAGCGCGTCAGCGCGGATCTGCGCGCCGACATGTTCAACCTCTGGAACCAGAAGACGTGGAACCGCCCGGTTTCGCAGGATCTGGCCAATGTGCAGCAGTTCGGCATTATTACCGGCGCGGCTGGAATTCGGAATATGCAGTTTGGTTTGAAGCTGCTGTTCTGACAGGTAGCGACGGAGTGCATCGGGAGGCTGCTGGTCTGGTGGCCTTCCGATGCGCCCGTTGCGATACACTCGCTTCTCAGTGGCACTTTCGGCAGGCGATAGACTCGGGCCTTATGAAGTGATCTCGCCGCTGGGTGCGGGCGGGATGGGCGAGGTGTATCGCGCACGCGATCCGCGGTTGGGCCGCGATGTCGCTATCAAGATTCTGCCCGAGCACGGCGACCGTTCGCGATTCCGGGCCGAAGCCCGCGCGCTGGCGGCGTTGAATCATCCGGGCATTGTCGCCATCTACGATGTCGGCGAGGGATACCTTGTCACCGAGTTGATTGACGGCGCGCCGCTGAAGGCGGCCAATACGAAACAGGCTGTCGAGTTGGCCGCAAAGGCGGCCGAGGCGCTTGCGGCGGCGCATGGGCTGGGCGTGATTCATCGCGACCTGAAGCCCGCGAATATCTTGGTCACACGCGATGAGCGCGTCAAGTTGATCGATTTCGGGTTGGTCAAGCACTCAAGCGGCGGTACGGGCGAGGACGCGGCGACGCTCACGGCCGACGGCGCCGTGATGGGGACGGCCGCCTACATGGCGCCCGAGCAGATTCGCGGAGAATCGGTGGACGCCCGGGGCGATCTGTTTAGTCTCGGCATTTTGCTTTACCAGGCGATCGCCGGGCGGCGGCCTTTCACCGGTGAGACATCGGCGCAGACGATGGCGGCGATTTTGGAGAAAGAGCCCGAAGCGCTGGCTGAGGATGTCTCTGAACCGCTGCGCAGAATCGTGGCGCGGTGTCTGGCGAAGAATCGGGAGCAGCGCTATCAGAACGCGCTCGATCTTGCGTTTGCGTTGCGCTCGCTCGCGGCGCCGACTTCGGCAGGTCCGGTTGTGGTTCAGAAAAAGCAGGGACGTGCGGCGTGGGCTGTGGCCGGTGTTGCGGTCATCGCGGCGATAATTGCCGTTTGGGTTGGCCGCGATCGGCCCTCGGCGCGATTGGTGGTGAGCCCGGTGTCGCAGGAGTCGGGTGGCGAAACCAGTCCTGTTTACTCGCCGGATGGGAAAGCGTTGGTGTATCAACTGCAGGAGGGGGCAAAGCGAAGGTTGATGCTGCGCACCGAAGGTTCTGCCGAGCCGGTCGAACTGGCCGATGGTCTGCAACTGCGTCGTGGCCCAAACGGGATTGTATTCTGGTGGCCCGACAGTACGCGCGTTTATTTTGACCGGAACGACGCACTTTGGCAGGTTGGCACTTCTGGAGGACCGGCCGTAAAGGTATTGGAACGATTCCGAGCGGCCACAATCACGCCGGACGGAAAGGCGATATTGCTGGCGGGAGGCGACCTTTTGTTGATGCGCAGCGAACCACCGGGAGCCGGACCTGTCCCTGTACCTAGCGCGCCGAAAGTTCCCGAAAGTACGTTTCACTTGCGCGTGTCGCCGGATGGGGCCAAGTTGCTGGCCAGCGCCCAAGATGGACTATACCTCTCGCCATTGGGCGGCGTCTGGCGCCGCGTGTACCCGGTGGGTGCCCGCAGCCCTGTGTGGTTTCGCGATAGCCGGCACGTGTTAATCAGCGATTTCCCGAGACGCGAGATCTTATGGCTGGACGTCGAGACCGGCGAACAGCGCAGCATCCACGCGACAGGCGAAATCCTGAATGGAAGCGCTCTGCGCCCGTCTGGCCGGGACCTAATCATTGGCAGCGGAAACCAGGGGCAGGACATTCTTGAATTCGCGACCGACGGTAAGTATACGCGTAGCTTGGCATCGACTCCGGCCAGCGAAGTGAGCCCATCGTGGGGAAAGGACGGCGAGTTCCTCGCATACGGTCGCCGCGTCGGAGATGCCGTCAGCATTATGGTCCGAGACATTCGCGCCAACACGACGCGTGAGATACACCGCGCACCGGTGACTGGCCGGTCTCCGTCGGTGGTCGTTTCGCCGGATGGAAAGCGGATCGCCTACTCCGTTGGAGATGGCATTCATACGATACCCATGCAAGGGGGCGTTGCCCAACGCATCGGCGAAGGAAACTCTCCGATGCGCATCTGGTCGCCCGACGGAGCGTGGATCGCCGTGGGACGAAACGGGCGCCAATTCAAGATTCCGTCGCAAGGCGGTGCGGAGGTGTCGCTAGGCTCAGGTTCTCTAATGGCCTGGACCCGCGATGGCCTTTATTTTGCGGAGAACGGGCGGCTGTGGAGGCAACCGGAAAAGAGCGGTGGGAGAGAAGACTTGGGGGATTGGGCCCACGGACAGTTGATTTCGGCGAGTGTCACGGCAGACGGTAAGACGCTTTTTGGCTCGACATCGGATAACAAGGTGATCGCCCGAGAACTCGCGGCCGGTACGCAGTCGCGGGAGATTCCCATTGAAACCGCCGCGTTCATTCGCGGCGTCGCAATCCATCCGGAGGGAAAGCGGATGGCGGTCTACCTGGAGAATCTGCAATACGATCTGTGGCGAATCGAAGGATTCCCGCTGCCGGAGACGGGCTGGCGCCGGCTGTTTCGAAAGTGGGTGTATCCCGAGCCGCGGCCCGAGGCGGAACCCACCGAGCAATAATCAAAGGCTTGACATATATCCGTAACGGATATATGATCCCTACATGGCGAACGGTCCGCTGACACCCGCGGTGCTGCACATTCTGCTTGCACTTTCGACCGGAGAACGGCACGGGTACGGAATCATGAAACAAGTGGAGGCGGACTCGCAGGGCAGTGTGAAGATGGGCCCGGGTACGCTGTATGGATCGTTGGGGCGGATGACGGAGGCCGGGTTGGTGAGAGAGACCGATAAACGCGTCGATCCCGAAATGGACGACGAGCGGCGGATTTATTACGAACTGACCAGTGCGGGACGGGCGGCGTTGCAGGCGGAACTCGATCGGTATCGCGGCGTAGTGGCCGTTGCGAAGAAACGGTTCGCGTATGGGCAGTAACCGATCCATCGAGCGCTGCCGCTGGTGGTACGAAAAGCTGCTACGGCTTTATCCCCGGCCGTTTCGCGAGCGCTTCGGCGAGGGGATGGCGCAGACCTTCGACGACCTGTGCCGGGAGCGTCGTTCCAAAGGCCGGGGGCTGTTCAGACTCGCGCTGTGGGTGTTCGGCGAGACGCTGGTTGGAATCATTCGGGAGAACATATCGCATATGCCAAAGACCGTGCTTCGAGTGGCTCTGGGCGCGTTGGCCGCGCTGATGGTTCCGCTGATCGCGTCGCAGTTCGTGCCGGACTGGCATTGGGGCGTGAGCGGCTTCGCGGTTGCGTACGTCGCGTTCTTTCTGGTGGGAATGGGTTACGCGGTGATCTCGCGGCGAATGGGAGCGTGGTCGTATAAGGCGGGCGTTGGTTTGGCGTTGTTGGCCGGGTTTGGTTTAGCGTGGTCGAACATGGTGCATGTGACGGGCACGGACAATCCCGCGCTTTTCCTCTATTTCAGCGTGCTGGCGGTAGGGGTAATTGGCGCGGGCCTGGCGCGGCTGAACGCGGGGGGATTGGCTCGCACGTTGTTCGCAATGGCGGCGGTGATGGTGGCGATTTCGTTGCTACTGCCCTCGGGCGCGCCGCCGGACATGGCGCGGAGAATGGCGATCGGGCATGCGGGGCTTGTCGTAGTGTTCGCGGCCTCCGGGTTTCTGTTCCGGCATGCGAGTTCGCACAGCGTGAAGTAGCGCGGGATCGCAGTATGCTGAATCGAACATGACTCGCCGCGAATTTGGATTTCTGTTAAGCGCCGCAGGCGCATCCGCCGAGCCGCGCCGAAAGATGGAACTGGCCATGGGGCCGTTCCCCGCCCTCGACCGCCGCGCGCCGTTGCGCGTCGTCACCGAATCGACCGAAGACGCCGGAACCTACATACGCTCGAAAATTACCTTCGAACCCGAACCTAGCCGCACGGTGCCGGCATGGCTGCTCGTGCCGAAAGGAAAGGGCCGAACGCGCGCGGCGCTTTGCCTGCACCAGACGACTCGCATCGGCAAGGACGAGCCGATCGGGCGCGGGCCAAAGGTGAATCTGCACTACGCGAAGGAACTCGCCGAGCGCGGCTGGGTGTGCCTCGCGCCGGACTATCCGAGCTTCGGCGACTACACCATCGACTTCGACCGCGACGTCTACGCCCGCGGCTACCAGAGCGGCACGATGTACGCCATCGTCAATCACACGCGCGCCGTCGATGTGCTCGTCGCGCACCAACGTGTCAACGCGAAAAAGCTGGCCGTGATCGGCCACTCGCTTGGCGGCCACAACTCATTGTTTGTTGCAGCGTTCGATTCGCGCTTGAAGGCCGTCGTCACAAGCTGCGGCTTTAACGCGTTCGCAAAATATTACGGCGGAAATCTGAAGGGCTGGACCTCGCAGCGCTACATGCCGCGCATCGCCGATGTCTATCACAACAGTCCGCGCGAGGTCCCCTTCGACTTCACCGACGTGTTCGAAGCGATCGCGCCGCGCGCGGTGTTCGTCAACGCCCCGCTGCGCGATGCCAACTTCGAGGTATCGGGCGTGCGCGATGTCGTCGCGGCCGTCAGCGCCAAGTTCCCCAAGGGCCGTCTGGTCGTCGAACACCCCGACGCCGAGCACGATTTCCCCAGCGATATCCGCGAACGGGCGTATGCGTTCTTGAAGATACACACGTAACATCCCTGCTTTTGCAAAATCTTTACAACTTCACAACGACCTCCTCAGCAAACTCCCATACGCTGCCTACATGGAGCGTGCTTCGATGTATAGGGACGAACACTTGCAGATCGACATGTCGGGTCAGGTGGAACTCGACACACGGCGGCTGACGCTGACCCGGAAGGAGTTCGAGTTGCTGGCGATGCTGGCGCGCAACGCCGGCGAAATCGTACCGCGCGATATTCTGCTTTCGACGGTCTGGGGCTATCGCGAGGGAACGCGCACACGGACGCTCGACGTGCATGTGCGGCGGCTGCGGCGCAAGCTGGGCGGGCTCGGCGACACCTACATTCAGACTGTCTTCGGAGTCGGTTACCGTTTCGAGCGGTATCGCGCACCGCGTCCGTTGCTGACCTACAGCATGCCCGCGTTCGCCGCGACGGCGTAGCCCCGGCCGCGGGGCCGATACAATAAAAGGTTTGACATGCAGTCCCGAATCAAACCTTCGAAAGCTCTGAGCGGCTCCGTCCGCATTCCGGGCGACAAGTCTATTTCCCACCGGTACGCGATGTTGGCGGCGCTCGCCAACGGCGCCTCCGTATTGAAGAATTTCTCCGCGGGCGCGGATCCGCATTCGACGCTCGGATGCGTCGCCTCGCTCGGCATCGCCGTTGAGAAAGACGGCGGCGAGATCAAAGTGCACGGCAAAGGCGTGCGCGGCTTGTCGGCCCCAACCGGCGACTTGGACGCGGGCAATTCGGGATCCACCATACGCATGCTGAGCGGCATCCTGGCCGCGCAGCCGTTTTCAACCACAATCTTCGGCGACTCGTCGCTGTCGCGCCGCCCCATGAAGCGCATCATGACGCCGCTGCAGCAGATGGGCGCGCGCATCGACGCCGTCGACGGCGCCTATCCGCCGATCACGATTCACGGCACGCGCGAGTTGAAGCCGATCCGCTACGAACTGCCCGTGGCCTCGGCACAGGTGAAAAGCTGCGTGCTGTTCGCCGGCATCTCGATCGACGGCGAAACGGCTGTCACCGAGCCGATGAAGACGCGCGATCACAGCGAGATTGCGCTGCGCGAGTTCGGCGCCGATATTTCAAGCGAAGGTCGCACGGCGAAGATTCGCGGCGGCCGCGATCTCGAACCGCGCGAGCTGTACGTGCCGGGCGATTTATCCGGCGCGGCCTTCTTCCTGGTCGCGACGCTGATGGCCCGCGACGCCAACGTCGTTCTCTACGATGTCGGCGTGAATCCATCGCGCACCGCGCTGATCGATTTTCTGGTGGGCGGCGGGGGGCGAATCAAAGTCCTCGATGTGCGCTCGTCGGGCGGCGAGTTGGTCGGCGACTTGCAGGTCAACAGCTCGCAGTTTCAAGGCGGCGTGATCGAAGGCGCGCTCACGGCGGCGTTGATCGACGAGATTCCCGTGCTCGCGGTGCTCGGCGCGGCGAGTGAGAACGGCCTCACCGTGAAGGACGCTGGTGAACTGCGCGTCAAAGAGACCGACCGCATTGCGACGGTGGCCGAGAACATGCGGCGCATGGCCGTCGAGATTCAGACTGACGCCGATGGGTTTCACGTGCCTGGCAAGCAAACGTTCCGCGCGGCCGAGGTCGACAGCTTTGGCGACCATCGCATCGGCATGGCGTTCGCGGTGGCGGGGCTTGCGGCCGAGGGCGGCGACACGGTGGTCAACGAAGCCGAAGCCGCGTCCGTGTCTTTCCCCGAATTTTTCGCTACGCTAGAAGCCATTCGAGCGTGACGAAATTATGAAGGGCGAATCGGAACTTACAGTCGCGGGGCTGGCCCACGACTTGAACAACGTTTTTTCGACTCTGTCGGAAGTGGCGGACGTGTTGTCGACCGATACGAAGTGGACCAAGCTCGCATCGACGATCCGGCGCAGCGTGAAGCGCGGCGAGCGCATCGTCGATAGTTTGGCCGATTCGATTGCCGAGTCGGGCGATCTCGGCGAGATCCTCGACAACGCCGTGCAGCACACCGACGATGTGTTGACGTTTACGAAAGGTGGCCTGCTGGCGCACAAGCGGACGATCGATGGAGCGATTGCGCTGCCGGGATCGTCGGCGGCGTGGGAGCGCGTGTTCGTGAATCTCTTTCTCAACGCCGCGCAGGCGTCGCCCGATGGCGTCGAGGTGGAAGTGAACGCGTCGGCGTCCGACAGCGCCATCATGATCGCTGTGTCGGACAACGGTCCCGGCATTGCGGCGTCGATTCTGCCGAGTGTTTTCGAAGCGGACGTGACGACGAAGCGCTCGCGCGGCCGGCGCGGGCTGGGGCTGCATATCGTGCACGCGATCGTCACCGATCACGGCGGCGTTGTGACGGCCGAGAACCGCGAATCGCGCGGGGCGGTGTTTACTCTTCGGCTGCCGCGCCAAGGCCTAGGGTAGGGACTTGCGGGTTGCCGATGGGGCGGGAAAGTCTTGGCGTGGCAGCGAGTCGATTGATCCGAGACCTTGCTGCCGGGCTCACCCCCTCAGTGGCCGGCGATTACGCGTCACTCTTGCCTTGACCCAGCTCGCGTACAACATTTTCATTGGCCGAGACCTGAGTCGCGGGAGGAAGTAACAATACATCCTGTCTCTCAAGATCTTCCGCCTCGATTGGATCAATTTCTTGAATTGACGATGGATCAGAAGCAGGGCCGTTCAGCCGAGCGACAGGTGCCGGTAGTTCCTTTCGATTTTGGACCGCATTGCGGACAAGATCAATGACTTCTTGCGTTCCCCCGCCCATGTTTAGAATTTGTGCCTGAAACCTGTTGTCTTGATGAGACACGAGGAACGACGGTTGCATCCTATCCACCTCCGGGACCTTCAATAGGAACCGAACGCCGACACACAGGATCACGAACCATAAGAGAACCGTACAACCGACGGTGCCAAAGTCGTTGTGATGTTGGAGAGAAAGGCCGAGTCCGACAACTGCAGCTACGCCCAGCAAAACAAGTGCCGCGTGGGGGGAGCGAAGGATTGCAAGCAATTCCATCTTGGCGTTACTCAATGGTGATTGATCCATCGGGCGCTCGTTTCGGGTTGAATTCCGGGTACGGAGAGTTTACGTTCAGTAGTGTCCTGTCTCATATAACTATGTACATATAGGCAGAGTTGCCTCATACTGGGTCATGTTCACCCCAGCAGCTCCCTTGGCGGTAGAAGCGAGCCAACGGGAGCAA
>Ga0194121_10008875_pt1 | contig 12597 bp, 9 predicted proteins | sample TA2MahCa50mmetaG_FD_148609 | JGI IMG/M metagenome (GOLD analysis project Ga0194121, IMG submission 148609) | Freshwater microbial communities from Lake Tanganyika, Tanzania - TA2015020 Mahale Deep Cast 50m | ecosystem: Environmental > Aquatic > Freshwater > Lake | place: Tanzania: Lake...
GTCCGGCCCGCCCGGAGCCGCCATGCAGTGGGGGCTGGCCGAGTACGCGAAGCGGATGCCCCAGATCCTCGTAAAGTTCGAGCCGCAGCCGGCCGACTTCATCGAGTCGTTCTCCATTCAAATGGCCGCCGGAACCCAGGCGGAGGTGGCCTTGCTGGGCGACGGCGTGCTGGGCTCGTTCGTAGCCCAGGGCGGATTCGTGAAGATCAACGATCTTCTGGGCAAGCGGCCGGACTGGAAGAAGGATGATTACTACTTCACGCCGGACGTCATGACGGTCAACTACGACCACAACCGCTCGCTAGGCAAGCCGGCCCCGACGATCATCGAGGGGCCGCAGTACGGTGCGCCGTTCCAGGGCGCCATCGCAGGCCTGCTCATCAATGTCACCTTGAGCGAGAAGTTCGGCATCCCCTTCCCGCCCGACGACAAGTCCTGGACCTACGACGGCACGTTTCTAGAGGCCGCCAAGAAAGCCACGAGCCCCGACAAGAGCACCTGGGGAACCTGGGCACGCCAGGACTTCGAGTTCCAGTGGAGCGAGATGTGCTACGGGTGGGGCGCCAAGAACCTGCGGGACGTCAACGACAGCGAGCTGACCATCTTCGACAACGGCGGCGACCAGGGCCTGCAGTTCGGCGTGGACCTCATCCACAAGCATAAGGTGTCATTCCCGATCGAAGACACCAAGCGCATCACGGGTGAGTTCGGCGACCCGTTCAGCGCTGGCCAAGTTTGGGGCTGGTTGAGTGGCCGGGTGTACTCCAGCGGCTTTGCGGTGCCGCGTATCAAGGACCGCTTCAAGTGGTCGCTGGCGCCGATGCCGCGCGGCCCCGTCGGCACGCCGCAGCACGAGTACGAGGACCAGCCGCACCTGATTACCAATGGGGCCACGCGCCGCGGAAACGTGGAACAGGCGGTCGACCTTGCGCTCTTCCTCGCGGGACCGGTGTTCCAGGGCCGCGTCTCGATCGACCGCGGGCACCTGCCCGTGTTCAAAGATGTGCTGACCAAGCCGGAGGCCATCACGCCGCCGCCCGAAGGCATGAAGTGGCTGAAGGTCTACGCCGACACACCCGACCACGTGCACCGAATGATGATGATTCCGTCCACGGATGAGTTCTTCAAATTCCGCACGCCGATCGACAAAGCCTACGCCGGCGAGTCCAAGGCGGCGCAGGCGATCGAGGAGGCGAAGAAGCTGGGACGGCAGATCATGGCCGACCAGAAGATCCAGATGAACAAGGACCGCCAGGCGCTCGGCTTCCCGCCCGTGCCCTAGCGCAGGGCGACGGTCCGTAACGCAGGACCGCACGGCCCGGCTGGAATCAGCCGGGCCGTGCGGCTCAGAATGCGATGAGCCGTGGCGCAGGTCGCCCCCAACCTGCGCCTGCCCAGAGACACGCCGAGGATTTGGCCGCCAATGCAGTCCTTGCCCGACGCCTCTGTCGCCAGCGTGAGCGGCGCCGGCAGCCTGAGCGCCCGCCTCGGCGTGCTGCGCCACCGCAACTTCGCCCTGTACTGGTTCGGCATGGTGCTGTCGAACACCGGGAGCTGGATGCAGCTCACCGCCGAGGGCTGGCTGGTCTATCAGCTCACGGACGCGCCGATCTGGCTTGGGGCCGTGGCGGGCGCGCGCGCCATTTCGATGATCGGACTGCCGTTCCTGGGCGGCGTGGTGGCCGACCGCATGGACCGTCGCATCCTGCTCTTCATCACCCAGACCAGCAGCATGGCGCTGGCGGCGTTGCTGGCTACGCTGACCGCGACGGGCCTTGTGCAGGTGTGGCACATCCTGGCGATCGCGGCGCTGGGCGGCGTGGCCTTCGCGTTCGACCAGCCGACCCGGCAGGCGCTGGTGCCCGCGCTGGTCCCACGCGCCGAGTTGCGCAAGGCCATCGCCCTCAACGCCGTGGTTTACACCGGCGGCGCGTTCATCGGACCGGCCGCGGCCGGCGGGCTGGCGCCGCTGATCGGCGTCGCAGGAGTGTTCGCGATCAACGCTGGCTCGTTCCTCGCCATCATCGGCGCACTGGCGCTCATGCGCCTGCCGGGCCAGGCGACGCGACCCCCGCGGACATCCCAGTCGGTGTGGGCGAGTTCGCTCGAGGGCCTACGGTTCGTGCGGCAGCATGAGCTCATCCTGGTCGTGATCGGGCTCTCCGCCGTCACCAGCCTGCTCCTGCGTTTTCACCAACAACTGGCGCCGGTGTTCGCACGCGATATCTTGGGCGCCGATATCCGCGGCTTGGGGCTGCTGATGTCCGGCCCCGGCCTAGGGGCGCTCATCGGCGCATTCGCGGTGGCCACGTGGAGCCGGCTGCCGCCCAACGGGCGTCTCACCGGCATCGCCGTGCCGGGCTTGTTCGTGGCGGTCGTCGTATTCGCCGCCTCGCGCTGGTTTCCGGTGTCGCTCCTGTCCCTGGTGGCCATTGGGCTGCTGAACACCGTGTACTCCACCAGCGTGCGAACCATGCTGCAGCTTTCGTCGCCCGCCGAGTACCACGGCCGAGTCATGAGCCTGAACACGATCACCTTCATCGGATTCACGCCGCTCGGGGGCTTCATCGGCGGCGCGCTGGCCCAGGGGCTGGGCGCGCCCTGGGCGGTGGCCGCCGGCGCGCTGGCGGCCGGCGGCGCGTTCGTGTGGGTGTGGCTTACACGCCCGGTCTTGCGGCGGGCCGAATAGCAGGACGCGCGATGGCCGCCTGCGGGTGCGGCGCCACCCGCCCAAGGACGGCGTCGTCGCCCGCACGCGGGGAAGTCGCCAGGCGTCCGCGGGTGACGCGCGTAAGGCGCGTTGCGCCCGTGGCCTCGGTCGCTCGGCCGCGACGATCCTTCAGCCGCCGAGGGCAATCCGCGCGTCCGTCCCGAGCGCGCCCTCCCACGAATCCTCGCTTGCGCACGCACCTCGTCCCGGAAGCACGGGCTGCCGGCCTCGCGGTCTGGGACGACCTGCGAAGTACCAGCGGGCGGCCGGCGCAGGCCCGACGGCTACGCCGTCGCGAGCATCACATTCGTGGTCTGCAGATTCCACTGTTCCGAGTAAACGAAGGGCCGGCGGGGCCGCACCGCCAGCGCTTCCGGCGGCGGGTTGTTGGGGTCCCACAATTCCCGGCGGTCGCGGCCACGTACCACCTCGAACCACGCGCGCTCGGACTCCGCCATCTCGACTTCGCGCCGCAGGATGAATTCGGCGTAGTTGAACCGGCTCCACGCCACCTCGGCCAGGAATACGCGGTCGACGCCCTCGCCGTCCCAAGTCTTGAGATCCGGCAGGATCACCGGCCCGCAACACAATTGGAACAGGCCATGCGCCGGATCGAGGTTGACCAGTTGAATCGGGAACTCAACCGTCACCTTCAACCCGGTGGCGGAATCGGTGTACGTCGAAAGGCCGTTCAACAGCATGTTCGCCTCAGCGGCATGCACCACGGCCGGCCCAGTGTGGAGTTCGCAGACGTCGGAGTATTCGCGCAGGTCCCAGGACAGGTCGGTCAAGCGGGATGTCCAGGGTTCACGCGTGCCGGCCTCGATCTCGCTGGAGGGCCGGCGCGCGATCGGCACGCCGTACGTATGCGTGTACACCGTGCGCCATTCGCTGCTGGGTATCACGAAGAAGTTGTCGGTGGCGATGGTGTACTCCCCGCGGCAGGGGTACATCAGAAACATCTCGAACGGTTCGGCGCCACCGTCGATCCGGCAGGTGGAATCGACCTTCATCCGAACGCGGTACACGTCGCCGTACGTGCCGACGAATCCGCCGTCGTATTTGTAGTACGGGTGCTTCTGGCGGGGCTTCGTCGTCCAGGTCACCAGCGACCGCGTGAAGTCACGCATGCGGGCCTCCGTACGATTGCGGCGTCGAAGACAGTGCTGAAGCCGAGCCGTCAGCGTACCGCCCCCGTAGCGGCGTTCCACTACGCGCCCTGCTCCGGCATTCCGTGCCAGGTGGTGGGTGCGGCGTGCTGCAGGGGACCCATCCGGATGGGCCGCTTCCCCGTGTCGCGGCAGCCTGGGACCAGGGGGCGGACCCGGCCGTGCCGTTCACGGGACTCTTGCGGAGGCGCGGTGTCGTATCGTCCGTGCCATTCCTGACCGGGTGGGCGAACCGGCGCATCAGCGGCGCAGGGCAAGTGGCGGGATGTGTGGTCGCCGGGTTCGTCCCATACTGTCCTTGGTGGTGGCTGGGCCTTGCCGATGACTCCGTGGCACCGCGCCGGGGCCAGGCGGCTCCCCTTCCGGGGCCTTGGCCGACGCTTGCACGCATGCGGCTGACCGCCTACGAACAGGGCCTGCTGGACGGCGCCGCGGGCGAAGCTGTCCGGCGGGCGCTCGTCTATCAGCTCCAGGTGGGCGAGTTCTTCCAAGCGGAGGATTTCGTGCCCGTGCGCTCCGCCCACCTCATGGCCGATGCGGAGGCGCTGCGCGACGACGGGGTCGCGCTGGTGGAGGAGCTTGCCGAGCTGGGCGGGCGGTTCTGCATTCCGACCACCACCAACCCGCGCAGCGTCGACCTCGCCCACGTCCTCACACTACGGCAGCGGCCCGTCTGGCCGGCCCGCGAGCGCCGCCTTATCGCCGCGCTCGGGCGGCTGGGCGCCGTGCAGTGCCACACCTGCGTCAACTACCAGACGCTGGACCCGCCTCTGTTCGGCGAGCACCTGGCTTGGGGCGACACCGGCGCCGTGATCTGGGCCAACAGCATGGGCGGCGCCCGCTCCAACTTCGAGGCGGGAACGGCCGCCCTCATGGCCGGCCTTACTGGGCGCGTGCCGCGCTACGGCTACCATCTGGACGCCGTGCGGCGACCGTCCGTCCGAGTCGAGGTCACCACGCCGCTGCCGGATCTCGCCGACTGGGGCGCCCTCGGCTGCTGGGCCGGGCGGCGCATCGCCGACTGCTGGACCGTTCCGGCCTTCAGCGGGCTCAGCGAGGCCACGCCGGATGCGCTCAAGCACCTGGGCGCCGCGCTGGCCAGTTATGGGTCGTGCGCCATGTTCCACGCCCTGGGCGTCACCCCCGAGGCGCGGGACGCGGCCGCCGCGTTCGGCAGCGCGGCCCCGCGCGCCCGCTGGACTTTCGGAGCCGGAGAGCTGGCGGGCGTCTACCAGACGTTCCCGCCCAACGGCGAGGGCGTGGACCTGGTCGTATTCTCCGCGCCCCAACTGTCCAGTTTCGAACTTAGGGATCTGGCGGCGCGATTCGAAGGACGGCGCGTCGCCCGGCCCACGCTGGTAACGGTCAATCAGGCCGTGCGGGCGGACGCGCAGGCCAGCGGGTACGCGGCCAGCCTCGAGCGCGCAGGGGTCGTGCTGCTTACCGGGGTCTGCTACTACATCATGGCGCCGCAGGACTTCGCGGCCGACCACGGCTGGCGCAGGCTGGTCACCAACTCCGCCAAGCTGGCCAACATCATCGCAGGCTACGGCTACCACCCGGTCTTCCGCCCGACCGCAACATGCGTCCAGGCCGCCCTGACCGGCGCACTTCCGTCATGAACGTGCCCTCGGGTGGTGCCCCGGCGCTCGTGCGCTGCGGTCCGCGCGGCTACGGCCCTACGGTGGCCGGCCCGGCGCTGGTCTCGGCCCAGGGGTTCAGCGCCCGCTACGATGTGGACCGCGACCGCGGGGTGTTCTCGCGGGCCGCGCACGATCTCTTCGGCCGCAGCCTGGCCGGCCAGGTATTGGTCTTTCCCACGGCCAAGGGCGGCGTGGCGACTGCCTGGATGCTGCGCGATCTGCGCTCGCGCGGGCTCGCTCCCCTGGCGCTCGTCTTCGATCGCACCAATCCCGTCATGGTGCAAGGCGCCGTGCTGGCCGGACTTCCCATCGTGCACCGGCTCACCCCGGCCCCGTCGACGGCTATCCACACCGGCGATTGGGTGGAGGTTGACCCCACTGCGGGCGAGGTGCGCGTGTGGCGGGCCTGAGCGCACGGCCCCCGCGTTCCCCAAGGCGGACGATTCGCTGAAACGGCCACCCGCTCCGCTTCACGGGCTACTCCCGACGCGAATGGCGGAGGCCGTGACGCAGGCGGTCGTTGGTTCGCCAGGCCAGCGCAACGCGCGAGCGCTGGCGGACGGGCGGACGACAACTCGACCCAAGGCGCCGACAAGCAAAGGCGGTTGGCCGTCGTCGCCGCCGACGGACCTCGAGAAGAGGATGCCCCTGCCAGGCGCACTATTCGCATGCGGCCATTGCTGCGGCCGGATCCGCGTCGCGGCGGGCCCGCGACCGGGCGACCGCAGGGTGCAGGATTCGCCCAAGCCGGCGCAGGAGGTTCGTAGCGATGGCCCAGATTGGCGTATTCCGACAGCGCGATTTCGATCCAGGGGCGTACGTGGTTGCGCTCTTCCATGCCCAGCAGGCGCTGGCCGACACGCCCCACCGGCTGACGTTGCACACCTTCCACGGCGATGACCTGCAGGCTCGGGCCGAGGCTAGCGGCGTCGACGCCCTGCTCGTGTTCGGCCCAGGCTTGCGCGACCTCGACTTCCTGCGGTCGGCCACCCGCCCCTCGCTCGTCTGCGAGCGGATCCTAGAGGGCTGCAGCTACCTCGCGCCGGACAACTACGACATGGGGAAGACGGCCGCGCGCCACCTAATCGAGCTTGGCCATACCCGGATCGCCGACGTGTTGCCCGGCGAGCGCGCCACCCTGGGCGTCTACCACGGCACCCGGCTCAGAGGCTTCCTCGAGACCTGCGCGGCCCTCGGCCACGCCGTGCCCGACGAGCGGGTCTATTTCGGATCTAAAGATTCCGAGGGCGGCACCGCTACGGCCGCGCGCCTGCTGCGCGACCGGCCGCTGCCCACCGCCATTTACGCCCAGAACCTGCCCATGATGCTGGGTCTGCTGCACGTGCTCCAGCAGCGCACGATACGCGTGCCGGACGAGGTGTCCATCGTCGGCACCTCGTTCATGCAGATGAACGCTCCCGAGGCGGCTGAGCACACGTCGCCGCCCATCACCATCGTTACGTTCCAGAAGGAGCGCATGGGCTCGGAGGGCGTCCGCTATCTGCTCGACCGGCTGGAGGGGCGCACCGCCGGGTTGCTCCAAGCGCTGCTGCCGGGAGTGCTGGTGCAGCGCGCGTCGACCGCGCCCGTCAGGGCTCCGGCCGAGGCTCGCTAGGCCCGGTCCCAGGTTCGCGCGTCGCGCGCAGCGCGAACACGGGCGGGAGATCGGGCAGGCCGGTGGGCGCGCGCCAGCCGCCCTCGGCGGCGGGCGCGAACCAGGGCATGGCCTGGTAGTTGCAGACCGGGCGCTCCTGCAGCGCGTCGATGCGGAAACCGGCCGCGGCCACCGCTGTTACGACGTCGCCCAGACTGTGGGTCCACTCGTAGCCAGCCGAGGTTGTCCGCACGGCCGGTCCTCCGTAGCTGGGGCCGGGCTCGAAGCGCAGCGCGGTCGATTGCGCGAAATAGGGATGGCGCAAGCGCGGCTCCGCGGCCTGGACATCGAATGTCCCCACCAGCGGGTGATAGTCCACCAGCGCCAGGCGACCGCCGGGGCGCGTGAAGTGCGCGGCGATCTCGGCCCAGCGCCCGACGTCAGGGATCCAGGCCAGCACGCCGTAGCTGGCGAAGACCACGTCGAACGGCCCGGTGAGCCGGCCCGGTAGCTCGTAGACGTTAGCGCAGACGAAGGTCGCGGCGAGGCCCGTCGCGTGCGCCAGGTCGCGGGCGAGCGCGATGGCCGTAGGGGCGAAGTCCACGCCGGTGACGACCGCGCCCAGGCGCACCCACGAGAGCGTGTCGAGCCCGAAGTGGCAGTGCAGGTGGAGCAAAGAGCGACCTTCCACCGGGCCTACCGCGGCGCGTACCAGCAGATCGAGCGTCAGTCCGCCGGCCTTGAACGCAGGCACGTCGTAGAGCGGGGAGTAGCCGCGCGCGTGCTGGCGGGCGAGGTCGTCCCACACCTTCCGGTTGGCCTCAAACTCGCGCGCCCAACGGGCGGTCAGGTCCGCCACTTCCACAGCGTCTGGGCAGTGCCGCCCATGACCCAGCGCCGCTCGTCCGGCGTGAGCTCGAGGTGGGTGCGAAAGACGTCCACGTGCTGCGCGTACGTAGCAGACGGGTTGTACTGCTTGGTAGGGAAGTTGCTGCCCCACAGGCAGCGCTCGGGGCCGTAAGCGTCGAGGATGCGCCGCACCATCCAGTGGGCGTTGGCGTGCGGCCAGGGGCTGTCCGGGACGGATCCCAAGAACGTGAGCTTGGCGTAGACGTTGGGGTACCGGGCGAGCGCCAAGACCGGTTCCAGGTCTACGCGGGTGGGGTTCCAGCGACCGCCGATGTAGCCGCAGTGATCGAGGATGACCCGCAAGGCCGGAAGCTCGCGCACGCGCCGCTCGATTTCGGGGTATTCCTCCAGTGCCGCGCAGGCGTCCAGGGGAACGTTGAGGTCAGCGGCTGCCCGCCAGAGGGGTGTGGTGGCGGGGTCGTCGTACGGGCCGAGGCCGTTGATGTCGCCGTGGATGCGCAGGCCGCTGGCACCGTCCGCGACCAAGCGTCGCAGCGTGTCTGGGCCATCGGGCGCGCGCGGGTCCACCAGCACCGCCACCGCCAGCCAGTCGCCGAACCGCTGCCAGCAGTCCATGACGTAGCGGTTGTCCCAGCGATAGACGTAGGGCGAGATGACCACCGCCCGCTCTACCCGGGCCGCGTCCATTTCGGCACGCAACAGTTCGGCGGAGCCGGGCGTCCTGGGATCGTAGGTGCGGCCGGGACTGAGCGGGAATCGCGCCCGGTCGTCGGCGAAGAGATGGGTATGCGTGTCGACGATCATGGCCGGCCCTCGTGCGGACGTCCCAGCAGACCGGCATGAGTGTGCCGCGCGTACAAGGAGCGGCGCCAGCTCGGGCGTCGAAATCGCTGGCGCGCACGGGCTTACGTGTGAAAATGGCGGTCCGTCTTGTGCGCGGAGGTTGTGCATGCCGCCTCGCTGCCCACCGCGCCAGCGCGTCGCCCAGCCCAGTCCCAGGTTCGATCGCCGCCGGTTTCTCGCGTTTGCCGCGGGCGCGCCCTTGGCTCCACGCCTCCGCACGCCGACCGCCGCGGGACCGGTCGAGCGTTCGGCTTTCTTCGCCACGACCGCGTCGGGCGACATCGGATTCTATGTGCGCGACACCTGGGGTGCCCGTTTCCTTGCGGGGTTCGAGGCGCTGGGAGGCCGGGTGATCGCGGGTCGTCCGATCGGATGTCCCTACTGGCAGACCCCTGCAGGACCGCTGTGCCAGCCGTTCGAGCGCATGCTGCTGCGGTGGAACGACTGGACCGAGCTGGCCGAGCCGGCCCCGCTGCTCGATGCGCTGTCCGCCCAGGGCCTGGATCGCGAACTGGCGGCGCGCTTCGGCATCCCACCGCGGGCGTCGGGGAGGCCGTCGTCGGCGTGCCTGGACTCGGCGATCAACGTCTTCTACAACCGTTTCGGCTCGGCAGCGACGTTCGGTGACGTGCGCTCGTACCCACAGACGGTCGGGACGCGGGTGATTCAAAGGTTCCAAAACGTGGCGCTCGCGCGCGGACGGCGCACGGCCAACGAGCCGTGGGAGGCGGCCGACGTGGCGCCCCTCGAGGTTGGGTCGCACGCGCGCGACGTGGGCCTGTTCCCCGCGGAGGCGCTCGCGCCGGAGACCCTGGCGATCCGCCCGTTCGCGGCCCCGGACATTGTGCGCGCTGGCGACTCCGCGCAGCCGGTGGCATACCTCACGCTCGACGACTGCCGGCAGCCCGAGCCCGTGGCACAGGCGCTGGACGCCGCGGCTGCGGCCGGCGTCAAGCTCACGTTCTTCCCCGTGGGCGCGTTCTTGCCCGCTGCGCCGCTGCTATGGCGGCGCGCGGTGGCCGAAGGCCACGCGATTGAGAACCACACGCAAACCCATGGCAAGCTCTCGGAACTCAGCGATGCGGGGATCCAGCGGGAGATCGAGACGCAACGCCAGACGCTAGCCCAGGTGCTGGGCTTTCCTTACCCGCAGCGCTTTCTGCGCCCCCCGATGGGCGATGGCGTATTCAAGCTGCAACCCCGCATTCCACGCATCGCGCGATCGCTTGGCCTCAAGATCGCGATGTGGTCCCATGACTCGGCCGGATACCTGTTTCGGCAGCGTACCGATCGCACCGCCACGGAGCTCGTATATGCCTCGGTGGCTCCCAAGCTGGTGGCTGGAGCAGTGATCTTGCAGCACGCGCTGCCCGCGGAAGTCGCCGCGCTGCCGCACATCATGGCGCTGGCGCAGGATCGTGGGCTGATCTGCCGCACGCTGGCCGAGGGGATCGCGTAGTGGCGAGAGCCTGCCCCGCCTGGTCGTGCCGGCTCGCCCTTGACAAGTCCGCTCGCCGACCGAGCCGCAGCGCGCTTGCACCATGCGCTTCCGGAGATGCGGCTCGGGCGGCCCGCTGACTCGCTCCGCGGGTCGGGTGAGAGCGCGGCGCCAGCGCAGACGCCATGGGGAGGTCCCGGCGGTCAGCCCCGGATGCCGATCAGGGGCCGCAGACGGCGCCAAAGACCGTCCGGCGGCGAATCGCCAGGAGTGCGGATGGCCATGCGGCTGTGTGCCGTCAGCCGGTGAGGCCCTGGTCAACGACCGCCTTGCGCGCGACGCGACGTCCTTTTCAGGCAGTTCCGGCCCGCTCCGCCTGGGAGAGGCCGCGATACTCCCCGTGGGCGAGCGCTCCCGTCACTCCGCCGCGTTGTGTTGGAGGACGGGGCGGCGCAGAGACAGCGGTTCGGGCGGGCCGACGAAACCTTCTTCCTCCAAGCGGTGGATGAGCGTCATGGCCAGGGTGCGGCCAATGCCCAGCTCGCGGCTGACAAGGTCGGGTGTGATGCTCTCGTGGCGCATAACGAGTTCCGTGGCTTCCACGTAGAGTGCTTCGTCGCCCTCGGTGGCCGCCTCGGTGGAGCGCGCCACCTCCGCGCGCGAGACCAGCTCCGGCTCGCCTTGCTGGCGCCAGAACTCCACTACCGCCTTGATCTCTTCGTCGCCGGCGTACACGCCCTGAATGCGAACCGGCTTACCGCCATCGGGCGGGGCGTATAGCATGTCGCCCCGCCCGATCAACCGCTCGGCGCCGGCGTGGTCCAGGATGGTGCGCGAGTCGGCCTGGCTGCTGACCATGAAGGCGACGCGGGTGGGGAAGTTAGCTTTGATGAGGCCTGTGATCACGTCAACCGACGGCCGCTGGGTCGAAATCACCAGGTGGATGCCAGTGGCGCGCGCCATCTGCGCCAGCCGTGCAAGCAGGCGTTCCACGTCCCCGGGCGCCGTCATCATCAGGTCGGCCAGTTCGTCGATGAGCACCACGATGTAGGGCAGGGGCCGCCGGTTGGTCTCGTCCGTGGGGCTGGCGTTGTACGCGGTGACGTTGCGGGCGCCCGCCTTGTTGAAGAGGCGATAGCGACGGGCCATTTCGCTGGTGACCCACGTGAGCACCGGGACGGTCTCGTTCACATCCGTAATAACGGGCAGCCGCAAGTGCGGGATGCCGTCGAAGGTCACCAGCTCCACCATCTTGGGATCGATGAGGATGAGTTGGAGCTCGTCGGGTGTGAGCTGACAGATGAGGCAGGTGAGCAAGGCGGTTAGGCAGACCGATTTGCCCGCGCCAGTCGCCCCGGCCACCAGCAGGTGCGGCATGGCGGTGAGGTCGGCCACGCGCACTGCGCCGGCCACGTCCTTGCCCAAGGCCACCTTAATCTTCGCCCTGGACTGTTCCCAGCCGTCGGACTCCATGACTTCGCGCACGCTTACGATCGCGGGCGCGTCGTTGGGCGTTTCTACCCCGACATACGGTTGTCCCGGCACCGGCGCCTCGATGCGAATGCTCTTGGCGGCCAGCTTGAGCGCGAGGTCGCTGGCCAGTGCGGTGATCTTGGCGACCTTTACGCCCGCGCCGGGCCGGAGCAGATACTGCGTGACCACCGGTCCCGGAATCGCTTCGGCTACGGTCGCCTCGATGGCAAAGGAGGCGAGCGTCTCCTCGATCAGGGCCGCCTTGGCGCGGATCTCGTCCTCCGATACGCCGGTTTCGGTGCGGGCGTACTTGAGCAGGTGCAGGGGCGGCAGCTTCCAGCGGCCGGTGATGGGCGCGGGCCGGCTAGCCGGCTTGGATTCCTTCGTGACGCGGATGAGCGGCGCCTGGCGCCACTCTTCGGGCGCGGGTGGCGCCGCCACGGCGACCTGGGCGACGGGGGCGGGCGGCGCGACTGCGGCGGCGGGCGGCACGGCGGCATCGGTGGTGTCCGGCGCGGCGCCGCGACGGCGTAACTCCGTGAGGGCCAGGCGAAAGTCGGCCCCGACGATCCGGCCGATGCCGATCACGCCCCGGCCCAGTGCGCGCACGATGGTCTGGCCGCCAGGGGCGGCCGTGACCGCGTACGCGACCGACGCGAGGAGGATGGCCGCAAGGATGACGTAGGCGGCCGTGAGCCCCAGCGAGGCGGCGAGGGCCTCGCCGGTCAAACGCCCGAGCCACCCGCCCGCGCCGGCCATGGCCGCGCCGCCGGAGCGTGCGGCAAGATCCGTGACCGCCGCCAGGGCGGCCACCGACACCGAGACGGCCGCCACGTGCGACAGTCGCAGCGTCCAGC
>Ga0194121_10008879_pt1 | contig 12594 bp, 13 predicted proteins | sample TA2MahCa50mmetaG_FD_148609 | JGI IMG/M metagenome (GOLD analysis project Ga0194121, IMG submission 148609) | Freshwater microbial communities from Lake Tanganyika, Tanzania - TA2015020 Mahale Deep Cast 50m | ecosystem: Environmental > Aquatic > Freshwater > Lake | place: Tanzania: Lake...
CTCCTCGGCGAGGTCCTCGGGGGACCACGCCGGCCCCTGCTCCGCCCACAGCCGGTCGGCTTCGGGATCGTCGCCGGCGAGGTCGCTCACCGTGTCGAGCTGCTCGGGGGAGAGCTTCCCCTTCGCCGCGGCCTCGGCGACCTTGGGCTGGTACTTGAGCGTCGCCGCGGTCTTGCGCGTGCGCCGCGCCGTCTTGGTGGACGTGCCGTCCTTCCCTGCGGTGGAATCGTCGATCTGACCCCGCTCGTCGAGCACCGCGGTGATCGCCAGCTCCCGCGACCGCCACCACCGCTGCTCCGCCAGGGCCTCGAGCCGCAGCGCGTGCAACGACTCCGACGAGTGGCATCGGAACCCGTCGCACATCTCCCCGTAGTCGTAGCCCCGACCGTCGCCCGCGACCCCCGACCCGCCGACCCCCCACCCGCCGGCGCCTCCCGCTGCATCGAACTGACGTTCGGTCATGAGTCGATCATGACAGCCGGGTATGACAGCTACGAGAGCCCGTCCCCGAACGGCACGTCGGGGGCACAGCCAGCCCCTCCCGTTCTGTCAACGGGACCAAGTGACGTTTGAACACACATGTTGGGTTGGAGCGTCACTTGTTCGGCCGCGACTGCCCCCGAACGCCGGCTCTGGGGCTGGCCCAACCGATGCTCGTCACCATCGGGTTACAACTGGGTTCGCGAAGTCGGTGTTCTCGATGATCACGTCCGTCTTGCCCTTTGGGTCGACTTCGCTCACGTAGATCATTTCGGCGACGTGGTAGCGGTCCCGATGGATGCGCTCAGCGTCGACGCTCCCCTCCATCGCAGTGTCACGTTCGATGCCGCGTGCCAGCGCGAGCTCGGCCGGCACGTCGAGCCAGATCCTGAGGTCCCAATAGGCGTCGTACTCAGGCCGCATCCCGAACACCGAATCGACGATCAGCACCGCGTCCGACGGCGCCTGGATTGCAGCATCGCGGTGGTCCTCGCCCGTGAGGGGATCGTACGCGCACAACACGACCCGCCCCGACCCATCTGGTCCAGCCGGCTCGAGAAGCAGCCCGCGCGCTGCATCGAAGTCGGGTGCGTTGCGGTAGTAGCCGTCGCCCGTGACTCGGTCATAGCCCCGCTCACGGGCATCTGCCCAGGGCATCTTGAAGTCGTCGAATGTTGCCCTCATCGTTGGACGCCCCAGCGCCCGCACCGCGGCCGCCAATTCGTGAGCGAAGCTGGTCTTGCCGCTCGCCGTGTAGCCATCCACGACGACCCGGACCCTGGCTGGACGAATCGCCGTGACCCGAGCGGCAACGCGCTCGATCAGCCGCGTACGAACCACCGATGTCGCAGGGGGCAACGGTTGGCGCCATGACGACACCGACTCGAAGGCTTCAGCGGACACATCCGCAGGATGCCTCATCGCGAGAAACTTCGCATGCCCCAGACCGCCGGGACTGCAGCCCATCATGTAGTCGATGGTCACGCCGGAGCGGGCTGCTGAGTATCTCGAGATCGTGGAGTCCGTGACCGCGTGGGCTGGCGGTCAGCGAGACATCACCGGCATGGCTGTCGTCGGCTCCTGGGCACGCGGCGAACCGCGGATGGATTCCGACCTCGATCTCGTCGTCCTCACCGCCGAGAAGCAGCGGTACCTCAGGGATGACGGCTGGCTGCTGGGGGCGGTGGGCAAGCCGGCGGAGATCGTCCGAACACAGGAATGGGGGCCGCTGACCGAGCGCCGGGCTGTGCTGCAGTCGGGATTCGAGGTCGAGTTCGGCTTCGTCGCGCCGACCTGGGCCCGCACCGAGATCCTGGATGCAGGAACCGCGCGGGTCGTGAGAGGCGGTTGCCGGCCACTGCATGATCCGACGGGTGTGCTCGACCGGCTCATTGCGGCCGTCCGCGCCACCTGACGCCGGGACGTGGTATCAGTCCAATTGCATCGCGGTCACGTGGTCCGGGTTCGTACGCTGGGTGTGTGGTTGGGAGCGAAGAGCATCCTGCGGTCGCGCGTCTGAGGCGGACCCACGACCCCGACCTGCTGGGACTCCTCTCGGCCGGGATCACGGGAGCGGATCTCACATCTCTGCTGCTGGAGGCGATGCGGCAGCGCGTCGGGCTGAGGACTGCGGCCGACGTGCTCCACCAGTACGAGCGTGATCGCTTCGTTCGACCCGCTGCGCTGGATCCCCTGCGGCTCATGGAGGTCGAGATGCGGGCTCTCGCTGCGGTCGTGCCGCCGTTCGAGCCCGTCCAGCTGGCCCCTCTGGCGCCGTTCGGGGCTCACGCCGTGGTCGCGGGCGTCAACCAGCACCGCGTGGTGACCACGGTGCGGGGAAGCGATGTCGTTGCCGACCCGACGAACGTCCTCGCGCTCGAGGCGGCCGTTCGGCGCCGCTCGGATCCACGATCTCCGAGAACGGAGCGCCTCGCTGCCGTCTCCAGGGTGGTACGTGCTCAGCAGTTCGATGCGCCGAACGCGTTTCCGCACTTCAGCCTCCTCGGCATGGTCTCGGCCGGACGCGACATCGGAGACAACGCCTTCGAGATCGAGGCGTGTGTGGAGCACTTGACCACCCTGCTGGGCGCGATCGAGCGTGTCCACGGCGGCTCGGTCACGATTCGCCTGACCGACTTCGACGGCCGCGACGCCAACGTGCTCCAAACGGTCATCGAGCGCATCGGATCGGCAGCGAGGGCCGAGGAGTGGCCTGAACGGACCGCGGCGCGCGGGTACTACCCGGGTATCTGCTTCAAGCTCTTCGTCACGCATGACGGCGTCGAGGTCGAGGTCGCCGACGGAGGAATGGTCGATTGGACCCAGCACCTCGTCGCCAGCAAGAAGGAACGTCTGATGATCAGCGGCCTGGGACTCGAGCGGCTCGCTTTCGCAGGAGACTGAAGCCGTCGACCGGCTCCGCGGCCGTGCACCGTCCCCCATCGCCGGTGCGCGGCCGAGGCAGCGACACGCGCACAGCGCTGGCGAACGGCCGAACACTTCGGCGCGGTGACCGCTGATCCTTGCGGGAGATCAGGCGTTGCGTTGCACGTCCCAGACGTGGTGGATCGGGTCGTGGACCATGTAGCGGGCGATCGTTGCGATCGTGAACGAGGCTCCGTCGCCGCGCCGACCCGGCCGGTTCCACATCTCGCCGGTGATCGACGCGAGTCGTGAGGCCAGGAGTCCTGCCGCGGCGCCGAGCTCGACGACCACGCGTTCGGGATCCTGTTCGTCGTAGCGGTCGTCGGTCGCCGACGCGTCCTGATCCCAGTTCGGGAACCGCGGATCGTCGTGCGTCTGCATGAGCTCGATCCGCTGGTCGTAGCGCCGATAGACGTCGCGGACGTGGCATGCGTACTCGAGCGACGACCACGTCACGGGGTTGGGCCGACCCGCATGGATCCTCCCGTCGCCGAGCAATCGCTCCCAGGTGGTCGCGTTGTCGACGACGAGCGCGGACACCGACTCGGCCGGGCACGTGCTGGCGTCGAAGCCGCAGTCCGGGCATGGCCGGTCGAGGACCCAGGTCCAGCTCTTGTCGTCCGGCACGATCACTTGGTGATCCTGCCATCGGACTGCGCGCCCACGTCGGCGATTTCGACCCCGAGCCCGCGTCCCCCGCCGCCGATGACGGTCACCGGCCGGAACGCCCCCCGATCGATTCCGGCGCTCAGGTACGCATCATCGGTGGTGGTGACGGGGGAGTCGGCTGCAGCGCCTCGGCGAGCATGACGAGGATGCCGCTCGGACCTCGGACGTAGGTGAGCCTGTAGGCGTCCTCGTACTGCGCCACGCCGCGCAGCGGGTGACACCCGTGGCGCGCGGCGATCGCGAGGGCCTCGTCGATGTCGTCGACCGAGAACGCCACCCGGTGCATGCCGATCTGGTTGGGCTGCGTGGGCCCGACATCGACCGCCTCGGGGTGGAGGTACTCGAAGAGCTCGAGGACACCGGTACCGTCGGGGGTCTGCAGCATGGCGATCCGGGCGTGGTTGCCGTCGAGGCCGACGGCGGTGTCGGTCCACTCCCCCCTCACCTCGTCACGGCCGATGACCGCGAGGCCGAGGTCGGTGAAGAAGGCGATGGCGGCCTCGAGGTCGCGCACGGCGATGCCGACGTTCTCCAGCGTGATGGGCACGGGCCGAACGGTACCCGCCCGGTATGACGGGCACCGCTCCACGCTCCCCTTCTTGCGTCACCTCGGACCCGATTCCGCGCCCTGGGTGACGCAAGAAGGTCCCGGGTACGGTCCCGGAATGACAGCAGACCCCACTCCCCGGTCCGACGAGCTCTTCGACGCCGGGATGGACTTCTTCGGGTCGATCGTGGCCCGCCTCGGGCCCGACGACTGGGACAACCCCAGCCCCAACGCCGGGTGGACCGCCCGCGACACCCTCGGCCACCTGGGCACGTCGATGCAGATGGGCATCAGCCTGCTCCGGGGTGAGCAGCCCACGTGGCCCGACGCCGAGCGTCCGGGCGACCTCGTGGAGGGCGACCCCGTCGACTGGTGGGGCGCCATCGCCGGCGAGGCCACGGCGGCCCTGGAGGGCGCCGACCTCGACCTGGTGATGGACACCCCCATGGGCCCGCGCACCGTGGCCGACCGGCTGGCCTTTCCCGCGATCGACCTCTACGTGCACGGCTGGGACATCGCCGCCGCGGCCGGCCTCGAGGTGGAGATCCCCGAGCCGGTGATCGCCTTCGCCCACTCCTACATCGACCCGTTCCCCGAGGAGGTGGTGCGGGGGGACAACGGCGCCTTCGGGCCGGAGGTCGCCCCGCCGGAAGACGCCACCCCCACCGAGGCGTTCGTCGCCTGGACCGGCCGCACCCCCCGCTGACAGGATCACACCATGGCTGACACCCCCGCACCCCGCTACGTCGACTTCGACATCTTCGACGGCGACAACCACTACTACGAGGCCACCGACGCCTTCACCCGCCACATCGAGCCCGAGTTCCGGTCGCGGTGCATGCAGTGGGGCGAGGTCGACGGCAAGCTGCGCTTCCTCGTGGGCGGCAAGGTGAACCGCTTCATCCCCAACCCCACGTTCGACCCGATCTCGAAGCCGGGCGCGCTCGACGAGTACTTCCGGGGAAGGAACCCGAAGGGCCAGGGCGTGGGCGAGCTGTTCGGCGAGCTCGACGCGATGGACGACCACCCCGAGTACCGCGACCGCGACGCCCGCCTGAAGGTGATGGACGACCAGCACATGCAGGCCGCGATCTTCCTGCCCACCCTCGGTGTGGGCATGGAGCAGGCGCTGCGCACCGACGTGCCCGCGCTGGTCGCCGCGTTCCGCGCGTTCAACAAGTGGCTCGACGAGGACTGGGGCTTCGCGTACCAGGACCGCATCTTCGCCGCGCCGCTGATCTCGTTCATCGACGAGGACGCGCTGATCGAGACCACCGAGTGGGCCATCGAGCGCGACGCCCGGTTCCTCGTGACGGTGCCCGGGCCGGTGATGACGCCGTCGGGCGGTCGCTCCCCTGCCGACCCGATCTACGACCGGTTCTGGTCGATGGTCGACGAGGCCGGGCTCACCTTCCTCGTGCACGGCGGCTACGGCTACTACAACACCTACGTCGAGGACTGGGGCGAGCCGGCCGAATTCCAGGCGTTCCGGTCCACGCCGTTCCGCGCGATCGCGTCGTGGAGCGGCGTGCACGACTTCTTCGCGAACCTCATCGCCAACCGTCACTTCGAGAAGTACCCCAACCTGCGGATCGCCGCGGTGGAGACCGGGTCCGAGTGGGTCGCCAGCCTGTTCCCGAAGATGAAGAAGTCGTTCGGCCAGACCCCGTTCGCGTACCCCGAGGACCCGCGCGAGACGTTCAAGCGTCACGTGTGGGTGTCGCCCTACTACGAGGACGACCTCGCCGAGCTGCGCGACCTGCTCGGTGCCGACCGCCTGCTCCTCGGGTCCGACTGGCCGCACGCGGAGGGCCTCGCCGAGCCGGCGTCGTTCATCAAGGACCTCGAGAACAACGGCTTCTCGATGGACGACGCCCGCCTCGTCATGCGCGACAACGGCCTCGCCCTGTCACGTCGCCAGACACGCTGAGGCGCCCGCTCGGACGTTCGGTCGCCGGGGCCGGCGGGGCGTCCGCGTCGAGCACCGCTACTTGCGCCACTGGTTGGCGCGCTCGTTGCGGGCCGCCATCTCCGCGGTCTGGTCGACGCGCGCGGCGCGGGTCTCGGGCTTCTTCGCGCTGACGATCCACTCGAGGATCCCCCGCTTCACCGAGCGGGGGAACGCCTCCCAATGCCCGGCGCTGCCGAGGTGGGCGGCGAACGCGGCGGCGAGGTCGTCGGGCACGACGAGGTCCTCCACCGCGTCGAGCGCGGTCCACGACCCGTCGGCCTTGGCCTGGTCGATCACGGCGACGCCCGCGGGGGCGAGCCGTCCCGCCGCCTCCAGCCGGGCGACCCGCTCCTTGTTGGGGCGCGACCACTTGGCCCCCCGCTTGCGCGGGGTCACCAGGATCTTGGTGCGCTCTGCGTCGACCTTGCCGGGCCGGGAGTCGACCCAACCGAAGCAGATCGCCTCCTCGCAGATCGCCTCGTAGTCGACGACCGGCTTCCCCGACCCCGTGCGCCAAGTGACGAGCCAGATCCCGGGTGACGTCGCGTGGTGACGCTGCAGCCACCGGCGCCACTGCGCCCGGGTCTCCACCGGCACGTGCTCCAGGTCGTCGAGTGCTCCCATCGTCCCGATGCTGCCACGTCCGGGTGTGGACGCTTCGAAGGCCCCTGGCACGACGAGGTGTCCAAACAAGCGACCTACGTGACGAACTCGTCGGGCTCGGGGGCACCGCGCACGAGCGAGACCGGGATCACGCCACCCCACCAGACGGGCGGGTCGAGGTCGACGGGGTCCTCCTTGGGTGGGCCGCTGCGCACCTTGGCCGACGCCTCGGTGAGCGACACCCGCACGACCCGGGTGGCCCGCAGCTCCTCGGGTGAGGGCGGGCGGCACTCGGCCGAGCGCCCCGCGACCATCTGGTCGACGACGGCCCGGAGCGCGTCGTCGCGCTCGGCCGGGTCGGTGACGGTCTCGGCGGTGCCGAAGACCACGACCGACCGGTAGTTCATCGAGTGGTGGAACGCGGACCGGGACAGCACGAGGCCGTCGAGCAGCGTGACGGTCACGCACACCGCGCCGCCGTCGAGCGCCCGCAGCATCGCGTTGCCCGTGGCGCCGTGCAGGTACAGCCGGTCGTCGACCCGCCCGTAGGCCATCGGAAGCACCACCGGACCGTGCTCGGCGGCGAACCCCACGTGGGCCACGAGCCCCTCGTCGAGGATCGCGTGCACGGTGTCGGCGTCGTACCGGCCCCGGTCGGGAAGGCGCCGCACCTTCGTGCGGTCGCTCGGCGGCCCGGAGTCGGTCGGCGGGGAGGTCATGCCCGGGAGTGTGACAGGCCGCGGCGCTCACCGGCCGCGAATTCCGACCGGGCGATCTCCTTCCGGCAGACGCCTGGCCGCCGCGCCATCCGCCGCGGCACTGCGCCACCGCGTCACCCCGACTCCCGCAGCGGCGGGCGTCGTAGCATCGCCGCCGTGCGTGATCCCCTCTCCCAGTTCCGCCTCGACGGTCGCGTCGCGATCGTCACCGGTGCGAGCGCCGGCCTCGGTGCCCGCTTCGCCCGCGTGCTCGACGGTGCCGGTGCGCGCGTGGTCCTCGCCGCCCGTCGGGTCGACCGCCTCGCGGCGCTCGCCGACGAGCTGACCGACGCCCACGCCGTGGCCTGCGATCTCGGCGAGCCCGGCGCCCCGACCGCGCTCGTGGAGGCCACGCTGGAGCGGTACGGCCGGATCGACGTCGTGGTGAACAACGCGGGCGTGCAGTACAGCGCGCCTGCCCTCGACGTGCCGATGGACGAGTTCCGCCGGGTCGTCACCGTCAACCTCGAGGCGCCGTTCGAGCTCGCCCGGGAGGCGGCGCGCTCGATGATCGGCCAGGGCACCGGCGGCTCGATCGTCAACATCGCGTCGATCTGGGGGATGGCCGGCATCGGCGTGATCCGCGACGCGGGCTATGCCGCGTCGAAGGGTGGGGTGATCAACCTCACCCGCCAGCTCGCGGCCGAGTGGGCCCGCAAGGGCGTGCGGGTCAACGCGATCGCGCCCGCCTGGTTCCTCAGCGAGATGACCGCCGACTCGATGTTCTCCGACGAGTCGTCGGTCGCCTGGATGCAGCGCAGCACGCCGATGGGCCGCACCGGCGAGGAGCACGAGCTCGACGGCGCGCTGCTCTTCCTCGCGTCCGACGCCAGCAGCTACGTCACCGGCGTGACGCTCCCCGTCGACGGGGGCTGGACCGCGGTCTGATCCCTGGGCTCGACACCGCGCTCTATCGCTGAAAGACGCACGGCGCGACCATGCGTCCCTCAACCGACGCGGAGCGTCGCTGAGGGACGCATCAACGGGGTCAGGCGGTGGTGCGGGCGACCCGGCCGGGGTTGGCCTTGAGCCAGCGGACCATGGCGTCCTGGGCGTAGGAGGCCACGGCCCGGCCGTCGCGGGTGAAGACGTGGCCCCAGCCGAAGCTGCGGCCCTCCCCCGTGACCGGCGCGGTCTGCTGGAAGCACACCCAGTCGGTGAGGTCGAAGTCGGCGTGGAACCACACGGTGTGGCTCGTGGTCGCGGTCTGCACGGTGCGGTGCGACGACATCTGCGACATCCCCGGCAGCGCCCGCAGTGCGGTGGCGATCGGCGTGAGGTCGGACGAGAAGGCCACGAGCGCCTGGTGCACCGCGAGCGGCTGACCGGCCACGCCCGGCTCGCGCATCCAGAACGAGAACTCCGCCGGTCCGACCGCCTCGTCGCGCAGGAGCACATCCCCCACCACCCGGGTCTCGCACGGGATCATGTGCAGGTCCTGGAGCGGCGCGCCCTCGGGGTCGTGGTCGAGCAGCACGGCGGTCTGCTGCTCGGGGCCCTCCCCGGGCACGTGCAGGCTCGCGGTCGCGTCGGCGAGCACCCGCCCCTCCTGGTGCACCCGCACGTCGCAGGTCGCGTAGGTACCGCCGTCGTGGAGCACCGCGACCTCGATGTGCACGGGGTCGGGCGCCACGCCGTCACGGGCGAACTGCACGTAGACGGACTTCACCTGCTTGGTCGGCACCGCGGCCGCGGCAGCCACCAGGACCTGGCCGAGCACCTGCCCACCGAAGATCCGTCCGGTCCCGATGCCGACGCTGGGCGCGGCGTACACGCCGTCGCCCTCGGGGGTGAGGGTGAGGGAGTCGATCACCGCCTCGAGCGTGGGCCCGCGGTGGTTCCGGCGGACCTCCTCCAGCGCTTCCAGCTCGTCGTGGCTCATCGCACCTCGGTCGGGGCTGCGACGCCGCGGCACCGGCGTGCGAGGATGTGGGCGCGCGAGCGTGGTGGAATTGGCAGACACGCCGGGTTTAGGTCCCGGTGGACGAGAGTCCGTGGGAGTTCGAGTCTCCCCGCTCGCACCATCACCATTGCCTTGCTCGCTGCGGGGCGCCGACTGCCGAGCCTCGAACGCACCTCGACGCAGGCATGACCACGTGCAGGCACTCCGCGGACGCTCGCTCGGCTAGGCGGCCTTCTCGAGGATGTGCACGCCGCACGCCGAGCCGAGGCCGATGACGTGGGCGAGACCCACCTGGGCGCCCTCGATCTGACGGTCGCCGGCCTCGCCCCGCAGGTGGTGGCAGACCTCCCACACGTTGGCGATGCCGGTGGCCGCGATCGGGTGGCCCTTCGACTCGAGGCCGCCCGACACGTTGACCGGGGTGGACCCGTCGCGCCAGGTGGCGCCGCTCTCGAAGAACTCGACCGCGCCGCCGGGCTCGCACAGCATGAGGTTGTCGTAGTGCACCAGCTCGGCGGTGGCGAAGCAGTCGTGGAGCTCCACGAGGTCGAGGTCCTCGGGGCCGACGCCGGCCTGCTCGTACGCCTGCGTGGCCGCCAACCGGGTGAGCGTGTTGACGTTGGGGAGGATCTGGCACGCCTCCTCCCACGGGTCGGTCGTGAGGATCGACGCCGACACCTTCACCGCGCGCTTCTGCTGCTCCAGCGAGAGGGTCTTGAGCACCGAGCCGCTCACGACCACCGCGGCGGCCGCGCCGTCGCAGTTGGCCGAGCACATCGGGCGGGTGTTGGGGTAGGCGATCATGACGTCGCCCATGATCTCCTCGAGCGTCATCCGCTTGGTGTACGCCGCGAGGGGGTTGAGCGTGGAGTGCGCGTGGTTCTTCTCGCTGATCCGCGCGAAGAGCTCGAAGTCGTTGCCCTCGTACGGGTGCGAGTTGAGGTACTCCATGCCCACCTGGGCGAACACGCCCGGCATGATCTCGGTGCCGATGCGACCGTCGACCGCGGCGACCGCGCCGTAGCGACCCGACGGCGTCCAGGCCGAACCATCGTCCTTGCGCGACCCGCCGGCGAGCAGACCCGCGCCGGCCAGCTTCTCCACACCGACCGCGAGGCCGTAGTCGGCCTCACCGGCCTTCACCGCCATGACCGCGGTGCGCAACGCCGTGGCGCCCGTGGCGCACGCGTTGGACACGTTGTAGACGGGGATGCCGGTCTGGCCGATCTGCTTCTGCAGCGCCTGACCCAAGTGGCTGCCACCCAGCAGGTTGCCGGCCGCGAGGATGTTCATCTGCTTCATCTCGACGCCGCCATCGGCCAGCGCGGCGAGCGCGGCCTCCGCGGCAAGGTCCACCGAGTCCTTGTCGGGGTGCTTGCCGAACTTCGTCATGTTGATCCCGAGGATCCAGACCTCTTCGCTCATCGCAGGTTCCATCGCTTTCGGTGTCGCGACTGTGGTTGTCGACGGGGTGGAAGGGTGACGGAGATCAGACGGGCTCGAACCCGAAGCCGATCGCTTCGGTGCCCTCGCTGTCGGTGCCGATCGGGAACGTGGTCAGCGTGACCTTCATGCCGAGGGTGACCGCCTCGGGCGTGGGGTCGACGTTGACCACGTTGGCCCGGACGCTGGTGCCCCCGCAGTCGACGACACCCGCCACGAACGGCGTGGGAATCCCCGGCGCGGCGAAGGTCACGATGGTGAAGGTGCGCAGCACCCCCTCGGTGGGGAGGTCGACGCTCGTGAACTCGGTGCCGGAGCAGTTGGCACAGGCGTTGCGCCGATCGAAGTAGCGCGCACCACAGTCGGTGCACTCGTGCGCCACCAGGTGCGGCGCGTCGCCCAGCACCAGGTAGTCGACCAACGGGATCTGTGCGCTCACTCGGGCCCTCCGGGTTCGTACGGCGTGAGCACGCTAGCCGACCGGTCGTGGAGGAGCCCCCAGTGGCGCTCGCACTCTGGTGCCGTCGACGAGCTCGGCGATCAGGCGACGATCGTCACCGTCTGGGTGCCGCTGAGCGCGACGTACCGCTCCGCACGCGGTGGGTCGGCCAGCCGACCTCGACCTCCGGACCGTACCGAGTCGGCCAGGACCAGGTGATCGGCCCCCCACGCCCGGTTGTGCCCCGCCAACCGCACGAGCACGCCCAGCCGGTCATCCGGCCCGATGTCGGCGACGAAGCCATGCCACCCGTGCACGAACACCGACGCCAGGAGAACATCGAGGTCGTCGCCCTCCGCGGCCGGGAGCCCGTCGCGGGCCGCCCGGGCCGCCGCCACGTCGCATCCGCCCCCCGCGGCCGGGGAGGGGTCGGGCGAAGGCGCGAGGAGGCGGGCGAGGCGCAACTCGGGGGACGGGTCGGCGAGCGCCGTCCCGTCGAGGCAGGCGTGGAAGATGGCGATCCGGAAGTCGGTCAGGCGCCCCACGCCGAGGCTCGAAGCGCCCGCCACCTGGATGAGGCCGAGCGCGGCCAGCGCCACCGGCCGCTGCTCCGGGTCCAGGGTCTCGAGGTCGTCGATCAACGCGGCGACCGGTGCCTCCCCGAGGAAGCTGTCCTTGACGTAGTCGTGATGGCGCAGCGCGAACTCCGCCGCCGGACGGGTTGCGGCCGGGCAGTACGACTCGAGGATCGGTTGCGCGAGCGCAAGCCCGTCCTCCACGTCGTCCCGAACCAGCTCGACCATGCCCGGTGGACCGCGGTGCGCGGTCTGGACTGTCGGCTCGAACCAGACCGGCACCCCGAGCTCGTCGAGCGTCCACCCCATCTGGGTGTCCTCGCCGACGCGCATGTCGGACGAGAACCCGCCCGCCCGCTCGAGCACGGCGCGATCGAACGAGCAGCCGTGGGCCGCGCCGTCACGACCCCCGATCGGCCCGGCCGGACGGCCGGCGAGGCGGTGGGAGTACAGGCCGAAGTGGAAGCCCCACGCGGCGGGCCTGCGGCGATCGGCGTTGACGACGGCGGAGGCGACCACCGGATGGCCTTCGGCATGACGGGCGAGACGCCCGCCCACCCACCCCTCCGCGGCGACGCAGTCGCCGGCGAGGAATGCGACGACCGCACCCCGGCTCGCCGCGATCCCCGCGTTCCTCGCTCCGCCGGGCATCAGGCGCCCGGGGATCTCGACCACGCCCAGGCCGGGAAACGCCGTACGCACGAGCGTGGCGGAGTCGTCGCCGCCCGAGGTGACGACCACGACCTCGACCCGGTCATCGGCCTGGGCCAGGATCGAGCCGACCGCCCCGACGATGGTGTCG
>Ga0194121_10008882_pt1 | contig 12593 bp, 15 predicted proteins | sample TA2MahCa50mmetaG_FD_148609 | JGI IMG/M metagenome (GOLD analysis project Ga0194121, IMG submission 148609) | Freshwater microbial communities from Lake Tanganyika, Tanzania - TA2015020 Mahale Deep Cast 50m | ecosystem: Environmental > Aquatic > Freshwater > Lake | place: Tanzania: Lake...
GAACCAGTTTGACGGCCGCCGTCATGCGGCGGTCAGCAACTTGCAGGTGGCTGCACGTTATGCAGAGGAGCGTCAACTTGCCTCCTGAGGTATTACCGAATTGGTCAGCGTTCTAGCGAGTATCTTGCATGGCCTGAATTACCTACATAAAAGCGCAGTCATCGTGGGCACCTGGCTGCTGCTCGACTTTCTGCTGCTCTCGGGCACCGTACCGCAGATATTCTCGCCGGCCATCGGGCGCAGCGCCGGAATGCTCGTAGGCATGTGGGCGCTCTGCGAATGGTATCGGCAGCGTGTTTATCTCGACTGGCAGGCTGAAAGGGGCTGTCATTGGCGTGCCGCCCTCCTGACGCTGGCGAAATGGCCGTACATCTTGCTTGCCCTGGGTGATGTCATATGGCGCCAGCGCTTTGCGTACATCATGACACGGAAAACAGCTGCGACGGCAAAGCAACGTATGCTCGTGTGGCCGTATAGTCTCGTCATCGTCCTGACAGTGCTCGCCTGGGGTATTGGGCTCCTCCGTGGTCACGCGATGCATCTGACCATACATGGGAGTGCACTGGGCATCATCGCTGCCTCCCTGGGGTTGCTGCTCTCGGAGTACTGGCCGTTCCCTCCTCCGTACCAGGCCCATCTGGCGCGTACCTGGCGGAAGCGCTCATGATGATCCTGCACGCTTTCTGGGCTCTCTGCAAGCTTGGCATGCACAAAACCCTGCACACGTCTCCTGCCATCAGGCGTATGTGCCAGGCGTGGACAGGGCCACGTGGCGCCTGGGCCTGGCAGGCGGGCACTGCCGTACGCTGGCAAGCCTTAGGTTTGCTCCTCGTCTGGGCCTACGTGGTGGGTTTGCATGCCAGTAATGACGGCCTCTGGTTTGAGGGAGACGCCGCGCGCCATGCCGCGAATGGGATCTTCTGGTGGGATTTTCTCCGCCATGTGCCAACGCCACCCCTGCAGTTTGCGCTGGACTACTATGCCCGCTATCCCATGATTCACCCGATTGCCTATCCGCCGTTTTTCTACCTCCTGGAAGGCGTCGCATTCGCGGTGTTTGGGGTCTCGCCCTGGGTCGCGAAAAGCCTCGTCTTGCTCTTTGCCCTGCTTGGCGGTGCCTATGTCATGGCCTGGCTGCGGCGGTGGGTCGCTGCAGAGGCGGGCTGGGGGGTGCTCCTGCTTCTGGTACAGCCGGGGGTGATCCTGTGGTCGCACACCATTATGCTCAATGTGCCAGCCATGACCATGAGTCTTCTCGCGCTCTATTACACCCACCGCTGGTTGGAAGCACCAGCCTCGCGCTATCTCTATGTGGCGGCAGGCGGGGCGCTGCTGGTCCCGTTAACGTATGCGCCAGCCGGCGTCACCCTGGGGGTCATCCTGGCCTGGGGGCTCCTGGAGCGCCGCTGGGGGCTGCTCAGGGACCGCCGTGTACGGCGTCTGCTGCTTGGACTCTCGCTGGCCATGGGCCCATGGGTGTTGCTCGCCCTGTACTGGGCTCCGGCCCATTTTTCTCTGACGTTCCCTGGCAGTGCCCACCTCGCTCACCTGGACTATTGGCTGTATTACGTCTGGCAGATCCCCACCCTCATGCGGCTGGAAACGCTGGCCATCGCCGGCCTTGGCATCCTGGCTGGCCTGTGGGATCGGCGTTGGCGCCACGAGGCACGTATGCTCATGGTCTGGAGTGGCGTCGGTTATCTCGGGCTGTCGTATCTCCTCTCCCGCGAGGCACGCTATGCCCTGCTCCTGGGGCCACCTTGTATCATCCTGGCAGTTGGCGGTTTGCATGCGGCTCTGCGGGCGTTGCGGGCGTATGGACAAGCGCACTGGGCACGGGTGTTTGGCGTGGTCCTCAGCGCCATCCTCGTCTTGCACCTGGGCCTGGCCGCCACGGTCAAGGTGCCGCATATCCATGGCTTACAGGCCCTCATGACGTTTCTCGAGCGAGAAGCGCCACGCGGTTTTCTGTTTTATGACGGCTGGTATGCCGGGGCCTTTACGTTTTATGTACGGACCCAGGATGCCCGCTTTGAGCGCGGTGTTGTGCTGGGGAACAAATTGTTATACGCCAGCGCCCTGTTTGCCGATTGGCAGCTGACAGAGCGGGTCGCTTCGGTCACCGATGTCGTGGAGGCGTTACGGACGCAGTGCGGTTGCCCCTGGCTGGTGATTGCGCGCGCCTCGCGTGCCACCACTATTGCGGCCGTGCAGCACCTCTACGCGGCTTTGCAAGGACCAGAATTCCAGCTTGTACGCTCGTTTCCTATCACCAGCGAATTGGTCACACAGATCGATGTCTATCGTTTTCTCCCCAGCGCTCTGACTCCCCAGGAGCGCGAATTGCCGTTTCCCAATCTCGGCGTGGGCACGGTATTGCGCGCCAAGCCCATCGAGCCATAAGCTCGGCCCCGACGTGGCACGCGCCTCTGTGTGCCCCAGGTCTTGCCTCTCCTGTGAAGCTTGCAGTACTGTTACACTCTCGCAAGCACAACGCATCCCTGTTTTCTGCACAGAGAGGACGAACAATGGCACGGTTCGAAGACTATGCACAGGCGTATCAGACGATTCAGATGGAACGACGCAATGGCATTCTCCAGATCACCTTCCACACCAATGGTGGCGTGCTGCAATGGGGGGAAGCGCCACACCGCGAATTTCCACAGGCCTTTCGGGATATTGGCAGCGATCCGGACAATAAAGTCGTGATCATGACGGGCACGGGCGAGATGTTTTCCGGGCCGCGCGCCACCCCGGATCGAAAATTGCGTCGCACTGCCAGTGAGTGGGATAAGACGTATTGGGAAGGCAAGCATCTGCTGCTCAACCTGCTAGACATTGAAGTGCCGATGATCAGCGCTATCAATGGCCCGGCCTGGCGCCATTCGGAAATTCCTCTGCTGTGCGACATTGTGCTGGCCTCCGAAGACGCGGCGTTTCAAGACTCGGCCCATTTCCCGAATGGCCTGGTGCCCGGCGATGGCATGCACATTGTCTATCCACTCCTGCTCGGCCTCAATCGTGGGCGCTATTTTCTGCTCACCGGCCAGACGCTGGACGCGCGTCAGGCGCAGGAGCTTGGTCTGGTCAATGAGGTGCTCCCACGCGAACGGCTGCTGGCGCGGGCCTGGGAATTGGCCGAACAATTAGCCCAGCGTCCGCCCCTGGTACTGCGCTATAGCCGCGTGCTGCTGACACAGCACGTGAAGCGCCTGATGCACGACCTGTTAGGCTATGGTCTGGCCCTCGAAGGCATGGGCGTGGCGGCTGAGACGCCGAATGTGGGGGACAGCGGGGCTTGAGCGCTGTGGAACCAGATGCAACTTGCCTTAGGACTCTCAACCAACCTCCCTGGGTAGTTACCGTTCAGAGGAGTTGTGCACGGAAGCAGTCCGAGACTGGCCGTGGATTCCTCACTTTACCCACGGACTCATTGATCAATCTACGCTCAGGCCAGAGGATATGCCAGGCGAGCTCAAGGCGCGACTCATGCAGGTGTTGCTGCTGGCCGCCGCCCATCCGGAGCGCCACTGGGAAGTGCTTGCTGGGCGGCTCTTGGCACAGCTCGACACCAGGCCCCATAGTGGGGGCATCGATTACCTGTACGTCTTCCTGCACACCCAGGAGCCTGAGACGCTAAAGACGGTACGCGACCTTTGGCAGCAACACGCCCCAGAGGTAGGAAAACATCTCATGACGTATGCCCAGGAACTGCTGCAAGAAGGCGAAGCAAAAGGGGAGATGAAGGCCAAGGTCCATATTATTGAGAACATGTTGCACACAGGAATGGCCTGGACGGCGATCGAAGAGATCACGGGTATGAATGAGGCGCAATTCCAGGAGCTCAAGCAGCGTTTAGCAACGTTGGACGCTTAGCCCACGCAGAGGAGCCAGGCCATGCCCACGCGAGACCCTGTCCCGTGTGCCTGACAGCACGGCCCGCCAGCTGTGTAGGCGCTAGCGCAGACCTTGCTGGAGCACTCTCCAGCAGCGTTTCAGGCTGAGCTCGCTGCTGTCAGGCCCTTAAAGATTGGCATTGAGCGGGACTTTCGGCAGGACCTCTTCCGCCAAGAGCGCTTGCGCGGCGGCGGACACATTGTTGTGTTCGCGCGGATACGGCATCTCCGCTTAAGCGCTCTCTGGCCAAAAATCGTCATTGAGCACCTGCGTAACCTGCCACGGGCACGCGGACGGGAAGGTGGCTTCGGGCAGATGCGTATCGCGGGCGGCACGGAGCCGTGCGCGTGGATAGGCCGCACTCAGGACCTCGGCTGCCGTCGGGCGCAGGCTGGGCGTGTCGTCGAACAGTTCGGCGATCGCGAGCCGTTGCTCGCGGATGGTGTAGCTGTGGCCGTGGGCGCGACGGTCGGGCTGATACTGCCACTTGAGCAGATGCACCACTAAGAGCAGCAGGCGATGGCGGAGTGCTTGTCGCAGGCGGCGGCCAAATCCTCAATCTCCTCTGCCAGATGGTCGTGATCGAGCTCGTGCCACTTCCCAGCCCGTAACAAGGCGGCTTGCTGCTGTGCCCACTGGTAAAAATCCGCCTCGTAGAGAGACCGTGTGCCAGGCATAATGCTGTCTCCCGATCGCTGATGATCTCGTCCAGATTGTTAGGAGGGCGCTTCGCCCAGGAGTTCGGTGAGTATCGTGGCCGTGTCGCTCCCACGCAGCGGCCCGGCACGCAAGACGCCTGGGGTGCGGCTAAATCCCCAGGGCAAGCCAGCCACCCGCACCGTCCCCCAGTGCGGCGTGGGCAGTTCGGCCATCAGGCCGTTGATGCGCACCTGAGGGTGCAGGCACATGTCGTCGTAGGTATGAAACCGTCCGCACGGCACCCCGGCCTGGGTGAACACCTTGAGCCACCAGGCTGCGGGATATGTCTGGAAGATGGCGGCGAGCTGCGGGATAAGCGTATGGCGGTGCGTGACGCGGGCGGCCATGGTGCGATAACGTGGATCGTCCAGCAGGGCTTCCTGTCCCAGCGCTCGGCACAGACGTTCCCACTCGGCTTGTGTCCGCGCGCTCACCGCGACATAGCCATCCCGCACCCGAAAGGCTTGATCGGGCACGCTGTACGGCATACCACTGCCGCAGGGCTGGGGTGTCTGCCCGGTGGCAAACCATTCCGCCACACGGCTCATCTGCAGCGCCACCGCGGCTTCCAACATGGACACCTGAATGTGTTGCCCGCTGCCAGTGCGTTCACGGGCCAGCAAGGCTGCCAGCAAGGCCGGGACGGCGAGAGCCGACGTGTTGAGGTCGATAAAGCCGATATTGCGCAAACTCTCCCCCTGCCCACCGGCAGGCCCGTTGAGGCTCGCGAAGCCTGAAAAGGCTTGAATATAGGGGTCCACAGACGGTAGCAGGGCCAGGGGGCCGTGTGGGCCAAAGCCAGAGAGCGAGCAGTAAATCAAGCGGGCATTGCGTTGCGCCAGCGTCGTATACCCCATGCCCAGGCGCTCGACGACGCCCACGCGAAAATTTTCGATAAACACATCGGCACGTTCCGCCAGGCGGTAGGCACGCTCCAGGTCACGCGGCTCTTTCAGATTGAGGACGATACCACGCTTGCAGAGATTGGCGCTGATATACAGGGCACTGGTACCGCGCTGGCGCGGCAACACGGTATGCGCCAGATCGCCATGGGGTGGCTCGACTTTGATCACCTCGGCGCCCAATTCCGCCAAAAACAGGCCAGTGACAGGGCCAACGCCCAGGCCGGAAATGTCCAGGACCCGCACCCCGGCGAGTGGGCCACCACGGTGTTGCACAAACGCCGGAGCCGCCGGCGCAGGGGCGACCGCTGGCGCGGGTGTCAACGTGATGGCGGGAGCAACGTCAGGATTGCCCACCACAACGCCAGCGTCAAACAGCCCCTGACGCTGCTCGGTGATATAGCCCAGCGCTGCAAGCACGGCACCGCTGGCATTCCCCAGCGTGGGTGGGCCATACTGCACGACAGGACGCAGCGTTGAAAAATTCCAGGGATTTTTGATCGCCATGAGCGGGCCCTCAGGCCCTGGAATCTGCTGCAGAAGGTACAACGCCTCGGCCTGGGCGTCGGCAAAGAGTGTCTCGTAGGTATGATAGGGATACGCAGCCCCCTCCAGACGCCGTACCAGATCCACCAGGTCCGCCGCACGGTGCTGCCGAAAGGCCGCTTCATAGGCGGCTCGGAAAGCGGCCACGTCCGCCCCCAGGCCGGTGGAATTTTTGCCGTCTGGCGCACAGCGTGGGTCGGCCAAGAGATGCTCCAACCCGAGCGCCCGACAAAAATCCGGCCACTGGCTCGGTTTATCCGGCCCACCACCAGTGAATTCGCCGAAGGAAAACACCACAGGACGATCCTGCGTCTGCCAGCCCGTTTCAGGCGGATTGTACGGCCCCCAGCAGTGATAGCCTTCCCAGGTGTCGGGGTTGTACTGTGCGGCAATCTGGATCGTCTTCAAAGCATACAGCGCGCCGAGCTGGGACACCGTGACGCACTGCCCCGCGCCATGTTGCTGCCGAGAGAACAGCGCCGCCAGAAGACCTTGCAGTAAAAACGTGCCGCCCGCTGCACTGGCCGCGTCCATGCCCAGGCGCAGGGGCTCCTCGCCAGCGACGCCGAGGTAACGCGGGTAACCAGAGGCCGCCTGCACCACCAGCTCCGAGGCCGCGCGATGCGCCCACGGCCCGTGCTCGCCAAACGGCGTCAGCAAGCCGTAAATGAGGTGGGGATGGTGGGCCGTCAGGCTGGCGTAGTCCGACCCCAGGCGCTGCGCCTGCGGCGGGGGGATGTCGGAGATGACCATATCCACGTGCCGCGTCAGACGCTGGAGGATCTCCTGGCCCTGGGATGACTGATAATCGAGCGCCAGACTCAGTTTGTTCCGATTCAGCGCCAGAAACACAGCACTGTGGTTGCCCTGACGCGGCTCCAGCTGGCGCGCCCAATCCCCCTCCAATGGTTCGACTTTGTACACACGCGCGCCCAGATCACCCAGGAGCAAGGAACAAAAGGGAGCCGCTAAGCCCTGCGAGAGATCAAGCACGGTGAGGTCGGGAAGCGCCATCGTCATGTGCGTGAGTTCCTTGTGAGCAGCGCAACACTGCGTAGATGTCTATTGCATAAGTGTCTCAGCAGTCTGGGAGCCTGGGTACGCGGGCCAGAGGCCCGCGTACCCAGGAAACTGGCGAGGGATGTACGCAACGGACATGTAGTCTCAGCGCCCTCCAGTGGCCGCCAGGGTGTGGCCAGTGATGTAGCTGGCCTCATCCGACGCCAGGAACACCACCGCATTGGCGATTTCAATGGGCTGTCCCAGGCGGTGCAGAGGCGTCATATGATTCGGGCTGTACTCTACCGTCTCATTCATCTGGCGCAACCCGGCCCCGACACGCTCCGTGTCGATAGGTCCGGGAGCTACGGCATTGACGTTGATGCCATACTCCGCCAGTTCCAGCGCCACGTCCCGAATAAAGCCATGCACGCCAGCCTTGGCTGCAGAATAGGCCGCACCACCTTGATAATAGGCCGTCCATGGCGTACCCTCACGCGCCCCGGAGGACAGGCAGACGATTTTGCCATAGCGCTGCTGCATCATGTGGGGCACAGCGTGTTTGGTGCAGAGAAAGGTGCTCCGCAGGTTCAGCCGGATGACAAAATCCCAGGCCTCCACGGGCATGTCCCAGATCTTCCCGGTGCGGCTACCCCCGAGGTTATTCACCAGAATATCCAGGCGTCCATAGTGCGCCACCGTTGTCTGCATGAGCTGCACCGCGGCGCTTTCTTCCGTCAAATCGCCCACGACAGTGAGGGCCTGCCCACCCGCGCTGGTAATGCTGTCGGCCGTACGGATCAGGCCAGCAGCGTCGATATCGCCGAGGACAACCTGCGCGCCCTCGGCGGCGAGACGCTGGGCAATCGCCTGCCCGATGCCGTGCGCGGCCCCGGTGACGACGGCAATGCGATCCTGGACACGTCCCATGTGGTGCTCCTTTCTGACACTGTACGCGCTGGCTGTGGCCTGGAGTGGTAGATCATGCTTACGGTCCTGCGCTCCGTGTGGCTGATTGTAGCACACAACGCATCTCTGGTACCTGGCTGGCACCAGGACCGCCGTGCAGCAGGAGCCTGGCCACCATGCTATACTCACCGCAATGCTGTTCCGCAGCTGCAGGAGCTCGCCGCCCTGGAGGGTGCCTGCAGGCGGTAGAAAGGACCCTACGCCATGGCAACGGCGTCTCACGCCACGCACACCACGATGCCACTCCCGCTCTTAGAAGCGGGTGACCACGTGGATCAGGCGACGTTTCATGCTTGCTACACGGCCATGCCGGCGACGTTTCGTGCTGAACTCATTGGAGGAGTTGTCGTTGTGCCCTCACCACTCGCGTGGAGTCACGGCCGGCATCATGCCAGGGTGATGACCTGGCTCGACACATACACCATTGCCACACCTGGCACCCAGACGGCAGATAACGCGACGACGATCCTCAGTGCCACGAGCGAACCGCAGCCAGATGCGGCCCTGCTCATTGAGCCCACCTGCGGGGGTCAGACGAGCCTCTCCGCCGAGGGCTATGTCATTGGCGCCCCGGAATTGGTCGTGGAGATCGCCTCCAGTAGTGTAGCGATCGATCTGCATGCCAAACGGCAGGATTATGCCCAGGCTGGCGTACGGGAATATGTGGTGGTTGTCTTGCGGCAACGCGTGGTGCGGTGGTGTGTGTGGCAGGCGGGCGTCTACCACGAGATCGCCCCTGACGCGGACGGGATCTGCCGCTCACGGGTCTTTCCAGGCCTCTGGCTGCACGTCGAAGCCCTCCTCCAGCTCGACGGCACCCAGGTCCTGGACGTCCTGCGCCAGGGGCTGGCCACCCCAGGGCACGTGGCCTTTGTCCAGCGACTCCAGCGCCCGTGAGTAGGGATCGGGGGGCGCGACGAGGCCATGACCGCGGCCGCCTGGCACGCTATTGCACACGAGGCGCACAGCGCCAGCTCGGTGCGTGAGCACCAGAGTGACCTCTCTTGCGACGGAACGCCATGACATCTCCAGTCGTCTTCCGCCAGATGCTGCATTGCCTCGACCGCCAGCCAGGTTGGCGTGTCGTCCTGCTCGGTGTGCTGCTGGGGCTCGGCCTGGGCGGCCCTGCCCTGTGGTCTCTGCGCGCCCCGGCCTGGCTGCTCCTCTGGGCTGGCGTGGGGCTGGCGCTGTGGCGCCTGGCGGCATCGGCTGAGCCACTGTTCGAGGAGGCCAACCCACGGCGTCCGGACCCCAGGCCCACGCCGGTGCAGGACGAGCCGCTCCGCATGATCGAGCTCCCGGGTGGGCAGTTGGTGATGGGCTCGCCGGATAGCGATGACATGGCCATGGATAGGGAGAAACCGCAGCACCGGGTGGCGGTGTCGGGGTTTCGCCTGGCGGTGACGCCAGTGACTGCTGGCCTGTACAACGAGGTAATGCAGCGTGATCCCGTGTCCCCAGAGGAAGCCGACCTGCCAGTGGTGAACGTGAACTGGGATGACGCCATCACGTTTTGCAATCGCCTTTCCGAGCGCGAAGGCTATCGGCGTTGTTACCGCCGACGCTTCCGACGCTGGGTGTGTCACTGGCGGGCTGACGGCTACCGCCTGCCCACAGAAGCGGAGTGGGAGTATGCCTGCCGTGCCGGGACGACCACGCGCTATGCCTTTGGTGATGATCCGGCGCAACTGGAACACTATGCCTGGTTCGCTGGTAATGCGCCTATGCAGGCCCAGGCTGTGGCCCAGAAGCGCCCCAACCGCTGGGGGCTGTACGATATGCACGGCAATGTCTGGGAATGGTGCTGGGATTGGTTTGGGGAGTACAAGCCTGGCGACGTTGTCAATCCAACAGGGCCTCGGGTTGGTTCCAGGCGGGTGGTGCGCGGCGGGTCGTTCTTCTACCCGCCCGAGGACCTGCGCTCCGCGCTCCGGGACGGCGACCTGCCCGTGAGCCGGGACAAGGACCTCGGGTTTCGCTGTGTGCGTGTCCCCCCAGCCTTGCGTCGTTGAGTCTTTGACCCTTTGATTTTTCTGCATTTCCTCTGGCGCGTTAGCGCCAAAATTTTTTTACACAAATACACAAAAATGCCCAATAATCAGACACAAACACACAAAAATGTCCATGATTTGTCTGTTTATGTCTATGCCATCAGTGCGGAAACAGCAACAGCCCCCGATACGAGCGGATGCTGCGCACCAGAGCCGCCTCACCAGCCGCCGCCGCAGAGCACAGGCGCTGCCGCAGGTGACGCCGGAGCTTCCGACTCGGGGAGAGCCCGGCGCGACTGAGGCGATAGCCCAGCACGACCGCCGGGGTGCGGGTGGATTCCACCGTGAGGTGCTTGGGATTCAACTGCAACTGCCGTTCCTGCTGGAGCCACGCGGCCACCGCTGTGCGGGCCGCGAGCAGTTGGGCTGGTGCATCGGCAAACAGCACCAGATCATCCATATAGCGGGCATAACCGGGGATCTTTAACTGGCGTTTGATGTAGTGATCGACCCCATCCAGATACATATTCCCACACCACTGGCTCAACCAGGAGCCCAGCGGCAGGCCCCAGCCAGGCGCGGGACAGCGCGCTCCCAGCGCCGCGGCCGCCAGAGGGCTCTGATACACCTGCTCGCTGGCAGCGATGAGGAGGCGTAACAACTCCAGCGTCTCGGCATCCACCAGGCGGGCGGCAAACAGGGCCAGCAGACGGCTGTGGCTGATGCTGAGAAAATAGGCGTGAATATCGAGATGTAAGCGCCAGGCATAGCGCCGCTGACAGGCCAGCAAATAGAGGGCGGCCCGGTGCGGTCCGCGCCCCGGTCCGGCAGCGAACGACTGGTCGAGAAAGCGCCGCTCGAACACCGGGCCAATTTCCGTCAGCACAGCATGATGCAGCACACGATCCCGCACCGCCGGGGCGGCAATCAGGCGCGTTTTGGGATCGCGAATAACGTGGAGCCGCCAGGGCGCAGGCCGGTAGCATCCGCGTAGCAGGGCGCGCTGCAAGGCCAGCAGATGCTGGTCACAGTCGATGTCAAAGCGCGCCACCGCAGCGCTGCGGCGTTTGCCCCGTCGACACTGGCGCCAGGCTGCCCACAGGGCTTCCTGGCTGGCCAGGCGTTGATAGCTGCCAGCCCGCACCGTACGCATAAGGTATGGATGTCCAGGAGCGTTGTGGGATGCCTGCCGGCACAGCCGGCTCTGCCATGAGGGCGGCCCACCCGGACGGTCGCCAGGCTACTGGAACGGGCGGGCCAGGCAATGGGGCACATGGCCCCGGCAGGCGCGAACTTCAGCCTAGATGTCCATTTCGTAAGTGCATCACCAGTCTGCGGTGCCTGGGTGCGCGGCCCTCCGGGCCGCTTCCAGAGCGGGCCAGAGGCCCGCGTACCCAGGTAACTGGCGTAGGATTTATAAAACAGACATCTAGAGCCTTTTTCATACGACCTGAGACTCCTTTTAGCAGGAAATCGGCTTCCAAAGTCGATCACCCTGAATTCTAGGGTATCAAGTCATGTGAAAAGCCCTATAGGTGTTTATCCTACAAGGATTTTTCCAGTCCCTTCTCCCAGGGGGAGAGGGAGCCGGAAGGCATTGTTTCACAATCTCTTACTGTTAAGTGCGCGCCTATGGGGCCTGGCCTCTCGCATGCCTGTACTTTCCTCCTTGCCCATACTGTTCTAGAGTATATCATAGGCCCACCCGCCTTTCTTGGCACTGCTGCGGGGCGTCTCGCTGCGTTGCTCCATGCTGCATCGCTGCCTCACGGAGGAACGCCGACGCGCAACTTTACCACGGCTAGGGGATCTGCTACAGTGCCGGTATCGACCTTGCGACCACCCCTATGCAGGAGAACGCTATGGCTACCGTCACTGTCTCCCCACCCCTGAGCCCGGGGCTCGAACGCGTAAGTCCGGCAAGCCAGGGCATTGACGCGGTGCGTCTCGACTGACCATACGACCAGTCGTCCCGTGGTGGCGGCTCTGCAGTCATCAAGACCTGACAGCACATCATCATAGAGCGTATAATGCTCCGAGCAGCGCGCAGGCGCAACACGGGAGCTATGCGAGGGCCAAGCAAACGGGGGGGCAGTATGCTTACAGCGTATATCCAGGCGGCACTCCAACATGCCCATTATGAGATACTGCCTGACGATGAAGGATATTTTGGCACTATACAGGCTCTCATGGGCGTGTGGGCACATGGACAGACGCTCGAAGCGTGTCGTGAGGAATTACGTGAGGTCTTAGAAGAGTGGATTGTGGCGGGGCTCCACATGGGTCATCCGTTGCCGGCGATTGACGGCATCACCCTGGCTATTCAAGAGGTTGCCTGATGCCGCCTCTGGGGCCAATCACCCGTATCGAGTTGATTCGTTGCTTGCGTCAGCTCGGGTTTGCGGGGCCCTATGCAGGCGGGAAGCACCAATTCATGGTCCAAGGCACCCTCCGCGTACGGCTCCCTAACCCTCATCAAGGTGACATCAATAGTGTCCGGCTCAATTTTTGCGTGGCGGTGGAGCTTTCCGCTTCAAGCGGTCAATATGCGCGACCAATTCCGCTTCTGTGGCCCAGCCACTGAGGTAGA
>Ga0194121_10008884_pt1 | contig 12591 bp, 9 predicted proteins | sample TA2MahCa50mmetaG_FD_148609 | JGI IMG/M metagenome (GOLD analysis project Ga0194121, IMG submission 148609) | Freshwater microbial communities from Lake Tanganyika, Tanzania - TA2015020 Mahale Deep Cast 50m | ecosystem: Environmental > Aquatic > Freshwater > Lake | place: Tanzania: Lake...
TCGGTCAATGTCGCCCGGAAGCATCAAAGTGACTTCACGAACTGTAAGCCCACGAGGCACATTCCACTCGACACCCGCGAGTTCTTTGACGAGAGGTTGCCAGGTCTCGGCTACGCCGGCCTGATCAGCCAGCCTCGCCGCAACCCCATCGACACCCGGAAGAAGCTGGCCGCGAGATGAGTCGGCTGAAATCGACTCTAACGAGAGACCGATGTCCCATGACGTATCGCGCGTGAAATTCCGACTGCCGATCCAGAACCGCCACTGAGCTGGAGCACGGGAATCACCTTCTACCATCCTTCTGACAAGCGCGAGCTTTGCATGCCAAGACCGACCCTGTTCCTCCGCCGACCTGCCTTCGTCCCAAGGCACCTCACGAATAAAACGGTCCAAAAGCGCAAGAATTCGCGGCGCCTTGCGCGGGGCAGCCACCCGGCCTCGTTGCAAAAGAAAGGCTACACGACCTTTTAGTTCGTTCAACGCACGAGCAAGCGCGACCTTGCTCCCCGAGCCAGCATCGTCGTCACACCCTGAAAGCGCTAGAAGCGTCGCCACCAGAACAGCAGGGTCGGCTGAATAAGTGCTTAGGATCGCTTGATCGGTTCGCCATCCTGGCGGCGCACGCAGCACCTCCAACAGCGGAAGCGTCGAAAGGTGGCTCATGACGCGTGTAAATCGCTCATGAGACGGCGAATATTCCTCCAGCGATAGCCTATCGGATCCGCTAACGGCTGCAGTTCTGGATTCCATTCTGCCCGGCGCTGTCGACCAGCTGCATTATCGGGCAATCGGGCGCGAAGGCCTTTGCGCGCCTGCTCCGCGTTTGCGTAAACCAAACGGAGCGTGGCGAGATCATCTCGGTCAGCCTTGAGCCAATCTTGTGTCGCACGCAACAGGTTGACTAACTGCCTCGAGAGATTGGGCAGTAGCAAAGTTAGCTCCTCGAGATTTAGGGCGCAGGCGTCGTCGCTATACACATCAATCATCATTTTGAGGTGGTCGCGCTGCTTGGTCGTATCCGACAGGCCGTCCTTGGACCGCACCAACTCAGTTAGCGCTGCGTAGATGCCGCGTCCGATTCCTGCTAAAGCAGAGGTCTTGCGCGCGACCGAGAGAGCGAATTTGTCGTGCTGGTCAGCAACTTCCATGACCTCGCTACTCCAGGGATCGTCGGCGTCAGCAGCCACGGGGATTTCTGCTAAGCGTGCGAGAAGAGACGGGTTATTCGTGTTGGGCCGACGAACGCCGATCAACTGCTTACGAAGAAAGCCACGCTCAGTCTCCGTCATTCTAAAATCGAGAGCTTCATTCCTAGAGCCCAACGCTTCAGGCGGACGAGGTAGCTTAACGAACGGCGAGACGGCATCGTGGTCAAGCGCCCCGCCATCATCGTCCGTTACTCGGCTTCGACGCTTCGGGTTCAATTGCGCGAGACGCCTTAACGCTTCGATCCGGCTCGGCATAGATCCCCCTGGACGGGGCCGTAAAATCCCCCAGGCACCAAGAGCAGTCCAATACGAGAATGAAGGTGGCTGTGCCGCGTGACGTGGCCATATCCGGCCACCGATGATGCCGTCAGCCTCCGGATCGCTCAATTTTCCCTTTTTGAGCTGACCCGCGAGAGCGGTTTCTGACACGGTTAGTCGTCGCGCATGATCACTAGCGCCTTCGGCCGCTATTTGCTCCATCATCCAGGGAATGAAGAGAACGTAACGAAGGCGAGTGTGCAGAACCGAGGTGCCGGGAAAGAATCGATCTGCGAACCCTTGATGAAGGGCCAAAAATCCGACCTCATCGCGCACTCCCTTCTCGTCAGAATTTAGCGCCTGTTCTGCACGAGCGACTGCCTCGCGAGAGAGAAGAATCCATCCTATTACGCCCTCGCCGATATCACGCCGCGCCACGCTCTGCCCCCTCCCCTCGTGCAAGGCGCTCACGCCAGTCCAACCAGGCGCGGTTTATGATGGTTGTTTCCTCAATCGGTGCGCCCATGGTCCAATACTGGCGCCCGTCGATATCGAAATAAACCGAGCTTTTGCCTGTTGGCTCGAACATCCTGCAATCGCCGTTTGCGCGGATGAACGCGACCGCTTGCTCGAACATGATTTGCTCATCCTTCGGGTCTTCAAATTTCCGCACCGTGTATTCATGTGGCCATTGCGGCATCGTCTTCGCGAAGGCCCACTGCCGCTGCTTAATGAAACATCTGAAGTCGTCCTCACTTTGCATTGACTTCACTCAGCTGCGGCTTGTGTTTGATACAAGACCCCGGACGTACGCTGCTCGCGAAGCAGTGACGCCAGACGCTTCGGCTTAATGATCTCGACCTCGCTTCCCCAGGTGAAGAGGTGCCAAGCCATCTCGAGCAGACCGCCGGCGCGGAACCGAACTACAAGCGAACCGTCTTTCAAACGTTCGGTCTCTTGACTTGGATGAAACAGAAACTCGCTGGCGTCGTCCGCCACCTTGGGCGTGAATTTCCAAATGACATCGACTGGTTTTTCTTGGAACACGCCAAACGATTGCTCAGCATATTTCGTGATCGAAAATTCCGGCTTGCGGACAAACGTTTCGTCAAGAAGCTCGACGCGTTCGATGTTCGAGAGCGCAAAGTTGCGGAAGTCTTTGGCCCTGTCGAGCTCGCTCCAAGCGACGAGATAGTGGCGCTTGCCATAAAGGAACCCGTAGGGGTGGACCGTCTGATATCCACGCTTTCGGGATCCACGATAAAGGTAGTGCAGACAGACTTTCCGCCGCGTGATGATTGCCTCGCGCAGGGCCCGTAGCAGCGCTTGATTGATCTTAGGCCGAGGACCTGGTCGCATTGCGAGGCCCTCAGCTTCGGTGAGCGCCTCCAGGTCAGGTTCGAGCCTTATCTGCGTGTGTCGCGCCATCAGCGCGCGCAGTTTTGCGAGCACCTTCTCGGCACTTGCGGCCTGTGGGTGCATGTTCTCACGCCGCAGAAGCGTTACAGCAGTTTTGAGATCCGTTACCTCCTCGGCGGTGATGCTGGCAAATCCATTGACGTTGCCGCCCGGTATGCGCCAGCGCTTGGGCACCTCTCCGGGATTTGCCAATTCCATGTGCGGGAATAGTCGTTCCACAACGTCGCGGAGGCGCTCCGCCGTCCGCCTACTCATCGGCTCCTCGCCGTAGTTGTGTTGGATGTCGTGAAGCGTGAGCCCGCAAGCCGAGCCCTGCATATCGAGTGCAATACGAAGTACGATTTCCGCCTTTTCGTAACGCATCGGCGGGACGCCCCCAGCACTTGTGCTACCCCAGACAGGTGATCCTAAAGCAACCATGGATTGAATGCCGAGTCTAAAGTTCGCGTTTGATATGATTACCGGGCCGGCGGCTGACGGCTTTCAAAACGAATATTGCAGCCCTTCTCGGAGGAAACTCGCTGAATGGCTTCGAATTCGCCTTTCAACCTGGCGAGCTCAGCGGTCTGGGCATCGTCGCCGCCAACCAGGAACGCGGCCGGCCAGAACACAATAATCGCTGCCGTCGTGGCTACGATGTCGCCCGTGCGCTTTCGATCCTGGACGCCCGAAAGCTCGGCAGCTCGCTGCGAAATCCGCCCAGCCTCCTCTGCCAGTTGCCGGCAATGGAAATGCTGGTAGGCAAGGGGAGAGACATAGGACGCGGCCACATTCTCGGATTTCTTGGCACAGGCGCCAATCGCCAATCCCATAAGCAATAGCGCCGAACCCAACATCCACTTCAAGGAACGCTCTCCCCTTACCTAAAAGGGGTAGCAGACCGATACGTCAAAAGCGGTCGTAGGCGCGGGATCCTGAGAAGCAACGATGAGCTCAGCTAGGCAATTTCGAAGCCACTCGACCCACCGCCGGGTTGTCGAGACGGCAGAGCCCTGCCACATTCGCGAGCGTGTGAGCTGGGCTGGGAGGGCGCGTCTGGTCCATGTCGGGGATCGAGCTCAATCTTACGCCGACCTTTCAAAGAAGCTTGGCGAAGCTGACAAGGCAGGAGCAGAACGTCGTCAACCAAACGGTGATGTCGTTTTGGATGAATCCGAGCTCACCCGGGCTCCGTTTCCACTCGCTCAATTTCCGCGAACCTCGCTTTCATTCCATCAGTCCCAACATGGACTTGAGAGTCATTGTCCTCAGGGATGGTGCTCGCCATGTGATGATGTACGTGGATCATCACGATCGGGCCTATGCGTGGGCGGAACGCCGCAAGATCGAACGCCACCCGGTTACCGGCTCAGCACAGCTCGTGGAATTCGAAGAGGTGGTCAGAGAGGAGATCATCCACGTCAAGCGTGAGATCGCTGCACCCCCATTGTTCGCAGAGGAGGACGACGAATACCTGCTGTCTTTGGGCGTACCCCAGGCATATCTCGCAGTGGTGAAGCAGGTTGACGAAGACGCACTGTTCGAGCTCTGCGAGCGCCTTCCCGAGGAAGCACAAGAGGCTCTTTTGGAACTAGCAGCAGGTGAACGCCCGAAAAGGACGAGCCCGACCCAGATTGACATGTTGGCCGATCCGTTTGCCCATCCAGATGCGCGCCGCCGCTTTTGGGTCGCACCAGACGAGAAAGCGCTGGCGGCAGCGCTCAAGCAGCCGTGGGCGGAATGGCTCGTATTTTTGCACCCATCGCAACGGGCAGCCGTGGAGCGCGTTTTCGATGGGCCGGCGCGCGTGTCAGGTACCGCGGGGACAGGCAAAAGTGTTGTTTCCATGCACCGCGCCGCCCATTTAGCGCGTTCTGCCGGCGATCGAGACCTCGTTCTATTGACGACCTTCTCGAAGGTATTGGCCTCACGTCTTGCCAACGGTGCCGATCAGATCTTAGGCAAGGATTCGCCCATTCGTCGAAAGCTGATCGTCTCGAACCTTCATGCCTACGCTCATAGCCTTCTCACCGACAGCGGAAGAAAATTTGAAATCCTTCAACGGGACCATTTGTCCGAGTTGCTGGCGAAGCATAGTACCGGATTGGATCGCGATAGGTTCAGCGATGCTTTTATCGAGGCAGAGTGGCATGCGGTGATCGACTATTGGGGTCTGGAGAGTTGGGAGAAATATGAGAACGTCAGTCGTACCGGCCGAGGCACCGCCCTCCCCGCCCAGCAGCGACGCCAACTTTGGCAGGCATTTTCCCAAGTGCGCAATGAGCTGAAGTGCAACAATCTACTCAGCTGGGGCGATATGTGCGACGAGGCACGCGGCCTTGTTGAGTCAACCGGCACCAGACCGCTCCGTCACGTCATCGTTGATGAGTCTCAGGATCTAGGGCCTCGCGAGCTTCGTTTCGCTGCATCATTGGCCCCATCCGGCCCTCAATCGCTTTTCTTTTGTGGGGACACCGGCCAGCTGATTTATCGATACCCATTTTCCTGGCTTTCGGTCGGTATTGACGTACGCGGTCGCTCGCAACGTCTAAAGGTGAACTACCGCACCAGCGAACAAATACAGCGCTTCGCTGACAGTCTCATCGGTGAAAGGCTGGCAGACATCGATGATCCCGCCGGCGATCGAGACACGCTGTCGCTCCTCAAGGGCCCAAAGCCGGTAATTGTCGGTGGTAGAGGTTCAGAAGCAGAACGCGAAGCCCTCGGGAGCTGGGTTATAGATCTGCTCGACGGTGGTTTTGCCCCTGACGAAATCGCCATCTTCGCGCGAACCAAGGCTTTGATCGAAAGACAAGTGACGCCCGTAGCCGAGGCGTTGGGCCTGAAGCAGGCACTCTTGTCGACCGATGCCGGGGCCACGCATGGGGCTTTGAGCGTCGGGACGCTTCATGCCGCAAAAGGACTAGAGTTCAGGGCGGTAGCAGTCATCGGGTGTGATGAGGGTACTATCCCACTCAAACCGGCACTCGATGCCGAATACGAGGAGGAGGCAAAGGCAATCGCCTTGGCGCGGGAACAGCAGCTGCTCTATGTAGGCTGCACCCGAGCCCGCGAGAGATTGCTCGTCACCTACACCCATTCGCCATCTCGTTTCTTGCCAGCATCTGGGGCTGAGACAGGGATGGATGCACTTCGGAATATGACGGAATCAGAGATATAAAGTTGTGTCACATGTGAACGGAACGAAAAAAGCCACGATGTCGAGGGCAATGGACGCTTATCTCATTAAGGTGCTCCAAATCCCAAACTTCTTCGGTCATTAATCCAGTCGCATAGTCCCCCCGTTTGTAAGAGGCCACACCGTCCCTCGGCTTCCCCGATACAGGCCACCCGCAGCGCGACCGCTAGTACTGAAGGTTTGTGAGTTCGCCAGAAAAAATATCTGCTTATTGAGCTGCGAGATCTCATTGGAGCGAGGGGCCCTATGAAATTCACAAAAAAAAATTTAGAAATTTTACTTAGATCGCCTGAAATATCTAGAAAGATATTCGAGTATATAATGTGTAACGATAGTGGATTTAAGCTCCTACAATTAAAACCACTCAATAAATTGGATGCAGACCAAGTCGACTTACTGTCAGATACAGTACTTGAGGTGTTGTACGATTTAGACCTTCCAGCAGCTGAAACATATGAAGCAGAGCAGGTCTCAGGAGTTTATTATATCAATATCATGGGTGTTCCCGGGGCTTATTACATTGAGACCGCGGATCGAGACAACATGGGATATTTTGAGACTCTGGAAGAAGCAAGAGAGGCACTCAAAGCCGAGTATGGAGAGTTTACCTTACCTGAGTAGCGTAATTAACTCACCCAAATGAATGGGCTCCGGTATTTGCGCTTGCTTCGCGAACACGTCAGCTGCTGCTCTTGACTGCAACACCTTTCCAGTTGCGCCAGGCAGAAATGCTCGAGATTTTTCGTTTATCCGAAGAGACCGAATACGCCCTACAAATAGCGACACAAGCGCGACACAAGGCGCGATTGGTCAATCACTGCGAGCCCGTTATCCGGCGCGCACTGGTCAATGCCGTTCTCGTCATTGAGGAATGCCGATCCCCGATCCTTCTTGGCCGAGGATGACGAATGTCATGTCGGAGAATTGGATGCGCTAGTTAGCGATTCGCTTGAGGCGCTTGCCGCCGATCCGCTTGTCATGCGGTGGCGCGCAAAAGAGAACAACGGGTCAGCTACTACGGGGACCTCACGCTCGACATCGTCGTAGATCGCCGGTTATGCCACTCTCAAGAAGTGAACTACATCCACTCGTCTCACGACGTGGCTTGCGAGATTTTCGACCGCTTGCCTCCATTCGTGTGGAAGAATGTTAAGGAACCCACGACATGCCCCACGAAAGTTGTCCGCCCAAGCCGTTTCAGAGACATCTGCACCCCGCAGCATCATAAGTTTGTCCAACACGCGCGTGCTATGTAGATCCATAATGTTGGCTTCATCGAGCGCCATCTGGATTTTTTCTGCGAGCTCGGGGAAGCCGTTATTTTGCAGCTTTTGATAGAATTCGATCATTCGCTGCCCAGTCTCTTGGCTTTTTGTCTCCATCGCTCGTGAAACAAAGCGATCATAAACGGTCCAACCTTCCGGTTGCGCGAACCAAGAGAACTTAGTTACACCCGACGCTAGAAGCCCAGAAGTGTGCCCTAGTGTCTTGGCCTCCGTCGCGACCTTAAGACATTTCTCAGCGCGCGCGACCAAATCGCTAGGCCAGGGACGTGATGCGTTAAGTAAAGCAGCCAATCTGTCCGCATGCTTATCTCCTTGAGGGTCTTTTGCTCTAATTCCTCGATTGACGTTGTAGACGACGGCAATGCGGCGCAGCGTAACGCCGTCCAGTTTGCCTTCCTTTTGCTCAATCGCCTGCCGAAACGCACCATCCTCACCCAGCCAGCCTCTGACATGCTCGACGACGGCCCAGTAAAGGTACTCCTTGGCTACATTTGCAGAAACCGCATTCATGCTTGCCATCCTCGCTTGCACAATCTCTCTGTAGACGGCTTCCGTTGGACTGCTTCACTACTCTCGAGCGGTCAGAGGCCGTCAGTCGCCGTCAAGGCTGTCTTGATTTCTTACCGATATAACTAGGGTGATAGGCCCCACGTCTTGGCTTCTGTGCTCTGGTTTATTTCGCCAGCGTTTGCCTTTTTTCCTTGAGCAAATCGGCCAATTTTCGTCGGCTATAGGTAGTTTCCGGGTGCTCTTTCCCCAGTGCTTTCTCGGTTATTGACAAGGCGCGGCGGCAGAGCATCTCGGCAGTACCATAGTTACCCATCCGTCTTAAACATTCGGCTAAGCTGCCGAGCGTTGTAGCCACCCTGGGATGGTCTCGTCCGAGCTTTATTTCTTCGATATGCAAGGCTCGTCGTATAATAAGTTCTGCGGTCTCAGCAGATCCGTGACGCCAAAAGAAAACTCCCAAATATCCAAGTGCTTCAGAGGCAGCCAGGCTCTCCCGTCCGAAACGTCGCTCACTCTCATTTAATGCTCGCTCAAACATCTTCTCCGCCTCGGTGTTATGTCCCAACATGTCCAACGTCGATGCCAGATTGCAAAGGTAACTTGCCGTGGTGGAATGCCCTACTCCAAGCGATTGTTCGCTGATGGCAACAGCTCTTTCTAAGAGTGGTAAGGCATCCTTCTCGTCCAACACGCAGGCTATGTTGTTCAAACTCTCCGCAATTGATGGATGATTGGGATCGAGAATCCGTTCCCGGATGCTTAAGGCTTGCCTGTAAAGCTCTTCAGCTGGGGCTGACTGACCTCTATCTTGAAGGACCGAGCCTAGATCATTCATGCACTGCGCTTTCGCGAGTTCATCGACTTCTGAACTTCCGCTGTGAGTATCTAATGCAAAACGCACTAGGCTTTCACCGAACGCTCCTACTTTTCCGCAAAAATGCAAGAATGTGAAAAGCCTCATTGCTAGACTTGCAGCACATCTCGGCTGCAGGTCTTCTATCCATTTTTGCCAGATGAGTTCATATTCACGTTCGATGTCGACATCCGCTTCATGTTCCAAGCGAAGCCAATATCCGAGCAACTCCTCATTGTTGAGCAATTCACAAAGCTCTCGTGTTGTGAGGGCCTCCTGTAGCTTCTTCCAGGCACCTGCTTTGAGCCATTGATATGGAAGATCTTCGACAACACGGATATCCAGCGGCTTACCCTCAAACCAGGAGCCAAGACGCATATGTGCTTCCCGGCGACATGCCCGTCCTTCTGATGTTTGTTTGTCGTCAGAAAGCTCGTTATTGCCGTCAAGGTATCGGTCTGAGACGGCTATTCGTAGGTGGTCGTGCGCAAAGCTAAGGCGACCGTTAATTTCGATCAGCGCTTCACCGAGGGCCAAACGGATTGGGGCCCATGTCGCTTGAACGAGCCTCGTAATGCCGAGAATTTCCTGTTCGGTTAGGCCCGAGCGACTCGCCCATATGCTCTCCATCGCGCTGCGAACTACCTTAGCGCCGCAGTCCTGTTCAATCCTCGCAAGAACACGTTCGAACAGATCGTCAACCGTCTCGCTCTCAAGGTAATAATCGAGTTGCTCTCGAAGTCTCTCATGCACGCCGATAAAACGCATTTCCTCGGCAAGCGTTTTAAGAAATAGAGGGCTCGATGCGAGTGGATGCGAGAGGGCGGCCTCAAACAGGTCGGAAGGAAGGCGTTTGCTATAACGAGCAAGATAGGCGAGGAAGAGATTCTTGCGTTCGATCTCCTCCAGAGGCTCAATCTGGATCGGTTCCCAGGAAGAAAACGGGTCGTCCTCCCAGTCCTTCGCGCTATCAAACACCTCTTGCAACAAAATTTCTTCCGGCGGGCAAGAAACAATAAGGCACACATGATCCGGCAAGTAAGGGGGTAGCCAAGATCCGCGAGGACCAGTCAAGGCATTCAGTGCGTCAATCGCAATGACCCAACGGACACCTTTCTGCTCGGCATATTCTGACGCATAGGCCAACCAAGTGGGAATGATTTCCAAAATTCTTTCTGGCGCGTTTGGAACCGTCTCTCCACTGCGGACTATGCGCTCAATTGATTCTATAAGGCGTCGACCGAGCATTGATGGGTCAGCCGCATCAGCCGAAGCACCGACATAGTGAGAATGAACAATATGGTCTGGGTGTGCCTTGCTATAGTGCTCTACCCAGTTGACAATAAGTGCGCTTTTCCCTGAACCGGGAGCGCCCACAATCAAGACACGTTTTGCGCCTTTTGAAATCGCGTTATCCAGAGCATCAAGATAGTTTTTGCCACCGTTGTACAGTCGGAGCTTCGGCGCAGCATAGGCCTGGTGACGGCGACTCTCTCGCTCAAGCAAGTCGGGAACTTCATCCACCGGGAAGGTAGCATCCAGAATACTCCAGAGATCCGCTTCTAGCCGCTCGGCTAGTGATTTCGGGGTCGCATAATCCTCTATGATCGGAAAACCGCTTTTACGGATGCGATCCTTGAGGTCAGCCTGCTTCGCCGCATTCTCCGGCGTGGGCGGAAGATAAACACCGCCCTTCTTTCGCGCATAGTTTTTTGACCGGAAATAGAAAAGGGCTCGACCTGTCATCTTCGGGTTATTAATGACCCCATGAAGGACCTCAAATTCGGTGAGGCTTTTTCCACCCGCGTGCTCATTGAGCCATGGCTGTTGTTCCAACAACTCTACTGTGTAGGCATCGGCGCTTGGCACTGCCCCGTAGCGTTCTCCAAGTAAGCCCACAAAATAGGTGGACCGGTCGAGTTCAGAGAGAATAATTGGAAGAACCTCTCCGCGCTCTGCCTGCTCGGCAGTGATCCCCCAACGAAAGTCAACCTCAACGACCTCAACGAAGCGATCCTTCAGTTGAGATTGCAGAGAGGGAAATACGCGACGGGCGAGTAGGTCGCGCTCCTCGTCAAAGTCCCCAAATGTTGATGAGATAAATACTCGTACTGTACGGTCTTCAGCGTGCGGCATGCGTTATCCGCTACTTGAGAATGCCTAACCGGAACACGGCCTTGGACGCAGCTACTATGACAAACTGATCCTCTGTCACATCCAGAGAAATCACAGCTCGTTTGGGCCTTCTTCCTGTTTTTCCTCTTCCCCTCTCTCTTGTTCCTCTAAAAAGTTCGACCACAAAGTTTCGACCGGTTGCCTAGTGAGTGCGACCGCCGCGAGCAACTCGCCAAAGACGTCAAGGTACTGTGCCGCAGTAGTCACCATGACGGAAATCTGATTTAACGCCAGTGTGCTCCCTTCGACATCTATTTCCGCCTTGAACTGCACGGGGTTTGAATCTTCATCGTCCAAACAGGAAAGCCTCCCTAGTGAAAGGTTATAATTCAACCGGTTGAGGATCCTAGACATGTCACCGATGCGCGCAGGAGGAACATTGAAGGAGCTATACAGGAAGACTGCAAATCTTTCACTCTTCTCGCCCGTTTCGAGAAACATCCTATGCGGCTGGCCTTTAATTATGAATTTCGTTTCGACCTGTGCTGCAGTTCTATCATCATTGGTACTTATCCTGTCCTGCCACTCCTCCCCCTTCATCCATTCGCTTAAAACCGCCGTCAGGGGCATATCAGAAAAGTCCTCGGTCCTCTCCATACTGCTTCCCTCTTCAATGATAAGTCGTGCAGCTTGTTCATCTTTCGGTTCGGCCACGCTGGTGTGCTGCACTGCGCTTTCTAAAGCCTCTTGACTACACTGAGCTTCCTCTTCCGCACCCAGAAAGCCATCGGCGTGCATAGGCGCCTTGCGAAGAAGCGCTTCGGATGCGAGATCCACAATCGCCAGAATTGCGTCTGGGCCGCATGCCGGCAAGACCTTCAGCTTGTACCGACCACCGTTATGAGTGTTGTAATCAAGGAGCTGCAGACCCTGAATATTCTTAAGTCGGTGGTCCCACGCGGGGGTTTGAGGTTGCCTAATTTCTGTGAGGAAGAAATCGCTCTTTGGCCAAATGCACCAATCCGTTCGAGTTCTAGATCCCTCACCGCTGAAATGCGCCGAAAAATAAACCTTGCTATTCGTTAGACAGAGATCGCCAAACCGCTTCGATGCCGCATCCATAATCTGATCGATTGTTTCAATCACCTGACCGGAAGCATCAGGCCAAGAACGTCGATCAACATACGCGGATATGCCTGCGTTGGTTATGGAACTGTTGCTCATGCTGCTCCGGCCCGTCTAGCTTCAGGAAGCTATCACTCATAATCCAACACGCGCTTGAGCTAAGTCTGTGATGCTTGGTAGTCCATCAATTCATAAGTTTCGGCAAATACATCACCCGCAATAATCGACATATCGCCATCACCATAATCTATAACCCAATCACCCGCTCCTCCTCGGAGAATTCCCCTCCCGTTTGCCAGGTCAAGTCGCCGAGCTTCCTTGAGCTGGAGTGCGCGTACCTCGCGCACGACGCCTCGATACCGGCCGTCATCGCCGAGTTTGATCGGCTTAACCGGTTCGTATATTTCCTCGAAGATGTGCCGCTTTACCGGCCATCTTTCTCCCTTCTCTCCCAAAACCAGAGCATCACCCGTGTCGTAACGAACCGGTCCCTCAAGCGTGTCGAGAATGCCAGGCATCTTAGCAAAACTCACTTCTCTTTCGACCACGCGTTTGCGTGCACGCTGAACACCGAGCGAAGAAGTGAGTCCCTTTTCTAGCAAACTGGCGACAAGCTCATTACTAAGTAGCTTCTGCTTG
>Ga0194121_10008885_pt1 | contig 12589 bp, 7 predicted proteins | sample TA2MahCa50mmetaG_FD_148609 | JGI IMG/M metagenome (GOLD analysis project Ga0194121, IMG submission 148609) | Freshwater microbial communities from Lake Tanganyika, Tanzania - TA2015020 Mahale Deep Cast 50m | ecosystem: Environmental > Aquatic > Freshwater > Lake | place: Tanzania: Lake...
AAGCGTCAGTGATGATGGGAACAATGGCATCGATCCGAATCCGCAGAACAACACGGTCACGATTACGACTCCTCTGGAGGGCGCGCCTGATCTCCGTCTCACCAAGAGCGACAGTGGCGTGACCGGGACACCAGGTGGAACCGTGCGCTACACGTTGACCACCGTGAACGATGGGACACGCGGGGCTACGGGGGTAGAGCTCCGTGAAACCGTCCCGGCCCAGACCACGTTCCAGGCCGCCGCGAGCACAGCGGGTTGGAGTTGTGCGGACGGCAGTGCGGCTGGCACCGTCTGTCTCTTGCGGCTGGGCAGTATTACTGGTGGGGGTGGAAGCCGCAGTGCGACGTTCGCCGTGCGGGTCCTCTCCCCGCTACCTGCAGGGGTGGTGGCTGTGAATAACACGGCGAGTGTGGCTGATGATGGCGGCAATGGCACGGATCCCACCCCGGCTGATAATCAGGCGACTGTGGCGACACCGGTCATGGCGTCTCCTGATCTGCGGCTGAGCAAGAGTGCTGACAGCGCGACCAGTACGCCAGGCAGTATCGTCTCCTACACCTTGACTACGACCAACAGTGGGCTCCGCGACGCTACGGGTGTGGTGGTCACGGACACTGTGCCAACGCACACGACCTTCCGCAGCGACGGCAGTAGTCCGGGGTGGAGCTGTGCCGATGGTAGCGTTGCCGGCACTGTGTGTACCCTCGCTTTGGGCACGCTGGCTGGCAATGGCAGCAGCCGGAGTGTGACCTTTACGGTGCGCCTGGTGACGCCGATCCCCGCTGGTGTGGTGCAGGTTGCGAACACCGCCCGGGTTGCAGACGATGGGCAGAACGGCGCCGACCCCACCCCGGCTGACAACCAGGCGAGTGCTGCAATCAGCGTTGGGGCGGCACCGGACTTGCGTCTGAGCAAGACCGATGGCGGTGCGACTGCGACACCCGGTGAAACGCTTACCTACACGCTCACGACGACCAATGCTGGTACGCAGGCGGCGACTGGCGTCACCCTGACCGAGTCCGTCCCGGTGCACACCATCTTTAACGCTCCAGCCAGTACCGCTGGCTGGAGTTGCGCGAATGGGAGTGGTGCCGGCACCGTCTGCTCTTTGCCTGTAGGAACACTGACAGGCGGCAACGCCACGCAGAGTGCCAGGTTTGCAGTGACTGTGCTGGCAGTGTTACCAGCCGGTGTGACCACATTGGTCAACAATGCGAGCGTGGCCGACGATGGAAGTAATGGGGCCGACCCTAATCCGGGTGACAATCAAGCCAGGGTGACCACGCCTGCCGCAGCGACGCCGGAGCTGCGCCTGAGCAAGAGTGATGGCGGTGTGACGGCGGTGCCAGGTGGTGTGGTACGCTACACGTTGACGGCTACGAATAGCGGTACCCAGGCCGCTACAGGCGTGCAACTCACCGAGACAGTGCCGGCCCAGACCGTCTTCAATGCGGCAGCGAGTACGTCAGGCTGGAGTTGCCCTGCCAACAGTCCTGCTGGGACAGTGTGCCGCTTTACCCTGGGTAGTCTGGCCGGTGGTGGAGAGAGCCGTACCGCGACTTTTGCGGTGACTGTGCTGTCCGCGCTGCCAGCCGGTGTGGCGACGCTTACCAACACTGCCAGTGTGGCGGACGATGGCCGCAATGGCGCTGACCCCAATCCGGCGAATAATCAGGCAACGAGCACCACGCCCGTGAATGCCGCGCCCGACCTGCGGCTGAGCAAGAGCGACGAGGGCGCTGTGATCACCCCAGGCAACACCCTGCGCTACAGCCTGACGACAACGAATGCTGGCAACCAGGCTGCCACCAATGTGGTGCTGACGGAAACCGTGCCAGCCAATACCACCTTTAACGCTGCCGCCAGTACGAGCGGCTGGAGTTGTCCGCAGGGCAACGCTGCTGGTGCGACCTGTACATTGCCTCTTGGGGGTCTGGCCGGTGGCGGTAGTCGCCGTACGGTGAGCTTTGCCGTGACGGTTACGACCCCATTCCCGGCGACGGTGAGCCGCATTGCTAATACCGCGCGGGTCACAGACGATGGCCAGAATGGTGCTGATCCCAATCCGGATGATAATCAAGCGAGCAGCATTACTGCAGTCAATGCCACACCGGACTTGCGCCTACGGAAGAATGCTGAGGCACCCTTTGCTGCACCAGGGGTCGCGCTGGCATATAGCTTGACCGTCACCAATACAGGCACCCAGGATGCCACGGGCGTCGTGGTGACAGAAGTCGTGCCCACGCATACGACCTTTACTGCTGCGGCCAGTACAGCCGGATGGACATGCCCGAATGGGAGTACGGCCGGCACGCTCTGCACCTTCCCTGTTGGCGGTCTCGCAGGGGCTGGTGGCAGTAGTACAGTGCGCTTTGCTGTCACCCCGATCACGGTGCTTCCGGCCGGTGTGAACGCGTTGCGCAACACCGCCAGTGTGGCGGACGATGGCCAGCACGGTCCTGATCCCACCCCAGCGAATAATCGCGCCAGCGCCACTACAGTGATCAATGCCAGTCCCACGTTGCGTGTGGTGAAGAGTGATGGTGGGGCAGCCGCAAGGCCAGGTAGTGTCCTGGTGTATACGCTGACGGTGACGAACAGCGGTACGCAAGGCGCCACCGGGGTGGTCATCACGGAAACCGTGCCAGCAAACACGACGTTTGCGGCAGGTGCCAGCACCAGCGGTTGGACGTGCTCTGATGTCAATGCACTGTGTAGCTTGAATATCGGCAGCCTGGCGGGCGGGGGTACGAGCCGTACGGTCACGTTTGCCGTCACCGTTGCTGCAGTGTTGCCCTCTGGTGTCACCTCCCTTACCAACACCGCTAGTGTGGAAGACGACGGCACCAATGGTCTCCCCGGTGCGAATATCCCCAGTCGGGTCACCACCCCAGTTGAGGCGAACCCGGATCTGCAGATCGTCAAGAATGACGCCGGAGCTCTGGGCGTGCCTGGCAATCCGCTTGCCTACACGTTGACGGTGAGCAATGTGGGGACGCGGGGGGCAACTGGTGTACTGGTCACCGAAACTGTGCCTGCCAATACCACCTTTCTCGCGAGAGCGAGTAGCACGGGCTGGAGTTGTGCCGATGGGAGCCCCGCAGGCACAACCTGTTCCTTGAGTCTCGGTAGCCTCGCTGGTGGGAGCAGCAGCACCGTCACCTTTGCCGTGACCCTGGCGCGCCCATTACCTGCTGCCGTGACCCAGATTCGTAACACCGCGCGGGTCAGTGACGATGGTAGTAATGGAGCCGATCCGACGCCAAACAACAATCAGGCCACACGTACGACACCAACGGCCATGGCCGATCTGGTCGTGCAAAAAACGGTTTCTGACCCGACACCCAATGCTACCGGGTTGCTTACCTATACTGTGACGGCGCGCAACACCGGGCCCAACACGGCCACAGGCGTTGCCCTGACAGAAACCCCGCCAGACGGCATCACGTTGTTGGGCACCACGCTCAGCCAGGGGAGTTACGACCAGAGTACCAGGGTGTGGACGGTGGGGAGTCTCACCGTGGGTGGCAGTGCAGAATTAACGATTCAGGCTAATGTACATCCTGGCACGGGCGGTAACATCCTGACGAACCAGGCGCAGGTGACGGCGATGGATCAGCACGATCCAGATGCTACCAACAATACAGGCCAGGTGGACATCCAGCCGCGTGAGGCGGATCTGGAGATCACCAAACTTGGTCCAGGCAGCGTCACGCGGGGCAACCTCCTGACGCATACGTTAACGATACGCAACCAGGGCCCCTCGGATGCCACCAATGTCTTGGTGACGGATCCGACCCCCACTGGTCTCATATTCCTCAATGCTGAGGCACCCTGTGCTGGTGGTTTCCCGTGTCGGATAGATACGCTTCCGGCTGGGCAAGCGCTAGGCATCCGTGTGCAATATACCGTGCCAGTGGACTACAACGGACCTGACCCCATCCAGAACATGGTAGCCGTCGCCAGTGATGTGACGGATCCGGTGTCCACCAACAATCAGAGCGGCTCGGCCACCGCGGTGAATCGTCCCGCCGTGGCCGACCTGGCGGTAATGATTATGGGGCCACCCAGCGCCACGCCGGGCTCCAGCGTGACGTATACCATCATGGTGCGCAACAATGGCCCGGATGACGCAGTCACCGCGATCAACCTGGACAACGCTACGCCTGAAGGCTTACGTTTCTTCCAGGCTAGCGCACCGTGCCAGAGTGGGTTCCCCTGTGTCCTGGGCACGCTCAATGCCGGGGCAAAAGTGACGCTCCAGGTGACGTTCACCATTCCACCCAACTATACCGGGCCTGATCCGATTCTCGATACGGCAGTGGTGTCGAGCACGACAGAAGATCCTGACCTGTCGAACAACCAGGCCAGTACGACTACTGCCCTGGGACCCAACCCGGCGGATCTGGTGGTGACTAAGGTCGGGCCAGTACAAGTTGTGCCTGATATTGATGTCACGTATACCATTACCGTGACGAATCTCGGCCCAGCCACGGCTACGGGTGTCTTGCTGAACGATGTGCTTCCTGCAGGGCTGCCGTTGGTGAACGCCTCGGATTTCTGTCCTACGGCTTTCCCGTGTGCTCTGGGGAGCCTCGAAGTCGGTTTCAGCATCTCGCTACCCGTGACCATACGCATCCCGGCAAACTATGCAGGGCCGAGTCCCCTGGTGAATATCGCCACCGTGGTGGGCAACGAGCCGGATGGGGATACCACGAACAATATCGCCAGGGCTGCAACTGGCATACAGCCTCCCGGAGTCGAGATCGCCGTCGCCGATGTTGCCGTGACCGTCAGCGGACCAGGCATGGCTCAGCCCGGTGAAACCGTCACCTATATGATCAGCGTGACGAATCATGGACCGGGCGCGGCCCGTGACGTGGTGCTGCAGAATATGCTCCCAGAGGGGGTACGGCTGATCAGTGTGTCGGCGCCGTGCGATGCTGGTCTACCCTGTGCCCTCGGGACCCTGCAACCGGGAGCCTCGCTGGTCTTTCAAGTGGTGTTCGAGATTCCGACGGACTTCAATGGGCCTGTGCAACTCCAGGATAAAGCCACGGTCACCAGCAGCACACCTGACCCCAATCAGGCCAATAATACCGCGACAGCCCCGCTGCTTGTACAACTCGTGAGTGACCTGGAGGTACGCAAAACCGCAACCCCAGATCCCGTGCAAGTCGGGAGTAGCGTCACCTATACGGTCACGGTGATGAACAATGGGCCATCCACTGCCACCGAGGTCACGCTGCGTGATACGCTGCCCGCTGGCCTCACCTTGACGGCGTCAGCCCCAGAAGCACCAACGTGTACCCTGGCAGCTCCTACGCTCACCTGCCTCCTCGGCACCCTGGCGGCTGGCAGTACTACCAGTGTCACACTGACTGCTGTCGTCGAGAGCACAGCGCCAGGTATGGTGGCGAACACGGCAAGTGTCAGCGCCCGTGAGCTGGATCCGGTGACGACCAACAACACGGCAACCATGGTCGTCGCGACCAATCGTCCGCCGCTTGCTGTGGATGATGTGATGACCACCAAGGCGAGAACGCCGACTACCATCGACGTCCTCGCCAATGACCGTGATCCGGATGGGGATAGGCTCCGTATTATCAGTGTGACACAGCCCCCTGGCGGCACTGTCATCATCAACCCGGACCAGACGCTGACCTACATTTCACGTCAGCAGAATCCTGGACCGGACATCTTTACCTATACGATCAGTGATGGGCGTGGCGGTTTGACTACTGCGACAGCGACCGTGACGGTCAACCTGACGGACGTTTTCGATCCACCCTCTGGTCGTAAAGTGGTCGTGGCGATCAATCAATTCGAGTATGAATGGAAGATGGTGTGGATTAACAACGGCAACGTCGTCGCCAATCGGACACGGATTGTCGATAGGATCCCGCTGACCTCGACGTATGTCGAGGGGAGCTTTACCTGTGAAGGGCGTGGGGTGACCACGGTGGCCGTGTGCGTCTTTGACGCAGTCAATAATCAGGTCGTCTACGAAGGGCACATTGGTCCTGACCCAGGAGCACAGACGGAGGCGGAGGCCATCAATGAGCTCATCCTGATTTTCCGGACCGTGATTCCGCCTGGCACCACGCACCTCGAAAATCAGGGTGTGGCCCATTGGGACAGCAATGGCGATGGTGCGGTCGACGATGATATCCGCGGGGGACAGCTCCCCGTGTTATCCAGCGATCCCACAAGTCGCGTGCCTGGGACCGTCACCACTGCGCCTGTCACTGGCCTGGCTTGCATCTTCCAATATCGGACGCGCGGGAGCGTAAGTGGGAGTGGCGGATTAGATACTGGCTCAGAGCGTCCAGAAGATAACGAAACAGTCGATGGAGTCGTCGATAGTGCCGACATTACCGAGACCACTCGGGGCGTGCCAGGCCGTACGGCGTTGACCCGGAGTGCCAATGCCAGTGCAGCGCCTGTGTTTGCTCTGAGCACCCCCGGCCATCGTGACACGATTGCTGGTAATGCTGTGACAGTAGGGACGCTCGCCGTCCCGGCAAGCGGTGTGACCAGTTCGCAAGTCTACAGCGTGACGCTCGCGAATAACCCCTCGCCAAGTCGACTCGATATCGTCGAACATCTCGGGGGGCGTAAACGAGAGGTCCTGGCTGCCAATGAGACGCAGGTCGTACTCACGGAAACCGGGGTCACGCTGGAGATTCCAGCGCGTGCCCTGGCACAGCTGGTCACGCTGGAGGTCAGTACCGTTGAACGCACGGCTCTGCCTGCGCCATTGCCTGGGAATCCGCTCGGGTTAGCAGTCCGCCTGACGCTGTCCAATGGCGCTTCAGGCTTTGGCGCTCCGATTCTGCTGCGCCTCCCGTATATTGACGCCGATCAAGATGGCGTGTGGATGGGACAAGCATCGCGGAAATGGCCTTAACCCTGTGGTTCTTCGATGCGCAGCGCAGTGTCTGGCTCCCCTTGCCTGAGGCGCTGGTGTTCCAGGCGACGAACGTGCTGGAAGTGCAGACAGCTCGGGCCGGACTCTTCGCCATCTTCCAGGCCGCTGATGGAAGTCGCAGCAATGCGGGCACTATCCGTGAGGATGCTATTGTCCTGGCACAGTCGGCAGTGCCGGCTGCAGAGCGCTGGCAGACTATTGGGGTCGTCACCGCTGCCCCCTTACTCGTTCCCTGGGATACGACGCAATTGCCCGATGGTACGTATGAGTTACGCGTCGTCTGTGCTGATAACCCGTCGATCCTGGCCGCGTTGGAAATCGGACTGCCTAGTGTGCCTGGGGGCAGCAGCCCTGTGAGTCCTGGGAATGCGCGTAGCAGCAATGGCGGTGGTGGCGGTGGCTGTTTCATCGCCACGGCTGCCTTTGGCTCACCTCTCGCCTCACAGGTGCAGGTGTTGCGTGAGTTTCGCGATGCGTATCTGCTCACGCATGCCTTCGGACGCCAGTTTGTGGCGTGGTACTATGAGGTCAGTCCACCCCTGGCGGCGCTGATCGAAGCACATCCCTGGGGACGCGCTTTCACCAGGTTGGCGCTCATGCCTGTCATCTGGATGGCGAGCCTGGCATTGTATGGGCCAGGGGCTGGATATCTCCTCCTGCTCTTGGGGGTTGTACTCGGCAGCGCGGTATACTGGTGGTGGCGACGGTCTACCTATCTGCGTCGTTCATAAGGCGGGCTCTGCCCGCCTCTCTGGAGGAGAAGTGCCTGTGTATGTCCATTGGTGCATGATGGCGTTCCTCGGTTTTGTCCTGACTGGCTGTAGCACGCTAGGGACACGTACCCAGGGGACAAGTGGCCCAGTGCGTTGGCAAGCAACACAGCTCGACGTCTCTCCCCCCTCGGCCTGGGACATGCGTGAAACGTATCAATTTACCCTTGTCCTCCACGAACAGCAGGGGACCTCTCTCACCCTGACCCGGATCACGGCACGCGTGCACAACGCCTTTGGCAGTGAGCTCGTGCCGTGGGAACAGCTTGGCACCTGGGCGCTCTCCCCTTATGGTGAGGTGCGTATCCCGCTGGCTTCCACGCGCTATTGCCCCTATACCCGCTGCCGCAAGCCAAGCCCGCTGGCGCCCGCGTGGCAGATTGCGCTCAGCGGTGTCGATGCCCAGGGGCAGCCGGTCCAGATTGCTATGGAGGTCCAACTGCCCTACACACCCTGAGATGAGGTCTCGTGAGGGTAGCGCTGGTTCATGCGGTAGACGAATACGAGGAGTTCTGCCACGACTTGATAGAGCGTTGGAGGAATTTCCTGGTCCAGATCCATCTGGGTGAGCACCTGCACCAGGTCAGGATCTTCACGGATGGGAATGCCCTGCGCTTGTGCCAGAGCGATAATCTTCTCTGCCACCAGGCCATGCCCTTTTGCCACGACTTTCGGCGCCGATTCTGTAGCCGCGTCATATTTCAGTGCCACGGCAGCCCGGCGGGTTTCGGGAGAGTGATGCGTCATGTGGTCACGTCCACGAGATGGGTGGTACGGGTAAGCGCCTGTGGTAGGGTTGGGGCAGTGTCCAGGGCTATATGGGGTTGTACGGTACACGCCACGCTCATCTGCCATCCCAAGGTCTGTAACTGGGCAACGAGTTCGGGAGCCTCTCGCTCCAGGTATGCAGCTATTGCTGGTTCTGTCACCTGCAAGGTCGCCGATATCGCCCGGCCAGAGACTACTGCAGTGATGTGCAGCGGTCCCAGTGTCGTGAGCTCCAGCGCGAACGCTACCGTGTAATGTTCTGACGCTGGTGCCGTATGTTCCTCGCGGCGATCGTCACGGTGAATGGCCAGTTGTAGCGTGGACAGAGGTGAGGCATAAGGGCTTACCAGAGAGAGCACGAGTGGACGATGTTCCTGTAGCGCAAACTGATTGGCGATCTGCTGCAATTCCAGGGCATTGATTGCCTGTTGCACCGACTCAAGCAGGTTGGCCGCAGTACCCTGCCACAAATTATGGCGTCCCTCAAGGCTGTGGGTAAGCCGCTGCGCCAGGTCTAACAATTGGCCTTTGAAATCGTGCGCCAGTGGGGCCTGGAGCGGAGCTTCAGTAGTGAGGGCACGCAGCACTTTGCTTTCATAATTCAAGCCCGAGCGCTCCACTTGCTGCTGTAAACGGGTGGCATTGGGTGGGCGTTCCTCTGCTGGCCGCAAAAGAGCCAGGGTCTCTCGGAGAGCCTGGCTCAAGGCCGGGGCGAGGTCAGCAAGCTCTGGTGTCTCTGCCAGGAGGTCTGTGAGCCGCGTGACGATGTCCCCAAACGGCTGACTGGCCGCAAAATAGGCTTTCAGCTGCGCCGCACTGAAAAGGCCAGACGACACTGCCGTGGTTGCCTGGGCGAGCGCCGGTGTTGTCTGGGCGAATGTGGGAAGAGAGGGGACATCGGTTAAACGCAACAGTAGTGTTGGAACGATCTGCTCTACCGTGGCCACAATCGTCTGCCCGGGCACGAGCTGCGGCACCGGCTCCAGCAGGAGCGGGTGGCCAGGAAAATGCACCAGGGCGCTATTCTGTGGCAGCACCTGCACGACAGTCCCCCGCAGGCTTTGCCCCACCGTCAATCTCTGCGCGGAAGCAAGTGGAGCCACCGCTGCTGGGGCGACTACGCGTCCGAGCGCGTCCACGTCGGTACCAGGCAACACATCACCTCATGCATGTATGACAAGACAGGGATATCTAAGCAAAGCACTCCCATAAGAAAAGTGTATCTTATGGGAGCTCAGAGAGGGAGAGTGGCTTAGGCAGCTTTTTGCCGGTTGGTCTCCAGCCAGGTATCGACCAGTGTGACGGTCTGATCAACCGTATCGGCATGCATACCGTATTGCGCGGCAATGGTTTGTACCAGGCGATCAACTCGTTCAATCGCTGGCGCACCAGCAGCCAGCGCACGGGCTGCGGACGATGGCGTGACGAGTAATAAGGCTGCCTCAGCGTATTTGTCGAACGGCACGAGGTCTTGCTCGGCTGCCCCAAGCGTTATGCATAGCTGCATCACCCAGTCGTAAATCGCCCGCGATGCTGCCAGGTCACTGTGTACGGCCTCTTGAATGGAGCGGACCCCGTCCGCCTGGACACAGCGATAGTTGCCAGCGATTAACATACTCCATTTGGCCAACGGTACAAACACCGAGTCGTGGACTCTCAGCCTGACGGGCAAAGCGATCTTGCTCTCGCCAGTGTCGAACCGTGCAGCATCGATATCTGCGGCCAATTGACGTAGCATGGCGGTATGTGCTTCCGAAGCAAACTGTGCCGCCTTAAAATTTGTCGGCAAGCGTACTTGCAATACATTGACCTTGTCTTCGGGGGGCCGGAACGCCTGCGGATCAGGACTGCACAGCGTCATCAGCGCAGGATCGAGCATATCCCAGACCGAGGGGTCAGTATAGCAGCCTCGGCAGGCATCAGCCTTGAGATTGGGGAGACGCCGCAAATAGGTGAGCGGTGGCATGTTCATAATCGACATGCACGGCACCCGTGCGCTGGCCACCGCTTCCAGGAGCTCCCGTACACTGGGGGTGCGGTACTGTGGCTCCTGCATAGCCAGGACAACGAGATCGTGTTCCGCAGGTTGGAACGCGGTGGTCCCACCGGCAGACAGCTTCCCTGGCAAGTGTTGTGAATTGATTGTCACGAGCCCGTCGCGCCCTTTTACCGGCATGCGCACAATGGCGCCCTCACTGTTGATCAAGTCAGCCTCCGCCGGCAGGCACACCAGATGTGCCGTATGTCCCGCCAGCGCGAGTTTTGTTCCCAAAAGTGAGCCGTACGAAGCGCCCAGGATGAGAATGTTGTAAGTAGTTGGCATACAAGATTGCTCCTCCGGTCAGAGAGCATACAGGGCGAAAGCAGCATCCCGCCAGGTGGTATGTGTTCTCGCTCTCCACCTTACATGAGCGATACTATGCAAGAAATGGCTGCAGTGCAATCAAAAAGCAGGCGAGCAACGCCGCGCATATCACGTGCTGGCAGTACTGCCAGCCTCCAAGCGCTTTTCTACGCGATATCTGGCCGTTTGCCCGCATGTTTTCTGCGTCGTCTCTGTGCGAGGAATCTTGTCGGAGGGGAAACACATTTGCAGGTATTTTGCAGGCAAAAATCAGGCAAGTGGGAGCCGATCGCTCTTTTATATGGAAGGATCACCAGCATCGAACGGGATGACCCCAGGGGCACGAAGTACGTCGTCGAAGGGATGGCGGTGGACCGACAGGCCCCTGTAGGCGTTGTTGGTCGTTTTACGAGGAGAAGCCGTTATCTGATTATCACGGTGTATAAGATTACTCCAAGTGAAATGTAAACACTATGTATGGCTATCGATGCGTCTACTGTCAAGGAACAGTGCAACCACGCTATGTGGAGCGTGAAGCCTTCAAGCACAAGAAGGGCTTTGTCATTTTAGAGCATATCACCATTGGGGTGTGTGATGTCTGTGGGAACCGTTATTATAGCGCGGACATTCTTCACGCTGTCCACGACATTGCCATTGGCAGAAGAATTGCCGAACACACGGAACAAGTCCCGGTAGCACACCTTGCTGAAGCGACAGAGAGTGCGTGAAGAAAGCAAAAAACGGGAGGCGGTCTGACACTATCCCCCATGCCTGCATGCGTAGAGTAGGAAGGCGAAAGATGGTGGCAAGTCAGATACTCACATGGGGTTCTCCCCTACTGCGCCGAACAACCGGCTGCAGCCGACGCCTTACAGTCTACGCTACGCTCCGGCTTCCAGGCACGGCTGAGCCGCAGCGTTCGGGTGCGCCGGGAAAAGCCGGCGATGTGTTGAAGGGGGCAAGTCCCTGCCAGTGCAGGTCGAGCCAACCACACTGGCCCCGAGGCAGGTGTGGCTTGCGGTCACGGAAGACGCGAAGCGTGGACAGGGGAACGTGCTGGCAGAGTCGTGCGCCCCGCAAGCGGGCGACTCCTGGGGGCCGACGCGCTCCGCACACGCGGAAGGCCAGACGGGACACCCCGGGAGGGCGCGGGGTGGGCAGACCGGGCGGGGTCGGCGACCTCTGGCATGCCCCGCAACCCATGGCGCGGCACCCGGGAGGCCCGGCATCGGACCTGGGGCAGGCTGCCCAGGTCCGCACGGGGCACCCGCAGGGAGACGCCCGGGAGGCCCGGGTGCAGGGCGGCGGACCGCTGCAGAGGACCGCGGAAGCCGTCGAACCCCGGTCGCCCCATGGGACGGGCGGCGGCGGTGGAGGGCAGGGCGCGGGCCCAGGGGAGCGTGGTCCCGCAGACCAGGGGCCGGCCGCAGAGCCGGGGGCTCCCTGTCACAGGTGCGCACCCGCGTCCGGCAGGCCTCTCCGGGTGCCTGCCCGTGATCCCCCGAGGCCGGAGCCCGGTGCGGGAGTGCCGCCCGCCGGGATCTGTGCGGGGGGTCCTGGGTAACCGGCATCCCTACCGCGACTGTAAAAAAAGTCAGTAGTGGTAGCGCAGTTGAGCGATGAACAGGGCATCAGCCTCAACTTTATACACCATCCGGTGCTCATCGGTTATGCGTCGGGACCAGTACCCAGCCATGCTATGTTTCAACGGCTCCGGCTTGCCAATCCCTGCAAAGGGTGCCCGCTGGTTGACGGACAAAACTTATCAAATTTAAT
>Ga0194121_10008888_pt1 | contig 12587 bp, 10 predicted proteins | sample TA2MahCa50mmetaG_FD_148609 | JGI IMG/M metagenome (GOLD analysis project Ga0194121, IMG submission 148609) | Freshwater microbial communities from Lake Tanganyika, Tanzania - TA2015020 Mahale Deep Cast 50m | ecosystem: Environmental > Aquatic > Freshwater > Lake | place: Tanzania: Lake...
GCCACCGGCGTCGTCGGCGCCGCAGTCGTGCTTGCCGGCATCGCCGTGCTCGGTGCGCTGCTCGCACCCGGTGTGCCGATGCGCGATGTGATCGCGAGCATGGGGCGCGGCGCGCGCTGGGTCGGTGAGCAGGCCCGCGCGTACGGCGACCTCCCGCCACCGTCGCAACGTCACGATCCGCTGCACGGCATCGACGAGATCGATCTCACGCATGCCGACGCGCCGGGCTTCAATGGGCACGACGCCGAGCTCTACGACCTCGAATCCGACGCGAACTCGTTCCCGCCGCCGGCCGCGGCCGGGATGCCCGACTTCGCCGATTCTGCCTCTCCAGCGCAGATCGATGACACGCTCGACGACGCGGTGCCGGCCATCGAAGAGGAAGCCGATGGGCAGCCCGCGATGGGTTCGGGCAAGAAGCGCGAGGGCGGCGCGTGGAAGCTCCCCGCGCTCTCGCTGCTCAAGCGTGGCGACGCCGCGTCGACCGATCGCAAGCTCGTCGACGAAGCCGGCAAGTTGCTCCAGGCCGCGCTCCATCAGCACGGCGTCGACGCGAAGCTGATCGGCGCCACCATCGGCCCCACCGTCACTCGCTACGAGCTCGAGCTCGCGCCGGGCGTGAAGGTGAACCGGGTCACCGGGCTCAATCACGACCTCGCGTACGCGATGGCGTCACCGGACGTTCGGATCCTGGCCCCGATCCCCGGGCGGTCGGCGATCGGGGTGGAGGTGCCGAACCGCCAACGCCAGCTCGTCACCCTCGGCGACATCCTCTCCTCATCCGAGGCCAAGGCGGCCACGCACCCGCTCGAGGTCGCCCTCGGCCGGGACATCAACGGCCGCAGCGTCATGCTCAACCTCGCCGAGCTCCCACACGTGCTCATCGCCGGAGCGACCGGGTCGGGCAAGTCGAGCTGCATCAACTCGCTGGTCACGTCGTTGCTGATGCGCAACACCCCCGACCGGGTGCGGCTCATCCTCGTCGACCCCAAGCGCGTCGAGCTCGGCGCCTACAACGCGCTGCCGCACCTGCTCACCGCGGTCGTCACCAACCCGAAGCGAGCCGCGAACGCGCTCGACTGGGCGGTGCGCGAGATGGACATGCGCTACGAGCTCCTCGCCGAGGTGGGCGTGCGTGACATCACCGGGTTCAACGCCGCGATCGATCGCGGCGAGCTGCCCACCGTCGACGCGCCGGACCGCACGACGGGGAAGGGCTACGAGCGCCTGCCGTTCATCGTGGTCGTGGTCGACGAGCTCAACGACCTCATGATGGTGGCGGCGCGTGACGTGGAGGCCAGCATCTGTCGCATCGCGCAGATGGCGCGCGCCGTCGGCATCCACCTCGTCATCGCCACGCAGCGGCCGTCGGTCGACGTGATCACCGGCGTCATCAAAGCCAACGTGCCGAGCCGGCTCGCCTTCAGCGTCACGAGCATCGCCGACTCGCGCGTCGTGCTCGACCAAGCCGGGGCGGAGAAGCTGATCGGCCTCGGCGACATGCTGGTAGTGACCGCCAGCGAGAGCCGTCCGCGTCGGGTGCAAGGCGCCTGGGTCGACGAGGGCTGCGTGCGCGAGGTGGCCGCGCACTGGAAGCGTCAGGCGGCCGGGCCCTGGTACGTCGAGGGCATCGCCGACGAGGCGGCGGGCAGCGGCTCGTCCGGCGCGCGCGGGAGCGCCGACGACGAGGACGACGAGCTGCTCGCAGAGGCCATGGATCTCGTCGTGCGCTCCGGCCTCGGCTCCACCTCGATGCTGCAGCGCAAGCTCCGGGTGGGGTTCGCCCGAGCCGGGCGGCTGATGGACCTCCTCGAGCGGCGGGGCATCGTCGGCCCGTCGGAGGGCTCGAAGGCCCGGTCGGTCCTCATGACCGCCGACGAGCTCGACGAGATGGAGCAGCGAGCGTCCGAGTAAGCACCCAAACCGCATTCTGGGGACGCTCAGGGTCGCTCGAGCGACCTGAGCGTCACGAGAACCGTCGGCGCGAGGCCCGGTGGCTCAAGGCCGGGACCCCGGGGTGCCGACACGCCAGTGGGGTGGGCCCTAGGCCCGCGGGGTTCCATTGCTGCGCAAGCTGTCGTTCCGGTCGAGGCTCGTCCTGGTCGTGAGCGTGCCTCTGCTCGTCCTGCTCGTGTTCGCGGGCGTGACGATCGCCGACCGCTTCCGAGCGTTGGCCGCCGAGGAGCAGTACGCGAGCGCCGTCGGCCCCTTCGAAGCATTGACCGCGGTCGCTCGCGCCACCGGCGACGAGGCCGTCATCGCGGCCGACCCGGGGGCGTCCCGCCGGGACCTTCGCGACGCGCACCGCCGCACCAACGCAGCCGCCGACGCGCTCGACGCGGTCATGCCGCAGCTCGACGGCGTCAGCAGCCCGACTCGCCGCGCCGTTCGTGACGTGACGAACCGGCTCGTCGAGCGCAGTGCCACGTCCGACCTCACCGCAGTCGGCGCCGCCGTGCTCACCGCGGCGTCGAAGGTTGCGCGCGAGGTCCAGGACCCGACGCTCGCCACCAGCCTCGGTGCGATCGTCGACCTGCGGCGCCTCCAGCTAGCAGTGTCTGACGAAGCGGTCGTCGTGACCGAGCACCTTGCTGGTGGCACTCCGAACGTCGACGACTGGGTGCGTGCCATCACCGAGCAAGAGGCGCAGGCGCGCCTGTTCGCCGAGGTGGGCAGCGCAGCAGAACGCAACGCCTATGCCGCCAGCGGCGCGACGAACACCCCGAGCGATCCGGTGCGAGCCGCGACCGAGACCACGCTGCCGCGTGAGTTCCCCGACGTCGCGACCACGACTGAGGAGTACCGCGAGCTCGCGCTGGAGCACCAAGCCGCGATCGACGGTGGCGTGGTCGCGGTGCAAGAGGTGGTCAACGCCGAAGCCGACGCGCGCCAGTCCGAGACCCGCGGCGTCGCGATCGTCGTCGCCCTCGGCACGGCCGCGGTCATCTGGATGGCGCTCATCCTCATGTGGGCGATGGTTCGCTCGGTGAGCAAGCCGCTGCGCGCGCTGACCCGAAGCGCGCGTGAGATGTCGGAGCGCCGGCTCCCGCAGCTCGTCGACACGTTGCACCGCGGCGGCGACCTCGGCGACGAAGGGCTGACCGACCTCTCTCCGATCAAGGTCGAGTCCAACGACGAGATCGCCGATCTCGCGAAGGCGTTCAACACGATCCAAGAGGTCACGGTCACGGTCGCCCGCGAGCAGTCCGAGCTCTTGAAGAAGGGCATCGGCGACCTCTACGTGAACCTGGCACGCCGGAACCAGAGTCTCCTCGACCGGCAGATCTCGCTGATCGACGACCTCGAGGCCGCCGCCGATCCCGACGAGCTCGCGTCCTTGTTCGAGCTCGACCACCTGGCCACTCGCATGCGCCGCAACGCTGAGAGCCTCCTCGTGCTCTCCGGCGCCGAGCAGCCCCGGAACTGGGGTGACTCCGTTCCGGTCCTCGACGTCGTCCGGGCCTCCGCCGCGGAGATCGCCGAGTTCGCCCGCTTGCACGCGCATGGCTTCGAGGGTGACGTCGCAGTCGTCGGTCACGCGGTTGCCGACCTGACCCACCTTCTCGCCGAGCTGCTCGAGAACGCGACTGCCTTCTCACCGCCGTCAACGCCGGTGACGGTCGGCGGTCGCCGGCTCGACCAGCGCTTCGTGATCGGTGTCACCGACCGCGGCATCGGGATGGACGAGCCGCGCATCGCACAGGCGAATGCACTCCTCGCTCGCCCGCCCGTGGCCGGCCTCGCGCTGTCGCGCACGTTGGGTCTCCATGTCGTGGCTCACCTGGCAGCACGCCACGGCATTCACGTGCAGCTCCGTCCGGCCTTGCCGTCGGGGATCACCGCGCTCGTCGTGCTGCCACCGACGTTGCTCACGCCCGCCGAGCACCACGACGACGTCGACGCGGCGCCCGCGCCTGAACCTCAAGCCGCGGCCGGGCCCACGCCCGCGTTCGCCGAGACGCCTGGCGTCCCCGAGCCAGCCGTCGCCGAAGCGGTCACCGAGGACGAAGCACCGGCGCGCGAACCCGAGCCCGCGATGGCGAGCGCATCAGCGCGGGCCACGTCGAACGGCACCGGCCCGGGTCTCGAGTCGCGCGTGCCGGGCACGCACCTCACCCACCAGCCGAGCAACGGCACGCCGGCGTCGGCGACGCGGCGGAGCGCCCAAGGCGTGCACGACCTGCTCAGCCGCCATGAGCGCGGGAAGCGCGACGGACGCAAGGGGCACACATGATCAAGCTGAGCTCCGAAGCGCGCAACCTCAACTGGCTCGTGTCGAACTTCGTCGCCGGCGTCCCCGGCGTGACGCAGGCCGCGGTCGTGTCATCCGACGGGTTGCTCGTCGCGATGTCGGAAGGGCTCGATCGCGTCGCCGCCGACCGACTCTCGGCGGTTGCCGCCGGTCTTCAGAGCATCGCCCGCGGCGCGTCGGGTCCGCTCGACGGTGGCGCGGTGCACGAGGTCATCGTCGAGCTCGAGCACGTGATCCTCTTCGTGATGAGCGTCAGCGAGACGTCGGTGCTCGCGGTCGCCGCGTCGCGGCCGTGCGACGTCGGCCTCGTCGGCTACGAGATGGCGGTGCTGGTCGAGCGCTGCGCGGCCGCGCTCACGCCGAGCCTCGTCGCGGAGCTCCAGACCGCGCTGCCGCGGTGATGGACCCGAGCGTCCGCCGTGTCCCTGGAAGCCACCCTCGGCTCGTCCGCCCGTACGTCCTCACCCGGGGTCGTACCCGTGCGCCCGGGCCGCTGGTGGCTCTCGAAGCGAGCGTGCGGCGCATGCCCGAGCCGGCCACGTTCCCCGCGAGTGCGCCACCGGAGTCGTACCGCATCGTCGACCTGTGCGAGCCGTCGATGTCGCTGGCCGAGGTCTCGGCTCGCATGTTCCTTCCGATCGGTGTCGTGCGGGTGCTTATCGGTGATCTCGTGACTGCCGGGGTTGTGGCGGTCGACGATCCCCACAGCGTCGAGCACGCAACCGACGTCCAGCTCCTCGAGAGGCTGCTCGATGGCATCCGCGCTCTCTGACCACGTGCGGGCCACGACCGCGCCGCCCGTCGCGATGAAGATCGTGGTCGCGGGCGGGTTCGCAGTAGGCAAGACCACCTTCATCGGGTCGATCTCGGAGATCGAGCCGCTCAAGACCGAGGCGGAGATGACGATCGAGAGTCTCGGCGTCGACCGCGGCGGTCAGCCGGGCAAGACCGGCACGACGGTCGCGATGGACTTCGGGCGCATCACGCTCGGTGCCGACATGGTCCTCTACCTGTTCGGCACCCCTGGGCAGGACCGGTTCTGGTTCCTCTGGGACGAGCTGGTGCGCGGCGCAGTCGGGGGTGTCGTCCTCGTCGACACCCGACGCGTGGCGGAGTGCTTCGCGGCCGTCGACTACTTCGAAGCGCTCGGCATCCCGTTCGTCGTCGCCGTCAATCTGTTCGACGGGCTTGCAACGCACCATCCCCGCGCGGTGCGAGAGGCACTCGCCGTTCCCGCGAACGTGCCGATCGTGCTGTGCGACGCACGCCGCAAGACACACGTGCAAGAGACGCTCGCACTCCTCGTCGAAAGCGCCCTCCGCCGCGCGCAGAAGGCCGTCGTCTAGCGCTCGCGGCAGCGCCACCACCGCCACCTCCACCTCCGCGTTCTCGGCACGCTGAACCCACGCATGTGTTGTTCAGCGTGCCGAGAATCCGGAACATAGGTGGCAAGTAGCATCCTGCGTCATGGCCGCGCCGACGTTCTGGATCGAGACGCTCGGCTGCCCCAAGAACGCGGTCGACTCGGACAAGGTGCGGGCTTCGCTCGTCGCGGACGGGTTGGTGGCCGCGGCCGCACCTGACTCGGCCGACGTCGTCGTCGTCAACACGTGCGCGTTCGTCGAAGCCGCGCGTCAGGAGTCGGTCGAGACGATCCTGGCGCTCGCGGACGCCCGTCGGAAGGGCTCCAAGCTCGTGGTGACGGGCTGCCTCGCCGAGCGGGAAGGCACGGAGCTCGCGGCGGCGATCCCGGAGGCCGACGCCGTGATCGGGTTCGGTGGTGAGGGCGCGCTCGCCGACGTGCTGCTCGACGCCCCGAGGCGCAAGCCCACCGGAGTGCGCGACCTGCTCGAGCTCCCGCGCGCGATTCCGAGCGCGCCGTGGGCCTACCTGAAGGTCGCCGAAGGTTGCGACCGGGCCTGCACGTTCTGCGCCATCCCGTCCTTCCGCGGCACGCAACGATCCCGCACACCGGATGCGATCGTCGACGAGGCTCGACAGCTGGTCGACGGCGGCGTCGCGGAGCTCGTACTCGTCGCGCAAGACCTGGCCTGGTACGGCCACGACGTGCGCGAGACCGGGGCACTCGTGCCGTTGCTCCGGCGCCTCGATGCCGAGCTCGCGCCATCCGGGTTGCGGCGGATCCGGCTCCTCTACCTCTACCCGAGTGAGGTCCGGGATCCGCTTGTCTCGACCATGCTCGAGCTCCCGACCGTCGTGCCCTACTTCGACTTGTCGCTCCAGCACGCCGACCGTGCGCTGCTCGCCCGGATGAAGCGGTGGGGGAGCGGCGAGCGCTTCGTGTCGATGATCGACGGGATCCGGGACCAGGAGCCCGAGGCCGTGTTCCGGTCGTCGTTCATCGTCGGGTTCCCCGGCGAGACCGAAGCCGAGCACGACGCCCTGGTCGCGTTCCTCGCCGAGGCGCGCCTCGACTGGGCTGGCTTCTTCCCGTTCTCCCGAGAGGCCGGCACGCCCGCAGCCACGATGGACGGTGCCGCGCCGGCCGAATTGGTCGGCGAATGGCTGCGTGAGTGCGACGAGGTCCAGACGCCCATCACCGAGGGGGCGCGTGATGCGCTCGTGCGCGCGGGTGTCGAGCTCGAGGTCTTGGTCGACGGCGTCGACGACGACACCGGCGATGCTGTCGGTCGTACGCACCGCGAAGCACCCGAGATCGACGGTGTCGTTCGCCTAGAAGGCGCGGCGTCGCGGCCCGGCGTGGTCGTGCGCGCAAAGGCGACCGACGCGCTCGGCGTCGACCTCGTTGCGAATCCGATCGAGGTCGTGGCATGAGCCCGGCGCGCCGTGAGCGCGCAGATGCACGAGAGATCGCCGAACGCGCCATCGACAGTGCGAGCGAGCTTGCTGCGATCACCAGCGAACGTGTCCGCAGGTTCGGCGAGAACGCGATCCGCACGCCCGCGAACGCGGTCACCATCTTGCGGCTGCTGTTCGCGATCCCGGTGCTCATCTGGATCCTCGACAAGGGCCGACCGAGCTGGGCGATCTTCACGAGCTGGCTGATCCTGTGGCTCACCGACTTCCTCGACGGCTACCTCGCCCGCCGCGACGGCACCACGAGATCGGGCGCGTTCCTCGACCCACTCGCCGACAAGATCCTCGTGCTCGGGGGCTTCATCGCCTTGGCCATCAACGGCGACTTCGGATGGGTGCCCGTCGGCATCATCACGGGGCGTGAGGTCCTGATCTCGGCCTACCGGATCTACGAAGGCCGTCGCGGCTACTCGCTGCCGGCGCGCTGGCTCGGCAAGTTCAAGGCCAACGTGCAGTTCCTCGTGGTCTCGCTGGTCCTGCTCCCGCCGACCGCCGAGGACCACAACCTCCACGAGGTCGCGGTCTGGGTCGCAGTCGCCATCACGGTCATCTCGGCGATAGACCTCTTGTATGCGTCCTTCTGGGAAGAATGAACCAGTGCGACTTGTGAGTGCGGCTGGAGCGAGCGAAGCGAGCGGAGGCTCGCCAGCGCGCGAAGCCGACGGCTTTGCCGATCGGCGGAGCAGGAGTCGGCCTTGGCCGACGACCAGTGGAGGCGAACGGCTGCGGGCGGGGTATCCCCGCCCGCAGAGAGCGAGTGCATAGATGCGATGTGACGTGCTCGCGATCGGCACCGAGCTGCTGCTCGGTCAGATCGTCGACACCAACAGTGCGTGGATCGGCGAGCAGCTGTGCACGGTCGGGATCGACACCTACGACCACCGCAAGATCGGCGACAACCTCGGGCGGATGGTCGAGTCGATGCACGACATGCTCACCGAGGCCGACGCGCTCATCGTGTGCGGCGGGCTCGGTCCCACCCCCGACGACGTCACCCGTGAAGCGATCGCCGAGGTCATGGGCGTCGAGCTCGAACGCCGTGAGGAGCTGATCGAGCACATCGCCGCGCTGTTCGGCATCCGCCAACGCGACATGCCCGCGAACAACTTGCGTCAGGCCGACATCCCGATCGGCGCGTCGGCGATCCCGAACCCGCTCGGCACCGCGCCCGGCGTGCGGGCCGAGGTCGCAGGTGCCGACGGGCGCAAGCGCGTCATCTATGCAGTTCCCGGGGTGCCCTACGAGATGCAGCAGATGGTGACCGACCACGTGCTGCCCGACCTGCTGGAGCTGTCGGGCGAGCAGTCAGTGATCATGTCGCGCTCGTTGAAGACGTGGGGCACCTCGGAGTCAGGGCTGGCCGAGATGATCGCGGCGCGCGTCGACGCACAGCAGAACCCGACGATCGCGTTCCTCGCGCGAGGCATCGAAGGCCTCTACGTGCGGCTCACCGCGAAGGCTGCGTCCGAAGAGGAAGCGGCGGCCCTGATCGAGGCCGAGGAAGCCGAGCTCCGGACGATTCTCGGCGACCTCGTCTTCGCCGTCGACGACGAGACGATGGAGCACGCGGTCATCCAGCGGTGCTGCGACCGGGGCTGGACGCTGGGTGTCGCCGAGTCGCTGACCGGCGGTCTCGTCGGTGCCCGCCTCGCCGACCCGCCCGGGGCAAGCGAGGTGTACCGCGGCTCGATCGTGTCGTACGCGACCGAGGTGAAGCGCGAGGTGCTCGGCGTCACCGCGGAGAACGTGGTGAGCAAGGAATGCGCGCAGCAGATGGCGGAGGGCGCACGACGCGTGCTCGGTGCCGACGTCGGGATCTCGGTCACCGGCGTCGCCGGCCCGACCGAGCAAGGCGGTCAGCCGGTCGGCACGGTGTTCTTCGGGTTGTCGGTGCCGGGTGCGCCGCCCGAGGCGATGGAAGCCCATCTGCCCGGCGACCGCTTCCGCATCCGGCAGTTCGCCACGATCTCGCTGCTCAACCTGGTGCGACTGCGGCTCGACGCGCTGGCCTGACGAGGGAGCCGTGAGCGCCGTCGGCCGCGCCTTCGTCGCGGTCGTGCCCCCGGCGCCCGTGCTCGACGCGATCGGCGAGGCCGTCGAAGCCATGCGCGATGGCTCGCCTGCCGGGCGGTGGACGACCCGCGAGCAGTGGCACCTCACGCTCCAGTTCCTCGGGAACCACGCCGATCTCGACGCCGTCGCGGCCGCGCTGCGCCACGTGTCCGCGTCCGTGGGACACGCGCAGCTGGGCGGTGGCGGCGCCTTCCCGTCCGATCGTCGGGCGCGGGTCGTGTGGGTGGGCTGCACGACCGGCGGCGACGTGCTCTCCGACGCGGCGACCGCGGTGGCAGGTGCGCTGGCACCGCTCGGCTACGAACCCGAGGCGCGTGCGTTCCACCCGCACATCACGCTCGCCCGGCTCAAGCCACCCGCGAACGCGCGAGCACTGGTCGAGTCCCTCGACGCCGCTCACTTCGGCGCGGCGTGGCCGGTCGGCGAGCTCGTGCTGTTCCGCAGCGTCACCCGTCCGACGGGTGCAGAGTACGAAGCGATCGCGCGCGTGCCGCTCGAGGCGTGAGGGTCTGACGCAAAGGTCCGCCGGTAGGATCTCACTCTTCATGCTCGATCGCGCCGACGAGATCCCGCGAGGAACCACGCTCCAAGCCGCGGTGTGCATCGTGGGCGGTGGTGCGGCTGGCATCACGATCGCGCGTGAGCTCGCCGACACCGACCACGATGTGATCCTCCTCGAGAGCGGCACGTTCGAGTTCACCGAAGCGACCCAGAACCTCTACCGCGGCACCATGAGCGGCATCCCCAACAACCTCGTCGGGGGCCGGCTGCGCTTCTTCGGTGGGACCACGAATCACTGGGCCGGCCAGTCGCGCCCGATGGATGCCGTCGACTTCGAGAAGCGATCGTGGGTTGCGAACAGCGGCTGGCCGTTCGGACGCTCGGAGCTCGATCCCTACTACCCGAAGGCGCAGAAGATGTGCGACCTCGGGCCGTTCGAGTACGACGCGTCGTTCTGGGAGAAGCAGATCCCGGATCTGCAGACCCTGATCGACACCGACACGGTCCGCCCGGCCATCTACCAGATCGGACCCGGCACGCACTTCGGCGAGAAGTACCGCACCGTGCTGGAGGAATCCGAGAACGTGCGAGTGGTGCTCGGAGCCAACGTCAGCAACGTGCGGTTGCAGGGACGGCGTGTGGCCGGCGTCGACGTGAAGACCCTCGACGGCAACGAGATCGCCGTCGACGCCGAGATCGTGGTGCTCGCGATGGGCGGCATCGAGAACCCCCGACTGCTCCTCGCGTCCAACACGCAACGCACCGCCGGCCTTGGGAACGAGCACGATCTCGTCGGCCGCTACTTCATGGACCACTCGCTCCTGGCCACCGGCCGCGTTGTCATCTCCGATGCGGCGCCCAACCCCGAGCTGTTCTTCTTCGTCGGGGTCCCCATGGAGCGAGCCGGGATCAAGGACCGCAGCGGTGCGCTGCCGCGCTACCTGCTCGGGCACTTCGCGCTCACGCCGCGGGCGTCGCGCGAGGCTCAGATCCCCGCGCTCTCGGCACTGCTGGCCGGTCGGTTCCCTGGTGACGAGACCGCGCCGATCGCCAGTGCCGACATCGCGTCACTGATCGGTGATGTCGAGGGCCGCACCGGTGTGGTCCGACCCGAGCTCGTGATGATCGAGATCAACGGCCGGCGGCGGGTGTCGACGAACTACTTCGAGCTCGCCGTCAACATGGAGCCCACTCCCTACGCTGAGAGCCGGGTCACGCTCACCACCGAGCTCGACCGCCTCGGGATGCCGCGCGTCGACCTGGCCTGGCGCTTCGACCCTGACGACTACGCCTCCGTGACGCGCGGTGGCGCCGTGCTGGCTCGAGAGCTCGCCGCGCAGGGTCTGGGTCGTGTCCATCTCCAGCCGCCCGAGCCGTTGGCCGTGAAGTACGGCAACCACCACATGGGCACGACGCGGATGCACCAGAACCCGAGGAAGGGTGTGGTCGACCAGCACGGCGAGGTGCACGACGTCGCGAACCTCTACATCGCGGGCAGCTCGGTCTTCCCGGCGTCGGGCTTCTCGAACCCGACGCTCACGATCACCGCGCTCGCACTGCGCATGGCCGAGCGGCTCCAGAAGGTGCTCGACCAGTGAGACGGAGCGGAGGCGATCCGGAGGGGATGAAGGAGATCGGTCGCCGCGGGTTCCTCGGGGCAGTGATCGGCGCGTTCGTCGCTTCCACGACCCGTCTGCGTGGCGTGCCCGCGGCGGAGGCGGCAGTGCCGGCCCAGGTCAGCGCGCCGACGCTGTCGGCGTTCTTCGCCGACGCGGCCGCGGCCGCGCGCATCGGCGCGGCCTACCTCGCGGTAGCACCGGCCGAAGGTGACGCCGACTTCCTCTTCACCGAGCTCGCCCCGGTCGGCGCCGTACCCGCCGACTACTGGGCGACGGTCACGATCGACCAGCTCCACCTCGACATCCGCGAGGCCGTGCACGCCGACTTCGAAGCCGGCGAGATCGTCGACATCGGCGGCTGGCAGCTGGCAAAGACCGAAGCCCGCCTCGCAGCCCTCAGCACCCTGCTCTGACCTCCTGGGTCCTCCCGGGGGCCTGGGTCTTCATCCGAACGCGTGCGATCCTTGACCCGAACGGGTGTTCGGGCTACGGTGGCCCTCGGAATCACAGGGCTGTAACTTCGCCCCGGTGGGCCTCGGGGGGGAGTGTCACACCCCCGTGAGTTACTGACCGAGCGCTTCCCCAGCCGATCAGAAATCCAGGAGGAACCCCCAGTGGAACGTCACGAGGCTCTCGAGATGGCCCTCGGCCAGATCGAGAAGAACTACGGCAAGGGCTCGATCATGAAGCTCGGCGAGCACGGCAACGTCGGCGTCGCCGCCATCTCCACCGGCGCGCTTGCCCTCGACCTCGCCCTCGGCATCGGGGGCCTGCCCCGCGGTCGGGTCGTCGAGATCTACGGCCCGGAGTCGTCGGGCAAGTCCACCCTCGCCATGCACGTGGTGGCCGAGGCTCAGCGCAACGGCGGGGTGTGCGCCTACGTCGACGCCGAGCACGCGATGGACCCGGTCTACGCATCGGCCATCGGTGTGAACGTCGATGAGCTCTACATCTCCCAGCCCGACACCGGGGAGCAGGCGCTCGAGATCGCCGACATGCTCATCCGCTCGGGCGCGCTCGACGTGATCGTCATCGACTCGGTGGCGGCCCTCACGCCCAAAGCCGAGATCGAGGGCGAGATGGGCGACACGCACGTCGGCTTGCAGGCCCGGCTCATGAGCCAGGCGCTGCGCAAGCTCACCGCCAACCTCAACAAGTCCCGCACGATCTGCATCTTCATCAACCAGCTGCGGGAGAAGATCGGCGTGATGTTCGGCAGCCCGGAGACCACGTCGGGCGGTCGTGCGCTGAAGTTCTACTCGTCGGTGCGGCTCGACATCCGCCGGGTGGAGACGATCAAGGAC
>Ga0194121_10008891_pt1 | contig 12581 bp, 14 predicted proteins | sample TA2MahCa50mmetaG_FD_148609 | JGI IMG/M metagenome (GOLD analysis project Ga0194121, IMG submission 148609) | Freshwater microbial communities from Lake Tanganyika, Tanzania - TA2015020 Mahale Deep Cast 50m | ecosystem: Environmental > Aquatic > Freshwater > Lake | place: Tanzania: Lake...
CTCCTTGCCGATCTCGCCACGCTGACTCAAAATCAGGTTCGCATGCGCGACCAGTCCTTCCAAATGCTTGCCTCGCCTACCCCCGTTCAACTCCGCGCTTTTCACCTCCTCGGCGTCACACCCTAACACTTTGTTCCCAGCGCCGCACACCCCCCTCTTCGTCTAACTCGTTTGGAGTGTGTCGATTGCCCCGTTTTGCCAAGGGGAACTTCGGTTCAAACCGCGACACGGATCGAAGGCTCTGTGCTGCATCAGGGCGCGGCGCCGCCGGACCGGGTGATGGTTTCGCTTGTCTGCGGCGAGCAAGCCGTGGAGAAACGGCCCATTGAGTGTGCGGTTGCACTCCGACATGTCGACTCGGCGGGCCTTACCTATAGCCCGATGACGCCAACAGCGCCGCGATTCGCGCGGAGATCGAAAAGTTAGAGCGCACGCAAATAACGCGCGATGACGACGCCGTTCGGGTATTCCTTGCGATCAGCCAGTGTCAGATCGAGCGGCCCAATGGAACCATCGAACAACGAAATGCCCGCGCCGAACAACACCGGGTTGATCTTCACGATAAGCTCATCGATCTCGCCGATCAACGCCGACGCGAGTTTCGATCCGCCGCAGAGCCAGATGTCCCTGCCCTCGCCGGCTTTGAGTTGCCGCACCAGGCTGGCCGGATCCTCGCGGTGAAGCGCAACGGCGGGATCGGGGCTCGTCTCCATCGTGCGGGAAAATACCAACTGTCGCAGCGGTCTATACGGATTCGTGAACCCTTCGCGAAGGCCAACCTCGTAGGTGTGGCGGCCCATCAGCACCGTGTCGAAACGGCGGACTTCATCAGGAACGCCGAAGAGCGGGCGCAGGTGGGCCGGGAAGGTTTCGGGGAACTCGCGGATCAGGTCCGCTAAGTGTTCGCCTTGAAAGAGGAAGCCTTCAAAAGATCCGTCGCGGTGAGCGATGAAACCGTCGACCGTAACGGCGACGTAGTAGACGAGCTTTCTAGGCATTTATGACCTCCGCTCCAAACGCGAGCAGGCGGCCGTCGCAGTCTTTGACGACGAACTCACGGCAGTTCCAGGGCGTGTCGCCAAGCGCGCGCGTGAATTCGAGGCCTTTCGCGGCGTACTCGGCGTGGAGCGCGTCGGCGTCTTCGACGAATAGATAAGCGTCGAGGAATTCGGCCTGGTATTTGTCGGGGTTGATGGTGGGCGGCGCCGCACAGCGGAAGTGAATCTCATGGCCGTTGCGCGCCACGAAGGCGTAGACCGGCGGATCGTTCCACGTGCCGAGGCAATCGAATCCGAGCTTGTCTTTGTAGAACGCGAGCGTGGCCGGGATATCGGTTGTGAAGAAGACGGGGGCAATTTGGCGGATCATAGATCTTTCCGGTTATTTCTTCCGCTTCGCCCGCGCTTCCGCCGCGCGCCATTTCGCGATGCGAGCGATCAGCGCAACCGGGACCTTTTCCGCCAATGGGAATTTGAGAGTGCCTTTGCCGGCGACGTAGGGCTTTACCTCGTCGGCGAACGCCGCGCCGATCGGATAGATCGAAATGTGTTCTTTCCAACCGGCCAGATAGAGCACGGCGCGGCCGTCGATTTTATAGGCCGGGATGTTGTAGGAGATCGTCTCTACGGCGTCCGGCATCGCCTTGCGAACAGCGGCTCGGATGCGTCGCAGAATTTCAGGCTGAGCGGCGAAGTAGTCGTCAGGCGTCATTGTTTTCAGCTTGTACGAACGGCGTGAGTGTACACTGAAATTGGAACATGTACAAGCTTATTTTGCTGGCCGCCGCGTTGACTCCTCTGTTCGCCGCTGGCGAACTTTCCGGCCGCCGCGCTCCCGGGTTCTCGCTGGTCGATTTGAACCTCAACTATCACGACATTCAGGATTTGCGCGGCCGCGTGGTGCTGGTCGAAATCATGCGCACCGACTGCCCGCAGTGCCAATTGCTGGCGAAGAACATCGAGAAGCTCAAAGTGAAATTCGGTCCGAAGATCGCCGTGTTGAGCGTCGTCACGCCGCCCGACACGCAGGCCACGGTGAAGGGATTCATCGCACAGCACAGCATCACATCGCCGATCCTCTTCGACTGCGGACAGGTTGCCGCATCCTATCTCAAGCTCGACATGCGTAAGCCCGAACTGCATGTTCCGCACCTGTTTCTGATTGACGCCCAAGGCATGATCCGCAACGATTTCGCATACAACGAACAAACGCAGCCGATATTGTTAGGAGACGGCCTCGCCGCAGAAGTTGAAAAGCTGCTCGCGCCCAGGCCCGCCGCGCCGCAGAAGAAAGCCACGAAGTAACACAATTCGATAAGCTGGTTGATTCCCACCTCACGCATGCCTGCCGACACTATCACCATCACCGACAACCGCACCGGTAAGACTTACGAAATCGCCATTAGGGACGAAACGATTAAGGCCGTCGATCTTCGTCAGATCAAGACCGACGCGGAAGACTTCGGCCTGATGACCTACGATCCCGCCTACATGAACACGGCGTCCTGCAAGAGCCGCATCACTTTCATCGACGGCGACAAGGGCATCCTGAACTACCGCGGCTATCCGATTGATCAGCTTGCCGACGACGGCAACTACCTGGAGACCGCGTATTTGTTGTGGCACGGCGAATTGCCGAACGCGGCCCAGTTAGCGGAATTCACCGCATCCGTTAACGCGAATCTGAGCTTGCCTGATAGCTTCGACAACTTTTACAGCGGCTGGGCACGTGACGCGCATCCGATGTCGATGTTGATGGCGGGTTATGCGGGGCTGGCGTCGATCTATACCGACTCGAAAAAGGTGCTCGACGCCGGGAGCCGCAAGAAACAGATCCTCCGCGGCATCGCGCAGTCGATGACGCTCGGCGCCTACGGCTACCGCTTCCGCAAGAACCTGCCATACATTAAGCCGAATCCGTCGCTGTCGTTCGCGGGCAACTTCCTCTACATGCTGTTCGGCAAGGAGGCCGATCCGAGGTTGGTGCGCGCGGTGGACATTCTCTTCATCCTTCACGCCGATCACGAGCAAAACTGCTCGACGTCGACGATGCGGCTGGTCGGTTCGTCGCAGGCCGATCCGTTTTCGTCGCTCGCCGCCGCGGCCGCGGCGCTTTACGGTCCGCTGCATGGCGGCGCCAACGAAGCGGTGTTGAAGATGCTGCGGCAGATCGGTTCGGTCGACAACATCCCGGGCTTTATCGAGAAGGTGAAGTCGGGTGAAGGCCGCTTGATGGGCTTCGGCCATCGCGTGTACAAGAATTACGATCCACGCGCTCGCATCATCAAACAGGCCGCCGAGGACGTTTTCGAAGTGACGGGCAAAAACCCGCTGCTCGACGTGGCGTCGGAACTCGAAAAGATCGCGCTGCACGACGAGTACTTCATCAAGCGCAAGCTGTATCCGAACGTCGATTTCTACTCGGGTCTGATTTACGAAGCGCTTGGCTTCCCGGCCGAGATGTTCACCGTTCTCTTCGCAATTCCGCGGGCCAGCGGCTGGCTCTCGCAATGGGAAGAGATGATCTGCGACGAGGACCAGAAGATCGGCCGCCCGAGGCAGATTTTCCTCGGGGAAGGAAAGCGCGACTACGTTCCCTTGGCGAATCGCGGCTAGCATTTTTGCTGTTTCGCTGGCGTGTGGCAGCGAGCTGCACACGGCCGCGCGCGCGGGCGATCTCGACCGCGTGAAGGCGTTGCTGGCGCGGGGAATCGCCGTCAACGCAGCCGATACGCTGGGCGGCACGGCTCTACACGACGCGTCCTGGGCGGGGCACTTGAAAGTTGTCGAGACGCTGCTCGCCGCGGGCGCCGACGTCAACGCGCGGCATACGGAAGGCGGCTCGACGCCGCTGCACTACGCGGTCATCACCAATCGCCGGGACCTCGCGAAACTGCTACTCGCGCGGGGCGCCATGATCGACGCGCGCGATCGCGCCGGTGCGTCGGTGCTGCATCTGGCGGCCAATCGCGGCTACGACGATTTGTTCCTGGATCTGATCGCGCAAGGCGCGAAGATCGGCGCCGTCGACTCGGCCGATGCGACGCCTTTGGAAGAAGCATGCTGGCGCGGACAGACGATGATCGTCGCGCTGCTGATCGAACGCGGCGTCGATGTGAACCGGCGAAACGCGCGCTCCGGGCAGGATCCCATTCACTTGGCCGCGCGGCGCGGCAACGCCGAACTGGTTGCGCGGCTGGTGAAAGCCGGTGCCAGTCCGACGCGCACCGATGTCGCCGGCGAGACTCCGCTCGACATCGCGTTGGGAACGCGCAACGTGGGCGTCGCCGATGTGCTGCTCTCCGGTGGCGCGCCGCTCGATCGCGCGGAGAAGCGATTGCAAAACGCCGTGGCCGCGGGTCAAACCGATCTGGTCCGCTGGCTGATCTTGAAAGGCGTCAAACCGGGCGCGACGATTCTGCACGACGCCGCTTTGAAAGGGCACATCGACACGCTGCGGTTGCTGCTCGACGGCGGCGCCTCCGCGAAAGCGCGCAACGCCGAAGGCGCGACTCCGCTTCACGACGCCGCGCTGGCCGGGCACGCCGGCGCGGTTGAACTGCTGCTGGCGCGCGGAGCGGCGATCGACGAGCGCGACACCGAACGCGGAGCGACGCCCTTGTATTTGGCCGCATCGTGGGGACGCAAGCACGTCGTCGAGATGCTTCTCGAACGCGGCGCGAGCAAACTGATCCGCGACAAGAACGGCAAGTCGCCACGGCAGGCCGCGATGGAGAATAATCATACAGAGGTAGCCGAGCTACTCCGATAAATGCCAACCTACAAAAATCTTCCCGACGACGAACTGCTTCCGCTGATCAAGACGCAACTGTTCAGCGCCATTATTGGCGACATCCTCGACCAGATGGGATACCGCCACGTGTTTCTGCCGCCGCGTGTGCGCGCGCTTTCCGACGACATGGTGATGGCCGGGCGTGCGATGCCCGTTCTCCAAGTCGACCTGCCCGAGGACGCTCCTGCCGATCGTAAGATGTTCGGCGTGATGCTCGAGGCGCTCGACGACCTGAAGCGCAACGAGGTGTATCTCGCCGCGGGCGGCACTCCCGACTACGCCATCTGGGGTGAACTGATGGCGACGCGCGCGAAGTGGCTGGGAGCGGCCGGCGCCGTAATGGACGGCTGGGCGCGCGACGCGGCGGGCATCATCAAGATTGGATTTCCGACCTTCGCGCACGGGAGCTATGCGAAGGATCAAGGGCCGCGCGGCGAGGCCGCCGACTTTCGATTGACTGTGCACATCGGCAAGGTTGTCATTCACCCGGGCGATCTAGTCTTCGGCGATCGGGACGGTGTGCTGATCGTGCCGAAAGAGGCCGAGGAAGAAGCGTTGACGCGGGCCTTCGAAAAGCTTGAAGGCGAGAACACGGTGCGCATTGCGATCGAGAAAGGAATGTCGACCGTTGAGGCGTTCAAGAAATACGGCGTGATGTAATGACGGCGGACGAGTATTACAAGCTCGGCGTCGTGCTGGCGGCCGACAACAAGCTGGGCGACGCGTTGGAAGCGCTCGAAGAATGCGTTGTGATCGATCCCGATCACGCGCCCGCGTGCAAGGAGTTGGCGCGTCTGTCGCTGATGGCCAATGAAGTGCGCGCTTTCTCCAACTGGCTGCACGAGGCGCAGCGCATCGACGCGGGCGATCCGGAACCGCACGTGATGTTGGCCGAACATCTTGTCGAAAAGCGGCGCTGGGAAGATACCGATCAAGAGGTGCGGTTGGCGTTGCGCAAGGATCCCGTGCCTTCGCTCGTCGATCGGCTGGCTGCGGTGCAGGCGCGGATTCCGGAGCATTTTTGAAGCCTGGCATTTTGATCCTTGGCGCGGGATATTCGGGCTCGCGAGCGGGGGCGTTGTTCGAGGGACATCGCGTCGTCGAAACACATCGTGACCGGCCAGTGCGGGTCGTGTTACCCGACCTGTCGAACGTGTTGGCGCTCGGGGGCACGCAGTGGCGCGTCCTCTGGTGCGCGCCGTCGGTCGACGGCATCGAGGCGTTAGACGGATTCGCCACGCGCGTCGTATATCTTTCGACGACGGGCGTGTACGGCGATGCACACTTCGTCGACGATACAACCGCGCCCGCGCCTTCGACCGAGCGTACACAGGCGCGCCTCGCCGCCGAGCGCGTGGTGCAAGCCGGGCCGTGGTCATCGTGTGTGCTGCGGCCGGCGGCGATCTACGGTCCGGGCCGCGGAGCGCATGAATCGATCCGCGCGGGCAAATGGCGCATCGCGGGTGACGGCTCGGCCTACACGTCGCGCATTCATGTCGGCGATCTGGCTTCGATCGCCGCGGCGGCGCTGTTCAGCGACATCACCGGCGCGTGGCCCGTCGCCGATGATGAGCCATCGACGAACTTGGAGATCACGCAGTTCTGCTGCAATCTGCTCGGTGTGCCGCTGCCGCCGAGCGCCGACGCCGCGGCTCTCGACGAGACGCGCCGCGCCGACCGGCGTGTCGACGGCCGCGCGATCCGTCGCGCATTGGGCGTCGCGCTGAAGTATCCGTCGTACAAGACCGGCATACCTGCGGCATTCTAGTAAAAGATGCCGCAATTTGATGCGTTCCTGCTGGTGAGCTTCGGTGGCCCCGAGAAGCCGGACGATGTGATGCCGTTTTTGGAAAATGTAACCCGCGGGCGCAATGTGCCCCGCGAACGGCTGCTCGAAGTCGCCGAACACTACATGCACTTCGGCGGCGTAAGTCCGATCAACGCGCAGTGCCGCGCTCTGCTCGACGCGCTGCAATTGGATTTGCCGCTGTATTGGGGCAATCGAAATTGGGATCCGTACCTCGCCGACGCCATGCGCCGGCTTGTTGCCGACGGCCGCAAGCGCGTGCTCGCCTTTCCGACCTCGGCGTTTTCCAGTTACAGCGGATGCAGGCAATACCAGGAAGACATCGCACGGGCCCGCGCGGTCGTGGGCGAGGCCGCGCCGGACGTGGTCGTAGTCCGCCGATTTTTCAATCACCCGGGATTCATTGAAGTGATGCGCGAGTCCGCGCGAGCCGCGCTCGCGCAACTGCCCGGCGCGAAGATCATCTTCACCGCACACTCGGTGCCGATGTCGATGGCGGCGGGCTCGCCCTATGTCGAACAGCTTCACGAAGCCGCGCGCCTCATCGCCGAGGGCGCGCCATATCGGGTCGCATACCAGAGCCGCAGCGGGCCGCCGCAAATTCCGTGGCTGGAGCCCGACATCCTTGATGTGCTGCGCGAGGAGAAGGGCGCGGGCACAAGCGGCGTGATCGTGCAGCCGGTCGGATTTCTGAGCGATCACATGGAGGTGCTCTACGATCTCGATCACGAGGCGCGCGACCTGGCGCATTCGCTGGAACTGCCGTTTGTCCGTGCGGCGACCGCCGGCACGCACCCGCGCTTCGTGCGCATGATCGCCGAACTCGTTGAGGAGTATCAGAACGGCTCGATGCCGCAGTGCATCGGCGCGTTGCCGCCGCGGCCCGCGCAGTGCCCGGGCGATTGTTGTCCGGCGGCGCGGCGGCCCGCTCAGTAGATAAACCGCCGCTTCAGCCAGTACGCGCCAAGCAGCACCAGCGCCGCGGCCGACGCGCGAGCCCACACCGGCTGATAGCCGAACGAATCGATGTAGAAGAGCCACTGTGGATAGCTGGGCGCGTTGGGGTCGCTGTCGTTCAACGACCAATCGTACGTCCTGTACTCGATCTTCGTGCCCGGCTTGTGGCTCGAATAGCGCGCCAGGAAAGCGTGCAGATCGCGGAAGTCTCCGGCGTACCAGTCGAAGATCGGGCTGATCGACGACGTTTCGCCAAACGCATTCAACTTCGGATTCCCCAGCCACTGGCGCGTGTTGTCGTCAAGCTGCGCGTCAATCTTGTCATCCGTGTAGGCCTCGCGCCGCAACGGCGGGCAACTGCGCGCGGCGCAAACCAGCGCGGCGTGAATGCGCGGATCGCCCATGTTACGCAGTTCGGTTTCGATATCGTCGAGCGACATCGCGCGCCCGTTGACCTGATTGCGCGGCTCCCGAAACGGATCGCTGGTGCGAAACACGCTCGACGTCGGATAGTTCGTGAGGATCCAGCGGATCATGTGCGCGTTGTAGGCGTTGATCAGCGCGGCCTTCCCACTGTGCTGTTTAGCGAGGTACGCATCGAGTTCCTTGACGCCATCCGTTTTCCACTGCGCGTAATGGACTCGCGATTCGGTCGTGACGTACGTCTTCAGCATCGCGTCCCAGGCTGCGTGATCGGACTGCGCGAACGCCGCAAGCGCTGTGAAGAAGAACAGCCTCATCCGATCGTGACCAGCCCGCCCAATACTTCGTCGTGGAACCTGTCGCAGCCGATGCACAAATTTCGATAGCCGGTCGCCGTTGTCGACGCTTCCAGGAACTTCTCGACACTCCATCCATGCGCAATGCCCATGCGCTCGGGATGCCCCATCGAAATCGCTTCGTAGACCGGGTTGCCCGTGCATCGCGCGATAATCGCGTCGAGCGTCTCATTCCGCAAATTGCCGATCGGCCGCTTGGTCTTCGCGCAGCACGGATAGACGTTGCCGTTCGGCTCGATCGATACCTCCGAGCCCTTCAACTTCGACTGCAAAAAGTTCAATCCGCCCGACCATTGATTGCAGAAGTTGTCGGTAATCGTCGCGGTCGACAGTCCGTTCGTCATCGCGCGCCCGCGCGGCCACAGCCGCCCGATCCAAGTGCCCGGCTGCGCGCCGAAGAACTGATAAAACGCTCCCTCGCCGGCGGCTTGTCCTGTCTCGGCGGCGAACTGCGCGAAGAGCCGCATGCCGGCGTCATCGAACATTTTCGTAAGTTTTTGTGTCAGCGCCTCTTGCGCCTCCGCGGTCTCCAGTCCTTGATGAAACGAATCGATTCCGGAGACCGAAATCATCCACACGCCGCGCTGCAGCACCTCTTCGATCATCCGCGGACGCAGCGTGTCGCCCGTGGTCTGAATGATCAACTGCGCCTCCTCGCCGTACTTCGCGCGCAGCAGATCGAGCGCGGGATAGAGAATCGTCTCGCGTACGGCGTCGAGCAGGATCTCACCGCCGGCTAGAATGATGCGCCCGCGCTTCTCTTGCATGTCCTCGGGATCGATGTAGGTCATGCGTTCGGGCAGGTTCGCGATGATCTTCGGAAATGCTTCCCGGCACTCATCCACAACACGCTTTAGGTCGTCGCCGGCATACGGCCGGAAACGGTCCTCGTAGCAATGCGCGCACGTGCGGTGGCACGCCCAACTCATCACGTAATAGATCGATTCCATCGGTCACTCCAGTGTCGCGCGAATTGGAACGTCTACACTAATTAGAGATGCCAGGGGCTCCCGATCGGCGCCGGACGCTGACCTTTGTAATTCTGACCGTCTTCCTCGACCTGCTCGGCGCGGGCATTTTGATTCCAATCTTGCCTTACCTGGTGCGGCAATTCCGCACCGACGCGTTCACCGTCGGCATGCTGTCGGTTTCGTTTTCGATCGCGCAGTTCGCGGCCGCGCCGCTGCTAGGTGCGCTGAGCGATCGCATCGGCCGGCGTCCCGTGCTTCTATTCTCGATCCTCGGCAGCGCGGGCGGATATTTTCTCTTCGGCTGGGCGGGCTCGTTGTGGGTGATGTACCTCGCGCGGATCATCGACGGCATCACGGGCGGCAACATTTCCGCGGCGATGGCCGCCATCGCCGACATTTCCAAACCCGAGGACCGCGCCAAAAACTTCGGCCTCATCGGCATGGCGTTCGGATTCGGTTTTATCATCGGCCCAGTGCTGGGCGGCGTGTTAAGTAAGATCAGCCTGCAAGCGCCGGCCTACGGCGCGGCGGTAATCGCGCTGATCACCGCCGCCTTCGGCTTCTTCGCGTTCCCGGAAACTCTGCCTGTCGAGCGCCGCAATCGAAACTCTGCCGACTTAAACCCGCTGCGGCCGATCGCCGCGGCCTTCGCGCGGCCCGAGATGCGCACTTTGCTGTTGGCACTCTTCTTCCTCAACTTCGCCTTCGCGGGTTTGCAGACGAACTTCTCGAACTTCACGATGGAGCGCTTCCAATTCACGGCGGATCAGAACGCGTGGGTCTTCGCCTTCATCGGCGTAATGGCGGCGGTGATGCAAGGCGGCGTGGTGCGCCGGTTGATCCCGCTATTCGGCGAGAGCAAACTCGCGCTTTCGGGCTTCGGCCTCTTCACCGCGGGCTTTCTGCTGCTTGCCGCCTCGTGGATTCCGTGGTGGGTGTATCCGGCGGTTGGACTGATAGCGATCGGCAGCTCATTTACGAATCCGACATTGAACGGAATGGTTTCGCGGCGCGCGGGGCCGTCGGAACAGGGATCGATCCTGGGCACCACGCAAAGCGTGTTGAGCCTAACTCGCGTGTTCGGCCCGCTGTGGGCCGGCATGGTGTTCGATCACTTCGGCTCGGGCGCGCCATATTGGACTGGCGCCGCGTTCATCGCGCTGGCTCTGGTGCTGGTGCTTCCGGAGTTGCGCGCCGCTACCGAACCACGCCAGGCGTAGGCGGCTGCACATCGACGCGCAGTTCCTTCAATCGCCGCGTGCGCATCTCGCCGAGCCACTTCGCTTTGTAACGCTTCTCGAGATCGACCGTCGAGAGCGCCACCGAACCCGCGGCGTCGTTGGCTTGCGAAAGGCGTTCGCCCAACGGGTCCATGATGTAGGTCGGGTGATCGTAACCGCTGGTCACTAGATAGATGCCGTTTTCGATGGTGCGTGCTTTGGCGAGGTGTTCGTCGCCGCCCCAGATCGGCATCGCGATGATCTCGGCGCCCTGATTGGTCAGGTGCCGCGCGGGATCGGAGAAGAACACGTCGTAGCAGATCATCAATCCCAGCTTTCCGAAGTCGGTATGGAACACCGGGAAGTGCACGCCGGGCGTCAGGCCGCCCTCCACCTCTTCGCGCGGCAGATACACCTTGCGGTACTTGCCGGCGACCTCTCCCGCGCGGTCGATCAACACGGCCGTGTTGTAAATCGCCGGGCCTTCGCGCTCATAGATGCCCGCCACGATATAGGCCTTTCGCTGTTTGGCGATCTTGCCGAGCGACTCGGTCGTCGGTCCGGGAATCGACTCGGCGACCTCGGTGTATTTCTTGCCGTTTCCAACGACGCTGATTCCTTCCGGCAGAACGATCAGATCCGCGTTCGCCGGCACCTTCGCCGCCACCGTGTCGATGAACTTGCCGACGCTCTCTTCGCGCGACTTCGTGTTGCGTGGCCGCAGATTGACGGTCGCGACCGTGACCTTGCGAGGCGCGGGTGGCGCGATGCGTTCGAGCAAAATGTCGTCCCACCAAACCGTGCCGAGCGGCGCGTTGGCCAGATAGAACTGCACGCTCACCGAGGCGGTGTTCTCCGGCGCCTGCACTTCCACCGAAAGCTCGTTCCAATCGCCCGAGCGCCGCGTCCACGGCGCGTAGTCCGGCTCGCCGGCGCGTTTGTCCTTGGCGTCGAGCCACTCCAGCCGCGCCACCACCTGCCAGTTTTCGGCGGCGACGTTCTCGGCCTTGTAGTGCGCCTTCAACCGCAGCCACTCGCCCGGTTTCACGCCGTCCACCTGCCGCTGCCAGCCGCCGTACGACGCGGCCTTACTCGCGCCGTTGATGGCCAGCGAGCCGCTATCGCCGATGCCAACCTTGGTGTCGACAAACACACGCGGCATCGTTTCTTCGCGCGCGCTCCACGGCATCCAGTCGCTGTCACAGCCACAGAAGCCGGACTGCTTTAAGAGGACCTCGCCATGCAGGGGAGAAAGGATCGCCGCGAGAAGGAGAACACGCATGAAACCACGCTAGCAAAATGGGACGGTTGACGTGTTGGCTGGTATTTAGAGTATGCCACCTGTCGTCGTGCGGTTACAACCGAATGGACACCTGATCCTTCCCCGAGAGCTTCGCAAGCGCGCCGGAGTCGCCGACGGAACGAAGTTAGAAGTTGTTTGGAAGGATGGCAGCTTCTCAATGACTCCTCAGTCCACTCGGAACGAGGCTTTGGACGGATTCGGCAAGGCCCTTGCGGAGTTGCGCCAGGAGGCGAAGGAAAAAGGCCTCGACAAGCTTTCCAAGCGAGAAATCAACAGCGCCGTTGCCGCCGTACGGCGCGACATGCGGGAAGAACGAGAACGTAGGCCATTGTGACGCGTGTCGTCCTGGACACGAGCGTCGTCGTATCCGCATTACTCTCACTGGCAGGCCCGAATGCGCAGATTCTCGAACTGATTCGGCGAAAACAGTTGCGGGCGTATGCAACTGATGCGCTGTTTGAGGAGTACGAACGGGTTTTCCAATACTAACGTCTGCGTTTCATTAGCCCGAAGTTCCCCCGCCGATAAGCAGTAGTTTTCACCGCAAGGTTCTCAGACAGCGTGGGTTGCGCGTTTTTTTGCCTTGTTCTGTATACCCATGTAAATACTCGTATATGTATTTACACGTAGCGCCTATTGTTGCATACTGTTACCATGTACGTGGAAACCGTGCCGAACCGCTCCTCGCCTCCCGCGATTCTGCTCCGCACCGCTTTCCGCCAAGGCAAAAAGATCGTCAAGCGCACGCTCGCC
>Ga0194121_10008893_pt1 | contig 12580 bp, 8 predicted proteins | sample TA2MahCa50mmetaG_FD_148609 | JGI IMG/M metagenome (GOLD analysis project Ga0194121, IMG submission 148609) | Freshwater microbial communities from Lake Tanganyika, Tanzania - TA2015020 Mahale Deep Cast 50m | ecosystem: Environmental > Aquatic > Freshwater > Lake | place: Tanzania: Lake...
TGGCGATGCGACCTTTTTCACGCAGCAGTCGCCGCTCAACGCGCAGAAGCCGGAGGTGGAATCGACGCTCGATCCGGGCTTCACGCGGTATCAGCCGGGTGTTTCGGGAATGGGTCCTTTACGGAAGGACCGCACGTTCCTGGCGTCGGCGCTGGAGGTCGAGCGCGAGCGCGCCGACGAACTTTCCAACGTGCCCTCGGAGTTCGATCGCGGGCTTTATCCAACGTCGACGCGAGGCACGGAGTTTTCCGCCAAGCTCGATCATCATCAATCGGACAGGGGCGCGGTAATGGTGCGCTATGCGTTTTCCCGCGGACGGACGATCGCGGAAGTACAAGGGCCGGACAACTTCGCGGCGCGTAGCGCGCAGGGGTCGAGCCTCACGGCGGATCATTCGCTGGTCGGTTCGTGGATGCGCGTGCTGAATCCATCCACCGTGAATGACGCGCGCGCCCAGTTTGCGCAACGCGAGGTGGAACTGACACCGAACGGCGCCGGTCCCCAGATCGACATTCCGGGCATCGCAACGATCGGCGCGTATCACCGCATGAACTCGCGGCGCACAGAGCGGCACTATCAGTTCATCGACAATTTCAATTTCGCGCACGGCGCGCACCGGTTCAGCAGCGGCGTCGACATCCATCACATCACGCTCGATTCCACGATTCGCGACCGCTTCGCCGGCATTTTCGTGTTTCCGACACTGGCGGCATATCGCGCGCGGCAACCCGACCTCTACATTCAGGCCTTCGGCGATCCGCGCACGCGCATTACGACGACGCCCGCCGGAGCTTGGCTGCACGACCGCTGGCAAATCCGGCAGCGTCTGCATTTCGAATTCGGCGTTCGTTACGATCACCAGCGCACCGCGCACAATGTCGCGCCGCGCGCCGGTGTTTCCTGGCGGCCTCTTGAGAAAAAACCGCTTGTGATCCGCGCGGGCGCGGGACTGTTCTTCGACCGCTATCCGCTCGGTTTCTTAAACCACGCCGTGCAGAACAAGTACGAACTGTTCGCCACCGGCGCGCAAGCTGCGTGGGCATTCGCCGGCGTGACGACGAACGTCGCGCGGTCGACGTATTCCCTTTCGAACGACTTCCCCTCGACGCACAGCCGCAAACTATCGATCGGCGCCGAGTACGGAATCGACAAGGACACCTCGCTCACGATCGAAGCGTCGAACATCCGTGGGCTGCATCTGCCGCTCATGCGCAATATCGCGGGCGTTTATCCGCCGCGATTCCTGCTGGAGCAAACGGCACGATCGTCCTACACCGGCTTCACGTTTTCCGCGAACAGGCGGCTGTCGAACGAACTGGCGTGGCTGGTGAGTTGGACGCACGGCCACACACACGACGACGGTTCCGACTACGACGAGCAGCCGCAGAACCCTTTCGACATTCGCGCCGACTGGGGGCCGTCGCGCCAGGATCAACGCAACCGTTTGGCGGCGAGCGCGATCTTCGAACTCCCGTTTCTCGAAGGGGTTTCCTTCGCGCCTATATTTACGTGGGGCGCGGGATGGCCGATCAATCAGTTGGCGGCGAGCGATGTCTACCGGACCGGCGCCTATCCGATTACGGCACGGCCGCCGGGCGTGGCGCGCAATCCGTATCTATCTCCGAAGCAGATCAATCTCGATCTGCGCGTGATGAAAACGATCGAGGTGCTAAACGAACGCGCGCTATTCCAGTTCGGCGTCGAGAGCTTCAACTTGCTCAACCACACCAACGTCGAGCGCGTCAGCCAGTGGGCCGGGCCGCGGTATGGCGGCATCCTCGAAAGCCTGCCCGCGCGGCAGATTCAGCTGATGACTCAGTTTGAGTTTTGACGCTTCGCCCGGAACGACATCGAGTGTTCGTCCCACGAGGCGGTGCCCTTCATTGATGCGCCGTCGATTGTGCCGTCCATCCGAAACACGCCCTCCGATCCAGCCTCGGCCGAGTAGAGTTTGCCTTCCACTTTGATTTTCGATCCGTCGATTGTTCCCTTCATCGGCGCCTTCGATTCGGGAAAAGCGACCCAGACGATCGCCTTTTCAACGGTCAGCGTCAACGTGCTGCGGCGCTCGCCTCCGGGCGTTTCCCAGACGAAGTCCCATTTGCCGGCGATGTCGGCGCCGAACGCCGCGATCGACAAAAACAGCGCTGCGAGTTTCATTCGCGTTCTCCTCTTCGTAGATACTCATCGTCCTTATGCAGCCAGTCATAACGCGGCGGCGAGAAGATATCGAGATCGAGCGTCTCTTCAAGCGCCACGGCGCGATGCGGCACGTTTGAAGGGATGTGCAGCACTTCGCCTTCGCGGACAACAACCGTGCGGCCTTCGAGCTCGAACTGCAGCGAGCCCTTCAGGATGTAGGTGATCTGTTCGGCTTCGTGCGAATGCTCCGGCACGACGCCGCCCTTTTCGAAGAACACCTGCGCGACCATGGCCTTTTCGCCGCTGATGATCTTGCGCGAGATCACGTCGCTCATTTTTTCCGTCGGGACGTCGTCCCAGCTCATGTACTTGTGCGTCATCCTTGTCATCATATACGCGTTAGCATGAAAGGTTCATGCATTCACGCGCGGGCCTCGCGCTCTCCTTACTGACCGCCGCGCTATGGGGAAGCTTGCCCGTGGTGATGAAGCCGCTGGCCGAACGGTTGGATTTCGTGACAATCACGTGGATCCGCTATCTGGCCGCGGCCGCGGGGATGGCCGTCTTCCTGCGAAAGACCGGCGGGCTGCCCGATCCCCGCACCGTGCGGCCCGTGCAGTGGCTTCTGCTGTGCGTGGCCTTCGGAGGCTTTCTCGGCAACAACTTCGGCTACCTGATCGGACTGCGCAACACCTCGGCTTCGACCGCGCAGATTCTCATCCAACTCGCGCCGATTCTCGTCATCTTCGGTGCGGCGTATTTTTTCAAGGAGCACTTCGGGCGCTGGCAGGCGATCGGCGTGTCGACATTGATCGCCGGTATCTTGCTCTTCTTCCATCACAAGCTCATAGACTTCGGCGCGGCCGATTCGAATTTCAACGCGGGCGTCGGCGCGCTATTGTGCGCGGCGGTGGTGTGGGCGATCTACGCACTCGCACAAAAGAAACTCCTGCAATCGATGAGTTCGGTAGCGGTGATGGCGTTCGTCTACGCCTTCGGTTCGGTGCTGATGGCCCCGTTCGCGACCCCGACGTTGTTGAAGGACCTCGACGGCACACGCGTCTGGCTGCTGGCGTATGCATGTCTGAATTCGCTGCTTGGCTATGGGTTCTTCAGCGAGGCGCTGGCGCGATGGGAAGCGGGCAAAGTCAGCGCGGTCGTAGCGCTGGCGCCGTTGTTCACGGTGTTCTTCAGCTACACACTGGCGTGGCTGTTGCCGGGCTTCGTGGCGGTCGAGCCGCTCGATGCGGGCAACATCGCCGGAGCGGTGCTGGTGGTGGCTGGGTGCATGATGACTTCGCTGGGCCGCAGCACGAAGTAGCGTTACTCGGGAACTTTCATTCGATGAAATTTCGAAGTCGATCGGAAGAGCCATTTGCCATCAGCGCTGAACCGGAGGGCACCGGACCACGGGCCGGTTGAGACGTCATTCGATTCGGGAACTGGAAAGAGATCGTTGAACACGTTGTCGCGAAGGATTGCGACCTGGAACGCGTCGATGCGTTTGCCGTCGGCCATGGAGAAGAACGCAATCTTGGCCAGTATGTTGCTTTAGATGCCGTCGGTCTTGATGGAATAAGCGACGGCCAGCACCTTTGAATCTGGCGAGATGGCAACCAACTCGTCGTGCGCGCCGCACCCCATTCGCGTGTTGGCCCAGTACTTATTTTTTGGGGCGAGCATCGCGCTTTTCTGGCGCGGCGCTTCTGGAAATGCGATCGCGAAAGAACGAATCAACTCGCAATCCTTTACAGACGCGACATTCACCAGCGCTTTGTCGCTTGGGCGGCCATCTGGCCCCTCGCGTAGTCGATCGTCAACGAGAACCGTGAATGTACCGTCGCGCGATTTCGCAAGCATCGTTGGTGGACCAGTCCGCGCCTTCCTACATCCATCGTGCGAGATGGAATGCCATTGAGCGCCATCCCATCGTTTTGGCGCATTCGCCTGATCGAACTCGGCGCGCGGAGCGCCGTCGTCGCCGAGTCCAATCCACTGCCAGTTTGGTGGCCACTCTATCTCGACCGCTTCCAACGAAGCCTTTGAAAGGTATGTCCCACAGATGGAGCGGATGCTGCGGCGCCTGATCCAGCCGGCTTTGACCCGAATGCGCCGGCATGATAGCATCGTCGCATTCAACCTTGAGGAGTCGTCGTGAAACGTTTTCTCACTCTCCTTCTGACCGCCGGCGCCGCCGCAGTTGCGCAAGATACTCGCGCGACGCTCTCCGGCACGATTACCGATCCCAGCCAGGCCTCGATCGCCGGTGCACGGGTCAAGCTGCTGAATCCGAGCACCGCCGTTGAGTACAACGCCGTGACGAGCGCCAACGGCCAATACCGTTTTCTCTTCTTGATTCCAGGCACTTACAAATTGACGGTTCAATCGGAAGGCTTCCGTTCGGTCGAGCGCGGCGATATCGCGCTCCAAGTGGGTCAGGCCGCCGTGGTCGATGTCGCGCTGCAGATCGGCGCCACTACCGAGACCGTCACGGTGTCGAGCACGGCCGCGCTGCTCGATACGGAAAAGAGCGATCGCGGCGTGGTCATCGACAAGAAGCGCATCACCGACTTGCCGCTGAACGTCCGCAATCCGATCATGCTGACGGCGCTGGCGCCCGGCATCACGCACACGGCGGGCACGGCGCACCTGAATCCGTTCTCGAACAGCGGCATCTCCGGCTGGTCCGTGAATGGCGGCCTGAACAACAACACCGAATTCATCATGGACGGCGCGCCGAACAACGCCTATTCCGGCCGCGAGAACCGCATCGCCTACGTGCCCCCGGCGGACGCCGTGGAGGAGTTCAAGGTGATGACCACCGTGTACGACGCGCAGTATGGACGTACCGGCGGCGGCATCATCAATGTCTCGAGCAAGAGCGGGGGCAACGCTTTCCACGGCTCCGCGTATGAGTTCCTCAAACGGCCCGGCTTGAATGCCAACACGTTCTCGAACAACGCCAAGAACTTGCCGCGCCAGCAGACGGGCCTCGACCAGTGGGGGTTCACGATCGGCGGGCCGGTGCGCTTTCCCAAGCTATTCAACGGGCGGGACAAGACGTTCTTCTTTTTCTCCGGCGAGGCCTATCACGAGGATCTGCACTTTCCCAACGAGTCCATCACGTCCGTGCCCACCGTTTTGCAGAAGGCCGGCGATTTCTCGCGGACCTTCGACAACGCCGGGCGCCTAATGCCGATCTACGATCCTTCCACCGGCCGCGCGGAAGGCGCCAACTGGGTTCGTGATGCGTTCCCCGGCAATCGGATTCCGGCCGCGCGGATCAATCCCACATCGGCCAAAATCCTCTCGGGCTATCCGGATCCCAACTCCTCCACGCCCGGGTCGCCGGACTGGCAGAACAACTTTGTCCTCTCGCCGAACAAAGGCTTCTTCGACTTTCACAACTACAACGCGCGTGTCGATCACAACTTCTCCAGCCGGCATCGTCTCTATGGCCGCTGGGGTTGGAATCGCCATGAGTCTTTCCGCATCAAGAATGCGATTCCGGGCCTCGGCGCCGATCATCAAACCGGCGGCAAGACCAACAACGGGCTCACCATCGACTGGATCAGCACGCTGAACGCCGGCACCGTCTTCAACCTCCGCGCCTCGATGACGCGCTGGCAGGAGGACCTGCCGGGCTTCGATCACAAGTTCAGCCCCACGCAATGGGGCTGGCCGGAAGGGCTCGCACGGGCGCTGCCGGTGCAGGCGGACGGCGGCACCCGCAACTTCCCGACGCGCATGCTTTTCGTGCAGGACAGCATGTCGCGCCCAGCGGCGGGCGGCCGCCCTATATCACCGTGAACTCTTACGGATTCCTCGGCTCGAACAGCTTTCTGTTTGAACCGACGAACGTTTTCAGCATGGCGCCGAACGTCGCGTTGGTGCGCGGCAGCCACACGATCAAAGCCGGATTGGATTTCCGTCTTACGCGCTTCACCCAGCAGCAGCCGAACTTCGCCGCTTCACGCCTCGATTTCGACCGCGGCTTCACGCGTCAAAATTATCTCGTCCAGGATGCGCTGAGCGGCAACGGCGTCGCGTCGCTGCTGCTGGGCTTCCCAGCTTCTGGCGTCATCGACAACAACGTTTTCCCGTACTACCAGAGCCAATACGCGGCTCCTTGGATTCAGGACGACTACAAGATCACCCGCAAGCTGACGTTGAACCTCGGTCTGCGCTTGGATCTCAACTTTGCACCAACGGAGCGTTTCAACCGCGCCAACTACGGCTTTTCCAACGAGATCAACCCCTTTTCCAGCCGCGTGAACAAGACGCTGTTCCCAAATTACCAGGTGCGCGGCGGTATCGGTTTCGCGGGTGCGAATGGCGCTCCCCGCAGCCCCTACGGCAACGACTTCAAGACATTGCAGCCCCGCATCGGCGTCGCCTATCAGCTGAACACAAAAACCGTCCTGCGCGCCGGCTACGGGCTATTCTTCGTGGCTCCGGTCAGCCGCGGCTACACGAACGGTTTCAGCATCCAAACGCCGTACGTGGCCTCGATCGATGCCGGCCGCACGCCCGCCAACAACATCGCCAATCCGTTCCCGCAAGGCGTATTGCAGCCTCCCGGTTCTTCATTGGGCTTGGAGACGTTCCTCGGTCAATCTCCGACGTTCACCGATCCGAGCTTCCGTACGCCGCGCGTGCATCAGATGTCGTTTGGCTTCCAGCGTCAACTCCAGTTTGGGCTTAACGCCGACGTCTCTTATGTCGGGTCCCGCACGCGCCGAGCCGCGGTCGCGCTGCCTTACAACGAGTTGCCCGTGGAAGCACTGGCGCTGGGTGCGACGGTATTGAATCAATCCGTGCCGAATCCGTTCCAGGGCCTGATCAACGCGGGCGGACTCGGCGCGGCGACGGTTCCGCGCCAGCAACTGCTGCGGCCCTTCCCGCAGTTCGGCTCGTTCTCCATGGCCGATCGCAACGACGGCAGCATCTGGTACAACTCGCTCCAGGCGTCTGTCGACAAGCGTTACTCGCATGGGCTTTCGTTCATCGCGGCGTATACGTTGTCGAAGAACATCGAAGCGATGTCGTATTTGAACGGACAGGACGCCGCGCCCACACGCACGCTTACGGCCTGGGACCGGCCGCACCGGCTCACCATTGCGCCGATGTATGAACTCCCGTTCGGTCCCGGACGCCGCTTCCTGAATTCGAATCACAAAGCGCTGAGCCGGTTGGCGGGCGGATGGCAGACCGTGGTTACATCCACCTTCACCAGCGGAGCGCCGATGAGTATTCCCGGCAACGTCTATCTGCTCGGCGATCCCCGGCTGGAGAATGCCACTTGGGACCGGCTGTTCAAAACCGGAGTCATCGACGTGAACGGAGCCGTGCGGAACGTGCAACCGGGTGAGAATCCGGTGTTTCAGGTGCGCCCGGCGTTCACCCTGCGGACGACGCCGCTCCGCTATGGCAACCTGCGCAACCGCTGGGGCAATTCCTATGATTTTTCGGTACTGAAGAAGGTGGCGATCACCGAGAACATGCGGGCGCAGTTCCGGGTAGAGGCGTTCAACCTCTTCAACACGCCGATCTTCTCGGCGAATCCGGACCTGACGCCCACCAGCGTCAACTTCGGACGCATCTTCCGCGATAACGGCCAGAGCAATTCGCCGCGAATCGTGCAACTTGGTTTCCGGTTGGAGTTCTGACGGACTCTCGCCGGATTCCCAACGGCGATGTTGGAACGCGGTTGATAAAGACTCATCCTGTCGTGGTGGTTTCAATCGATCCGATGTGATGGTTGGGGTCTTCACCACGCATAATCCGCGACCGCCCGGGCCGACGGACTGCCGGTTAATGGACCGGACGGCTGCGGGCCCGCACTCACCTTTTTTGTTTCGATTTTGGGCCAGTCGCGAAACGAAAACCTACGCCCGTAGACCCGTCGTCGAGTACCATCAAGAAGACCACGGCGTGAATTTAAGACTCATCCAGAACGAGATCATCGCGTGTGAACAGTGCAGCCGGCTGCGGGCGCATTGCGAAGATGTCGCGTTGGTGAAGCGGGCGAAGTATCGGGATGAGGTGTATTGGGGCAAGCCGGTGCCTTCGTTCGGCGATCCGAAGGCGCGGCTGCTGGTGATCGGGCTTGCGCCGGGCGCGCATGGCGCGAATCGAACGGGCCGCATGTTTACCGGCGACCGGTCGGGCGACTTTCTGTATCGAGCGATGTTTGAAGCGGGGTTTTCGAATCAGCCGGAGTCGACTTCGAAAAACGACGGGTTGAAGTTGACCGATGCTTACATCGCTTCGCCGGTGCGTTGCGCGCCGCCGGATAATCGGCCGGCGCCCGAGGAGATCAAACGCTGTAGTGGGTTTTTGGCGCGGGAGATGGAACTGCTGCCGAAGTTGCAGGCCGTTGTGTGCCTGGGGCGCATCGCACACGACACCTATCTTGGCTTGGCGGGACTCGTAAAGGCCCGTCATCCGTTCTCGCACGGGGCCGTTTTCGCGGATGCTTCGCCGAAGATCTTCTTGAGCTTTCATCCGAGCCAGCAGAACACTCTCACTGGCAGGTTGACGCAAGCGATGCTAACCGATGTGTTTCTGCAGGCGCGAGCGGCGCTAAACTAGCTTCATGCGGAACTTTGTTGCCGGTGCGGCTTGCGTGGGGCTACTCGCGGCCGCTGTCGATCCGCGCGAGGAAGCGTTCATCGGGACCCGCCGCAATTACTGGGCGTTTCAAAAAGTCGAGCGGCCCGCCGTGCCAGCGGTGGGCGGCGTTTGGTCGAAGACTCCGATCGACGCGTTTGTGCTCGAGGCGATGCAGGCGAAGAAGTTGACGCCGTCGGGCGTAGCGTCGAAGCGGACGCTCATTCGGCGCGTAACGATGGACCTGACGGGCCTGCCGCCAACGCAGAGCGAGGTCGATGCGTTTCTGAAAGACACTTCCGCGAGAGCGTATGAGAAGCTTGTCGATCGCCTGATTGCGTCGCCGGCATACGGCGAACGTTGGGCGTTGAAGTGGCTGGATGTCGTTCGCTACGCCGACACCAATGGCTACGAGCTCGACGCCGAGCGGCCGCAGGCGTGGCGGTATCGCGACTACGTGATTCAGTCGTTCAACGCGGGCAAGCCCTACGATCGATTTTTGCGCGAGCAACTCGCGGGCGATGAGTTGTATCCCGGCGATCATCAGGCGCTGATTGCGACCGGCTTCTTGCGCGCGGCGCCGCGGCATGTTGTTGGCGGCAATACCGATGAGGAGATGAACCGGCAAGAGGTTCTTCTCGAAATGACGCTATCTGTTTCGAACACATTCCTGGGGCTCACGGTCGGCTGCGCGCGTTGCCACAACCACAAGTTCGATCCGATCACGCAGGCCGATCATTACCGTTTGCAAGCGGTGCTGGCTTCGTCGAAGCTGGATGAGCCGTACATCGCGACCAAGGAAGAACGCTTGCGTTACGACGATCTGGCGAAGAAGCATGCGGCGCGTGAGAAGCCGATTAAGGACGCGATCGCCGAGATCGAAAAGCCGACGCGTGCGCGATTGCAGGACGCCAAGAAGAAGCTGCTCACGCCCGAGCATCGCGCCGTGTTGGAGATCGGCAAGGACAAGCGCACGCCGGCGCAGGATCTGCTGTTCAAGGAAGCACAGAAGCAGATCGGGTTGAGTTGGGATGAGGTCGTGAACGCGCTGCCGGCGGACTTGAAGGCGAAGCGCGCGGGTTTGCGGCGGCAGTTGCATGAGCTCGATTACGAAGAACCCGAGAAGCCGGCGATGGCGTTTGCCGTAATCAACGCGGAGAAGGCGCCGGTGACGCATATCCTGAAGATCGGCGATCATCGTCACAAGCTCGATCCGGTGGAACCGGGATTTCTTTCCGTGTTGGGCGGCATCGAAGCGCCGAAGACGCCGCAGGGCCGCCGCGCGGCGCTGGCGAATTGGATGGCCGATCCGGCGCATCCGCTGACAGCGCGTGTGATGGCGAATCGGATTTGGCAGTTCCGGATGGGCTCGGGCATCGTGCCGACGCCGAACGATTTTGGGCAACTTGGCGGACGGCTGTCGAATCGAAAGTTGCTGGACTGGTTGGCGGCGGAGTTTGTTTCTTCGGGATGGAACGTGAAGGCGATGGACAAACTGATTGTCACGTCGGCGGTGTACAGGCAGGCGGCGGCGATCGATGCGGCAAAGGCCGCCATCGACAACGACAATCGCTTCTACTGGCGTATGAACACGCGGCGGTTGGAAGGCGAGGCGATTCGCGATTCCGTCCTGCAGGCGAGCGGGCAGTTGAACGCGAAGCAGTTTGGCGCGCCAGTGAAAACGCCGCTGGAGCCTGAGATCTACGACATCATCTTCACCGAAGGCGAGCCCGACAATTTGTGGCCCTTGCCCAAGGACAAAGCGGAGACGTACCGCAAGAGTTTGTACTTGTTGAACAAGCGCACGGTGCGGCTGCCGATGTTGACGAACTTCGACCAGCCGGATGCGATCAACTCGTGCCCGGTGCGGCCGGTGTCGACACATGCGTTGCAGGCGTTGTCCTTGCTGAACTCGCCGTTCATGCATGAGCAGGCGGTGGCAATGGCGGCGCGCGTTTCGGCGGCGTGTAAGAACGTCGATTGCCGTGTGAAAGCAGCCTATTCGGCTGCGTTGCAGCGAGGGCCGTCGGCGGTGGAGTTGAAGATGGCGCGGGAGTTCCTGTCGGCGAAGAAGATGCCGCTGGAAGATTTTACGAAGGCACTGGTGAACCGGCATGAGTTCGTCTACATCCCTTAACAGACGAAGTGTTTTGCGCGCGGCGGCCAACGGTTTCGGCGCGCTTGCGGCGGAGTATCTCTTGCAGCGTGAGTTGGGCGCGGCGCCGGCGGCGAATCCGCTCGCTGCGAAGATGCCGCACTTCGCTCCGAAAGCGAAACGCGTAATCTTTCTGTTTATGGTCGGCGCTCCGTCGCCGATCGACATGTTCGACCCGAAGCCGGCGTTGAAAAAATTCGCCGGGCAGAAACTGCCCGAGTCTTATGGCAAGATCATTAGCCAGTTCACCGATGGATCGACGACGCTGCTGCCGTCGCTGTGGGAGTTCAAACAGTACGGCCAGAGCGGTCTGCCGTTTTCAACGCTGTCGCCGCATGTGTCGCAGTGCGCCGACGACATCTGCATGGTGCGCAGCTTTTACACCGAAAGCGTTGTGCATGCGCCGGCGATGTATCAGGTGCATAGCGGACGCATCCTGACCGGGCACCCGTCGATGGGCGCGTGGGTGACGTACGGGCTTGGATCGACGGCCGACGACCTGCCCGCTTATGTTGTGATGCCGCAGCCGGAGGGCACGCCCGAGGGCGGCACGCCTTGCTGGAGTTCAGGGTTCTTGCCCGCGGTCTATCAAGGGACGCTGCTGCGTTCGGGGCCGTCCCCGATTCTGCATTTGAAGCCGCCCGAAGGCGTGTCGGCAGAGCGGCAGAAGGCGACGCTTGCGTTGCTGCAAAAGATGAACCAGTTGGATTCGGCGCCGGGCGACTCCGAACACGCCGCGCGAATCGCGTCCTATGAGTTGGCGTTCAAGATGCAGTCGGCCGCGCCGGAAGCGGTGGATGTGGTGAACGAATCGGCGGCGACGAAGGCGTTGTACGGACTCGATGAAGAACGCACGCGCGAGTTCGGCACGCGGCTGTTGCTGGCTCGGCGGTTGATCGAACGCGGCGTGCGGTTCGTACAGATTTATCACGGCGGCGGGCCGGTATCGATTCAGTGGGACGCGCACAAGGACCTTGTGCTGAATCACGAGAAAATGGCGGGTATGAGCGACAAGCCGGTCGCCGGTTTATTGAAGGACTTGAAAGCGCGCGGACTGCTCGACGACACCTTGGTGATTTGGGGCAGCGAATTCGGTCGTCTGCCGATGTCGGAAGGCGGCAACGGGCGCGATCATAATCCGCACAGTTTCACGATGTGGTTTGCGGGTGGCGGCGCGAAGGGCGGACGCATCGTCGGCGAGACCGACGAGTTCGGTCTGCACGGTGTGGGCGAACGCTATCACATGCGCGACTTTCACGCGACCGTGCTTCATCTGCTGGGCCTCGATCAGAACAAGCTGTTCTACCTGCACAACGGCCGCAATGAGAAGCTGACCGACTTTGGCGGGAATGTGATTCCGAAGGTGTTTAGCTAACGCGCAGCGTCTTCAACGCTTTGCTCCAGGCGACGACCTGGTCGAGCAATGTGCCTAGCGACTCGGCGTGATGAGGGTTGGGCTTGAAGACGGTGTAGTTTTCGAAGCCGGTAATCAGCGATAGCACAATTTGCGCGGGCGCCGACGGCGGAGCCGCGACCGACAAAGGTCGAGCGAATCGATCCTGGCCGACCAGCGCCTAGTCTCCTGTCTTGGATAATTCTTTACAACGGCGCACCTTGTCGAGGATAACGTCTGCGGAGGCCTTCCATGTGAAGGGGGTCGGGGCTCCGTTC
>Ga0194121_10008894_pt1 | contig 12579 bp, 12 predicted proteins | sample TA2MahCa50mmetaG_FD_148609 | JGI IMG/M metagenome (GOLD analysis project Ga0194121, IMG submission 148609) | Freshwater microbial communities from Lake Tanganyika, Tanzania - TA2015020 Mahale Deep Cast 50m | ecosystem: Environmental > Aquatic > Freshwater > Lake | place: Tanzania: Lake...
GGCGGTGGCCGGCGGCATCGCCTCGATCAACGCCGCGGCCTGGGTGGCGGGCAGCCGCTCGATCGCCCGCCCGGCGTCGGCCGGGTGCGCCTCCATGAAGGCCTGGCACAGATCCAGTTCGCCCGCCATGTCAGGCCCGTGCCGAGGGCAGCAGCGACACCGCCTCGTTGAATTCCTTGGCAGGCACGATCACGCGTCCGTCGCCGTTCTTGAGGACGACGGCGGTCGGGGTGATCGCCTCGACCTCGCCCTGCACGACTCCCAGGCGCACGGTCTGCCCGACGCGAACGATCTGGCGGATGTAGTGGGAGCCGATGATGTTGCTCACAGCGGTCCGTGCGCCGAGGCCGAAGGCCTCGGTCGCGCCGGCCACGAAGAACAAGAAGACGGTCCAGAAGACGAAGGCGCCGATGATCTCCGAGAGGGGCCGCTCGACGCCGATGCGCTGCAGCGCGCCGTCGACGTGGGATCGGCGGGCGAGGCCGTCGAACCGGCGGGTGACGCGCGCACTGAGCTTCTGCAGCAGCAGCGCGAGCAGCCAGCCGCCGAAGAGCAGCGCCGCGGCGCCGAGCAGATTCGGCAGGACGAGGCGCGCGGAATCGGTGCTGTTGGTGAGCGTCGCGCGCAGCGCGGCGCCGTAGGTGGCAGCGTCCATGGTCAGTCCTCCTCGAGGGGCGCGGCGCGAGCGCGCGCGGCGGCGGTGGTCCGCGGGGAACAGGTGTGATGATGGCCGAAACGGGACGCGTCGAGGAGCGGCGTCGCGATCAGAGATCCGGCGGCAGTTCGGCGCCGGCGATCACCGTCCGCAGGTCCTGCACCACGCCGCCCGCCTCCCGGCCCACCTGCTGGGACTTCCGGATGGCGCGTCGGCACTCGCGCAGCAGCTCCCACAGGTCGTCGAGCGTCGGGTTGACCCGGGTTCTCACGTGGCGCCCCTGCGAGGTGAGGAGGAGATAGGCCGCCACCCCGCCGATGACGGCGCCGATCGCGGCGGCCGTCGCGACCCGGGTCTGGTCGCTCATCGCGACGCGCCCCCGGCGGCCGGCGGCATCGACTTCTGCGCTGACACCGGATCGGATCGGCGCCGGAGGGCGTCGAGCTCGGCCTCGAGCGCGGCAACCTGTTTTCGGAGGCCGCTCGCCGCCCATCTGGCCTTCATGAGGCTCGGCACCGAGACCAGCATGCTGATCACGGCGCCGACGATGATTGCCACGAACAGCACGAGGGCCAGCGACCCCTCGAACGTCCAGGCCAGGAACGCGACCCGCACGGGCACGATGTTCTGCACCGCGAACAGCACGGCCACGAGCGCGAAGGCGAGCGCCGCGAGCACGAACACCTGCATGCCTCTCTCCTCCCGATCCCGGACCTCGCCCTACGGCGTCACTGGATGATGACCATCAGGTGCGCGCGGCGGTTCATGGCGCGCCCGGCCGCCGTGCCGTTGTCGGCAATCGGCCGCTCCTCGCCGTAGCTCACCGTCCGCAGCCGCCCCGCGGCAATCCCGCGGCTCACGAGGTAGTCGCGCACCGAGGTCGCCCGCCGCTCGCCCAGCGCCAGGTTGTATTCCACCGTGCCGATGCTGTCGCAGTGCCCCTCGATCGTCACCGTCAGGTCCGGATTCGACTGCAGCGTCCTGACCGCGTCGTCGAGGATCGGCAGCGCATCCGGCCGCAGGTTGTACCGGTCGAAGTCGAAGTGCACGTCCTCGAACGTGATCGTCGTCCGCCGCACCACCTGCACCGTCGTGCTGCCGGTCGCCGTCGCCCCGCGGTTGTCCTGCGCCGTCACCGTGACCGGCACGCTCCCTTCCTGCGGCGGCGCCGTCCAGACCGTGTTCGGCGCCGTCGCGCTGCTGAACGTCCCCTGCGGCGCCGTCCACTGGTACATCAGCGGGTCGCCGTCCGGGTCCGTGCCCGCCGCCGTCAGGTTCGACGTCCCCCCCGGCTCCACCGTGCACGGGTTGCAGTTCACCGTCACCGTCGGCCCGCGATTGGGCGGCGGCGCGGGCGCCGGCGGCGGCGGCGCCGCCGCCACCGGGGGCGGCGTGACCGTCGTCGTCTCCTTGATCACCCGCACCCGCTCGCGCGCCGGCGTCACCCCCGGGTGCCACCCCACCCGCACGTCGACGCCCCACGCGTTGTGATCGATGGCGCGGCCGGCGACCGTCCGGCTGCCGGCGCCCCAGCTGTAGTTCGCCCCCGCATGCACGAACAGGCCGTTGGTCGCCTGCCACACGCCGCCAATCTTGAAGTGCGTCGGGTCCGCAATCGGGCTGAGGAGCGGCGCCACGCTGCCGTCCTCGGCCGTGTAGGCGGGATCCAGCATGCGCGTGTTGTCCTTGATCACGAACTCGCCGTGGTACTCCACGAGCGCGCGCAGCGCGGATCGGCTGGGGAACGTCGCGCCCAGACCCCACGTGACGCCGTCGGATACGCGGAACTCGTCGGGGTCGCCGCGCAGCACGCCGCCTGCGATGCCCGACAGCTCGACCTGACTGGCAAACTCCCGGCTCAACACGAGGTCGACGTGGCCGTCCCAGTCATTCGTGCTCGCCCACGTCGATCCACTGGGGAACTTCACCATGACACGTGGCGCGAGGCTCATGGCGTCGCCGCGCGGCTGCGAGATCAGGTTGAACTTGCCGCCGGCGACGATCGGCCCGCCCAGCGTCTTGGACCAGCCGCGCCGGACGTACGGATACTCCTGCGAGACGCCGCCGAACGCCGGATCGGTCGGGACGAAGACCGGCCGGACGTCGCGATCGAGCCGCACGACGCGCCACGAGCCGAAGAGCTCGAGGCGATCGGTCACGCCGAACGCGCCGGTGAGCCCGATCTGGTTGACGTCGGTGAGCCCCTGGCGGCGATCGAAATTCGCGCGGAACGCGCTGGCCGACCATCGCCGGGCCGGCAGCGTGTCCGCTGTCGGCACGAACCAGAACCCCGTGTCGCCGAAGAATGTCGGCAGTGCGGGTCGGGGTGTCGCATCACCCTGCAGAACGATCTCGTCCTGGGTGACGGTGGTCTGTGTCGGCGCTGCGGCGGGAGCTGCTGGCGCTGGCGTCTGCGCCGCGGCCGGACCAGCGAGCGTCAGCCATGCCAGCACACAGCAGACTGGAAACCTGCGCACCTGGCTACTCGGGAGAGGCCACTCCCACCGGACCGGGGTACAGAGCCACGGCCGGCGGCACCAGGCGCCCGCGACCGCCGCGGCTGATCTGGCCGCCCTTGCGGCCGGCCGCGCGCGCCTCGTCCGGCGTCCACTCGTGCGCCGTCCCTTTCTCGTGCGCAGCACGCCCCCCCTTGCTGGCAATCTCGCGCTGCTTCTCCGGTGACATCGACGCAAATCCACGACGTTCTTTCCGAATTCCCTCCACGGCATCCTCCTCCGTTCGATCTACCCCGCCCGGGGGTCAGCCGGGCGCCGGCAGCCGGGGTTCAAGAGGTGTGCCGAGCACAGCGGAAGAGATGGCGCGCAGCTAACTGACACGGAATCAATCAGGTGGAGCGATTGCAGGCCCGCGCGCGCTGTTTGCGCTTCTGACGTGGAACGCGACAGTTGAGGTAGCGATCTGAATCAAGTCACGACAATCAGGAGGCGGTGGGCGCCTCGTGCCTACTACAATGGGCGTATGGACGAATGCGCCCCTCCGGGGCCTGCCGAGCGCACCACGACTCAGGGCGGCCGCATGGTGCAATGCGTGAAGTTTCAGAAGGAGCTGCCCGGACTCGACGCGCCGCCCTGGCCCGGCGAGCTGGGTCAGCGGATCTATCAGAGCGTCTCGGCCCAGGCGTGGAAGCTCTGGGAAGATCGCCAGAAGATGATTCTCAACGAGTACCGCCTGATGCCGTGGCAGAAGGAGGCCCAGGAGCTCATCGCCCAGCACATGGAAGACTTCTTCTTCGGCGAGGGCGCTGCGCTGCCGCCCGGATACGTGCCTCAGCAGGCCAAGGGCTGACAGCTAGCCGACGACCGCAACGTCCCGGTCGATCACGAACTGCAGCCGCGCGTGTGCCGAGCGCAGCGCGCGCTCGACGGTCGCGGGTGCGTCGCCCCGCGCGAAGATGAAGCCCAGGTAGCTCTTCGCCTCGGGCAGCGGCACGAGCCGCGCATCCGGCTTCACCGTCACCTGCACGTCCTCCACCTGGGGGACGGCGCGCGCCGCCTCCACACCCTCCACGCGCCGGTAGATTCCGGGCCTCGGGATCGGGATCATCATCACGCCGGCAGCCGCCGTCTCGCGGGCATAGCCCGACACGTCCTGCCCAATCGCGTGCCGGAGCAGCAGCTCCTCGAGCGAGACGGCGTCGGCGTCGCCCGCGGGCGGCCGCCCGTCCGCCCGCTCGAACCGCAGCGCCCGCGAGCACAGTCCGCCAATCGGCCGCGCGGCGACCTCCAGCACGTACGCCGTCGAGCCGTCGACGCGACACTCCGCGTGAATCGGTCCGTGGTGGAGGCCGAGCGCACGGGCGGCGGCATCGATCGCGCCGACGATGCGCTGCTGGGTGTCGGCCGGGGCGGCCGACGGCGTCAGGTAGATCGTCTCCTCGAAGAACGGGCCGTCGAGCGGATCCGCCTTGTCGAAGATGGCCAGCGTGCGGAGCGTCCCGTGGTCCAACAGGCCCTCGACCGCGTACTCGACCCCGGGGATGAACGACTCCACGAGGGCCGCCTCGTGCGCCGCGTCGCGCTCGACCCGGACGTCGGGCGACCGCAGCAGGCGTCGCAGGCGATCGAACGCGGCCCGGCACTCCTGCTCGTCGTCGACGCGCATGACGCCGCGGCTGCCCGCCAGCGCCAGCGGCTTGACGACTGCCGGGTACGGCACGCGGCGCGCCAGGCTCAGCATGTCGTCCTCGATCGGCACGGCCTCGAACCAGGGCGTCGGCAGGGCCGCCGCGCGCAGCGCCTGGCGGGTCAGCAGCTTGTTGCGGCTGGATGCCGCTGCCGGCGGCGGATGGCCGGGCAGTCCGAACGCGCGGGCCAGGTGCGCCGCGAGCACCACCGGGCGGTCGCCGACGGCGACGATCCCGTCGGGCGGACGCTCGCCGCAGGCGCGCACGACGGCGGCAACCGACCCGGTCTCGTCATGGAAGCGAACCGGAATCGCTCCATCCCACCACGGGTCGTCGAGCTGATCGCAGCGATCGCTGGCCAACACCAGCCGCGCACCCACCCGGTCGGCCGCCTCGCCGAACGACCGAATCTGGTACCCCGTCGTCGTGGCTACCAGCAGCACGCGCGCACCAGTTGCCGTCACGTTCGAACTTTCCACTTACTTTCCACTTTTCCACTTTTCCACTTTCAGAGGGTCTCCATCGGTTCCGCGCAGCAGTACCACGGCTCGCTCACGTACGGGACGGGGGTCGATGGTCGGGAGCGCCGCGGCACGGCCGGGGCGCCCGCCGACGCCCGGGCGGTGTCGTCGATGGCCGCAAACACGGCGGCGCGTGGCTCCGCGGTCATCGCGCCGACGGTGCGCATGACCTGCGCCTGCAGGGCGTCCACGCGCGGATCCACGTGGCGCCAGGGCCAGGTCAGCGAGGCGTGGTCGAAGGCGCCGGCGCGCGCGCGCACGTCGGGCAGATCGAGCAGCGGCGAGTCCGCCGTCACGAGCAGGCGGATGCCGAGCTGGACGGGCGCCACGTGCTCGACGAGATCGAGAGCGTCGACGACGTCCAGCAGCCCCACGTATCCCTCGAGCGTCGTCCAGGGGGTGAACGGAATGAAGGTCGGCGCCAGCGTGAGGCCCGCCTCCCGGCAGACGGCGACCGCCCGGATGAAGTCGGCGCGCGTGTGCCCCTTCCGCAGCATCTGGAGCACGGCATCGTCGATCGACTCCACCGCGCTCGTCACGAAGAGGCATCCGGTCTCGCGCAGCAGCGGGACCAGCTCCGCCTGCCGGAGCAGGTGCTCGATCTTGATGGTCACGTCGTACGACAGGCCCGGCCATTCGCGGGCGACCCGCTCCACCAGCCGGCGCGCGTGCGTCGGACCGTTGAAGAAGTCGGGGTCGCCGAACGAGATGTGCCTGGCGCCCGCCGCAACCTGCGCGCGGATGTCCTCGAGGACGACGTCGATCGGCACGGCGCGAAACCGGCCCTGATAGACCGGCACGATCGGACAGTGGCGGCAGAGGTGCTTGCAGCCGCGCGAGGCATCGGTACTGCCGATCGTGCGGCGGCTGCCGTCGGGCATCCGCAGCGACGCGTACTCCGCGAGCGGCGGCAGGCCCGTGCGGTCGGGCTGGATGAACGGGAGCCGCGGCAGGCCTCCGGCTTTGGGAATTGGACGTTGGGCGTCGGGCGTTGGGCGTTGGGATCTGGCTATCTCCACCAACGCTGCTTCCGCCTCGGGCCCGACGATCTCGGTCACGCCGCGCGCACGGAGCCAGTCGGCATTGAGCGGCGCGTACAGCCCGTACGCGCACAGGCGCGCGTGCGGGTTCACCACGCGGACGCGGTCGATGAGCGGCCCCGCCAGCCGCGTCGCGGTGTGCATTGGCAGGTAGAACGCCACGAGCGACGCCGCCGCGATGCGCGCATCGTCGAGCGGCTCGCGCGACGTATCGACGCAGTCGACCTCGACGTGGCTCCGCCTCAGCCACGCGGCCGGCGACGCCAGGCCGAACGGCTGCCGGCCGAGGTCGTACGTCGAGATGAGCAGCGCCCGCACGCTCTCATTCTATGAAAAAGGTTATGCTGGCTCCCGGAGGAACTGAGGTGGCGCAACCATCGCCCTCACGTGCAGAACCGGTTCCGGCGGCCGGCGTCCCGGCCGAGCGGACCTTCTTCGGCCACCCCATGGGGCTCTCCACGCTCTTCTTCACCGAGATGTGGGAGCGCTTCAGCTATTACGGGATGCGCGCCCTCCTCATCCTGTTCATGACGACGGCGACAGCCGCCGGGGGCCTCGGGTACGACGCGGGCACCGCCGGCGCCGTGTACGGTCTGTACACGTTCGGGGTGTACGCGCTCGCCCTGCCGGGCGGCTGGATCGCGGATCGGATGCTCGGCCAGCGGCGTGCGGTCCTCTACGGCGGCATCCTGATCGCCCTTGGCCACTACAGCCTCGCCATCCCTTCGATCACGACTTTCTATTTCGGCCTGCTCCTCATCGTGCTCGGCACCGGCCTCCTCAAACCGAACATCAGCGCGATCGTGGGCGACCTCTACGCGGAAAAAGGCGCGAAGCGCGACGCGGGGTTCTCGATCTTCTACATGGGCATCAACGTCGGCGCGTTCTTCGGCCCGCTCGTCTGCTCGTGGCTCGGCGAGCCGCGCGATGGCGCGCCCTGGGTCAACTGGCACTACGGCTTCGCCGCCGCAGGCGTGGGGATGACGTTCGCCCTCGTCCAGTACGTCGCCGGCCAGCGGCACCTGCGAGGGGCGGGCGAGCTGAAGGAAGACTCCGGGCAGCCGCAGCGGCTCGCCGCCGCGCGCCGCCAGTTCGGCGTGGGCCTGCTCGCGACGGCGGTCGTGGCGGCGCTGGTCGGGTGGATGGCGGCCGCGGGCGTCCTGCCGATCGCGGTGTTTGCGGAAGGCGTCTTCTACGTTGTCACCGCCCTGTTCGTCGCGTACTTCGCCGTCGTGATTGTCTTCGTGGCGCGAAACGACGTGGAGCGGAGCCGCCTCACCGTGTGCTTCCTGCTCTCGCTCGGCGCGGCGATGTTCTGGTCGGGCTTCGAGCAGGCCGGCTCGGCGCTGAACCTGTTCGCCCGCGATTTGACGGATCGCACCATCTTCGGCACCGAAATCACCGCCGGCGCGCTGCAGAGCGTCAACCCGATTCTGATCATCCTGCTGGCCCCGGTGGTCGGCATGGTGTGGGTGAGGCTGGGCCATCGGAATCCGTCGATGGCCATGAAATTCGGCCTCGGCTTGATGCTCCTGGCCGTAGGGTTCGTCGTGATGGCCTGGGCGTCGCTGTCACTCGCGGACGGCCGCGTGGGCATGCAGTGGCTCGTCGCGACCTATTTCTTCCATACCGTCGGCGAGCTGGCGCTCAGTCCCGTCGGCCTGAGCAGCATGACGAAGCTCGCGCCGGGGCGCCTCGTCGGCCAGATGATGGGCACGTGGTTCATGGGCGCGGCGATCGGCAACCTCGTCGCCGGCCTCGTCACGCGGTTCCTGCCCGAGACCGAAACGATCGAAGCCGCGATGCAGAACGGCGTCCAGCTGTTCGGCACGGTCGCCTTGGTCACCGGCGCGGCCGGTCTGCTGTTCATGGCCTTCGCGCGACCGATCCGCCGGATGCAGGCGGGCGTCAACTAGTGCCGCTCGACGCGTACCGGCGGAAGCGGGATTTCACCCAGTCGCCGGAGCCGGCCGGCGCGGCGCGCCGGCGACCGAAGGACGGGCGCGGGCGCTTCTTCTGCGTCCAGAAGCACCTGGCGAGCCATCTTCACTACGACTTACGCCTCGAGCACGACGGCGTCCTGCTGTCGTGGGCCGTCCCCAAGGGACCGTCGCTCGATCCCGCGGTCAAGCGGCTGGCCATGCACGTGGAGGATCACCCGATCGAGTACGGCGATTTCGAGGGCGTGATTCCGTCCGGCTACGGCGCCGGCATCGTCATGCTGTGGGACCGCGGCACGTGGACGCCGGACGCGGACGACGTCGGCGCGGCGCTGCAGAAGGGCGACCTGAAGTTCACGCTCGACGGCTACAAGCTGAAGGGATCGTGGGTCCTGGTGCGCACGAAAGGCGCCCGGTGGGCCGCGGGCGGCGCCGACCGGTCGTGGCTGCTCATCAAGCATCGCGACGAATGGGCCGGCCCGGTCGACATTGCCGAGTTCGCGCCGCTCAGCGTGAAGAGCGAGGGTGACTTCGCCGACATCCTGTCGCAGGACGATCCCGACGTCTGGCGCTCGAATCGGCCGGCGCGGAGCGGCGAGGCGGGGGCGCTCTTCGAGACGATCATCAGGCGGGCGATCCAAATGCGTTCGGAACGTTCGGGTCGTTCGGGACGTTCGGATCGTTCGGGTTCGGGTCGTTCGCGGTCGGCACGTTCGCCACGTCCAGAGCGGTCCGAACGAGAACGATCCGAACGCGAACGTCCCGAACGATCCGAACAATCCGAACGAACCGAACGATCCGTTCGATCCGTTCGATCCGTTCGGTCCGTTCGGAGACGCCGGCGATGATCCGTCGCCTGCTCCTGATCGCCTGCGTCGTGTCCGCCTGCGGGCGGACGCCTGAGGAGACCACCATGCCTGCCGGCGCGAACTGGTCGAGCGTCCGCGACGCGCTCATCGAGGAGTATCTGGCGGCGCACCCGGTCTTCGCCGTCGTCGCCGGCCGCCACGAGTACGACGGCCGGCTCCCCGACTGGAGCGCGGCGGGCATCGCCGCGGAGATTCAGCGCCTGCACGCCGCGCGCGACCGGGCGTCGGCCCTGCCAGACGGCGGCCTCACCGAGGCGGAGCGCTTCGAGCGCGACTATCTCGTCGCCCGCTTCGACCGGGACCTGTTCTGGCTGGAAGTGGCCGAGGCGCCGTTCGGCAACCCCGCCTGGTATCTCGACTGGATGGTCGACAACATCGACCCGGCGCCATACCTCACGCGCACCTACGCGCCCCTCGACACGCGCATGCGCGCCTACATCTCGTACGCGCGCGCCGTGCCGCCGGCCGCCGCCCAGATCCGCGCGAACCTGCGCACGCCGCTCGCCCGTCCGCTCCTCGAGCGCGGCGTCTCGGCGTTCAACGGCCTGGCCGAGTTCTACCAGGCCGACGTACCCGGCATCTTTGCGGACGTGCAGGACGCGGCGCTCCAGAAGGAGCTCAGCTCGGCCAACACCGCGGCCGCGGCGGCGATGCGCGAGCTGGCCGGCTGGCTCGAATCGCAGCGCGCAACCGCCACCGGCAGCTTCGCGCTCGGCGCCGACCGGTTCGCCCGCATGCTGCAGATGACCGAAGGCGTGGCGACGCCGCTGACGGACCTCGAGGCCGTCGGACGCGCCGACCTCGTCCGCAACCAGCAGGCGCTCCGCGAGGCCTGCGCCCGGTACGCCCCGGGCGCGACGATCCAGACGTGCCTCGCCCGGATGAACGCGAACAAGCCGAAAGGCGGCGCCGTCGAGGGCGCCCGCGCGCAGCTCGCCGGGCTGAGAGCGTTCGTCGAGGACGCCGGCGTCGCGACGATTCCGAGCGCCGACCAGGCGAACGTCGACGAATCGCCGCCGTACAACCGCGCCAACTTCGCCTACATCGACATTCCCGGTCCCTACGAGAAAGGACTGCCCGCCACCTACTACATTGCGCCGCCCGATCCGTCGTGGTCGGCCGCCGAGCAGCGCGACTATCTGCCCGGGCAGGCCGACCTGCTCTTCACGTCGGTGCATGAGGTGTGGCCGGGGCACTTCCTGCAGTTCCTGCACTCGAACCGCAACGCCTCGCTCGTCGGACGCCTGTTCGTCGGCTATGCGTTTGCCGAGGGGTGGGCGCATTACGCCGAGGAGATGATGTGGGACATGGGGCTGGGCGACCGTGATCCCGAGACGCACATCGGCCAGCTCACCAACGCCCTGATGCGCAACGCGCGGTTGCTGTCGGCGATCGGCCTGCACACCAAGGGGATGACCGTCGAGCAGTCCGAGCGGCTGTTCCGTGACGAGGCCTTCACCGACGCAGGCACGGCGCGCCAGCAGGCGGCGCGCGGCACCTACGATCCCGCCTACCTCAACTACACGATGGGCAAGCTGATGATCCGCAAGCTCCGAGACGACTGGACCGGGTCACGCGGCGGCCGGCAGGCGTGGCGCCAGTTCCACGACGAGTTCCTCACGTACGGGGGGCCGCCGATTCCCATGGTCCGGGCGCGGATGATGGGCGGAACGGGAGGGCTCTTCTAAGCGGTCGGATCGTTCACGAGAAGCGCGTCCGGAGAGCGCTACGGCAGCGCCTCGACGGCGTGGACCTCCGGCGTCGCGGACAGCAGCCGCTGGCTCAGCACGGTCCACACCGCGTAGGCCAGCCGTCGTCGATCGTGCCGCGCGATCGCACTCGACCAGAAGCGCCCGACCGCCGCCTCCACCTCCGGACCGAGTGCGCCGAGCGCGAGCGGCTCCTTGTGCTCCGACGCATACCGCGCGAGCGCCTCGTCCGACGGACGGGCGGTGTTCGCGATGACGACGTCGACCGGCCGGCCGATGGCACGGGCGACCCACTGCACCGCGTCGGCGGCCGTGAAGCCGCGCATCCCGCGCCCTTCCGTCAACAGGTTCGCAATCAGGATGATCGGTCCGCGCACGTCGGCCAGCGCCTCGCGGACCCCGCGGACGAGGAGCGGCGGCATCAGGCTCGTGAAGAAGCTCCCCGGGCCGATGATGACCGCGTCGAAGCGTCGGATCGCGTCGGCGACCGCCGGATGGATTGCCACCTCGGGCTCGAGCCAGACGCGCTTCACCTGCCTCCCATGGGTCTGTCCGGCGTCGACCTCCACCTCGCCGCGCGTCTGCGTGCCGTCGCCGTACTCGGCGCAGATCGACGCCTGCTCGATGCTGACCGGCCAGACGCGCCCGCGGCATCCGAGGAGCGCCCGCAGGCCGTCGACCGCCGCGAGAAAGTCGCCGCTGTACTGCTCCATCATCGACAGCAGCAGATTCCCGCCCGTGTGCCCCGCCAGGCGGGCGTGATACTCGAGCGTCGGCAGGCGCGAGAGCAGCACCCGGCGCGCCTCGCCCTCGTTGCGCGCGAGCGCCAGCGCGCACTTGAGGACGTCGCCCGGCGGCAGCACGCCCAGCTCGTCGCGCAGCTGGCCCGAGCTGCCGCCGCTGTCGAACATCGTGACGACGGCGTTCACGCTGAGCCACGGATTGGACTTGAGCCCGCCGATGAGGCTGGGGAGGCCCGTACCGCCACCGACGCACCCAATGTTGAGCTCGCGCAACTCCATCGCTTCTCATTTTAGTCTCTGGTCTCTGGTCTCTGGTCTCTAGTCTGGTCTCTGGTCTGGTCCGGACTCCGGGTCGGTCGCTCGTCACCCAACCGCCTACCAGCTACCGGCTACCAGCTAGAATGGCCTCATGTCCACGTGGCGGCCGGCGGCCGCTGCGCTCGTCGCGGACCTGACGCGCATCTTTGCCAGCCGGCTGCGGTCGGTCGTCGCCTATGGCGCGCGCCTCGACGGCGACGACGAGGCGCCGCTGACCTGCCTGGCGCTGGTCGAGTCGATCGGCCTGACCGACCTCGAGGCGTGCGCGCGGCGCGCGGCGCACTGGGAGCGGCAGCGCGTCGCCACGCCGCTCATCCTGGCCGAGCACGAGTTCCGGCGCTCGCTCGACGCGTTTCCGCTCGAGTACGGCGAGATCATCCGCGCGCACGAGCGCGTGTTCGGTCCGAGCCCGTTCGACGAGGCGGCGATCGCGCACGAGGATCTGCGGCGCGCGTGCGAAGCCCAGGTCAAGAGCCATCTGCTGCACCTGCGCGAGGCGTACGTCGAGTCGGGCGGGCAGCCGCGGGCCGTCGCGGACCTGGTGGCGACGTCGGCGCCGGCGTTTGCCGCGCTCCTCCGCCACGTGGCGCGCCTCGGCGGGAGCGCCGCGGCCGACCGCACCGCCGCGACCGTCGAAGGC
>Ga0194121_10008899_pt1 | contig 12570 bp, 11 predicted proteins | sample TA2MahCa50mmetaG_FD_148609 | JGI IMG/M metagenome (GOLD analysis project Ga0194121, IMG submission 148609) | Freshwater microbial communities from Lake Tanganyika, Tanzania - TA2015020 Mahale Deep Cast 50m | ecosystem: Environmental > Aquatic > Freshwater > Lake | place: Tanzania: Lake...
CGATGTCCTCCAGCATGGACTTGCGGCGATCACCGAAGCCAGGCGCCTTCACGGCGCAGACCTTCAGCACACCGCGCAGCTTGTTCACCACCAGCATCGCAAGCGCCTCGCCGTCGATGTCTTCGGCGACGATGAGCAGCGCGCGACCGGACTCCGCGACCTTGCCAAGCACAGGCAGCAGATCCTTCGCCGACGAGATCTTCTTCTCGTGGATCAGGACGAGCGCGTCTTCGAGGACGCACTCCATCGCCGCAGGATTGGTCACGAAGTGCGGACTGAGATAGCCCTTGTCGAACTGCATGCCTTCGAGCAACTCCACCTCGGTCTCAAGGCTCTTGCCCTCTTCGACCGTGATCACGCCGTCCTTGCCCACCTTGTCCATCGCCTGCGCGATGATGTCGCCGATCTGCGAGTCATGGTTGGCGGAGCAGGTGCCGACCTGCGCGATCTCGCGCGAGTTCTTCACCGTCTTGGACTGCTGCTGCAGCTCGTCCACCACCGTGCGCACGGCGGCATCGATGCCACGACGCACGCTGTTCGCATTCGCGCCCGCGGTGATGTTCTTCAGCCCTTCGGTGAAGATCGCCTCCGCGTAGATCGTTGCGGTGGTGGTTCCGTCGCCCGCATCCTTGCTGGACTTGCTGGCAACTTCCTTCACCATCTGCGCGCCCATGTTCTCGTATGCGTCCTCGAGTTCGACCTCCTTGGCCACCGTGACGCCGTCCTTGGTGACGGTCGGTGCGCCGAAGGACTTCTCAAGGATCACCACGCGGCCCGACGGACCGAGCGTGACCCGCACTGCCTTGGCGAGCTTCTGCACGCCGCGGAGAATGCGCTCGCGCGCATCATTGTCATAGCTGATTTGCTTCGCTGTCATGTTTGGTTACCTCTTTGGGTTTGTGTGAGTTGTTGTTGGAGTCGTGGATCGATCTGGTCTGGAACGGGATCTGCGGCGATCAGTCGATGATGCCGAGGATGTCCTCCTCGGTCATGATGATGAACGTCTCGCCATCGATCTTGATCTCGGTGCCCGAATAGCTGCTGAACAGCACGGTGTCGCCCTTCTTCACGGTGAATGGCAGGTACTCGCCCGAGTCCTTCTTCAGGATGCCGTTGCCAAGCGCAACGATCTTGCCCTGCTTTGGCTTCTCCTTCGCGCCTTCGGGAAGGAAGATGCCCGATTCCGTCTTCTTCTGCGCCTCATCACGCTTGACGAGGACCTTGTCTCCGAGTGGACGAACCTTCATGTGTGAAACCTTTCTGGTTGGGGTGAAGCGGACCATGCGGTCCGCGCATTCAAGTCTTGTGGGGCAGGTGAACGAACAGTGTCTGTTGCGGCGCGGTCAGAATCCCCCCTGCGGCCACGCGCCGCGGTAGTGACGCTCCACAACGCGCCGAAGCGTCGCGAGCATGGATTCCATGGGGACGGGTCGCTGCAGGACCGAGAACGCGCCCTCACGGAGCGCGGCGGCAAGCATGCGACTGCTGTCACGGTTGCTGACTTGGGGAGCGTGCACGACCACCACGGGTGGCGCGGGACGGAGCGGGCGCAGCAGATGGAGAATCCGCGCACCAAAGGATTCGTCCGCGGCACTCGATTCATCCGCGGGAGTCGACAAGTCCACGACTGCAATGTGAACGCGCTGATGCAGAATGACATCCTGTGCCTCGCGCGCACTTCGGCTTCGGAAACATCGAATGCCCTGCGGCGCGAGCAGCGCAGGCAATTGGTCGGCGAATGTGTCGTCGCGCCATCCGCCGTAAGCCAGAAGCAGGTTCAGGCGGCTCTGCCCATCGGCAGGGTGCCCTGAAGGGTGCCCCGAAGGGTGCCCTGAAGCCGCTTCGAGGCGGTCGGCTGATCTGTGGATGCCGCGAATCATGAGACCGCCTCGGTAGCAAATCCTGTGCCGCCGCTTGGCGGATCGCAGTCGGACCTGCGTTCACCCACAATCACCGCCGAAAGTAGTGCGCCTTTGCCCTGCAAATCTGCTGCCAAAGTGGCGGAAAGCCCGCGCGCCGAATCGCCAGCCGCGGAAGCCAAGCGCCCTGCCCGCCCCCCGCTACCTTCAGCCCATGCTCGATCTCTCTGTGGCAGATGTGCTCTCACGCAAGGAGGCGGTTGTCGGTCAGCGCGTGCGCCTGAAGGGCTGGGTCAGAACCCGCCGCGATTCGAAGGCGGGCATCTCCTTCGTGCTGCTCTCCGACGGATCGTGCTTCGACACGGTGCAGGCCGTGGCGCCCGCCGCGCTGCCGAACTACACCAGCGAGGTTCTGCGACTGACCGCTGGCTGCGCCGTCGAGATCGAAGGGCAGGCGGTCGCGAGCCAGGGCAAGGGACAGTCGGTGGAAGTGCAGGCGGATGTGGTGCGCGTGGTGGGATGGGTGGAAGATCCCGACTCGTATCCGATCCAGCCGAAGCCGCATTCGTTCGAGTACCTCCGTGAAGTCGCGCACCTCCGTCCGCGCACGAACACCTTCGGCGCGATCGGGCGCGTACGCCACTGCCTCGCGATGGCCGTTCACCGCTTCTTCCATGAGCGCGGCTTCTTCTGGATCCACACACCCATCATCACTGGGAGCGACTGCGAAGGTGCGGGACAGATGTTCCGAGTGTCCACGCTCGATCTGGCGAACATGCCGCGCACGCCGCAGGGCACCATCGACTTTTCGCAGGACTTCTTTGGGCGCGAAACGCATCTCACCGTCTCGGGGCAGCTGAATGTCGAGACATGGTGCATGGCGCTCAGCAAGGTCTACACATTCGGCCCGACATTCCGCGCTGAAAACTCCAACACAAGCCGCCATCTCGCGGAGTTCTGGATGATCGAACCCGAGATCGCGTTCGCCGACCTCGCGCAGGATGCGCAGCTTGCCGAAGATCTGCTGAAGTTCATGTTTCGGGCGCTGCTCGAGGAACGCGCGGATGACATGCGATTCTTCGCAGACCGCATCGACAAGCAGTGCATCACGCGGCTCGAACATCTCATCTCGTCACCGTTCGAGCGCATGGACTACACCGATGGCATCCGCCACCTTGAAGCCGCCTCATCGAAGGGCAAGCGCTTCGACTTCCCCCTTTCGTGGGGCACCGATCTGCAGAGCGAGCACGAGCGGTACCTCACCGAGGAACTCGTCGGTCGCCCCGTGATCCTGATGAACTACCCAAAGGACATCAAGGCGTTCTACATGCGCATGAACGAGGACGGACGCACGGTCGCCGCCATGGACATCCTTGCGCCCGGCATCGGCGAGATCGTCGGTGGCAGTCAGCGCGAAGAGAGACTCGACATGCTCGATCGGCGACTCGACGAGATGCGGCTCGACAAGCACACCTACAGCTGGTACCGCGATCTTCGGCGCTACGGCACCGTGCCGCACGCGGGGTTCGGGCTTGGCTTTGAACGCGCCATCGTCTACGCGACCGGGATGAACAACATCCGCGATGTGATCCCATTCCCCCGCACGCCGAAGTCGTGCGAGTTCTGAATCGTCCACTCCCCGTCGGGCGCTCGCTTTGGCACGGGCTACGGCGCGGAGTTACGGCGCAGGGTTACCCGGGTACCGCGCGGTCATCGGCGGGATGATCCCTGGACACAGTCGATCGCGGAAGTGCATCCAGTCGCGCCTCCACGGTTCGCCCGGTTGATCAGCCGGCTGCGCATATCGGTGGCCGACGCCAGCACCAGGCGGACCCTGGATCGTGGCGACAAGCGATGGCTTTTGCAGCGAGTAGGACTCCGTCGATCCATCCACATACGAGAAGGTGATGTTTCTGGGATCCCAGAAGGCGGGCCAGTCGATCCAGCCCTCCCAACCACCAGAGTTCGCCCATGTGGCAGGACTCGGCGTTCCCTGCGGGGCTGGCGAACCGAGCGGTGGACGCGGGTCAATCACCCAGCCTTGGTTGTTGAACGCAAAGCCGTCGGAGTCATCCTCGATCAGCGTCATGATGGTCTGCGACGGAAACTTGTGATGGACGGCATGCGTGGTGCGCCACTCGCGTGGTGTGACACCCTGCCCCACGAACCATCCCACCCACTTGTTCGCCCACTCCTGGCTGTCTTCCGGCACCGTGCCACCCACGAAGCCCGTGAATGAGTAACTGCGGATTCGCTTGGTCGGATCCAGTGGCGACTTATACAAACTGTTGCTGCCGATGTAGGGGTAGAGCCGTCCGCCGGAGAGTGCCTTGGCAGCGGTGTTCTCGCTGTTCAGCCCATACTGCAACTCATTCTGTCCGTTGATGCTCGCGCCATAGGACGCGGTCCATGTGTGATACGAGTCCTGATTGGTGCTGCCATTGTTGATCAGGATCGGCCAGGACTGCGATCCGACGGTGAGCGTGTAGTTGAAGTTGCCATCCACGGATGTTCGGTTGCTGGCGTAGGCGCCGTTGTTGTCGGTGACATAACCCGACTGCGCGAGAGCGATCTGCCGCTGCTGCGAAAGGCAACTCGTCACGCGCGCAAGCGTCTTCACCTTGCTGAAGCCCACGATCACGAGCGCGAGCAGCAAGCCGATGATGGCGATCACCACCAACAACTCCGTCAGCGTGAAGGCGCTCCGCGGAGTGCAGGATGGCGATGATCGCTGTTGAGAAGTCATGGGGTGGTGATCGTCGAATGCATCGACCATTGTGGCGGGGTGCTCGTTCGGACACAGCCTACCCCGCCCGTTCCATAGATCTGTACGGTCAGGTGCACGAGGCTGATGCCGCGCAGATGTGGAAAACGATGCCCGCGGAGGACAATCAGCCTCTCGGTGGCAGTATCCTGATCGCCATGAACATGCGCACCATCGTGTTTGTCGCTGCATTCGCTGCAGTCGTGCATTCCTCCGCTGCCTTCGCACAAGATGCGTCCAAGCCGCAGCCGCCTGCAACGAAGCCCGCGGACAAGGACAAGCCCGCGAGTGCCGCGAAGCCGAAGGCGAAGGCGAAGGAGCCCGCAACGCCACCCGCAACGCCACCTGCAGCGCCACCACCGGACCAACCCGCACAGCAACCGGCGGATGCCAGCGGCAAGACCGACGGCGCAAGTGGCGGCAAGCCCGCCGCGGCGAAGCGTGCACCGGAACCAGAGGCACGCCCGTGCAAGCCACTCGATCAGTTGCCGCCGGAGATGCACAAGTGGGCGAATCTCGCCATGAGCGGCAAGTTCAAGGACTTCACTCGCCTCGCAGCGCGGCGGCAGGCGCTCTATGTGAAGTCTTCCGAACTTCGAATGGCGATGCGCGGCACGGAGCCGACGGAACGCCAAGTCGCGGAGGCGACGGCGGTGCAGAAGGAGATCGGCAAGGTCGGCGATCAGATGGATGCGATCACGGCTGCGAAGGGATGGACGCAAGAGGACTACGCCGTGATGGACTTCATCGTGGCGCAGCAGTTCGAACTGAACCCCATCAAGTGATGCGTTCACCAGACTGAAGCGAAGGAGTCCTGCGTGCCATTCACATGCAACATCGACTCGAAGGGTCGGACGATCCGTTTGTTCGCTGGTGGGGTCACGGAGAGTGCAGGCCTTCTGCTGCTGGTGCTGCGCTGGCAAGGCGTGCTGAGCGGTGACTGGCCGTGGTTCGCCGGCGCGGGGCTCGCCGCGGGCGGTCTTTTCATGGTGCTTGAGGGAGTATTCGGCTGGTGCGCCGTGCGCGCATTCGGCGTAAAGACGCCGATCTGACGCGCGCGCATGTGCACACCCGAATGACTTGCACGCACGGACACGGCTGCGCCAACAGCACAGGACGCAAGAGCTGGTTCAACGCGGACCTGCTTTCCGCGCTCGTCTGTGCCGCACTATTGCTCGCGGGTGTTCTCGCGCCGCGGTTTGGTGCGGACGAGGCCGCCGCGCGCGTGCTGCTGTGGATCTCCTGTGCGGCTGGCGGTTGGCATGTGGCGATCCGATCGCTGCAACAACTGCTGCGACGGAAACTCGATGTTGATCTCCTCATGCTTGTCGCTGCCATCGGCGCGGGGATCATCAACCAGTGGACCGAAGGCGCGGTGCTGCTCTTCCTCTTCTCGCTCGGTCACGGACTGGAGAATCTTGCGAGCGACCGTGCGCGACATGCCATCCGTGCACTCGGCACGCTAACGCCGACCACCGCGCGGGTCGTTCGCGGCGGCATCGAGTCGGATGTTCCTGTCGAATCGCTGCGAGTCGGCGATCTCGTGCGCATCAAGCCCGCAGAGCGGGTGGCAGTGGATGGAGAAGTGCTCGAAGGCGAGACCACCGTCGATCAGAGCCCGATCACTGGCGAGAGCGTTCCCGTGCGCAAGTCACTTGGTGCGTCGGTCTTTGCCGGAACGCTCAACGGCGATGGCGTGATCACAGTGCGGACCACGAAGCTCGCATCGGAGACCACGATGGCACGGATGATTCGCTTGGTCGAGGAGAGTCAGTCCGCGAAGGGAAGGGTGCAGCGGATGACCGAGCGCTTCACCGCCGTGTACACGCCCATCGTGCTCGGCGGCGTTCCCGTGCTGATCGCGGTCCTTGTGTTCGCGTTCGAAATGAACTTTGCCGAGGCGTTCCTGCGCGCCATGGCGGTGCTCGTGGGCGCGTCGCCCTGTGCGCTGGCGATCTCGACGCCCAGTGCGATGCTCGCGGGCATCGCGCAGGCCGCACGGAGCGGTGTGCTCATCAAGGGCGGCATGCATCTGGAGGCGCTTGGAACGATCTGCGCGATCGCGTTCGACAAGACGGGCACGATCACGCAGGGGCGGCCCGAGGTGCAGCAGGTGATCGGCGTCGGCGGGACGACTGAGCGTGATGTCATCACCGTGGCGGCTGCACTCAACCGCAACTCGAGTCATCCGCTCGCGCTGGCGATCTCGCGGCGCGCCGCGCAGGACGCCGGGTCTGCAGCGGTGCCTGACGTGGAGAGCGTGCGGGCACTTCCTGGTCGCGGCATCGAAGGATCCGCCGCTGGAACGCGCCTCGCCGTCGTCGGTCCCCGTGCACTTGGTCGCGATGGTTTGCCGACCGCTTCGCCTGAGGTGCGCCGACAGATCACCGATCTCGAGTCAGCGGCGCAGACAGTCTCGGTTGTCACCCGCGGTCCAACAGTCATCGGCGTGATTGCGATATCGGATCAGGTGCGTCCCGATGTGAAAACGATTCTGGCGCGACTGAAGTCGCTGGGCATTGCACGACTGGTGCTGCTGACGGGGGACAACAAAACGGTCGCTGCACGCGTTGCCGAGCCACTTGGTGTGGATGAGATCCACGCGGAACTGCTGCCCGAGGACAAGATCACCGAAGTACGGCGGCTGCTCGACAAATGGCAGTCGGTGGCGATGGTTGGCGATGGGGTGAACGATGCGCCTGCGCTTGCGACGGCGACCGTCGGCGTTGCGATGGGAGCAAGCGGCACGGATGTCGCACTCGAAGCGGCGGACATTGCCCTGATGGCGGATGACTTGTCGAAGTTGCCGTTCGCGGTCGGTCTCAGTCGGCGTGCGCGCTCCATCGTGCGGCAGAATGTGGTGATCTCGATGGCAGTGGTGGCGATGCTCATCCCATTCGCGGCCATGGGTGTCGTGCCGCTGAGCGCTGCGGTTGTGCTGCATGAGGGGAGCACGGTCGTGGTGGCGTTCAACGCGCTGCGGCTGCTGCGGTACCGTGAGAGCACATGATGAAGCTGCACGTGTGCATGGCAGCGCTTGCGCTCGCGGTTGCGGTTGCGGCGCGCGATGACCCACCGAAGTCCCCCGCTGCCGCGCCTGCGCCTGCTGCTGCGCCTGCTGCCCCGCCAGTCGCCGCGCCCGCGCCCGAACCCGCGGCGCTTATCTCCAAGGCGATCACTCCCGATCAACTGAAGGCCGATGTCGCACATCTGAGCAGCGACGAGATGGGTGGGCGCTATTTCCGAAGCCCGTTCGCACTGAAGGCTGCAGCGTGGGTGGAACAGCGCTTTCTTGAATCGGGGCTTGTGCCACTCGAAGGCCTCGACACGATGCGCATGACCATCGACGACGAACCAGAGACCGGTCCCAACTTGGTTGCGCGGCTCGCTGTCGCTGCTCCAGAGGCCAGTGCACCAAGTGGCGCGCCAAAGCCTGTGAGCGATGGGTTCATCATCGTCAGCGCGCACTACGACCACCTGCGCCCGCGCCGCTCCGGCGAGGACCGCATCTTCAACGGCGCCGACGACAACGCATCGGGCGTGTGTGGCATGATCGCGGTGGCGCGCGCACTGAAGGCGCTCGCGGATGCGGGGCGACCACCGCAGTGCACGGTCGTCTTCATCGCGTTCAACGGCGAGGAGGCGGGACTCCGCGGATCCAATGCGTTCGTCGCCAAGCCACCGCTGCCGCTCGACAAGGTGCGGGGCGTGTTCAACATGGACATGATCAGCCGCGGGCGACCGCGTGAAATATTTATCGATGGCGGTGCGGTCGGCGCACCACTGATCGAACCCCTGCGAAAGGCCAATGAACAGATCGGACTCTCACTGAGAATCAATGAACATCCGGATTGGCTGCCGCGCAGCGATCAGGCAGCGTTCCTTGCGAAGCGGATTCCTGCCGTGCTGTTTTCCGTCGAGGATCATGAGGACTACCACCGGGTCACCGATCACGTGGAGAAGATTGACGCTGCGCTCGCAGCGGATGTGGCGCGGCTCGTGGCGTGGACCGTGTGGGGAATGTCGCGCGAACCCCGCGCAGCACCCAACTGACCCGTCACTGCACGAAGCGCTGAGCGAACGCGTCAAGGCGTGCGAGGGATTCCTCGACACGGCGCTGGGCGATCCGTCCTGATGCCATCGCTTCGGATAGCGCATCGATCGCTGCGCGCTGGCGGTCGAGCCGATGGCACATCAGCAGGCAGTCGATCCCCGCCTCGATCGCGCGCACGCATGCCTCACCGATCGGCATGCGATCGGCGATTGCCGCCATCTCCATGTCGTCACTGAACACAACGCCGCCGAAACCAACCTCGCCGCGCAGAACGCCACCGATCACTTTCGCGCTCAGCGTGCCGGGAACGCCCGCATCCACCGCATCGAATACCACATGCGCGCTCATCATGGATGCAACGCCCGCCCGCGACGCCGCCACAAACGGCGGAAGTTCCACGGCACGCAGCCGATCGATCGCATGCGGCAAGCGCGGCAAGTCGAGGTGGCTGTCGCGGTCCGTGTCGCCGTGACCGGGAAAGTGCTTCGCACACGCCGCGACGCCGCCACGCTGCTGCGCCTCGATGAACGCACACGCGCACCTCGCGACATGCGCAGCATCCGCACCGAACGAACGCGTACCGATCACGGGGTTTGCCGGGTTGCTGTCCACATCCACGACAGGAGCGAAGTTCAGATCGAAGCCACAGCTTCGCAGTTCGCGTGCGAACAGAGCGCCGACGCGCGCGGACTCTGCCACGCTGTCGGAGCGCGCCCCCACCTCGCGCATCGTGGGCACAGCGGTCATGCCCTCGGTGAGCCGAGCAACGCGCCCACCCTCATGATCAATGGACGCGAACAGCCGCGTATTTCCTGCGCGGTGGGCGCAGGCCTTCACAGCGCTGACCACCGAGGTGGCTGCCGTCCGCGATGTGGCGTTTCGAGCGAAGAGGATCACGCCAGCAACGCCCGCGCGAAGCATCTCCTCGAGTCCACCGTTGACTTCAGGTGAATCCCAGCCCACGCAAAGAAGTCGCGCTGCGCTGCGCCGCTGAGCATCGGTCGGCATCATGCGGAATGTAGTGGTGCGCGCGGCATCGGGTGGCGCGCAACACGGTGCGCCCGAGCGTGCACCGCCGCTCCGCTCCAGTACCTTCGCGCCGTGCTCCCTGAATCGATGATGCGCACACTTCGAGTGCGCAACTACAGGCTCTTCGCGTGTTCGTTCCTGTGCAGCGGAGTGGCGCTGCAGATGCTCGCGACGGTCGTTCTTTGGGATCTGTGGAAGCAGACGGAAGATGCGCTCGTGCTTGGCATTGCTGGGCTTGCGCGTGCGCTGCCTGTGATCGCGCTCGCGCTGGTCGCAGGTCACGTGTCCGACACCTTCAGCCGTAAACGCATCCTGATCATCACGCAACTGGCGTTCGTCGGCATTGCAGCTTGCTTCGCATGGGCGAGTTGGCAGCACGCGGGACCCACCGTCTGGTATGCGCTGCTCGCACTGTCCGGATGCGTGCGGTCGTTCAATGGACCGAGCCGACACTCGCTCGTGCCGCTGCTCGTGCCGGCGAACATGCTCGAGAGCGCGATCGCCTGGAACAGCGGAGTCTTCCAGTTCTGCGCCGTGTCGGGCCCCGTGATCGCGGGAGCGCTTCTCCAGTGGGAATTGGAGTCGTGGCAGGTGCTCACTGTCTCGGCGCTGCTGTTGTTGCTTGCCACAGCGTTTGCCATGCGCCTCGACCCCACCGAGCCGCCCCCGCAGCGGCGCACGATGACGCTGCGCGCCATGCTTGCGGGCATGAGCCACATCCGACGCGAGCGAACGATTCTCGCCGCGCTGACGCTCGACATGTTCGGCGTTCTGCTCGGCGGCGCGACGGCGCTGCTTCCGATCTACGCCGACGAAATCCTCCACGGCGGACCAGCGCTGCTGGGCTTCCTGAAGGCGGCGCCGTATCTCGGCGCGCTGGTGATGGCGATCTGGCTTGCCGTGCGACCGACGATGCAGCACGCAGGACGATCGCTGCTGCTGTCCGTGGCGCTCTTCGGTGTGACGATGATCATCTTCGGCGTATCGACGGCACCGTGGCTCAGCATGGTGATGCTGTTCCTGTCGGGCGCGTTCGACAACATCAGCGTTGTCGTACGGCACACGCTCGTGCAGACGCGAACACCAAATGAACTTCGCGGACGAGTGAGCGCCATCAACTCGCTCTTCATCGAGTGCAGCAATGAGGTCGGGGCGTTCGAGAGCGGTCTCGTGGCGCGCCTGCTCGGCCCCGTGTTCAGTGTGGTCAGCGGTGGAGTGGGAACGCTGCTTGTGGTCGGCGCAACCGCGCTGGCGTTCCCCGAAGTTCGTCGGTTGCAGCGACTCGTTCCCCTCACCGACGACGATGCTGCTGACGCGGCACCCGCGGCTCAGGCTGGCGCAGCGGATGTACGGGCGACTGGTGTGCCGCCCTCGTTGCCGCCCACGACCATGGCATGAAAGACATCCGATGAAATGGCCAGGATGCGGGCCGGGTCGCGGTCAATGACCGTGGTGAGAAGAACGATGTTCGTGATATCAGTGCCGCTTGCGCTATCCGTCACGTGGATCTTGTTCCCAGACCGCACAAGCGAGTAGAGCTCCTCCGACGTGATGAACTTGCTGCGCCGCGTGTCATAGAGGCGGCGGTTTGGGTACTTCCGGATTCGATATTGCTCTGTGGTCATGGGCGAGGTGGGGTGCCAGAGGGGCGAAGTGCGAGGGATGCATCTCAGGCACGGGCCCGAGGCGAACGATCTATTCGGCTATTGCGCAACAGGCGTCCACTGAAATCAGACTTTTTGCATGCGCACGGGAACGGCTGATAACTGCTTTGGCCCCGTTCGCGGCGGCTGCAGCGTTGACTCGCACCCAACTCCTGACTACGCTCGCCCGTCCTACTGCGGGGTAGAGCAGCCTGGTAGCTCGTCGGGCTCATAACCCGGAGGTCGTTGGTTCAAATCCAGCCCCCGCTATTCGCAGAACCCCTGGGTCGCGAGACTCGGGGGTTGTTGTTTTTGGGGTCTCGTGGTGGCATGCACCCACGGACACATCGTCGACACTGCGCCGAATGTGCCGTGGCCCTGCTCGCCGCAGGCGGTTTGGTGCGCAGACGACGCTCCTAAAATGGTTTAAGCGTTCCTTGCCTTTGACGTAGATCGAGCTATGTTTCGGAGGATCAGAGGTGAGGTGAAGTCCTCTTGCTCTGGTTGCTGACGAAGGCCCGCACCGAGAAGGGTTCGGACTTCGCTGGCAAAGGGGGAGGTCGCTTCTGCACGCTGACGCGAACCGAAGGTTGGGCTTCAGCATCCATCGTCAAATGCTCGAAGCCACAAGGGCCGCCCGCCGTCGGACTCGGCTGATTTGGTGCGAGCACACTCTGTTGGTCTTCCCGTTTGTCCGGAGTCAATCAATGTTCCTGAACCGCCCTTCCGCCGTCACCATCGTTTCAGCCTCGGCTCTTGCTTTCGCCGCAACGCCGAGGAGGAGTCGACGCCCTGACGCCGATCGACAACTTGGGGACGCCTAGAACCCCATGGAGGCCTCGAGATGAAGAACCATCCGTCGCTCGCCGCCCCTTGCCGCTCGACACGCTCGCTGACTCGCACCGTTGCCTCGGGTGCCGCGCTCGCCCTCGTGGCGACGCTTCATGGTGCCGATTGCACGCAGACTTCGACCGGTCTCGTAGCGATTACCGATCTGGGCGCGAATCTCTATCTCGGTCAGTACCAGGGCGGCCTCTACCCGAACGGCCTGAACGCTCCGCCGCTGCAGCACCACGCGCTCGCCGGCCTGAGCGCCGTTCAGATCCAGCCACGGCTGCCCGACGGCACCGTGAGCCTCGCCGGCGGCAAGATCGTGATGCTCTCGATCGGCATGAGCAACACCACGCAGGAGTTTTGCAGCGGCAGCGGTCCGCCCTGCGC
>Ga0194121_10008900_pt1 | contig 12570 bp, 12 predicted proteins | sample TA2MahCa50mmetaG_FD_148609 | JGI IMG/M metagenome (GOLD analysis project Ga0194121, IMG submission 148609) | Freshwater microbial communities from Lake Tanganyika, Tanzania - TA2015020 Mahale Deep Cast 50m | ecosystem: Environmental > Aquatic > Freshwater > Lake | place: Tanzania: Lake...
CGTTCACCAACGCCTGGGGACTTGGATGGCCGAGATGGAAAGCATCGTTTCTACCGCTGTTCCTTGGAACGCTCATCGTTGCTGCAGTGAATGTGCCACTGCAACTACCAAACTTGTTGAATATCCCTGTAACCATCGCCAACGCGAGAGCGTCCGAGTCGCCCGAGGCTGCGGAGAGCATGAAGGCAGCCACGGCAGCGGCCTCTGGGGTCATCGGCATCTTCAGTTGCTTTGCACTTGTCTGGTGGATCTTTGTCGCGCTGCCGATCACTGCAGGATTTGTCTGGATGGGTGTGCAGGCAGCGCGTGGAACGGTTCCAGCTGTGGGCAGCATTCTTCAGGGATATCGACGCTTTCCCACGCTACTTGGGGGGCTGTTCCTTTGCTTGCTCCTCCTCCTGATTCCATATCTGCTTGCCATCAGTGTGCCGCTTGTCTTCCTGTTGTCGCAGAGTGGCTGGGATATGAGTCAGGTCGGGCAAAGTTTGAATGCACTTGACACATGGACTGGCGGGGCCATCGCTGGGTTCGTCATCGCCGCGGTGTGGCTTGTCGTGTGTGTGGTGATCATCTGGTGGATCGGCATACGCCTGATGATGTGGATCGCCGTGGCAGTGGACGAGGTCGGTCCTCGGCGTGGCGCATGGGCGAGCATCAATCGGTCTTGGCAGATCACGCGGGGATCTGCGCTGTCACTGTTTGGTCTGTTGCTCACCGCATCACTGATGGCTGCGTTCACGTTGGTTCTGTGCTGCGCACCGTACTTCCTTGTTGGAGTTCCCCTGTACATCACGCTGTTTGGACTGGCGTATGCCATGCTGAGCCAGCAGGAGATGGCTCGCGATGCCTCGGCAAACGCTGCGCCGTGATGCGCGGGTGCTGGCGACCACCGCACTCGATCACCATCGACCCGCGCTTGTCTGGGCGGGGATACTGACAGCGCTCACGACCATTGTGCCGCTGATTGTTGGGGCCATCGCGCTGCTGCAGCCTGGGGCCATCCCAACTTCGACCGCCACCATGCAAGCCGACGAAGCGCTGCAGGCGCTGGGCAGTGTGCTTGCGTCTGCAGGGTTGCGCGCGCTTGTCAGCATCGGCTTCCTGCTGCTCTTGGCGTTGCCGCTTTCCTATGGAGCGGCGTACATCGGTGTGCGCGCCATTCGGGGCGAACCCCCCCGCACGGCGGATCTCCTTCTGCCGTTTCAGCGACCGATCGCGTTCGGTGGATTTGCCCTTCTGCTCATCGCATCGGGGCTGGTGCCACTCGTGGCGTGGATGATCGCGGCCGTCGCCGTCGGTGTCGTCGTGACGCTTGCACTGCTCGGATCCACACCCGACCCAGCCGACATGATGCTGCCGATGCTGTGGACCGTGTTGCTCGTGGGTGTTCCATTCATCTTCATCAGCATCTACTTTCAGTTCCGCCTCGTGTTTGGTGGGATCGCAGCGATCGACCCTTCATGCGGGCGTGTTGGTGGATGGGGGTCGACGGTGCTTTCGTGGCGTCTCACTCGCGGACAGAATCTGCCGCTCAGTTGGGTTGCGTGGGACGCGCTCGTTGCACTCGGAGCGAGTGTGCTTCGCGACTTCGGACTTGGCATCGTGACCCGCGGGCTGCCCGAGGTTGTGGCGCTCTTCTGCGCGAGCTATGAACTGCTGCTGCGGCGATTGCAGGAGCAATCCGCTTCACGGCATGGTTCGCAGTGAGCCGTCGCATCGCCCACGCCGCCGAGTGCACTCACCGCCCGCGCTTCGATGCACGAAGCGATGTCGTGACTCTCTTCGACGCTCATGTCGGGCGGCAGACGAATATGCATGTCGATCCAGTGGTTCCGACCATCATGGCGGCAGCGAACTTTGTGGAAGGAACAGATCGTGGGCGTTGCCGTCCCGCGGGGCAGGTGTGCCGACAGCAGTTCGCGCAGCGCATGAATGTCTCGTTCATCCTGACGGTCGATCAGCAGATCCACCGACTTCAGGGCAATGCGCGCGCCCATCACGATCAGCACGATCCCAAGACAGATCGCGACCGCCGGGTCGATCCACCACACGCCGAGCAGTCGAACCGCAACGAGACTGCCAATGACCGCGGCCGTCGTGATGGAGTCGGACAGCAGATGCATGCCGTCCGCGGTGAGCGCGGAGGAGTTGCTGCGCCGTCCAGCGCGAATGAGGAGCCATGCCAGCGCGAGATTGATGAGTCCGCCGGCGAGCATGAGTGCGATCCCCAGGCCCGTGTTTGAGATCGGCTCCTGCCGTTCGAGTATGGATCGGATGGCGTGCATCAGCACGAACGCACCTGCCGCCACGAGCATGCCGCCTTCGATGGCCGCGCTGATGAACTCCACCCGACCGTGACCATAGGGGTGATCCTCATCGGCCGGCACAGCGGACATTCGCACGGCCCAGAGCGTCATCACGCTCGCCGCGACGTTCACAATCGATTCGAGCGCGTCGGAGAGGACAGCATCGGACTTGGTCCACCACCACGCCGCGAGTTTGATGCCAAGAATGACAACCGATGCGGCAGCAGCGAGTGTGGCGAGTGACTTCGGCGATGTCACGCGTGAGATCGTACGAGCCGAAGGTTGCGCCTCTACGATGGTTGCGTGAACAATCCTGGTTCCCCTCGTCGTGACTTCCGCAAATCGGACCGTTCCGCGGACTCGGGCGGCCGCACTGGTGGCGCGAAGCGCTTTGGTGTAGGTCGTGGCGGAGGTTCTCGCCGTGAAACGTGGAAGCGATCTTCTGCGCCGAACTCGCCGCGTCCCGCCTCGGTGCGCATTGCCGCAGCACGAGCCGATCTTGAACTCGCACTGCGCGCACTGGAGACAGCGACAAACTCGCTGCGCCGCGAATCTCTTCGCGTGCCTTCGGCGGTTGCGCTCGAACACGCGAAGGAGTTGGACCGAGAAGCGATGTTTGGACCGTGGTCCCGCCTTCGTAGTGCACTTGCGGATGTCGAGAGGCTGTGCTCGGTCGTGGAAAGGCTGAAGTTCCCGCCAAAAACATTTGCCCCTCGCGCGTTTCGTCCTAAACTGGACAGGTGATTTTTCACGGACTTTCGATTCTTGTTGCCTGTGCCACGCTTGGCCAGGATCTGCCAAGGGCAGTGAACCCCGGCGCTTCGGCGCTCCGGGACTGGCCAGAGTTGGGGCAGTGGTTGCCGCCCAAGGTGCGAGTGGAAAGGGCGCAGGTATTCAGCCGCAGTCTCGATCGCAGATCGTGCGTGATCTGGGGGAGCGACGGGCGTGGACCCGTGAACATCGTTGTGGCTCAGCGGGATGGGCAGATCGCGGCGACGCTTGTGGACGGGGACGGATCCCGCTTCTGGGCACGCGGTGCCGTTGGCGCAGCGCTCGATTTTGATCCACTCCCAGAGGAGGCTCTGCGGGACTGCGGCGGTGCAGTCGTTGCGCCTGATCCCCTCCTTCTGGCAAGCCACGCCGCGCAGGTGGAGGGCGGCATTGCGGGTGCGTGCAACGATGCGGAGACGGTGGATGTGCTCGTCTTGACGACGCCTGGTGCCGAGTCGCAGGCGGGCGGGGCAGCGCAACTTGGCGCGCTGGTTGACCTTGCCGAGACCAGTGCGAATGCCGCCTACATCAACAGCCAGACATCGATGCGCATCCGCGTGCTCTTCGATCTTCGCGTGTCGTACACAGAACAGCTCTTCGGTACCGATCTGTCGACGCTCGCCAATCCGACGGATGGCACGCTCGACTTCATCCATCAGGTGCGCGACGCGGCGGGTGCCGATCTCGTGGCGATGATTCGTACATCAGGCGAGTACTGCGGCATCGCCTATCTGCTGCCGGCCAATGAGCCGTCATCATCCGGCATCGGCTTCAGCGTGACGGCGTGGGGCTGTCTTGCATCGCAGACCTTTGCGCACGAGCTCGGTCACAACATGGGCTGCTGCCACGCGCCCAATGATGGTGGCGGCTGCACATCGGGCGGGATTTTCCCGCAGTCCGTCGGTCATCGCTTTACTGCCACCAACGGCACGATGTACCGCACGGTGATGGCCTATGCGCCCGGCAACCGCATCGATCACTTCTCGAATCCACTTGTGAATTATTCGGGGACACCGACGGGGATTGCCGCGACGGCAGGCGATCCCGGCCGCGACAACGCGGGAACGCTCAGCACGACGCGGGAGGCGATGCGTGGATTCCGATGTGCTGCACCGAGCGGTTTGTTCGGTGACTGCGATCAGGATGGGAGGATCGATGTGCTGCAATTGGCGAGTGGTGCAGCCAGCGACTGCGATGGCAATGGTGTGCTCGATCGGTGCGATCTTGCAAGCACGACCCTGTGTGCAGCTCCATCACGGTTTGTGTGCAGCGGCGGCGTGATCAATGGTGTTTCGCCGCAGCCCGCGGTCTTGGACAACTTCTTTGGGTTCGCGGTCGCGACCGACGGGAAGACATTGGCTGTGGGCAGTTACGGCGATGATGTGGGCGGTGCCTTCGCGGGAAGTGCGGCGGTGTATTCGATCGATGGGGTGAACACACAACTCGTTGCGACACTCCGCCATGTCGGTCCAGCCGCATTCGATCTCTTTGGTCGCGCGCTGGCGGTCGATGGAGACACGCTTGCGATTTCGGCTGAGTCGCGTGATGTCGCGGGGCTGCAGGCAGTGGGTGATGTCACGATCTTCAAGAAGTCGGCGACTGGAGCACCGTGGCAAGTTCAGGCAACGCTTGCGCCGCCCACGGCCACCGAAGCCGCACGATTCGGTGTGGCCGTCGCCCTTGCGGGCGATGTTCTTGTCGTTGGCTCGCCGCAGGTGCAAACCGACAGTGGACCACCGCAGCGTGGGCGCGCGTACATCTATCAGCGGAGCGGGAGCAGTTGGACGCTCGTGAAGACCCTCGACCCGCTTGATCAGACCAATCAAGGCAATTTTGGATTCTCGGTCGACGTCGCGGGAGACACGGTCGTGATTGGGGCTCCATATGTGACCGATTCGAGCGGAGTCGAAGTGGGAGCCGCCTACGTGTCGCGTCGCATCGGTGGCGTGTGGCAGTCCGCCGAGAGACTCGTGCAGTTGCCGCCAACGCGCACGCGTGCCGGCTCCGCGGTCGCGACGAGCGGTGACCGCGTGTTTGTGGGTGCTCCTGGGGCAGGACCGCAGTCCGGTTCCACGCAGTCAGGCGTGCATGTGATGGAGCGAACGGGCAGCACTTGGCAGCCCGTGCAACTCATCGAGGCATCATCGTCGGTGAATGGACCGAAGTTCGGTTCACGCCTCGCAGTGGATGGAGATCGCCTGCTCGTTGGCTCCTGGGGCACGACGGACAGCAACGGACAGCATGAGTACTTCGTCCTCACGGGTGGGTCGTGGGAATCGACTGGATTGCTGCGCGATGGTTTTGCGGTCGATCTGCGTGGAGAAGTGGCCGCGATCGGGGCGTACCGTGAAGTCATCAATGGTGTGGCGTGCGGCGATGCTCGGCTTGCGTTCCGATTCTCCGATGCCGATGCGGATGGTCTCGCAGATCGCTGCGAACGCGCCTTGGGCGACACCAATCTCGATGGTGCGGTCGATGGCATTGATCTCGCAAGTGTCCTTGCCGCGTGGGCAACCTCGTCGGAAGCGCAGGACTGCAACCGTGACGGGATCGTCGATGGAACGGATCTCGCTGTGGTACTCGCCAACTGGTGATGGGACAGACGGCGGGCGCGCGCCCTGAGCGCAATCACTCCGACAAGTCGTAGCCGGCGACGTAGCGCGCCACACCAGGCAGCGCTGCATGTGCGGGCAGTTCCATGCGGATCAGCTGCCGCACCAGATCGTTCATCAGCGTTGATGCGCCGAACCGGAAGAGGCTCGGTTGCAGCCAGGCCTCGCCAAGCGTCTCGTTCACCATGACGAGATAGGCAATCGCGGACTTCGCAGCGCGAATGCCGCCGGCGGGTTTCATGCCGATGCGCACCCCTGTGGCGCGGTGATGATCGCGGATCGCCTCGAGCATCACGAGGGTCACGGGCATCGTTGCCGCTGGCTGCACCTTGCCGGTGGATGTCTTGATGAACACTTCCCCGTCCGTTGGCGCAGGCAATCCTGGAACGCTGGCTGCCGCATCCATCGCCAAGTCACTCGCCCAGCGCACGTGTTCGAGCGATCCCAGTTCACCCGTTTCAAGGATGATCTTCAGGTGAACGCTGTCGCGCGGCCGACCGCATGCGGCCGCAGCGCTCGCACACATGGCGCGCACTTCACGGATTTCAAGGCGCACATCATCGCTGCGACCTGCGAGCAGCAGTCCGCGCGAGATGACCATGTCGATTTCATCCGCGCCCGATTCCACCGCACGTCTGCAGTCGTCGAGGCGCACTTCAAGCGGGAACTGACCGCTCGGGAACCCCGTTGCAACGGCGGCGATCTTGACGCTGCTTCCGGCGAGGCTGTCGCGCGCCACGGGTACGAGCGTTGGATACACGCAGATTGCCGCAGCGGATGGAAGCGGAGGATCAAAGGGCAGGTCGCTCGGTCGGAGTGCCTTCTGGCAGAGCGCGCGGACCTTCTCTGGCGAATCGCGCCCCTCAAGCGTGGTCAGATCGAGCATGGAAAGTGCCATGCGCAGCGCCTGACGCTTGGATGCAGCCTTGATGGATCGCTTGGTGAAACGCGCGGCGCGCGCTGTCACCATGACTGCATCCACGGGACGCGTGCGCATGGTCAGCGCGGGCGCGCGGAACGGAACAGCGCCGGGATGCTCTCGACCGTTCGCAACTGCATGGTGCGCGTTCCACCAACGCTTTCCACGGCGTACACAAAGAGCCGAGCGCCGCGTGTGTCGAGGACGTAGGCGCACTCGGTTGGTCGTGCGTCTGGTCCCTGCCCCGTTGTCAATGTCATGACGCTGATGCCGCCGAGGGGCGGCTGCACCGAATCCCCCGCAAAGGCGGTGCTATCGATCGGTGGTTGCAGACACAGCATGACAAGGATTGTGGTGAGAACGCATGCGCTCGTCGCCAATCCCCACTCCATTCGCAGTCGGGAGCGTGTGGAGATGCTCACGGGCGTGGCCTCCCGCCCCCTGCCGCATCGACATTCAGATTGCGGTAACCAATCGGGACAATGAGCCGCGACTTCTCATTCCACATGAGGCTGATCATTTCCTCGTGCGTTTCGTCGACGATGAACAGCACGCCAGCATCGATACCGCCGATGTTGCCGCCCGCCATCGAATATGTGGAGACGCTTCGGACCGCCCCGCCTTCCTGTCCGATTGCACTGCGTGCGAAGGGCACCCCAACGATTGCCGCCGCGATGAGCAGGTTCGCTGCAATCAATGCTTTCAAGCGGGGCGAGCGGATGGACTTCAGTGGGGTCATGTGGGGCATCGGCCGCCGTGACCGATCACTCCTTTTCCTGCGAACGCTTCGAACCCATCAGGCTCACAAGAACGATAACCGCGGTGACAAAGAACATCGCGACATAGCCGACCCACGCCGAAGTGATGTTCCTTCCCGTGGGCTGCCGCGGTGCATTGGGGTTGCCATCCTGCGCAAGGCAAGGCCATGCGATGAACGCGACCGCCACAAGCACGGGCCACCACCGCCGAATCGTGGGCAGCAGTGCGTTCAAGCCTTGATGACCTCGCAGCGTGTTTGTGATGCGGGGACGCGCGACATGGCATTTCGCGTGTCGACGACCAACTTTGCGTGCTGTGCAATCGCCGTGTAGTCGACGGCATCATGGTCCGTCAGAATCAACACGCAGTCTGCCGCCGCCAATGTGGCCGGCGTGAGTGCCACAGACTTCAGATCAATGCGGTGCTTGCGCATCGACGGGAACACGGGCAGATGCGGGTCGTGATAGGTGACCTCAGCGCCGCGGTCGCGCAGCAATTCGATGATCTCTGCGGAGGGAGATTCGCGGGGATCGTCGATGTTCTTCTTGTAGGCGATGCCAAGCGCAAGCACATTCGCGCCCTTGATCGACTTCGAGTGCTCATTCAGCGCGTGCTGCGTGCGCTCGATCACATAGTGCGGCATCGAAGTGTTGATCTCGCCGGCGAGTTCGATGAATCGCGTGGTTCGGCCCACTTCGCGCGCCTTCCACGTGAGATAGAAAGGATCAATCGGGATGCAGTGACCGCCGAGCCCCGGACCCGGATAGAAGGGTTGGAAGCCGAATGGCTTGGTGCTCGCCGCTGCGATCACTTCCCAGACATCGATGTTCATGTCCGTGAGAACGATCTTCATCTCGTTGACGAGCGCGATGTTGACTGCGCGGTAGATGTTCTCGAGCAGCTTCGCGCTTTCCGCAACTTCCGCGGAAGACACGCGGTGCGCTTCCTTCACGACCTGTGTGTAGAACGCCATCGCGAGGTCGGTGGCGACCGGGTCGACACCACCCACAAGCTTTGGGATGTGCTGTGCGCTGCGACCGATGCTGCCTGGATCTTCGCGTTCGGGGCTGTACGCGAGGAAGTACTCGTCGCCGCACTTGAGCCCGCGCGCATCGAGAATCGGCTGCATTTCATCGCGCGTGGTGCCGGGGTAGGTGGTCGACTCGAGAACAACGAGTTGCCCCTTGCGCAGCGTCTGCGCAACGGTCTTTGTGCTCTCAAGCACAAAGGTGAGATCTGGTTCGTGATGACGACCGAGTGGAGTCGGCACACAAAGAATCACAAGATCTGCCTTGGCGAGTTCCGCGGCGTTTGCGGTTGGCTTGAACTGCTTGTCTGCCTTTAGGTTGGTGAAAAAGTCATCGCCGAGATGGAGGATGTAGCGGGTTCCTGACTTGAGTGCGTCGATCTTTCGCTGATCGACATCGAAGCCAATCACGGGGAAACCGCCATCTCGAATCGCCTTCACCAGCGGGAGTCCGACGTAGCCCAAACCCACAATGCCAATGACGGCTGTCTTGGCTTGGATCTTGCGCATCAGTTCATTCGCGGTGGCGCTCATGGGGTGAGTTGTTGTGGCGGCTGGTTGGGCGGTCGGCATGGGGACTCTCCGATGAAACATGCTCTTCACACGACAGGGCTTGGAAGGTTACCACCCCTCGCCCGCCAAACCGTACCTACTTTGGCGATGCGGCGGTCGACGAAGCGTTCGTCGCTGCAGTCACCTTCATCTTTCCGTTCATGGTGCGCCAGTGGCTTGGATAGGTGCACACGTACGGATAGGTGGCTGGCTTTTCTGGAGCGATGAACCACATCGACTTGCTCTTCCCAGGTGCGACGAGACCCATAACCACAAGAACCTTCGGTGAGTCGGGGACAAACTCCTTCGCCTTCCCATCCGCAGTCTGCCCCATGCGATCCCCCGCTGTCCCCATTTCCGCGAGCGAGCCGGGCGAGCAGATCAGCAGGTTGTGTTCGAGCGCATCGGGGTTCTTCAGAGTCAGGTGAACCAGTGTCCCGGCCGCGACCGTGAACTCCTTCTTGTCATATGCCATGCCACTTGGAACAGCCGTGATCTCGAGTTCGAGGGTCTGAATGATCGGAGTGCCCGCAGGGCGCTGCTCGGCTGGGAGCGCAGCGAGCGCACGAAGAGCGACGACCCGCGCGCTGGCGGGTGTTTCGGTGGACTGAAACAGCTTGAGCAGGCGCTGCGCGACCTCTGGCTTTGCAAGCTCAGCCTGATCCCACGATGCAAGAAGATCGCCGTAGCCCTCGGCGCGCTGGTCCACCGGCATGAGCTTCCCGGTCCGTGCAATGAGGTGGTCGAGTGGAGACTCCGAGGCGGATGTGGCGCACGCTCGCAGAGCGGCAAGACGCTCCTCGCGGCTGCTGGTCGGGATATCGAGTGCCCCGCAATCCCCTGTCGATGCCGTTCGATGAACGCCCATCAAAAGAGCAAGCAAGACGGAAGCGAACATCAGCGGTCAATGGTACACACGCACGCATGTCGTCTTCGGGCGTTGTGCGAGTTGTGGTTCACGGTGCAGCTGGTGAAGTGACCGGATCGTGCACAGAGATCATCACGCCGAACGCGCGGTTGCTGATCGACTTCGGAATGTTCCAGGGCGGACCCGAACAGGAGCCGCGAAACGCCCTGCTGCCGCCTGTGGACTTTCAGTCGCTCTCCGCCGTGATCGTCACGCATGCGCATGTCGACCATTGCGGGCGGCTTGGCATGCTTGCGAAGCTTGCATTTGATGGGCCTGTTCTGTGTACGGAGCCAACGGCTGAGCTGCTCCCGCGCGTGATGCTGTCATCGGCCACACTGCAACAGACGCGCGTCCATGAGTACCGCGATGGCACCGCGCCGACATCGCGCATTCTCGCTCCACAGAATCTTGTGACGGCGATTCCAATTCGCAGTACGCCGCCGATCGTGCTGTTCACGCACCGTCAGGCGGAGGCAGTGATCCGCAGGATTCGAGCGGTGCCCTATCAGTCTTGGGAACGCATCGCGGAGGGCGTCGACTGTCGTTTCCACTTCGCATCGCATGTGATCGGTGCGGCGAGCGTGGAGGTGCGAGTGCAGGTGTTAGGGCGATCGCGAGCGATACACCTGCTTTTCTCGGGGGATTTGGGCCCCATGTCGAATCCACTTCTGGCCCCCCACCAATGGCCACAGGACGCGCCAGATTTGGTTGTGATGGAGTCGACCAACGGAGCGCGCCGCTTCTCGGCGGCGGATCGGACAGGGGCGTTCTTCGACATCATGGCGCAGGCGCGCCGAGGGCAGCAGCGCGTTCTCGTGCCGACCTTTGCGCTGGGTCGAGCGCAGACGCTGCTGCAGCTGCTCGCAAGTGCATCGCGCGCCGGCACTCTCGATGGAATGCCGGTGTATCTCGATTCGGCGATGGCTGTGCGTGCCACGGAGTTGTACGCGCGAAACCCATCCGAGCTCGCGCCGAGCGTCCATGAGGAGTGCATGCGTGGCGTGAATCCGCTTCACTTTCCCGAGTTGCATGCGCTGCTGTCGCGCCGCGAGTCAGAAGCGATTGATCGTGTGAGAAGTGGATGTGTGGTGCTCGCCGGTTCCGGCTTCTGTGATGCTGGTCCGATCCTGCGCCATCTTCGCTTGGCCGTTGATCAGCCAGACGCACGCGTGTTGTTGACGGGTCACCAACTCGATGGGCTGCTTGGTCATGGCTTGCTGCATGGTGCGACGCGAGTCGAGATCAATGGCGCGGCGCTTGATGTGAAGGCGCGCATCGATCGCATTGAGGGAGTGTCTGGTCACGCTGACGCAAACGATCTTTTGGAGTGGCTGCGCCGAATGCCTGGGCTACCGAAGATGGTCGCGCTCAATCATGGCGCTGAGCAGGCGCGCGCCTCGCTCGCTGCGGATGTGCGCGCGCTTGGAGTGGCGAGTGTTCTGTTGCCGAGCGCCGGGCAGCAGATCGAAGTGAACTAGAAACTGCGTTTGCAGCGCGTGCAGTACGGGGGGCAGTGCCTGTGTTGTGGCGCGCTCAAGCATCTGCGCGTGTCATGCGAAATCAATCGCCGACCGATCGCCGATCAATCACTGATTCCGAGCAGCCGCAGGAATCCCATGCGCGCGAGGAGCCGATGGAATGTTGGCTGAAGTTGTGAGACAGTGAGTTTCAGTTGGCGTGACTCGCATGATCGCCTCAGTGCGAGGAGTGCCTCGAATCCCCCGCTACTCATGCCGAGGACATCTGTGACATCGAGGTGGACTGTGGAAGTTGATGGCGGAAGCGCCGCGATGGCGCGCTTGAAGGCGTCACTCAAAGGCTTGGCCTGATCTGCGCTGATGATGGGGTGCGGAACAGAGATCACCGCCGTGGTGTCTCGCTGAACGACCGTGATGATTGGTGAATCAGCCATGCGGAACAGTCTAAGTCTCCAAGTGAAGTCCGATAACTCTAATCAGCGATAATATTGCGGCCGATTGTGTGGGCAGATGGCGGCTTGTCGGTAGCCTAGTGTGCAAGTGTTCCACGGGGAACGGTTTTTCAAAATCATCTGAAAGGACTCAGAAATGGCTGAAAACAGCAAGGTAGAAAGTGCATCACAGGGCGACGGCAAGCCCGGTCAGCAGAAGCCGAGCGTTGTCTCTCGATTAGGAAGGGGTCTTGGAACGCTCATCCCGGCAGTTCCGACTGTGCAACCACTTCCGCCCAGTCGAGGCGTTGGGACGGCTGGAACAAGCGGCGGCGTTGGCTCCAGGTTGGCTAGCCCGACGTCCGGATCCGGACAACCACCATTGCCAAATGGCGGTAACAGGGACACTCCAAGAAGAACCACAATTGGGGGCGTTGGTTCATCGGGTGTAAGTGCAGTGCCATCTGAGGGTGGAAGCGAGCGTTCCACGGGGAACATCACGAGCGCCACCGAAGTGGTTCAGGAGATTCAGATCTCGCTGATAGCCAGAAACGCTCGTCAGCCCCGCGAACGTTTCGACGAAAGGGCTATCGCACAGCTTGCCGAGTCGATCGGCTTGCATGGACTGCTTCAGCCAGTCATAGTGCGAAAGTTGTCGGCTCCGCGTGGCGGCAAGACCTACGAGCTCATTGCTGGAGAGCGACGACTTCGTGCCTTTGAGATGCTCAAGCGCCCCGCTGTTCCATCCCTAGTGCGGGAAGCCGATGAATCACAGTCTGCAACACTTGCCCTGATCGAGAACATC
>Ga0194121_10008911_pt1 | contig 12556 bp, 9 predicted proteins | sample TA2MahCa50mmetaG_FD_148609 | JGI IMG/M metagenome (GOLD analysis project Ga0194121, IMG submission 148609) | Freshwater microbial communities from Lake Tanganyika, Tanzania - TA2015020 Mahale Deep Cast 50m | ecosystem: Environmental > Aquatic > Freshwater > Lake | place: Tanzania: Lake...
ACGCAAGCGCGCGTCCGATCGCTTCGGCCGCTTCCGCCGCGCCGGCACAATCGCCAGCCTCGCGCGCCAGATCGTCGATCGCCGCGCGCGCGCCCTCGCCGTCCCGGCTTGCGGCGCGCAGCACGTCGAGTGCAACGACATTGCCGGAGCCTTCCCAGATCGCATTGACCGGCGCTTCGCGATAGAGCCTCGCCATCGGACCGTCCTCGACGTAGCCGTTGCCGCCCAGGCACTCCATCGCCTCATAGACCAGCGCCGGCGCGGCCTTGCAGACCCAGTACTTGATCGCGGGCGTAAGCAGCCGCGCGCGCGCGGCCTCGGCGGGCGAGACAGCGGCCAGATCGAACGACCGGCAGAGCCGCATCACCGCGGCAACCGCACCTTTCCAGTGCCATGTCGGCCAGCACGGTCCGCATCATCGGCTGGTCGATCAACCGTTTCTGGAACACCGTCCGGTGCCGGCAATGATGGAACGCCTGCGCGACGGCTGCCCGCATCATGCCGGCCGACGAGATCGCGCAGTCGAGACGCGTGAGCTGGACCATCTGCAAGATGGTGCGGACGCCCGCGCCCTCCTCGCCGACGCGCAGCGCATAGGCATCCGCGAACTCCACCTCCGAGGACGCATTGGAGCGGTTGCCGAGCTTGTCCTTGAGGCGCTGCAACCGCAGCGCATTGACGCTGCCGTCGGGCTTGAATCGCGGCAGGAAGAAGCACGTCAGCCCGCCCGGCGCCTGCGCCAGCACCAGGAACGCGTCGCACATCGGCGCCGACATGAACCACTTGTGGCCGGTCAGGAGATAGTGGTCCCCCGCAGGCGCGGCGGCGGTCGTGTTGGCGCGAACGTCGGTGCCGCCCTGCTTCTCGGTCATGCCCATGCCGAGCGTGATGCCGGCTTTCTCGCGCCATGGCCGGAACACGGGATCGTAATGCCGCGACGTCAGCTTTGGCATGACCATGCCGACCAGCGACGGTTCCTCGAACAACGCAGCGACCGAGGCCCGCGTCATGGTGATCGGACACATGTGCCCGTTCTCCACCTGGGCGACCATGTAGAAGCGCGCCGCGCGCGCGACCTCCGCCGGCGCGGCCTCGGGCGTGGCGTCAGGCCGCCACGTCGACGCGTGCAGGCCCGCAGCCACGCTTTCGGCCATGAAGTGGTGGTAGGCGGGATGGAACTCGATTGTGTCGCTGCGTCTGCCGCCGGCGTCGAAGCTCCGGAGCACCGGCGGATTCGCGTTGGCGAGCCGGGCCTGTTCGAACATGGCGGCCGCGCCCCAGCGCAGACCGAAGGCCGAAAGCGCCTCGGCCTCGGCGCCCGCGACGTTCGCGGCCACCGCTTCCTGCAACGGCCGGTCGCTGCCGTACAGGTCCACGTCCTGAAACGGCGGCGACTGGTTAATGACCTCGTGGGTGTCGAAGCGGCCTGCCATCACGGCTCCCTCGGAGCGCCGACGCGGACAGTCTAGCACGCCTGCCACAATCGCCCTTCGCCGCTTGTGGACCGTCCGAACGCGCCCTTGCCGGGACGCGCCGCCGCGCCTATAGGTTCCGCTTTAATGAACATCGCCCACAAGTCCACATTCGTCCTCAGCAGCCGCCATTTGCTGGGCATCGAAGGACTTTCGCATGCCGATATCGTCGGCCTGCTCGATCTTGCGGAAGAATTCGTCGAGTTGAACCGGCAAGTCGAGAAGAAGACCGCGAGCCTGCGCGGCCGCACCCTGATCAACATGTTTTTCGAGGCCTCGACCCGTACCCAGGCTTCGTTCGAACTGGCCGGCAAACGGCTCGGCGCCGACGTCATGAACATGTCGGTGTCGTCGTCCTCGATCCGCAAGGGCGAGACGCTGATCGACACGGCCGTAACGCTCAACGCCATGCACCCCGACATCATCGTGATGCGGCATCATGCGTCGGGCGCGGTCGAACTCCTGTCCCAGAAGGTCGACTGCTCGGTGATCAACGCCGGCGACGGCCAGCACGAGCACCCGACCCAGGCGCTGCTCGACGCGCTCACCATCCGCCGCAACAAGGGCGCGATCGAGAATCTCACGGTCGCGATCTGCGGCGACATCCTGCATTCGCGGGTGGCGCGCTCCAACATCATCCTGCTCAACACCCTCGGCGCACGGGTGCGCGTGGTCGCACCGTCGACTCTCCTGCCGCTCGGCATCGAACGCTTCGGCGTCGAGGTAACGCGCGACATGCGCGAGGGACTGCGCGGAGCCGATATCGTGATGATGCTGCGGCTCCAGCGCGAGCGCATGAACGGTTCGTTTGTGCCTTCGACGCAGGAGTACTTCGCGTATTTCGGCCTCGATCAGAAAAAGCTCGCCTTCGCCAAGCCGGACGCGCTCGTGATGCATCCTGGCCCGATGAACCGCGGGGTCGAGATCGACTCAATCGTCGCCGACGGCGCGCAGTCCCTGATCCGCGAACAGGTCGAGATGGGCGTCGCCGTGCGCATGGCGGTGCTGGAAGCGCTGTCCCGCAACCTGCCGAATGCATAACCGATGCTCTCAGACCGCCGCCCGATCCTGCTGACGAACGCCCGGATCGTCGATCCGTCTCGCGATCTCGATTTTCCCGGCGACCTGCTGATTGCCGACGGCACGATCCGCGAAGCCAAGCGCGGCATCGGCGCGGCCGGCGTGCCCGAAGGCACCGAAGTGGTCGATTGCCGCGGCCGCGTGGTCGCGCCCGGCCTGATCGACATGCGCGCCTTCGTCGGCGAGCCCGGCGCCGAGCACCGCGAGACCATCGCCTCTGCGAGCCAGGCCGCGGCAGCGGGCGGCGTCACCACCATCGTCTGCCAGCCCGACACGACGCCCGCGATCGACGACCCGACCATGGTCGACTTCGTGCAGCGCCGCGCGCGCGACACCGGCATCGTGCACGTGCATCCGATGGCCGCGCTGACCAAAGGCCTCGCCGGCGAGGAAATGACCGAAATCGGACTGCTGAAAGCAGCCGGCGCGGTCGCCTTCACCGACGGCCTCAAGAGCGTCACCAACGCCCAGGTCATGCGCCGCGCTCTGATCTATGCCAGCGACTTCGACGTGCTGATCGTGCACCACACCGAGGACCCGGCGCTGGTCGGCGAAGGGGTAATGAACGAGGGCGAGTTCGCCGCGCGGCTCGGCCTGATCGGGGTGCCGAAGGCCGCCGAAACGATCATGCTGGAGCGCGACGTGCGGCTCGTGGCCCTCACCGGCGGGCGCTATCACGCGGCCTCGGTCACCTGCGCGGACTCGCTCGACGTGCTGCGCCGCGCCAAGGACGCGGGGCTCACGGTCACCGCGTCGGCTTCGATCAATCACCTCACGCTCAACGAAAACGACGTCGGGTCCTACCGCACCTTCTACAAGATGGAGCCGCCGCTTCGCGCCGAGGACGACCGCGAGGCGCTGGTCGAGGCGCTCGCATCGGGCCTGATCGACGTCGTCATGTCCGACCACAATCCGCAGGACGTCGAGGTCAAGCGTCTGCCGTTCGCGGAGGCCGCGGCGGGCGCAGTCGGCATCGAGACCATGTTGCCTGCGGGATTGCGTCTCGTGCACAACGGCGAGATCAAACTCATCAAGCTGCTGCACGCCATGTCGACCAAGCCCGCCGAGTTGCTCGGCCTCCCCGGCGGCACGCTGCGGCCGGGCGCGCCGGCCGACGTGGTGGTGGTCGATCTCGACGAACCCTGGATTCTCGACCGCGACAATTTGAAGTCGAAGTGCCGCAATACGCCGTTCGACGAGGCGCGCATGCAGGGCCGCGCGGTGCGCACCATCGTCGCCGGGCGCACAGTTTACGAATACGTGTGATACGATTGCGGCATCGGCGCCGGGGGCACGCGCTTTGGAACCGTATCTCTATTTGGCCATGCCGATTCCGGCCGCCGCGCTGCTGGCGCTGACCGTCGGCTATTTGCTCGGGTCGATTCCGTTCGGACTGATCCTCACGAGGCTCGCGGGCGCAGGCGACATCCGCACCGTCGGCTCCGGCAACATCGGCGCCACCAACGTGCTGCGCACCGGCCGCAAGGGCCTGGCCGCGGCAACGCTGCTGCTCGATGCGCTCAAGGGCGCGGCGGCGGTGCTGATCATGCGGCGCGCGAACGGCGGCGACGCCGCATTGGCCGCAGCCCTCGGCGCGGTCGCAGGCCACATGTTTCCGGTCTGGCTGCGCTTCCAGGGCGGCAAGGGCGTCGCGACCTTCATCGGCGCCCTGATCGCCGTCTCCTTGCCGGTGGCGGCGGCCTTCGGCGTCATCTGGGGCGCGGTCGCGGCGCTGACGCGCTACTCCTCGCTGTCCGCGCTGATCGCCTGCGCGTGCGTTCCGCCGCTATTGTGGCACTGGACCGGCCAGCGCGCGGCGCTGGTGTTTTTGGCTCTCGCCGTACTGGTGTTCGTCCGGCACCGCGGCAACATCGCGCGGCTGATGCGGGGCAGCGAGCCCAAGATCGGCGCTCGGACGCCGGACGCGCCGAAACCCTGACGTCCGCTCAGCCGGCGTGCGGCGGCGGCCGGTCTGCGGTCATGTAGTCCTGGATCGCGATGCCGATGTGCAGCACGACCAGCGCCAGCAAGGCGAAGGCGGCGTAGGCGTGCCATTTCAGGAGCAGCGCGTCGTAACCCAGGCCCTCGGGCCAGATCGCCGGCAGCACGATCCCGAATGCGGCGTCGCGCGCACCGAAATCCGAAACGCCGGCCCAGCCGAGCAGCGGCACGAGGATCACGACCGCGTACAGCGTCCAATGCAGCATCGGCCGCGATTGCGGCTGGTCGGCGTGCGGCGGCAACGAGCGGAACAGGCGATAGCCGACACGCAACGCCAGCACCGCAAGCGTCACCGCGCCGAACAGCTTGTGCAGACCGAACAGCAGGTCGGCCGCGGGGCCGCCGCTGAGCTGTTTGGCGATCACCCCGGTCGACACCATGAACACGATCAGCACGGCGGTGAGCCAATGAAACACTTTCGCCGGCATGCGGTACTGACGCACGGCGTATCTGCGCCTCGCAACGGCTTCGTCAACGGGATGCGATGCGTCAGCGACCGCCGATTTCATGACGCAATCCTTTCCGTCGTCTCGATGAAGCGCTCGACCGCGCCGCGCAGGTCGGTTGCCTGCTGGCCCAGGTCCGTGGACACTTTCGTCACCAGATCCGCGGCCTGCTTGGCATCCGAGATCATGCCGGCGACATCCTTCACCGTGGCGGCGACCTCGTGCACATCGGCCGCGGTCTTGCTGGTGTTCGAGGTGATCGCCTGCGAGTTGGCGTCCTGGGTCCGCGTCGACTGCGCGATCGCGCCTGTAACCGCGGCGACCTGCTCGATGGAGCCGACCAGCGTCGTGACGCGTTCGGCGATGCGCTTGGACGATTCCGTGATGCCCTGAAGCCTGCCGCGCACATCGACCGTCGCCTGCGACGTCCGCGTGGCGAGCTGCTTGACCTCCTGCGCGACCACGCCGAAGCCGCGGCCCATTTCGCCCGCACGCGCGGCTTCGATGGTGGCGTTGAGGGCGAGCAGGTTGGTCTGCTCGGCGACGTCCTCGATCAGCATCACAACCTGCTCGATCGTACGCGCCGCCTCGTTCAGCGCCTTGGCGTCGTCCTGCGCCGCCTCGACAATGGTTCGCGCCGTAGCTGCGACCGTCGACGTGCGATCGGCTTCTTCTGCGACGTTCGTCAGCGTTGTCGCGATGTCGCGGATCGACGACGCCACCACGTCGACATGGCCGGATACCCGGGCGGTCGACTGCACCGACGCGCCTGCGCGCGACTGCGCCTCGGCCGAAATCGTCGCCAGCTCCCGGGAGGCGTCCGACATGCGGCCGGCATGGCCTTCGAGTTTGCGAACAATGTCGCCGATCCGCTCCTGGAACGACAGGCTCTCGCGCCGGAAGTCCTCCTGATGGCGCAACCGGTCGGACAGCCTCGTCTGTTCGGCCTGCGCCGCCTGTTGCTGGCTCTGAACCAGCGCGAAATGATCGGTCAGCGCGCGCGCAAAGGCGCCGATCTCGTCGCGCCGCAACGCGTAGGATCGCAAAGCCTGCGGCGCGCGCTCTGCGGACCGCAGTAAGTTGGCGATCCGCACCACCGGACCGATCAGCCAGCGGAATTCGAGGAACAGGATCTGTCCGACGACGAACAGCGCCAGCAGCGCGATTAGAACCTGGTTCTGATGGTGATTGGCCGAAAGATAGGCTTGGCGATCGTCGATCTCGCTGATCGCCCCGATCAGATTCTGGCCGACCGCCAGGCGCGACGTCTCGTCGGGATACATCGCGGCGCCGCCGGAGATAAACGCCTGCGCCTCGGCCGTGGCCCGGCTGCGGTCCACCGCGATCTGCGCCGACTGCCAGGAATGAATGACCTGGATGGCGGCGTAGAGAGCAAACAGGAATCCAAGCACGGCGCCCCATACGGCCATGCGTTCTCTGACCCGGGCGTTGAAGGACTGGGGAAACATCCGCGCGTCGAGACCTGAATCGTCACCTGCAGGGTAAGCGGCGCGTGGTAAACAATTCGCTCTCGCTGGCGCTGGCGGCGGGGGACTACTTCCGGTTGTCAACGCTGCCAAAGGGCGCAATTCTGCGCGTTCCTGAGCGGGAGGCCGGGATGGCGTCAGATCGATCTGCGGCGGGAATGCGCCTGACCGATGAGCAACGGCTGGATTGGCTTCGGCTGATCCGAAGCGAGCACGTCGGCCCGCGCACGTTCCGGATGCTGATCAACCGCTACGGCGGGGCGCGAACCGCGCTCGACGCCCTGCCCGAACTGGCGCGGCGGGGCGGAGCAGCCGGGCCGGGCCGCATCTGCACGCTGGAGGACGCCGAGCGCGAACTTGCAGCGTCTCGCCGCCGCGGCATCGAGTTAATCGCTCTCGGCGAACCGGACTACCCCGCGCGGCTGCGCATGATCGACGATGCACCGCCCCTGCTCGCGGTCCGCGGCCAACTCACGTCGCTGGCAGCGCCGATGATCGCGCTGGTCGGATCGCGCAACGCCTCCGCCGCCGGCGTCAAATTCGCCGAGCGCCTTGCACGCGAGCTTGGCGAATCCGGGTTTACGATCGTCTCGGGGCTGGCGCGCGGCATCGACGCCGCGGCGCATCGCGCGAGCGCGCCGACCGGAACGGTCGCGGTGCTCGCCGGCGGCCATGACCACGTCTATCCGGCGGAACATATCCCGTTGCTTTAGACGATCCTCGACCGTGGCGCGGCGGTCAGCGAAATGCCGATTGCATGGGAGCCACGCGGCCGCGACTTTCCGCGCCGCAACCGGCTGATTTCCGGGCTCGCAGTCGGCGTGGTGATCGTTGAGGCGGCACGCCGCTCGGGCTCGCTGATCACGGCGCGAATGGCGCTGGAACAGGGCCGGGAAGTGTTCGCGGTGCCGGGCTCGCCGCTCGATCCGCGCGCCGAAGGCACGAACGGTTTGCTCAAGCAGGGCGCAACGCTGGTGACCGAGGCAGCCGACGTGCTGGCGGTGATCCAGCCGATCCTGGGCCGGCCGCCCGAACTGCCTGCCGAGGAGCCCGACCGCGAGCATGTCCCGGCTTCGGAGCCGGACTCCGGCGTGCGAAGCCGCATCGTGGCGCTCCTCGGACCGACCCCGTGCAGCATCGACGATCTGGTGCGGCTGTCCGGGGCCACGCCCGCCATCGTGCGGACCGTTCTTCTGGAGCTGGACATCGCGGGACGGCTGGAGCGGCACGGCGGCGGGCTCGTGTCGCTGGTGTAGGCTTGGCGCATGATTCTTCGCGCAGCTAACCCAGCGCGTCCAGGCCGTGCCGGCGGGCTATCGCCGCCAGTTGCCCGGACAGCTCCGCGACATAGGCGGCCGCTGCCGCCTGATCGCCCTCCCCGTCGCTGCTGGAGTTCCCCGACATCGCATCGCCCAGGAGCTGGCGTAAGCGCCAGCCGGCCCCGAGGAACCGTATCCCTATGGGAGAATATATTCAATGACGCACGCAATAGTTGCAGTCGCGTGTGGACGATTTCCGCTTGCAGAGCAGTCGTCTCGGGACCTCTTGCGTGCCTTCACGATTTGACAGGTAGGGATGAGTTACCCATGTTCGCGGGCGAGTCGGGCCGCCGAATGGCGTCTCTGCCAGCCCCATTTGTCACCCAACGCATTGGAAATCAATGAAAATCGTCGTTGTTGAGTCGCCCGCCAAGGCGAAGACGATCAACAAGTACCTGGGGCCTGGCTACGAGGTCCTGGCGTCGTTCGGTCACGTCCGGGACCTACCGCCCAAGGATGGCTCGGTCGACCCGGAACATGATTTCCGCATGATCTGGGAGGTCGACGACAAGGCCGCCAAGCGCCTGGGCGACATCGCACGCGCGGTCAAAGGGGCCGACAAGCTGATCCTCGCCACCGACCCGGACCGCGAGGGCGAAGCGATCTCCTGGCACGTGCTTGAAGTCCTGAAGGAGAAGAAGGCGCTCAAGGAGCAGCCGGTCGAGCGCGTGGTGTTCAACGCCATCACCAAGCAGTCGGTGGCGGACGCCATGAAGAACCCGCGCCAGATCGACGGAGCGCTGGTCGACGCCTATCTCGCGCGCCGTGCTCTCGACTATCTCGTGGGCTTCACCCTCTCCCCGGTGCTCTGGCGCAAGCTTCCCGGCGCGCGCTCGGCGGGGCGCGTCCAGTCTGTGGCCCTGCGGCTCGTTTGCGACCGTGAACTGGAGATCGAGAAGTTCGTTGCACGCGAATACTGGTCGCTGGTCGCGACGCTTGCGACGCCCCGCGGCGAGGCCTTCGAGGCACGGCTCGTCGGCGCCGACGGCCGGAAAATCCAGCGGCTCGACATCGGCTCGGGCGCAGAGGCCGAAGACTTCAAGCGCGCGCTGGAACAGGCTGCATTCACGGTCGGCTCGGTCGAGGCGCGGCCCGCACGCCGCAATCCCTACCCGCCGTTCATGACCTCGACCTTGCAGCAGGAGGCGAGCCGCAAGTTCGGCTTCGCGCCCGCGCACACCATGCGGATCGCGCAACGGCTCTACGAGGGCATCGACATCGGCGGCGACACCGTCGGCCTCATCACCTACATGCGAACCGACGGCGTCGATATCGCGCCCGAGGCGATCGCCGCCGCCCGCCGCGTGATCGAGACCGACTACGGCGCGAAATACGTGCCCTCGTCGCCGCGCCAGTACGTTTCGAAGTCAAAGAACGCCCAGGAGGCGCACGAGGCGATCCGCCCGACCGACCTCGCCTGCCGCCCGGCGGAAATCCGCAACCTGCTCGAATCCGACCAGGCCAAGCTCTACGAATTGATCTGGCTGCGCACCATCGCGAGCCAGATGGAGTCGGCCGAACTCGAGCGCACCACGGTCGACATCGCAGCCAAAGCAGGCGGCCGCACCATCGACCTGCGCGCCACCGGCACTGTGGTGAAGTTCGACGGCTTCCTGACGCTCTACACCGAAGACCAGGACGACAAGAGCGACGACGAGGACGCAAACCGCCTGCCGGAGATGGCGGCGGGCGACGCCCTGTCGAAGCGCGAGATTGCCGCCACCCAGCACTTCACCGAGCCGCCGCCGCGCTACTCGGAAGCCTCTCTCGTGAAACGCATGGAGGAGCTCGGCATCGGCCGGCCCTCGACCTACGCCTCGATCCTTCAGGTGCTGAAGGACCGCGGCTATGTGCGGCTCGACAAGAAGCGGCTGGTGCCTGAGGACAAGGGCCGCGTGCTGACGGCGTTCCTGGAGAACTTCTTCCAGAAATACGTCGAATACGATTTCACCGCAGGCCTCGAAGAGCAGCTCGACAAGATTTCCAACAACGAACTGCCCTACAAGGACGTGCTGCGCGACTTCTGGCGCGACTTCACGGGCGCGGTCGGCGAGATCAAGGAACTGCGCGTCGCGCAGGTCATCGACGCGCTTGACGAGATGCTGGCGCCGCACCTGTTCCCGCCCAGCAAGGACGGCAGCGATCCGCGCAAGTGTCCCAACTGCGGCACCGGCAAGATCGGCCTCAAGCTCGGGCGCTTCGGCGGCTTCATCGGCTGCTCGAACTATCCGGAGTGCAAATACACCCGGCAGCTTTCCGTCGGTCCCGACGGCAACGGCGGCGGCATGCGCAAGCTCGGCGAAGACCCCGAGACCGGTCTCGAAGTCACCGTGCGCAGCGGCCGTTTCGGCAGCTATCTGCAGCTCGGCGAGGCGACCAAGGACGCAGCCGGCGAGACTGTGAAGCCCAAGCGCGCCAGCCTGCCCAAGGGCGTCGCACCCGACGAAATCGACCTTGACCGCGCGGTCAAGCTCCTGTCGCTGCCGCGCCTGATCGGCAAGCACCCCGACGACGGCGAGGACATCGTCGCCGGCATCGGCCGCTTCGGTCCTTACGTGAAGCACGGCAAGACCTACGCCAACATCGGCGGCGACGAGGACATCCTCACCATCGGCCTCAACCGCGCCGTGATGCTGATCGAGGAGAAGAAAGCCAATCCCGGCAAGGGCCGCCGCTTCGGCGCCGACCCAGGCAAGCAGATCGGCGAGCATCCGCAGAAGGGCGGCATGATCGTCGCCAAGAACGGCCGCTACGGCCCCTACGTCAGCCACGACGGCGTCAACGCCAACCTGCCGAACGACAAGACGCCCGAGACCATCACGCTCGACGAGGCGGTGGCGCTGCTCGACGCCCGCGCGGCGCGCGGCGGCGGATCGACGTCGCGGCGGAAGCGTCCGGCGCGTGGAAACACTGCGAAGGCCGCGCCAAGCGCAAAGCCCGCGGCCAAATCCGCAAAGCCCAAGAAAGCCGTTGCCAAGCGCGCGGCCGCCGCCAGCGGCAAGGGCAAGCTCGCCAAGAAGTCCAAAGTCGCCGCCGAATGATCGGCTGGCATTGCAGCCGGGCAATCCCTAAGTTTGCAGCGTCTGGCCGCGCGCCGCGCGGCCGTTGCATCCGTGCCAGGCGCATCATTGGCTAAACATCCCCCGAGGTCAGCGCCCTTTCCGTCGAAGGAGGAGGTTCTCGCCTTCATCGGCGAACGGGCCGGCAAAGTCGGCACGCGCGAGATCGCGCGCGCGTTCAATCTCAAGAATGAGCGCCGCGCCGAGCTCAAGCGCATGCTGCGCGAACTCGCCGACGCCGGACGCATCGAGTCGCGCCGCAAGAAGCTCCACCATCCGGGCGCCCTGCCCTCGGTGGCGCTTGCCGACATTTCCGAACGCGACGCCGACGGAGAACTGATCGCGTTCCCGACCGAATGGGACGAGGATGCGCACGGTCCGGTGCCGAAAATCCGCATCTTGACGCCGCGCAAGCCGCGTCCCGGCGAAGTCGCGGGCGTGGGCGACCGCGCACTGCTGCGCGTCGAGGAGACCGCCGACGAGGACGACGCGGTGCGCTACAGCGGCCGCGTCATCAAGGTCGTCGCCAAGGCCAAGGTCCGCGCACTCGGCATCTTCCGCACGCTGCCGTCCGGCGGCGGGCGGCTGGTGCCGATCGACAAGAAGCAGCTTGGCAAGGAACTGGCGATCCCGCGCGACGCCACCAAGGACGCCCAGGACGGCGACCTGATCGCGGTCAGCGTCGAGCGCCATGGCCGTTTCGGGCTTCCGACCGCGCGGGTCCAGGAGCGGCTCGGCTCGCTCAAGAGCGAGCGCGCGGTGAGCCTGATCGCGATCCACGCCCACGACATCCCGCATGTGTTTCCGGTCGCGGCCGAGGCGGAAGCGCATGCGGCCAAGCCCGCGACCGTGGCCGGGCGCGAGGACTGGCGGACGCTGCCGCTTGTCACCATCGATCCGGTCGACGCCAAGGACCACGACGACGCAGTGCACGCCGCGCCCGATCCCGATCCGGCCAATCCCGGCGGCCACATTGTCACGGTCGCGATTGCGGACGTCGCGCACTATGTCCGGCCAGGTTCGGCGCTCGACCGCGAAGCTCTGCACCGCGGCAACTCGGTCTATTTCCCCGACCGCGTGGTGCCGATGCTGCCCGAGCGCATATCGAACGATTTGTGCTCGCTGCGTCCGAACGAAGATCGCGCGGCGCTCGCGGTCCGCATGATCGTCGGCCGCGACGGCCGCAAGCGCTCGCACACCTTCCACCGCGTGCTGATGCGTTCGGCCGCGAAGCTGAACTACCAGCAGGCGCAGGCCGCCATCGGCGGCCGTACCGACGAGGACACACAGCCGCTGCTCGATCTCGCGCTCAAGCCGCTGTACGAGGCCTATGAGGCGCTCAAGCGCGCGCGCGACGCCCGCGGCCCGCTCGATCTCGACCTGCCCGAGCGCAAAATCCTGCTCAAGCACGACGGCACCGTGGACCGAGTTATCGTGCCGGAGCGGCTGGAGTCGCACCGGCTGATCGAGGAGTTCATGATCCTCGCCAACGTCGCCGCCGCCGAGACGCTGGAGAAGGCGCGCACGCCGCTCGTGTACCGCGTGCACGACGAGCCGTCGCTGGAGAAGGTCGAGGCTCTGCGGAAATTTCTTGAAACGCTGCACATCTCGCTGCCCAAGGGCGGCGCGATGCGCGCCGAACAGTTCAACCGCATCCTCGACCGCGTGAAGGGCCAGGACGTCGAAACCCTG
>Ga0194121_10008913_pt1 | contig 12552 bp, 16 predicted proteins | sample TA2MahCa50mmetaG_FD_148609 | JGI IMG/M metagenome (GOLD analysis project Ga0194121, IMG submission 148609) | Freshwater microbial communities from Lake Tanganyika, Tanzania - TA2015020 Mahale Deep Cast 50m | ecosystem: Environmental > Aquatic > Freshwater > Lake | place: Tanzania: Lake...
TTTACAGGAAAATGTTTTTCATGGCAATTTGGATGATCATTTTCGTCTGTTTGATTGTCAACAGAAACCAGTTTCCCTCAACTATATAACTAGTTCTATATATTGTCCTCCTTTAGGTGAATAAAAACCCACTACACATACAGACCCACAAATAATCCAGAATTTTTTTATTCTAGATGATTTGAGCCTTTATTTTTTACCCAACAAAGTTTTAGGTATTTACTGGGGGAGGGGGGGGGGTGTCTACTATAATTTTTTCTTCTTCTAGATATACTGGCTATACAAAACAGTCAAACTACTTCAAGAAATATATTTCCTGAAATAAATACTCAATACAAAAAGAAAAATAACATTCGTCCTAACAAATTTTTTAGTCAAATTACCAATGCGCAAATATTGAGAGAGAGAGGAGTAAAGAAATATAAAATGAATGTGACTCTACTTCCTCATCAAATCTTGATAATACCCTCTAGCTATTATGAGGCGCTAAATAAGGATTATCTCAATCGATTTTTTGATATACACCCTGGAGCTTATATTAAGTATGTTGAGGGGGGAAAAACCAGGAAATTTTGAATGATTAATGACTTTTTTTTTAAAGAAACTTACTTCTAAACACGGATGATCGTCCCCGTCTGTCTTTTGCCTCCAACAATGTGACTTTGGTATTGTTAAAAAAAAATATGAAAAAATTTAAAAACATCAATTAATGTTTTTTGTATTAGGAAAATGATTTTGAATTGCTACAAGACACCACCACAGAATATGAATATATTATAAATACTTTTTTTCCTGAGGAAATCTGTAGGTTAAAAAATTAAAAAAAATTTTCTTTTTTTTTAATGGTTTTTATTTTATTTTAGTTGGTATAGCTTGGCCAGCTGAGGCTCGACAAACTTTGGAAGCTAAAATTCCTTGGGAAACTGAATTTTGTCAATTTGAGCTAGAATTCTCTTTTCCCTTAGATGGTGAAGAAAATATTTTTCCCTCCTTATTTCCCAATTTACCCAATACACGTTTTGCTTTTTTTGGTCTGTTAAATGTGCCCAACACTAATTTTCAAACATTTAAAATCCCTATGAAAATGGATTTTATTAATTTTAATTGGTTTACAGGAACACAAAGCAAACTGGTAAAAAAAATTTGTGAGTCTGAATTTTTATTTGATTAATGTTAGATTTTTTTTAGAATCAAGAATTTGAAGAAGCCCTTACTGATCAAATAGAAAATGTGTACAAGGATTCCTGGATTTTTAAATACTATAATTATGACGTAAAAGTAGAAAATGGCACAGTATTTTTTTTTGATTCCAGAAAAAACACTACTCCCAATAAGAATAATTTCCAAATTTATATTTATACTCCCAGAACTTCACAATCTTATTTTTTACCAAAGTCTCAATGGAAAAAAATTTCACCTACCAATAATCTAAATTTGGAAACCGAATTGATTAGCAAAATTCCTCATGGTACTCGAGCAAAAGCTTTTCCTTCATCAAAATCCATTTTTTATCACTCTCCTTTTTTTATTGTTTTTAAAAACCCTGGCTCAATGTCAAATTTTTTAACTTTTAACAATTTTTTTCATTCCAATTCACCCATGTGTGTACTGGCTTTAGTTTTATATGAAGAAGAACAAAATAATTTTATTCCTTATTTTGCTCCAGGAATAAAATTATCTAGTTTGAAATCCTTATGTTTGGATAAAACATTGGAATTTATTCTGATTGATTCACACCAACAAATAGTGTCAGTTGATCCTGACAGTCAGTTATTTATACAGATTAGTATTGATGAATGAATTACAGATTGAAAAAAAATGGCTGACTCTAACAACTCATCTTTGGAAGTGAACATTTTAGACGAAAATTTTGAAAAATTTAATTATTATTTTGATTTTCCCCAAAGTGTGGAAAAAGGATACATAGAAATTTTGGAAAATGAAATCAACCTCTTCTTCCCCATTATGGATTTGGTTGAACACAGCAAATATAGCTTGAACCAGCGAGTTTTATTGTTTATTAATGGTCAACTGTTATTTTCTTATGATTGGTTGCCCATCTACACCAACAATGACTTAATAAAAATTAAAGAAATGTTAACCAAATGTTATTATGTTTTTTCTGATAAAATAAAAAACCAAACAGAAAACATAGATTATACGCCAATATTTTATGATGAAAAAGAAATGTCTTACTCTACCAATTCATTCAAGTTCAATGACTTAATAAAAATTAAAGAAATGTTAACCAAATGTTATTATGTTTTTTCTGATAAAATAAAAAACCAAACAGAAAACATAGATTATACGCCAATATTTTATGATGAAAAAGAAATGTCTTACTCTACCAATTCATTCAAGTTCAATGACTTAATAAAAATTAAAGAAATGTTAACCAAATGTTATTATGTTTTTTCTGATAAAATAAAAAACCAAACAGAAAACATAGATTATACGCCAATATTTTATGATGAAAAAGAAATGTCTTACTCTACCAATTCATTCAAGTTATATTGTTTTGAAAATCGTTTTGTTACTTCATTAGAAATAAATATTACTAGTCCAGAATCACCCCCTCCACCCGATAAAACTTGCCACATCAAATTTTATTTAGGACCTAATTTAATTTTTTGTTCTCAAAGAGATCTGGCCTCCTTGTCTTCTAAAGATTTTTCCTATATATTATCTTTAATTTTACACAAGATTATTAAGTAAATTTTAATTTTTTTCAGAAAAACAAAATGTCTGATATGATCATTCAATACTCAGAAATATTTTGGCAAATGAAACAGATTTCTCAAGAAATAACCTATTATTTAGGTAAAAATAAACTAAAATAAAAAATAGTTTCAATGATTAACTATCTTTTGTTTCAGAAAATGAAGGGGCTTGTAATTTTGAAGAAGCTGAACTTCTTGAACTTTATCAAAAATTTATTGATGATCAAATTATTCCAGCATTGAAACAATTATTGAATGAGTATTCTCAGTGGTGGAGATTTAAATCAACTTCTTCCCTCAAAGACTATTTGGTTGAACAAAATATTCATTTGGAACCATATTTTTGTCCTTCTACTTTAATAAATGCGATTATGGATGTGGCTGAAACAAACTATATGTTTCTTAAAGACAATTCTAAAGTTATTGTACCAGATACAAAACTGCAAGAGTGTCTAAACAGTTGGTTTATATTTACTGATGAGATATATACCTTATGTTTGCCTCATATTACTATAGCTTCTGATGAACATAGTTTTTTATTAACACATAAAGCAATATCAGAAAATTTGCACTTGGAAACACCTATAGATCTTATTTACAAAGATCCTTCGTCCTTGTTCTGGTTGCATCCTGATTTGAATTGGAGCATGAATTCAGAAAAAATTATATGGTCTTGGAAAGAACTTTGTAATAGGTTTTTGGATTTTTGTACATCTAACACCAATCATTTTACTCGTGTAGGATTATTTTTCTTTGTAAAAAAATCATCGCCACTAGCCAGTATTTTAAAATTTGAATATTTTCATGAAGAGCAAATAGAAACAATATTAAAAAAGCTTACTAAATTTTTAGGCAAACACAAAAACTTGGAAAATTGTAGTCAACTAAAATTTTCTTGCTCCAATAAATTTATTTTTAGATTTATTGAATTATATATTAATAATTATAACCAACTTTTACCAGAACACAATCTTTATATTGATATATAATTTCAGATGGACATTCTTACAAAAAATGTCTCATCCTTGTTGCCAGAATATAATAAAAAATGTGGTGAATGTTTGAATTTTTTCAATCACCGAGACATTGTACTGGAACGCGACCAAATATTTAGGTTTGATTTGGGTCTTTTTTTTCCCAACAATCCAAACTTCATACTAGAGATAAAACCCCATCTTTGTAACAAACCGTGGAGAATTTTGGGTCAATTTTTTTCTCCTCATCCTAGTGATGGTCACACTTTAATTATTCCTATCATTTCACCCAAAAAATGTTTAATTAAACGTGGCCAAATTCTTTTTCATGCTGAGATAATTTCTCCTAATGCTGCTTTCATTAAAATAAAAGGTAATTTTATAGTAAATAGAAGGGTGATATACACAAATAATTTTTTTTTTCTAGAACAGGATGAAATATTCTTTTCTGATGATGATGATGATGCTGCTAATGAAATATTTTGAGGTCAACATATTTTCAGAATTTTCAAAATGTCTTTTTGTATGAATGTAAACCAGATGTTAGAAAAATCATTTCTGTTGACAACTCATTCCCGGCTACCTATTGTGTACAACAATATCCTCATAGGTAAATAACCAATAATGTTTTTATTATACCAATATCTAGCCTCCCTCTCTTTTTTCAGATTCTTTGCTGCATCATATTTGGTCTTTACCAGCAGCATCTTTGAAATTTCCCCAATATACAGATTTAATTGAAAGTGTTAAAATAACCCCACGTGAAACTAATACCAAGTTTGCTTTAAAAGAAATGTTACTGCATTTAACTAGTGTCCTTAACATTAATATAAACATTATAGGTTTTAAACGTTCAAGAAACTATTCCAGTTGCAATAAAAAAAAATGTCATTTTCCATATTACATTTTCCAAAATACTTTAGTAAAACTTTTGCGTCAACCTTCTTCTTTTCCTACCATTAATATTGTATATTTTGCTACAAAATATCATGTTTTGACTGATCAACAATTGTCTTTTATGCCATATCTCCTGGATAAACAGCTAAAGCATTCACCTCTCAACAATTTAATTATTGAAAATGAAAACATTATGAAAAGAAATCTACTAGATATTATATCTGATAGTTTAGTTCATTACTCTTTTAATGTTATAGTGTACTCCACATATACATATGTAAAGGAAAAACATAACAAAATTTTAAATAACAATATAATAGGCATACATTTTAATGAAAATTGTTTAAAAACGTTACATATATTTATTGCACCTGGTTTAAATTTCCATACTTTTAATTTTTATACCCTTGATCAACACACTACTCCACTAAGCTATCTTAATAGCAAAAATAAATTTTCCAATAAACATTTCAAAGAAGAATATAACATCTATAAAGAAAAATGTGATACAGAAAAAATTTTAAATCAAGAACATTGTATTTGTGATCATCCCAACACTCAGCAAATATTTTTACCAGACAAATGCTCTTATAACTTAGGTATACATTTTTTTTTAAAATATCCGCTAAAAACCTGCTAAAAAAATTTTTTTTTAGCCTCCAAATCAATGCAAAAAATGTTTCTTTGGGAAAATCTAGGTAAGTTATCAGTATAGTCAGCTTGAACATTTTCATATATTATTTTGTTTTAGATGCCTTGGGTCTTCTTACAGATGATTTGAAAATTCGACTTAAAATTTGCAGTGAAATTTCTCTTATTAGGTTGTATTTTTGCTTTAATTAAAAAGTAAATTTTATCAAACATAGTTCTCTTCTAGTTTTGACACTGAAGCCCTCAACAAAAGTCTATCACAAGCTGATTTTTTTGATACACCCGACTTTACTAATGATTTTCAAGCAAAATTTCAAAAGAAGATAAATTTAGGAATTCAACAACTTTATACAATAGGTAGGTTAAAAAATCAAATAATATGTAAAGATTATTTATGATTTGTTTTTTTATTTTTCAGGCTTATATGATAACATTCCTAAATCAGAAGTTTATAATTTATTGGAAAAATGTCTGCCTAAAGCTTGTCTAATGAAAATAAAAAAATATACCAATGCGCCGCCAAGAAGCCGACTAAAAAGCCATCTTAGTTGGCAATATGTCAAAGAACAAATTGATAATGCTGATACTGGTATATGTGAACGAGATTTAATAAATTTATTCCAAAACAATTCATTTTCTGAAAAATGTGTCAAAATCTTTCATATTTCTAAGAATGATCAATTAAATGCACGACATGAACCTACTTTAGAAAAAACTTGCCAAATGATTTATCATTTCCTAACTTATACTTATCAAAGAAATGTTCTAGCAACAATTATAAAATACATTTTATTAAAAAAAATAATCTTTCAATTTGATACCTTTCCTGGTCAAAGTAAAAAGGGAATCTTTAGCCTTATGCAGAAACGCTTGACTGAAACTATTTTTGAGTGTATCTTGACAGCTTTTAATGGCTCAAATTATGATGTATATCTCTTATGCAATCATTTAATCATTATTCAGACAAAATTAAAACAAAAAATTAAAATATTTAAAAAGGGTTCATCAATAAGTACTGTCATATTGCAATTTAACAAAAATCTCAATTATTTACCAGATATAATCCAAGCTAAAAAGGTTTCCAACAAAAAACCTTCAGTTAAATGGTTATCAAAAGTTTATATTAAAGATATTAGAAATCTAGTGGCAGCTAACATGTCCCTGGATAAAATAGGCCATCTATTTAATTTAGAAATTCCCAAACTATGTTTTCCTTACCATCAAGCTACTACAATTAAAAAATTAAAATCCATTGATTCGCTACATCCTAGAAATAATGAATTTTGGAAAGATAGTTTTTCAACCAAAACAGTGTCATTGGAAACTCGTCTACATGCTCAAAACATATTTGAACAGCAAAACTTTAAAAATCTGTATGAATATAATTCATATTATTTAACACAAGATTGTTTACTTTTGCATGCTATTGTTTATACGTTATTCAATACTTATTTGAAAGATGATATAAATATATTTTTAAGACGCAATTTTTCTCAATCTAGTTTATCATATCAACAGTTTTTTATCATAGAACCTGCCAAACAAATAAAAGAAATTATGGCCCCCAAAAAAATTAAGCATACATTTTTTAATTATTTGATAAAGCAAGCTGTAACTGGAGGAATATGCACTAGTTTTGTTCATGGTAATATTGATGAAAGCACCATTATTAATGATCATCTAAACTATATTGATGATCCACCATTAAATAAAAATGTTTGGCCTAATTTTTACAATCTTTTACCCTGGAAAAAATGTTTCAATGAAACAGCTGCTGGTATTTCTACTATTGACATTAGATCTTTATATCCTAGCGCTGCATGCAAAAAACTCCCTGTTAATGCTCCTTTATTTTTTTCTCGCTTTACTAAAGAAGATTTACATAATATAAGAGATAAAAAATTAAGAACATTGAATCTTCAATCATTTTGCACTAATGTCCAAGAAAACAACCATGAAACATTTTTTGCGTTGTTAAACAAACCACCGGGTTTTCAATATGAATTTAGTGCTATAAAATACTATCTCCAATCACTACCCCATGATATTCAAATATTGAGATTTCAATCTAGTTTCACCGCCTTAGGACAACTTTATTTTGATGAATATCCTATTGATGGTTTTCTGTCATATAAAAATCCCAATGATAATAAAATATATTTGAAAATTATTCAATACAATTCTAATTACTATCATGGACACAAAATAATGTGTAAGTTATATAATCAAGAAGAAAATAAAATAAAAGAAAGATATACACAAGAAATAAAATGCAAAATCCTAAATCTGTGGCATCAATTTAAAAAATGTTTTAATTTATCTGCTATTGAAATGGAATTGGTTGAATTGGCTGAATGCGATTATTTTTCACACAAAATTCCTATTGATAAAAGTTTTCTCTTCTATTTTAATAAAGAATACACATATTCTTCATTTTTAGAAAATATTTATGCTAAAAAAATAACTGGATTTATTGTAGTAAAAAATCTAGAAATAAAAAAATACAGTCAAAATCCTTTGTTTGGTTTTCTTATTCAAAAAGTTGAATATGATCTAAAAAAATTATCACCTTATAGTCAAAAGCATTTAAAATATTTAAACTCTTACAAAAGAGTAATAGCTATCAACAAATGTAAATCATTTATGGTAATTAGCACGGAATATTTCAACTGGCTTCATGACAACTTTGGTTTTGAAGGAACGCCACAAATTTATCATGCTCTTTTATTTCAAACAAGTTATTATTTAAAAGAAAACATCGAAAAAAAATTAAACGAACGAAAGCAATTGAAAGATTTATTAAAAATTGAAACTAATCCTCAAATAAGACAAAATTATGAAGTAAAATCTGAACTCATTAAGTTAATGTTAAATTCTTGCTATGGCTTTACACTATGTAATTTAACATCTACCAAATTTAAACACTTTGAAAATCGTTGTCTTTACCCCCGTCAAGTAATTAGGCGTAAGAATATAGTTTCCTGTGTTAAAATTGTTGATAATGTTTATCTAATAGAATGTAAAAAAGAAATAGAACACCCTTTTCAAACTCTGTTAGGTCATATTGGCTGCTCCATCTTGTTTTGGAGCAAAATTATTTTACTTAAAAGATTGTTTTTTTTATTGAGATTTCTTAATCCTACTCAAGCTCAATTATTATACATGGATACAGACAGTGCTCATTTTTTATTAAAACATAAAAATTTTGAAGATAATGTGGATACAAATTTAAAACCTATGTTTTGTAAACTCTTTCCCAAACACTTTGAAACAGGTAACAAATTAAGCGGTATATGGGTACAAGAAGGTTTTTATAAGACAGCTGAATACTTAGGTGAAAAATCCTACAAATTAAACAATGACAATCAATATTTAACTCATATGAAAGGTTTAAATAATTATTTTCAAAATCGATATGCTACCCAAAACATAGATATTAAAACCAATCCTTTCATTGCCTACAACACATTTTTAAAATCCCCTGATTTTATTATTTTCAAATCATATATGAGTAAAGATTTGTTTTCAAATTTTATGCCTATCAAAAGATATTTTGTTATTCCCAGTGGAAGTTTACCTTTAAAATTTTGATTGCAGAAAAAAAAATGGACTTATCCAGTTATCTACAAGTAGCTAAACTTGGTGATAATGCTACTATACCCACTCAAGGCAGTGATTTAGCAGCTGGTTATGATCTATATTCTGCTTATGATTATCAAATCAAACCTAAAAATAAATGTTTGATCAAAACCGATATTCAAATCTGTCCCCCTCGAGGCACTTATGGACGGATAGCTCCCCGATCTAGCTTAGCTTTACATCATTTGGATGTAGGGGCTGGTGTTATTGATGAAGATTATAGAGGAAATATTTGTGTTATCCTCTTTAATCATAGTAATCAGGATTTTTATATAAAAAAAGGAGATAGAATTGCTCAACTAATATGTGAAAAAATTGAACGCCCTCCCATAATAGAAGTCAACTATTTAGCCCCAACCAAAAGAAATAAAAGAGGTTTTGGATCTTCATAATCAAACTATTTTTTCAGAAAAAATGTTGAAAAAAAAAGTATCCTTTGATTTAAGTCAAATTCAATATTGGTATGAACCTGTGGAACAATCAAAAGCTTTACATGAAGCTAGAAAAAGTGATTTTCTACAAAGACAAGCCGATAAAATGAGAATGGAACATTTATTAAATCCTATCTTGTCAACATCTCATCGCCAAAAAATTTTCGAAAAATTAAATTCCTAATTTATATTTTCAGAATGCCTAATACAATTCCTGATGTAAAAAAATGGGGACAATTATTTTTGAAACATAGTCAATTACCAGAAAATATAATAAATGTACCATTTTTACAAGAAATATTGATAACAGATTTACATAATCCTTGTGGCACTATAGAAGATTGGAAACATTGGAATACTATTGCTAAAATGAATAAATTTATATTTCCTTGGAATTTACATTTTATTAGACAATATGCCAAAAACCCAATGTGGGATAGATGGGTTAAAGAGGCTTACCAGGAACAGAAAAAAGTAGAACCTTTTCCTCCTCTACCCTATGAAGTTATTGAAAAACATACCAGATGGACTAACTTTTGTTCTTTTGAATGTCATCAATATTGTCAACTTTTATGTGAGGGAAAACACCTTCCTAGGTGTGACAATTGTGAATGTGAAGATAATAATTTTTGTGTACATGCTCTTGATGCTTACAACTATTTTATTAAAGAACTTTATCCTTTATATTAAAAATAAAACTTTACTTTTTAGATTAAAAATGTTGCCTGGACCAGATCTCTTAGAACTGGTGTCTGCTGTAAATTTTCTGGCTTATACTATGAAAATAAAACAACCAACTTTAAATGAAATTATTCTACAAAAATTTAAAGAATGTTTTTACCAGATCCTGCAAAGTTATTACTTAAACCGTTTATGGGGACCTAGCCAGTTACCCAATTTTAGTGTTATTCGTATTCAAAATGAAGAAATAGATTATCGCATCCTTCAGGCAGCTGAGTTGTGTGAATTGTCTAAAGATTTTATAAAAAAATGTTTTCCTTCCCAGTTATTGTTATGGATAGATCCCACAGAAGTTTGCATACGTTTTAGTGAAAAAGGTCCCACATTAATAATTTATGATGTTAATGACAAACAAGCATGGGAACCGCCTTTATGCAAAAAATATAAATGTGATCCTATTCAACTATTTAATGTAGATAAACTTATTGAAGAATTTGAAAATCTCTAATTTCAGAAAAAAATGAAAGAGAATTTTCACATTGCTATTGAAGGTATTGTAGGAGCAGGAAAAACTACATTATGTGAAAACTTGTTAAAATATTTCAATGAGGTTGAAAAAAATATAAATATAATTACTGAACCTATAGATCAATGGACTGGATTTGGGACTAATAAAATAAATTTATTGAATTTAATGTATTCCTCTCCAGAACAATATGCCTATGATTTTCAACACATTGCTATTGCAACAAAATTTGATCAACTGCAGAATAATAACCAGCCCAAAATAGTGGAAAGAAGTATGCTATCTCAATCAAAAGTTTTTATCCCTATTTTACAACAAAATAATTATATCAATGATTTTCAAGCTGAAATTTTACAATATAATATTACCACTGCTTTAAAAAGTAACAACATTAAACCGGATACAATTATCTATCTGCAAATATCTCCAGAAAAAGCTTTAAAAAGAATTAATAATCGGAAAAGACCAGGAGAAGAAAATATAAGCCTTCACTATTTAAACCAACTGCATCAATATCATGAAATTTGGTTGCAAAATGAAAAAAATCTTCCTGTAATTATTATAAATGCTGATGAAAATTTTGATTGTAATAAAATAAAAAAAATATTAGAAATTAATTAAAACTCAAATTTAATCATTGATTTCAGAAAAAAAAATGAGTGATTATTCAGAATTTTTCTGTCTTTATTTGGCTTTATTGACACTAGCCCTGTTTGCTAAATCAAGCTTCTTTATAACGCTGTTGACACTAGCTCCTCTGTTTGTCCTAGTTTGTATAATGATATTTATCAATGTTATTTGTTTAATAAAAATGCATGTCACAATTTTACAGATGATAAGTTTGTTAAATCCTACAGAAAATAGAGATGGTCTTTTAAACTAAAAATTCATTTTCAGAAAAAATGAATGAAAACTCAAACGCATTCTGTACCTGTCTAGCCCTGTTTGCTATAGTTTCTATAATGATAATTATCTATGTTATTTGGTTAATAAAATTACAAGAACATTATGATAAATATCCCTGTCAAAATTTTACAGATGACCGGTTTGTTAACTGTTACAGATACCATAGCAAAATTTCCACCTAATATTTTGTACCATATAAAATTGTATCTACGTATCTACAGAAGCTGTTGAACGTAAACTTATCAAATTAATAAGAAACCTAATTACTTTATTTAATCCATTTACTATTGTCAATTTTAATTTAATTTAACCAATATTGTTTAAAAGAAAGTAAACAAAATATGTTTCAATAAAAAAAGAATTGGAATATATTCAGGATAAAAGTTAATATAAAAAATAATATTTTCAGATATAAAATGACTCAAAAAGTTCATTATTATAAAACCCATCTGGTCCCAGATATGTTTTCTGCTCCTCATTACAATGAAGCCAGATATTATTTTAGTGAAAAAAGCTTTACTTTAAAGCCAAAAGAAGAGATAATAATTATTCTACGTAATACTGGACAACACTTGTTAAAACCTCAAACGTTTCGATTTATTGAACTAATCAATGACAAAATATCCAGTACAGATGATGCAACTCTTTACCAACCTTGTCTTTGGATAATAAATACATCTACAGATGTTACATTAAATATACCTAACAATTCTAGTTTAACAGTATTACTTAATAATCATGTAATTACTTTTGAATATTCCTTAATCAATTTTTGTTCCTTATACAAATAATGAATATCCAGCCATAATGTGTTACATGTATACCTCATCCTGTTACAAATTTCAACCTAATATTTTGTACCATATAAAATTTTTAAGCAATAAAATTGTATTGTAAAAAATTTTAAATATAAAAAGTGAAAACGCCTCTATTACAAAATAGAAAGGTCCAAAGGCCTGAAATTCAAGATTTCAAATTCGTGATGGCACTTTTTATATTTAAAATTTTTCTATTATGGAAGGAAGGGGGAGGGGGGGCAAAAAAAACTTTTTTTAAAAAGTGAAAAAACGGGTCAACTTTTGCAAATTCCACGCTATTTAACAGGCTACTCAGGCAGAGCTTATTAA
>Ga0194121_10008915_pt1 | contig 12550 bp, 12 predicted proteins | sample TA2MahCa50mmetaG_FD_148609 | JGI IMG/M metagenome (GOLD analysis project Ga0194121, IMG submission 148609) | Freshwater microbial communities from Lake Tanganyika, Tanzania - TA2015020 Mahale Deep Cast 50m | ecosystem: Environmental > Aquatic > Freshwater > Lake | place: Tanzania: Lake...
GAATGCGAAGGTCCTCCGAATACGGTGATGCCATCCATGCTGGCCTCCTCTCCAGTAGCCAGTTTGAATCACATCACGCGCCAAAAGGGAATCCCTCCCGATTCCACCTTCTCGGAAAACGCTCTAGTTCAGAGAATATCGAGATCGAGCAACGGCGCGTGCTGCTGACAGCCGAACACATCTGTATCGTCGAATGAGCCCGATGGAGCTCGGCGTGGAACGGTCACCTTAATCGCCTTGCCGGCTGGGTAAAATACCACCTTGATGTCCTGCCCCGGATAGCGCAAGACCTGGGCCAGATTTCCCGGTGTGAAAACGCCGGACTCGCGGGCGCGCTGGAATTCATCCTCGGTGCGGAAGATGGCGTCGAACGTGATCTGGAACGGCCCGGCGTTCTTGCTGCGCAGCGTATGGCAGAGGTCTCTCAATCTAGCCACGGCGTGCACCCTCCCGGATCTCAATCAGTTCCATGGGGAACAGCTCGCAGGGATCGTCGACTTCGATAAGGTGGTAGAGGCTGAATTCGTAGACCTCGCCGCCCGACACGTCAGCCGGCACGAACGGCACCGCTAGGTTTCCGCCAGTCGCGAGGATGCCGTCATAGAAATAGTGAAGCAGGTTGTAGCGAGCGACCGAGCACACAGCTTGGGCGATTTCTGGCGTACGTGCTACCACGTCGGTGACCACCATGATTTCCAACGGTTGGGCGCGAACCGTCTCGCCGTCGCCCATGGCGCCATCGACGCCGTAGGCGCGGAACTTGAGGCGGTAGTCGCGCGGGTCGAAATCGCCGTTCAGCAACTCGCCGACGATGCCTTCGACTTTGGCAAGGATGGACTTGGCTTGGCCGGTGGAGACGGGACAGCGCAATGCACCAAGCGAGAAGTAGCGGTAACCCAGTTTCTCGACGCCTTCGAGCTTGATGGTGTAGACAGGGTTGGGCTCCCAGCGGCTGCCGGTGACACGAGTGCGGCGCTCATCGATCGGCACGTATCGTGACTCAGTCATGTCCAGACGGCCCCCGGGCTCCACGACTTCGAACGGATCAGGCTGCTCGTAGAGGCTGTGCGCGGCCACCGAGTGCGGCGTACAGCGCCGGATCGGATTCATCGATTCGAGCACGAAACCGTCGCGATCCAGCGTAGCCATGATGGCGTCGCGCCCGCCCGGCTCAGCACTCAACGAGGAGCACTCGATGATCTTGCCGAGGTGCATGGCCAAGCCCTTGTCGTAGCCCTTCCAGACGGGCATGGCCGCGAACACCGCTGCATCGCAGGCCCGGCCAGCGACGATCACGTCGGCGCCGGCATCGAGCGCCTTGATGAACGGTTCCATGCCCATCTGACCGACGATGCGGGTGGCGCGCTCGATATGGCCGGCAGTGAGCTCGTGCAGCCGGCCGCAGGGGCGCGCCTTGTTCGCCGCGAGCTTGTTGAGCACGTAGGACTTGTCGACCTCGGCATGGATGACAGCGAGGTGGAATGACAGGCGGTGGCGCTGTGCAATCTCGTAGAGCACTCGCAAGGTCAGTTGCAGGTGAGGTTCGCCGCCGGCCGATCCGGCGGATCCGAGAATGACGGGGACATCGAGGCGGCGACCGGCCAGCAGAACCATCTCGAGATCGCGGCGGATGATGTCGGGGTGGCCGTCGCAGGTGCCGGCGCCGAGGTAATAGGGACCGATATCGGTGGAGCCACAATCGGCGCCGATATAGTCGGGCTTCAACGAGATGCCACGTTCGAATGCCGGTCGCGGGATGCCGTGTCCGAGTTGACCAGACGCGCAAAAGCAACGCATTTCATCCATGATCGAACTAGCTCCCTTGACGGTCTTCCCGTGGCGTCGCCGGCCCCAGATGGACGACGGCATTCGGCGACGCGGTGATCCAGAGCCTCTGACCAATCGACGGAACCGGCTCGGGCGACACGAAGGCGCGCAGTTCCGTTCCGGCCGATTCCAAGGTCAGAGACAGGTTTCGGCCGAGGTACTCGACCTCTCTGACGCTGGTCTCGACCGCGGTCCCTGCGGCGGATGGCAGAACCTGTACGTCTTCGGGGCGCAGCGCCACAAGCCCGGTGGCCGAGTCCGTTGACTTGGCATCGACATCGAGGTCGAGATCGATGGCGAGGCCAACGCTGGGAATCGCCAGTTTCGTCCTGCCGGCCTCGGTCGTGTATCGGCCGGTCAGGATGTTGGCGGCACCCAGGAAGTCGGCGACGTATGCGCTGTTCGGCCGCGCATAGATCTCCTGCGGCGTGCCGATCTGTTGGATGCGGCCGTCATTCATGACCGCGATCCGATCGGAGATTGCGAATGCCTCGACCTGGTCGTGCGTCACGTAGATTGCGGTCAAGCCGGTACGCCGCTGCAGGGACCTGATCTCGCGCCGCATGCGCTCGCGCAGCTTGGCGTCGAGGTTGCTCAACGGCTCGTCGAACAGGATTGCGCGGGGCTCGAACACGATCGCGCGCGCGAGGGCGACACGCTGCTGCTGTCCGCCCGACAGCTTCGTCGCCGGCCGGCCCAGAAACTCGGCCAAGCCGACCAGGTCCGCGACCTCCTCCACCTTTCGGCGCATGCGCGATCGTTCGACGCCGAGAATGCGCAGCGGGAATGCGATATTGTCGAACACGGAAAGATGAGGCCAGACGGCATAGGATTGGAAAACCATGCCGAGTCGCCGCTGCTCGGGCTTGATCCAGATGCCGCGTGCGGCATCGCAGACGATCTGGCCGTCGATGCGGATCGTGCCCTGATCCGGCCGCTCGAGGCCCGCGATGCAGCGCAGCGTCGTCGACTTGCCCGACCCCGAGGGGCCGAGTAGCGTCGTCAATTCGCCCTTGCCGATTTCGAGATCGAGGTCCCTTACTGCGGGCTGCGCGGTTCCGGCGTATCGAATGGTCAGGCCTCGCACCTCGATGCTCACGGCCGACTCCCGACTTGGAAGGCGCTGCGGTTGGCGACGGCGAGCACGACGGCTGCAACCACCGCCATGACGACCGTGCACAGCACCTCGAACGACGCGACCGCGCCATAGGCGCCGAGGCTCCACAGGCTCCACAGCACGGTGGCGTTGACCGGAACGCTGGGCGATCCGAGCAGGATCGAGGAGCTGACTTCCTTCATGAGCGAGATGTAGATGAGGACCCACCCTGCGACGAGGCCCGGCCTGATGAGCGGGACGAGGACCATCGCCAGGCGCCGGATCGGTCCGGCGCCGCTCATGCGGGCCGCCTCTTCCAAGGCAGGGTCGATCTGGCTCAGCGCCGACGTCGACGCGCGTACGCCGACCGGGATGAACAGCGTGACGTAGGCAAGTATGAGAATGTACGGCGTGCCGTAGAGCACGAGGGGCGGGCGCAGGTAAGCCATGAGCAATCCGACGGCGAACACGACGCTCGGCACGCTGACCGGAAGCATGGCGACATAGTCGAGGATGCGCGCCAACGGACCGCGCTCGCGCGTGATGCAGAGGGATACGAAGAGGCTGAGCGAGATGGCCAGGGTCGCTCCCAGGACCGAGAGGCCCAGACTGTTCGCGATGGCAACGAAAGCCTGCGGCTCGAGGGAGGCGAGGCCGGTGTAATTGCGCAGCGTCAACAGATCGAGCCGCAGGCTGGTGGTCCAGCGCGACATGACCGATGCATAGACCAGCGCGGCCAGGGGCATCACGCCGGTCGCAACGGTGAAGCTCCATGCGGCCGCCGCGATGGGCCAGCGCCAGCGGCCGAGGGCGACAGCGGGGGCGCGGAACCCGCGGCCGGTCACCGTGACGAAAGACCGTCCGCTGAGGGCACGACGCTGCGCCCACACGAAAATGAAGGCCGCGACGAGGAGGGCGACTGACAGCACGGCGGCGTATTCGCGTTGCGTCGGCCACGCCGCCATGTTCGACCAGATCGCCGTGGTCAGCACGTAGGTGCGGACCGGGACGCCGAGGATAGCCGGAACGCCCCACTGCCCGAAGCTGAGAATGAGGGCCAGCAGTGCCGATGAGAGGATCGCAGGACGAACCAGCTGCAGCGTAACGCGGAATAGCGTCCCGCCTGCGCTGGCGCCCGACATGCGCGCAGCTTCCTCCAGGCTCGGATCGAGCGATCGCAGCGCCGCCGATGTGAACAGATAGACATAGGGTGACAGGTAAAGCCCGAGGACCCAGATCATGCCGCCTTCGGAGTAGATATCGAGCGGCCCGGTTAGGGCGTCAAGCCGTAGCACCCAGCGCAGCAGGTCGTTGTAAAGGCCGATGCGCGGTGAGGCGAGCAGCGTCCAACTAACCGCCGTGATCATCGGTGTCAGGAAGAAGGGGCTGAGAAAAACGATGGTGAAGGCGCCGCGGCCGGGCATGTCGGTGCGCGCGACCAGCAGTGCGGCCGCGACGCCGACGACGACCGCCAGCAGCGTTGAGCCGAGGGCGAGAACGACCGTGTGGTAGAAAAGTTCGACGGTCGGCGCTGAATTCTCGACGAACACCTTGCCGTACCAGACGAGCGTATACGTGCGGTCCAGGATCGACGTCCGGAAACTCGCCTCGACGACCCAGAACAGCGGATAGAGGACGAGAAATCCGACCAGGATGGCGAGTAGCGCGGCCGGCATCCGCTCCGAGATCAGCCACATTCGCCAGGAGGATGGTGCGCCGATCGGGACCGCCCGCGTAGCCGATCTGGTGTCTGGTCCCGTCATCTCAATTGCTCAGTCGCCCCAAAAGCACCCTGTTGCGCTGCCCTCGGGGCGCCTGCGCCATGACGTGGCCGGTCCGCTATTTCGCGTACAGGCGGGCGAACTCGGCGTTGTATTCCGGCTCGACCTTGAAATAGGCCTCGAGCCGATCGGCGGCGATTGAGTAGAGTTTGAAACCGCTCAAGTCGGGCACGCCTTCCGTCTTGATGCCCGGCCGAGGCGACAGCATGCCCTGCTCGGCAACGCCGAGTTTCTGGCCCTGTTCGGACGCGATGAAATCCACGAAGGTCTTCGCGGCGTTGGGGTGCGGCGCCGTGCTTGAGATCCCAACCACGAGATCGGTCAACGGGAGCGGATTTGGCCAGACCACGCGGATCGGCGCCTTGGGATCGGCCTTGAGCGCGTTGGTGCCCGTGTAGTGGAGGATGCCGGCCGCGACAAAGGCTTCGCCGGATTGGACGGCCTGCCCCATCGACGCTGTCGAAACCAGCAGCTGTGGCTTAAGCGCGCCGATCTTCTCGTGAAACGACACGCCCAGAGTTTCGCGCATGGCGTAGTACCAGAGATATCCCGTGCCGCCGCCCTTGATGTCGGGAACAGCGAGAACCTTGGCGAACATCGGGTCGGTCAGGTCCTGCCAGTTCTTGGGCGCCTTGCCCGCGGGCACGCGCTCCGTGTTGTAGACGATCACCTCGGCGCTGTGACCGACATTCATCCAGTAGCCGTCCGAGTCCTGATAGGACTTCGGGTAGGCGGCCAATTCGGGGGAGCGGTACTGGAGCAGCAGGTTGCGCTTCCTGAAGTCGACGAACGGCGCCAGCGCGGAGATGTTGACGACGTCGACGACGGCGCGGCTGGCCTCCCGCTCGGCGAGGAAGCGCTGGATCACTTCGGAGCTGGCGATGTTGGTGAACGTCACCTTCACGCCCGTGGACTTCGTGAAGGCGTCGGCCATCGCCACCATGCCGGCCTTCGGCCAACTGCCATAGACCACGACTTCGCCTTCCTTCTTGGCCGCTTCGCGCACGGCGGCGTCGGTGGCAAACGCGGGCAGCGTTCGAAATGCCAAAAGCTGCAGAATCGCTGCGGCGGCGATGCCCGCTACCATCACGGATTTCCAGTTCATGATGTCCTCCCTCGGGTCGTTTGTCGGCGCGGCGGCTCGGAATGTCTGCCGGCCTGTGCGCCACGCGGCCTAGTCATTAAGGAGGTCCGGATGCCTCAAGTCAAAATTTTTTATTATAATAAGCTAAATCTTGCCAACTTTTATAAACTAATTTTATTGTAGCAGGTATGAATCTGTTGGAAGTCGAGACATTCCTTTGGGTTGCGCGGCTGGGCAGCTTCCGGGCCGCCGCGCAACGCCTGAACACGACCCAGCCCTGTGTGTCATCGCGGGTTCGGCAGCTCGAGAAAGAACTCGGCATCGAGCTGTTTGATCGAACCATTCGGCGCAAGACCCGCATGACGGCTCGGGGTCGTGCATTGATTCCCCATGCCGAGCAGTTGCTGCGGGCGAGCACCGACATCGTCAATCGCTTCGGCGCCTCGCGCGCGCTCAGCGGCGTCGTGCGACTTGGCGTCACCGGCACGATTGCAGTCAACTGGCTTCCCAAGCTGATCGATCGTCTGGCGCGCGAGCATCCCGGCATCGAGGTCCGCTTCGTCGCCGATCTCTCCGCCAATCTCGGCCATCTCCTGGCCGAGGGGCGTTTGGATCTGGCGTTTTTTGCGGGCTCTGCCCCGGGGCCGCAATTCGTCGGCGAGGTGGTCGGCCGCGTGCCGCTGACGTGGTTCGCCAATCCTCGTCTCGGCCTGCCGGCGAAAGTGCTGTCCCCCCACGAGCTTGCCGCATGGCCGATCATCACGGACACCGAGGGGACCTTCTTCCAAAAGTTGATCGGCAGCTGGTTTGCCAAGGCAGGTGTCGAACCCCTGCACCCGCATGCCTGCAGCAGTCTTGCGACCCGCATCCAGCTGGCCGAGGCGGGGCTCGGCATCGCCTTGATCCCGTTGACCGCCCTGACCGACGAGGTCGAAACGGGCCGGTTGAGGTTAGTCGAGGTGCAGCCGCAGCCGCCGGAGCTCGAGCACGTGCTGGCCTATCCAGCGCTCGGGCTTGAAGAACCGGTCAAGCGCGTCATCGATATCATCAAGCAGCAACTCGTCTTCGAACCGAACTTCCGCTTCTCTTCGGTCGCCGTGCCGCAGAGGGGCGGTGCGGCCCCGCGATGAGCGAGGCCGGCGGCACGGGCCCGATCGTCCTCGTGGGCGGGCCCTACGAACGGGGGCGCCAGCACGCTCAGGTCGCTCAGGAGATGGCTCACCGAGTGCGCGCCCGGTTCGAAGCCAGTCTTGAGCGCAACCGGCTACTGTTGAGCGACACCGGATCCACATCCTATCTGGCAGCGCAGCTCGCCCACACGCGCACCGCATGTCCCGAGGCGGAAGCCGAGGTCCGCGGCCTCTCCGATGGCTTCGGCGTGCCATTCGATGTGCTTTTCGCGTTCCTGCACCTGCAGATCTTGCGCGATCGAGCGGGCGTGCCGGCGTCGCTCGACGCATGCACCGCATGGGCCGGATTCGATCGGCGGCATGACGTGATCGTCGGCAAGAATCGCGATACGAGCGGCGAGGAGCTGGAGTTGCAAAGGGTCTTTGCCCATGTCGACCCCGCATGGAGCGGTCGCTCCGTCCTGACGGTCGGATCGCTCGGCTGCCCGATCGCATATTCGAGTGCGATCAATTCCGACGGATTGGCGATCGCCGACACTGCGATCGGAACCACTGACCACGGCGTCGGCGTTCACAAGATATTCCTGATGGGCCAGATCGCGTCGCTCTGCGCTAGCGTCGAGGACGCGCTGCGGCTGATTGATGATCGACCGAACGCCGGCGGCGGGGCTCTCATCGTCGGCGACCGGACGCGAATTGCTGTCGTCGAGCTGGGGTACACCACCTCAGAGTCCAACGTGAGATCGGACGGCTGGCTCGCGCGCACAAATCACTTTGTCTTTCCTGGGATGCGCTCGAGGTGCGCGATGGATGCATCGCTTCCCTGGGCGCGCAGCTCGCAGGCGCGGCTGGAGACGGTCACCCGCGCGCTCGAGATGCCGTGCGCGGCGTCTGATGTCGACCAGGCCGTGAAGCTGCTCGGTTCGGCCGGCGACAAGCATGACGGGCACCTCTGTCGCGATGGGCGGAGCGGCGACGCCTTGACGATCTCGACCGTGGTGTACTCCACGCGGACGGGAGCGATGGAGATTGTCGAGGACCCGTCGGGAGCCGCGTTCCGGCGCTGCTTCGTCGTTCCGGGGACGGATCGCAAGGTAGAAGCAGAATAGGTCTTTGCTGGACGGCGCCGGTCAGCTCCGCAACGCCGTAATGGCGGCCTTGAGTTCGTCGATCGCGGTGAGCAGCCGCTCCTCCCGGCCGCGCGCCGATTGGCGCTCGCTTTCCAGGCTCTCCACGATCTGATCGAGCCGCGTTGCCAGCGCGTCGATGCGCGACGCGACGGCGGCGGTCGCGGCGTCATCGGCCTGATCCGGGGCCGCAAGCGGCGCCATTGGCGCCGCCGCTTGCACGGCACGCCGTGCGGCGCACAAGCGCCCGGCGGCGGCGAATTGGCGGAGTTCGAGATCGGGACCCGAGAGCCAGCGGGAGACCACGCCATAAGGCGTGGTCAGCGCCTCGGCGATGCGGCGGTAGCTCCAGCCCTTGCGGCGCAGCACGGCGGCAAGCTCCGGCTTCTCCTCCTCGCGCACGTAGCGCAGATTGCGCTGGAGCGTGGCGGCGAAGGCGCGGGCGGCGTCCTGCTCGTCGACCTCGGTATCCTTGATGCGTGTCGCCATGCCGATCAGTCTAGTCGAAGCCCGACGCCCATCCTAGATGGGCCGGATCGCCGCCCGGGGCGACTTGTCGCATCAGGATGCCAGTAAGTGTCATGTAATCTGAGCCCCGCACGAGACAACCGCTTGGCGTCCGACAGAACCTTAGGGGGCTTCCTTCACATGCAGAAGACCATCGCTTGTCTGATCTCGCTTGCGGCCGCCGTCACCATCGCCGCGACGGCCTGGGCGGGCCGCATCGAGCCGCGCGACGGCACGTTGACCTACACAATGCTGCGCGACGGCGATCCGTTCGGCACGTTCACCTGCCGATTCAAGAACGAAAACGGCCGGCTCGTGGTCGAGCTGCGCGAACGCTCCGCCGTCAAATTCGCGGTCTTCACGCTGCGCCGGCACGAGTATGACGCAACCGAGGTCTGGCAGGGCGACCGCATCGTGGCGATGCGGGCGCACACGAGGGACGACAGCGTGTTTCACCTCGTCGAACTGCAGGCGCACGAGTCCGGCATGACACTCGAGGTCGACGGCCGGGCACGCGATCTGAAATCGGATGTCCTGCCGGCCAGCTTGTGGAACCGGCGCAACCTCGAGGCCCGCACCCTGATCGACCCGCGCGACGGCACGGCGATGCACGTGACGGCGACGCTGATCGGCGAGGAGGTGGTCGAGCTGCCGGCTGCCAAGGTGCCGGCGAGCCACTATCGATTGACCGCCGAGGGCAGCGGCAATCCGTGGAGCCGGGAAGTCTGGTATGATGCCAATGACCGGCTGGTCAAGGTACGCTACACGGACGCCGGCGCGTCCATGATCGAGTATCACCTGCGCTGAGGCGGAGCGGCCGGGCGGCCGCGGAGACGTCTGCCATGCGGATTCTCGTCGTCGAGGATCACGACAAGCTTGCCACTCTGGTCGCCAAGGGTCTGCGCGACGCCGGCTTTGCCGTCGATACGGTCGGGCTGATCGGCGATGCGGAGGCGGCGCTTGCGACCACCCGCTACGATGCCATCCTGCTCGACCTCGGCTTGCCCGACGGCGACGGCATGGGGCTGCTGCGCAAGCTGCGCGAGCGCGACACGCAGTTGCCGATCCTGGTGCTGACCGCGCGTGACAGCGTCGACGAACGTGTGCAGGGACTCAACAGCGGCGCCGACGACTATGTGCTCAAGCCGTTCGCCATGGTCGAGCTGGTCGCGCGCGTGCAGGCGCTGCTGCGGCGGCCGGGCGGCGCGCTCGGCCTGACGCTGACGGCGGGCAACGTGTCGTTCGACACGGTCGCGCGCGAGGTGCGGATCAACGGAAAGTCCGTCCCGCTGTCGCGCCGCGAATTGGGCGTGCTCGAGCAGCTCATCCGCCGGCCCGGCAACGTGCTGCCCAAGAACCTGCTCGAGGATGGATTGTACGGTTTCGGCGAGGAAGTCGAATCGAACGCGGTCGAGGTGCACATCCACCGCCTGCGCAAGAAGCTGATCAAGGCAGGCGCCGATGTCCGGGTGCATACGCTGCGCGGCATCGGCTACATGCTGGCCGAAGGCGAGGCATGACAGACATGACCGCCGCTCCGCCGTCACTCTACCGGCGGATCCTGTGGCGGCTCAGCCTGATCTCCGCGATCGCCGTCGTTCTCGCCTATGGCCTCCTCGTGCTCCACTACATCAGCACGCGCGACACGCTGCGCGACCGCAGCTTGCGCGGCCAGGCCGAGGACGTCGCCGAAGGCCTGAGCCTGGGGCCCGAGGACCTGATCCGGCTCGATCTGCCCAGCGAGCTGCTCGAATCCTATCGGCATTCGACCGGGCGTTACGGCTTCATCGTCACGAATGCGCAGGGGCATCAGCTCTTCGCGCTGCCGGATCCGCCGCTGGCGCACGCGCCTTTTGCGCCGGCCGAGGTCGACGATCTGGCTTTCTTCCGCGTCAGCGGCGTGGCCGAGAGCGATGGCTACTACGGCGCCGTCATGCGCGCGAACGTGCGCAACACGCCGATCTGGGTGACGGTGGTCCAGGACCAGGGTCATGCCGACGTTCTCGTCGACACCATCATCGAGGAGTTCTTCACCCAGGGCTTCTGGCTGATCCTGCCGTTCCTTGCAATCATGCTGCTGGTCACCCTGACCACGCTGCGCCAGACGCTGTCGCCCTTGCAGCAGCTCTCGGCGCGCGCCACGGCGATCGGTCCGACGGCGACCGATATCCGCCTGTCCGAGCGTGACGTGCCGACCGAGGTGCTGCCGCTCGTCCGCGCGGTCAATGGCGCGCTCGATCGCCTGGAGCAGGGCTTCATCACCCAGCGTGAGTTCACCGCCGACGTCGCGCACCAGCTGCGCACGCCGCTTGCCGTGCTCGAAGCCAATATCGACACCATGGCGGACCGCCAGGCGGCGGAATCGCTCAAGCAGGACGTCCGCTCGATGAGCCGCCTGGTGTCGCAGCTCCTCAGCGTGGCGCGCCTCGATCATCTGCTGGTCACGCCGGACGAGACGGCCGATCTGCAGCGCATCGTGCTCGAGGTGGCGGCGTTCCTGGCGCCCCTCGCGTTGCGCGAGGGCAAGGCGCTCGAGGTCAGCGGCGCCGAGGCCGCGGTGCCGGTGCGCGGCAGCGTCGAAGCACTGACCCATGCCGTGCGCAATCTTGCCGAGAACGCCATCCAGCACGCCCCGCGGGGCGGACTGATCGACATATCGCTCAGCCCGGACGGGGTGATCTGCGTCAGCGATACCGGCCCCGGCGTGCCGCAGGATCAGCGCGAGGCGATCTTTCGCCGTTTCTGGCGCGCCGACCGCAAGCGGCGCAGCGGGGCGGGGCTCGGCCTCGCCATCGTGGCCCGGACCATGTCGGCCCATGGCGGCACGGTCGAGGTCGGCGACCGGCCGGGCGGCGGCGCCGTCTTCACGTTGCGCTTCCCGCCGCCGCTGGTCGGCCGCTGGTCCCGGGGGCCTTTGCCGGTTGCCGCGCGGGGCGGCAGACCCTCGTAAGCCTCCGGTAAGTCCCCGCCGCCAGCATCGGTCCGGGAGGTAGACGCGCCGGCGCCGGGTTGGCCGGGTACAGGGCAGCAGGCCATGCGGCTCGATGGTCGATGCGCCGTCCTCACCGGGGCCGGCACGGAGGTTGGACGTGCCGTGGCGGCCGAGGCCGCGCGCCTGGGCATGCGCCTCATCCTGGTCGATCGCGTGGCGGAGCGGCTCGACGTCGTGCGGGCGCATCTGCCGTCCGGCAGCGATGCCGAAGCTCTGGTCGCCGACATCGCCCATCCGATCGGACGGCGCGCCGTGCACGCGGCTGTCGCCCGCCGCTTCGGCCACCTCCATCTCCTGGTCAGCCACGCCGATTTCGTGGTTGCGGGCCCGCTGCGCGAGCTCGACGACGAGGACATCGCCGCCGCCATCCAGATCAACCTGACGGCCCCGACCATGCTCGTGCGCGAGCTGATCGATCTGATGCGCGCCGCGGCGCCGGCGCGGGTTGCCGTCGTCGGGTCGGTCCTGGGCGAGATCGGCCAGCCGATGCTGTCGGCCTATACGGCGGCAAAGTGCGGCCTGCGCGGCCTTACCTCTGCCTTGCGGCGCGAGCTGGCTCCGTTCGGCGTCGGCGTGACCTATGTCGCGGCCCGCCCGGTTTCCACAGACGTCGGAGCTGTGCACCAGCGCCACACAATGGTGTCGAGCTCATGGACATGCGATCCGGTTCGCCTCGCGCGCCGACTCATGAGTGCCGTCGTGCACGACAAGGATGTCGCTTATGAGAGGTCGGGAGACCGATTCCTGGCGCTCGTCGAGCGCCTGTGGCCCGGACTGATCGACTGGTCGATTGTCCGAAGGGGCGAGGTGGGCCCGGAACGGCAAGACGTTTCGGCTCGGTGAACGCCCGAGCACCGTCGGAACGCCGCCCGGGTGGTTCGTTGAATTGCCAATGGCGGGCAGCTAGAGCGGTGTGTCTTTAGCCTGAATCGGAATTGGGATTCCCAAAGGGACCGAGTTCTGATTCAACCTACTGGCTGGGAAGGAGGCCAGTATGGATGGGCAA
>Ga0194121_10008927_pt1 | contig 12537 bp, 13 predicted proteins | sample TA2MahCa50mmetaG_FD_148609 | JGI IMG/M metagenome (GOLD analysis project Ga0194121, IMG submission 148609) | Freshwater microbial communities from Lake Tanganyika, Tanzania - TA2015020 Mahale Deep Cast 50m | ecosystem: Environmental > Aquatic > Freshwater > Lake | place: Tanzania: Lake...
CAATCCGAACACGTTTCTCGTGGATGGCAAACAACGCGTCGCCATCGCCGCAGGCAACGCGCTGTTTGTTTTTGGGCTTTAGTCGGAGGACCCATATCGAGCGCCGAACCAATCTTCTCCTCAATCTCAGTTCTGATCTTCAAAACCTCCGGATCATTCGGCGCCAGCTTGACCGCGTGACGGCTGAAAAAGTCCGCCTCCCTAACGCGTCGGGAATTTACTTTTGGTCTCCGAGTAACCGCCGCGTGGCGGCCCGATTAGTTCGTCGGCGGTAATCTCGATAGGCCGCCTCAACAGTCTCTTGAACAGACTCCCTTGTTATGGACAAATCTCCCGGCTCGACGTGTTGCAACTGACGGGTCCACTGTTCGATCAAATCATGATATCGCGCCAACGCCGCCTCTCTGATTTTGGCGGAGGCAGGAATGTCACCTCTGGCGGCGGCCATGAGGCGATAGACGTCGTCACGCGACAGCGACATGGGCGCGCTTGCGACGGCGGGATTTCGCTTTGAGAGCCATCGCTGCGTCTTCGAAGATGGATCGAGCCGTTTCCGCAGTCACCGTTTCCCCGGTGGAAAGTTTCACGTCACGCCAGTGGGTCTTTCTAGCCACACGCACGATGTCCGCCGGGGTTGCAGCGCGCTTTCCAGTAGAGGCGTCCTTCATGGCGAAACCGTATTGAGCAGCGCGCTTGAAGTCAAACTCCGAAGACGCGCTTTCGCACCTGCGCATTTGTTGAGAGGCGACCACCTTTTCCGACAATCGCCATCGGCGAAATGTTTTACGGTCCAAGTGATGATCCTACGAACGGCCGTTGCCCGCTAAGGGTCTGTGCAAAAATAACTTCCGGTTTTGGCGGGAGCGCCGCCTGGCCGGATGCAAGGCGCCAGGAGGGAGCATCCCCGTTTTGGGGCTGTGACCGACGAGCAACGCCGCAGCCGGCCAGGTGCCGCCCCGCCCCGGAGGGCTGGGGCGATTTCGCTTTCTGGCTTCGTTTCTCCTCAGTCGCAGAGCCCTGGCTATGCTCCTTCGTCGTGCCTCGCCAGAAAGCGAAATCGCCTCCAGCAAAACCGGAATTTATTTTTGCACAGACCCTAAACACGCCAAACAACGCCAACGCCGACCGGCCTTCGACACTGGCGGCGATTCACCTGGACAGCGATCGGCTTTGAAGGGGCAAGTCCTCCGGGTTCGCGTGATTTCGCGGATTTGGCGGGACCAACTGCCCTTTTGAGGCTGATCGTTAGCTCAGCGTGTTTCGATTTTTCCAATCTTCTCTTGAACTTCCGCTCTGATCCTCAAAACCTCCGGATCATTCGGCGCCAGCTTGACCGCATGGCGGCGGTAAAAATTCGCCTCGCCCTCGCGTCGCGGGTTTTCCTTCGGGTCTTGCTCCAAAACTCTTCGGCGTAAGGGTCCAAATTCTGGGACGGCCATCGGTAATAACTTGACGACTTCGCACTGATGAAAGTCCGTCGTTGGGCGTTCGTCCATCTTCGTCTCCACGGACTACGGGCTGCTGGCTACGGACGACCAGGCTTTCCCGGGCAATTGGGACAAAGCTTCTGCGACGCCGCACTGCTCGGTTCAGAGCCACCCTCGGGGCTTCTTCCACCGCGCCGTGGAGCTGAAATCAAGGAGCGCGTTTCGCACTCTGAAAGCCTGCGGGAGTCGCATCCCAAATCCGAACTGTTCCGTCCGTGCCGCCGGAAATAAGCCGCTGGCCATCCGGACTGAAGGCCACGCTGTTTACGCCGCCGGTATGACCGCGCAACGTCAGGATTTCCTGTCCGGACTTTGCATCCCAAATCTTGATCGTTCCGTCTTCGCTGGACGAAGCCAGGCGGTTCCCTTCCGGGCTGAATACGAGGCCGGTCACGGAGCCAATGTGGGCGGAGAAAGTGATGTAGTCGGATTCGAGCCAGCGTTTCACTCTTGGCGCCCCGGAAAAGAGATAGGAGGCTAGCTGGTGAAATCCTCCAGGCATCTTGGCGATTCTTACATGCCCCAAGTGATTTCCGGCGGCAAACCATCGGCTATCCGCGCTGAAGGCAACGCGAGTACACCCCACAAAAAGTTGTCCCAATTCAGAAAAATAGTCTGTCACTTCCTCAACTACGTCAGCGGTCTTGGGGTTTAGAAACTCGATCGTGGCTAGTCTCGTGCCGTGCCGGGGGATGGCCATAAGCAAGCCATCGCGACTGAACGCCACATTGTTGTAACGCTTGGCGTCCACTTCGCTGCTTTGGCGAATCACCTGACCGGTTGTCGCTTCGCAAATGAGCAGACCGTTACGGCTGAGCGACGCCAAAACTTTGCCGTCAACGCTGAACGAAACGGCGATTACCCCGTCCTCGTTTGCGCCGACTCTCGAAGCCTCTGGAGTGGCACCTGCCCCCGGTGCCGGCAGAACTTGCTCTCCGGGTGCGCCGGACTGACGAGGGGGTGTTTGAATGGGCCCATTGGTTGGAAGCGTGAGGTCATACCGTTTCAACAAACTTGGGTCCATTTTGAAAAGCGCCCCATCACCGGCGTATCCTCGAAAACTCACGATCTGAGTACCATTGCTGACGCTCCAAACTTTTACAGTTCCGTCGGCGCCGGCGGAGGCCAGAGACGCTCCACCTGGGCTAAAGGCCACGTCGTTCACGGCACTTTCATGCCCGCGAATGGTCAGGAGTTCTTTGCGATTGCTCGCATCCCAAAGCTTAATGGTTTGGTCCGCGCTGGCGGATGCGAAACACCGACCGTCTGGACTGATGGCCACGCTCCGAACTTCATTGGTATGCGCCGGGAGAACTTCGGCCGGCTTTGAAAGTCGCGACCGCCGCACCACTTTCGATCGCCCAGACCCTCACGAAGTGATCCACGCTTGCGGTAGCCAAATAGCGATTATCGAAGCTGAGCGCAATCTCGGTGACCAACGAATCATGCTTGAGCGATTTGTGAACGTTCGGCTCCGCCGAAGTCAAATCCCACAATTGCTCCACACGCTCACCTCACCCGACCCGGTCCGCACGGCCAAATGCCGGTCACCCGCAACGAAGACGAGTTCAACTTGTCGATCTTCCGGCGAGTTGACCGGCAGGTTAAAGCTCGTCAACTTTCGCCCGCTTCCGACATCCCAGATCTGTGCGACTAATCCTTTGAAGGACTCGTTGCCGAGCAGAGTCTCTTTCCAAATCGTGCTGGTGGCGGCGAGGCGCTCGCCGTTGTGGCTGAAGGCCAAGTCTGCCGTGGCCCCCCGCGGCCTCAATGGTGCGGTGATCCGCCTGGCAAAGGCGATGGAGGTAATGCCATTCCCATTGGCGCAATGCGATCGGGCAATCATTCAGGAGTTGTTCCATGAAACCGATGTAGCCGTCGGCGAGTTCGCGTTGGGCTCGGCCGATGCGGTTGATGTAAAGATTGGTTTCGGATTTCATAAGCGATTGCTTCGTCTTGCGCCATTGCCAGAGCACGCCGCCGAAGCCCGTGGCCGCTACCAGCGCCACCAGGCCGATCATGCCTGCCATGGCCGGCTTCCGCCTCCGCCACTTTTGCAGGCGTTCCCAGGCGCTGGCCGGCCGCGCCGAGATCGGTTCGTGATTGATCCAGCGTTCCAAGTCCTCCGCCAGAGCATCGGCCGAAGTGAAACGATGTTCCGGTGCTTTCTCGAGACACTTCAAACAAATCGTTTCCAAATCGCGATCGACCCGCGCGTTGATCGCGCTCGGCCGCTCCGCTTCTTGCTCGGTAACCTTGCGCAATGTCTCCAATGGCGTGGCCGCCTGAAACGGCGGGCGGCCTGTCAGCAACTGATAAAGGATCGCGCCCAGGCTAGCCTAGCCTATTCAAGTGTCTTCCAGCAGCCAGACCAGTCCGGCGAATATCCCGTTGTCGCTTCAATCCTCGCGCCCCCACGGCCGGGAAGACCGAGCCGTGAGCGCGGTCGTGCCGCGAACAACACCGCAAGAATACGTGCCTCCACCGCCGGCGCCCATTTCGCGCCCGCCGGTCGAGTTGGATGCGGGCACAGAAAAGAAACTGAGCCGCATCAAAGAGGTTCAGGTCGCCTTCCGCGCCGCGCTAAACATAGCCAACTTGATCGAGGAGCAGTAATTGCTGGATTCGATTGTCTGACGCGCCCCGAGGAATGCAGCCAGCCAGCGTTCAATTCAGGACGCCTCGTTGATCACCCACTCGAACTCGCGGGGAGATGCCAAATCCGCAAGCGACCTTCCCGCGCGTTTGCGTTCCTGGATTTCCAGGACGATGCGGGCGGTCTCTTCAAGCACTCGCGGGACCAGTTTCATTTTGACGTCGTCGTCAAAACTGAGTCCGGGACCTCGCTGGATTTCCGTGAGCCAGGGCTGAAGTTTAACATCCAGGATGATATCGGCGCCGTAAAGCCCGAAACAAAGGCCGTTCTCCTGACCTTGGGTCAGCGTTTCTTTCGCGGCCTGCGTGACAAACGCCAGTATCCGCTTGAGCTTCGGCGCCAGTTCGTCTCGGACGAAGTTTGGGCCCGCGCGGTGGTGATCTCTGGCCAGATAGTCCTGGAAATCCGAGAAGCTCCATTTCAACACCAAGGACGGATCGACTCGTTGGGAATGTGGTTGAGAAGTTGGTGAGGACCGAGGCTTGAACACAAACGTTGGTATCCTTTGCGCATCCAGATGAGGTCCGCTTCTTCCGGCGCTTCGACAAAACGAAATCCCAAATCCTTGAAGATCGACCGGGCGTTGGTCGAAGCGGCGTCGCATTAGATCGAGGCTGAGGCGAACTCAGGCTTTTTTAGCGTGCCAGCTTCAGGACCGTCGATTTCCCGTGCCTCCGGGCGCTCAATGCCTGGGCCGGAGAATGATCGCCTTCTTGTCAGAACCGGCCACTTCGACGCTGTGCGTTTCGACGGCCGGATCGTCCTTGAGCGCGTTGTGGACAATGTGGCGATCGAAAGCGTTCAGCGGCGGCAGCTCCACAATGTCCCCCCAACGCCGCACTTTGTCCGCGGCTTCTTTGGCCTTCTGGACGAGAGCCTCGCGGGCCTGGGTGCGGTACGAACCCACATCTAGCGTGACTTTCGGAGCGTTCTGGTCTTGGCGGAACAGCAGCCGATTGACGAGGTATTGCAATTCGCTCAACGTCTGGCCCTGGCGGCCAATCAAGCGGCCGGCATCTTCGGTTTTGACATCAAGCACAATGCCGTCGTCCATGTGATGCTCTTCGACGGTCGCCTCGAATCCGAGGTGTTTCAGTAACTGCTCCAGAATAGCTTTTGCTTCAGCAGCCATAGGCAGGTTAAATCGTTAAATCGGCTCAGGGCTGGCGCCTTTTCTTCGGTGCTGAACCTAGAGGCGACACCGGTTTCGCTATGGGTTGGGTCTTGGGATCGGTCGCCTTCGTTACCTTCATTTGCAGAATAGTTAGCAGATTCTGCACGGTCCAGTAAAGGGTTAAGCCCGCGGAAAAATTATAAAGGAACACCATGAACATCAGCGGCATGTACTTCATGATGCTTTGCTGGACCGGATCCATGCCGGGCGACGGCGGCGTCAGCCGCGCCTGCCAGAGCATCGTCGCGCCCATCATCAAGGGCAGCGGATTGATCGGCAGGCCGGAGCCGGGAATTCCAAAAAACGGGATGAATCCCAAGCCGGGAATGACAAATACCGTGTCCGGCTGCGAGAGGTCGCACGCCCAGAGAAAGGCAGCTCCGCGCAATTCGATGGCGCTTTGCAGCATCTGGTAGAAACCGATGAACACCGGAATCTGCAGGAGCATCGGCAAGCAACCGCCGAGAGGACTGACCCGGTTCTCTTTCATGAACTCCATGAGTTTCATGTTCATCTTCCGCGGGTCGTCCTTGTATTTCTCCTGGATCGCCTTCATCTGCGGCTGGAGGGCGGCCATGCGTTTCATGGACTTGGTGCTGGCGTTGGTCAGCGGCCAGAAGAACAGCTTGATCAGAACCGTGATGACGATGATGGCGGCGCCGTAATTCTGCGTCACCGCGTAGAGTCCTTTCAGGGACAGGAGAAGGCCCTTGGCGAAAAAGCCGAAGAATCCAAAGCGCATGACCAGGTCCAGATTTCGGCCGAGCAAAGAAAGCGTATAATACTCCTTCGGGCCGGCGTAGAGATCAAACCTGTGTTCGAGCGATTGATTCGGCGCGAGGGTGGTCCCGGCATACACAAAGGAGACCTGATGTCCGAAGGGTTGTGCCCACGTTTTGGAATCGGCTTCGATCGCCTCCTGGCTCGGGCGCGGAAGCTCGACCCTGTGCGCGCGCAGGCGGTAAGCGGGTTGCGCAGGGACGCCGATGATCGCAAAGAACTGGTTGAACGCCGAGGCCCAGAACACATTGCTGCTCCCGGCCGCAAAATCCGATTGGGGCCGCCCGCCAAAGCAGCCGGCGCTTCCCGTAAAGGCATCTTCCGCCTTGTTGCCGTTGTGCCATTGCGCTCCGAGCATCAAAGATTCGTCGTGGTTTCCCATCGGCGTGGAGGTCCCCACCACACATTCAAAAGCGGGAAGGGCAACCGCCTGGTTAGAGCGATTCTCAAACCGGTTGGTCGCCTTAATCAAATAATTGGTGCTGAGGGCAAAATCTTTGATTAAGAAAAGGCCGCTCGAAAGCGCCTTCTCCGCGCGCACGCCAAACGGCATGGTGGTCAATTTGAAAAGGCCGTCCCCCTCCACGGCTTCTCCGCCGATCACCGCCATCGCGGGCCGCTGGGCGCCAGTGTTGAGAGAAGCGAGACGAGCGCGGTTCGTCGTCTCCTTGCGGTCGCAGGAAATAGTCGCGGGATACTTGATCAGTTCGACGAACTTCAAACCTCCGCCGTGGGTCGTGAAGGTGTATCGGGCGTTTTCATTTGTCACGGTGATGGTCTTTTCCGCAACGCCCGGGCGGATGATTCTGGAAGTGTCAAGGCTCGGCGGCGCCGGCGAGGGCGCGGAGGCGGGATCGGGAGGCTTGGTTGTGCCCGGCTTGTTTGTGTCGATGTCCGTGGCCGATTGCGAAACGGTGTTGGTTCCTTCCGGGGCTGGCAAGGGAGGGAACAACTTGTTGACGAGCGGATACCACGCCATCAACAAAGCAAACGAAACCAGAAGAATGATGAAAGACTTACGATCCATTACAGGAATTGTTCCCTGAACAAGGTCGGGCGAGTCCGTCCCGGCGAGCCGCTCAACGAGTTTGGAACACGTCCGATTCGGCTCGCTGGGGACAGGCTCGCCCGACCTTTAGGTCCACAGGAAGGTTGACAGGATTGAGGAACCGGCGGCACGGGGTCATGGCCGCATCCACCCCACGGATGACATCGGCAGATTCGTTTCAGCGAAAGCCAGGCGCCGAGCCAAGGACCGTGCGTTTTCAAGGCCTCGAACGCATACCCCGAACAACTCGGCGTGTATCGGCAATGGCCGAGCGGGCCAAACACAAGCGTCTTTGCCGGTGAGAGAAATCGCCGATAGCACCATACGGCGCCGATCAGGATGGCCTGAACGATTTTCAAGATGTCATTTGAGCAAGTTCGCTTGCCGGAGAACCGCGAGGAGATCCCGTTCAACGTCTGCCAGTTTCTTGTCCGCAATCGACGACCGCGCCACCAGCACCAACTCCACCGATTTCTGCAAGTCGTGTTGATGCCGCCGAAAGGCCTCGCGCAGGAGCCTCCGGGCGCGGGTCCGAATGGTGGCTTTTCCCAATTTGCGGCTGGTGATCACTCCCAGGCGGCTGGGCGTTTCGCCGGGCTGCGGAAACCAATTGGCAATCAGACAACCTCGAGCCAGGCGTCGGCCCTGGTCGCGGACGCGCAGAAATTCCTGCCTCGTGCGCAGGCGCATGGAACGCTTCAGTTCGTGGCGGCGGCGGTTTGAGGCCGGCGCCGCTGGAACCGAGTTCTGAGCCTGCATGCGAAGCGTCCGGATCAGACCGGGGTCAGGCGTTTGCGTCCGACGCGGCGGCGGTTGGCGAGAATCGCCCGGCCGCTTTTGGTCGAATTGCGGTTGAGAAAGCCGTGTTGCCGTTTGCGGCGGATTTTCGACGGCTGATATTGACGTTTCATGCGTGATCGTAGTCAGTTCGAGTTCAAGTGCGTGGCCCGGACCACACGGCGCTCTCGCGTCGAAGCCACGTGTTGAGCACCCCCGCTGCTGACGGGATGCGGGAGATTATCAGTGAAATTTCGAGTGTCAAGCGAGCCGCTCAAAAGCTCAAAAGCGAAGCGGCGGATTGAACTGTCGGTCAGCGAAGTCTTCTCCCTCTCTTCCCGAAGGGAGGAGTGGGCTGGGGGAGAGGGGGTGCGTTGGCTCGCTTTTCATGTTTCCAAGAAACCCCTCTCTCCAACTCTCTCCCCACTCGTGTCCTCGCGGGGAGAGAGAGAAGTCAATCGGAGTCGTTGACCGACAGCTTTGATCGCACCCCTCAAAAGTGAAGCCGCCCATTTCGCGCTTTTATCTTGGTGGTTTTGACTTAATTTCCCGCCATGACTTTGGCGGAACAAATGACGCAACTGGCCCGACAAGCCAAAGCCGCGTCGCGCGCGCTGGCGAGGCTTTCCCGCGAGCAAAAGAACGCTTGCCTCGCGGCCATGGCGGAAGCGATCGAGAGCAACGGTCAAACCATTAAAACGGCGAACGAGGCCGACATGGATGCCGCGGCGCAGGCCGGACTTTCAGCCGCAATGCTGGACCGGCTCAAGCTCGACGAGAAGAGGATCTTCGGGATGGCGAAAGGCTTGCGTGAAGTCGCGGCTCTGCCCGATCCGGTCGGGCGCATCCTCGATGAGCGGGTTCGGCCCAACGGGCTGAAGCTCCGGAAAATCTCCACCGCGATCGGCGTGGTCGTCATCATTTACGAGGCGCGCCCCAACGTTACGGCGGACGCCGCCGCGCTTTGCTTCAAATCCGGCAACGCCACGATCCTGCGAGGCGGCAAGGAAGCGATGCATTCCAACCGCGCCATCGCGGACCTGATGGTGACGGCGGCGCAGAAATGCCTCCCGGACTTCCCGGCCCACGCCATTCAAGTGGTTCCCACTCCGGACCGCGAGGCGATCAAGGAACTCCTGTCGTTGACGCAGTACGTCGATGTGTGTATGCCGCGCGGCGGGGAAAGCCTCATCCGCGCCGTGGCGGAATGCGCGAAGGTCCCGGTCATCAAACATTACAAGGGAGTCTGCCATGTCTATGTTGATGGCGCGGCGGATTTGCAGATGGCGGAGGCAATCGCGATGAATGCGAAAGTGCAGCGCGCAGCCGTGTGCAACGCCATGGAAACGCTGCTGATCGACCGGGCGATTGCCCCGGTGTTCTTGCCCGGCATCGCCCGGAAGCTGGCCGAGAAGAAGGTCGAACTGCGGGCGGACCCGGAAACCCTTGAGAATCTCAAATCTCAAATCTCAAATCTCAAATCGCCAATCCGCCTCCGCGCCGCCACGGAACAGGACTGGTTCACCGAATACAATGATTACATCCTGAACGTCCGAATCGTCGGCGGGGTTCAAGAGGCGGTCGACCACATCAACCATTATGGCTCGGCGCATTCCGACAGCATCGTGACGCGCGATGAAGCGCGCGCGCAGAAATTTCTCGGCGAGGTCGATTCGGCGGCGGTCTATTGGAACGCTTCGACCCGCTTCACCGACGGCGGCGAGTTCGGCATGGGGGCGGAAATCGGGATCAGCACGGACAAGGTCGGCGCCCGCGGCCCGATGGGCCTGGAGGAGTTGACGACCTACAAATGGATCGGGATCGGAAACGGCCAAATCCGCACCTGACCGGACCGACTGCTTCTTAAGAGGAGGCAACGGAGAGAACAGAGGCCGAGGATCATGAAATCCGAAATCCGAAATCCGAAACAAATTCAAAACTCAAATTCGCCCATCCGGAAAACGCGCCGGGGTTTCGGACTTTCTCTGCCTGTCTCTGTTTCCTCTGTGCGCTCCTGTTTGACATTGAATCAACGTAGGGCAGGCTTCGAGCCTGCCCGCTGCAACCATGGTCCAAACGCTTTCCCTGGCTGATCAGGCCCGCTTTGTCCGGGGCCGCATTCCTCCCCAGGGTTTGTTCGCGGGGCAAGAATTCCGAATTTCGCCCGCGCCCTTTCCGATTGAGGTTCGCCTGGCGAAAGATCTGGAGTCGGTCGGACGCGTGCTGCTCCAATTCAATCGCGCAGTCAATCTGCTCTATCGCCTGAGCGTCGCGGGCAAACAGCCCGCCTGGGTCGCGGCCTGGCTCGATCAGGGCAAGCCGCCGGAACTGATCGAGCTGCAGCGTTCCAGTGCGTTCAAGAACGAATTGCCGCGCGTTATTCGCCCGGACATGTTGCTGACCGACAGCGGCGTCAGCATCACGGAACTGGACTCGGTGCCGGGGGGCATCGGGCTTACGGCGTGGCTGAATCAGACGTATGCGGAACTCGCTGAGGCTTCGGCGGCGATGCCATCTCTCGCGGGTGAAGCGACGGCTGCCGACTCCGTTTCCCCGACGCCTACTGCCCAACGCCCCTCACCCATTCCCTATCCGCAATCGCCAATTGCCAATCGCCGATCGCCAAGCCCTGATCGCCAGTCGCCGATTGCCAAGCGCCAAGCGCCAAGCGCGGGTCGCCAGTCACCCAATGCCGATCGCCAAGCGTCGGGCGCCCATCGCCCATCGCCCATCCTTGGCGGCGCCGACGGAATGTTAAACGGTTTCGAAAGCATCTTCGGCGACGCCGGGAAAGTGCGGATTGTGATCTCTGAGGAGTCGGCCACGTATCGTCCGGAGATGGCGTGGCTCGCCACTCAGCTTGGGAATGAACGGTTCGACGTCTGTGATTCCGGCTTCACCGACTTCCATGAGGGCGACGCGGTTTATCGTTTCTTCGAGTTGTTCGACCTGGAGAACGTGGGGAACGCGGAAGCGATTTTCCAACTGGCCAGGGACAAGAAGATTCGTCTCACCCCGCCGCCCAAAACGATCTTCGAAGAGAAGATGCTGTTCGCGCTCCTGTGGAATCGGAACTTGCTCGGCTTCTGGCGGCAGGAGCTTGGGGAAGGATTTCTCGAACGGCTCTGGCGGCTGGTTCCCTACACCTGGCTGGTCGATCCTGCGCCTTTGCCGCCCCACGGAGCGATTCCCGAACTCAATCTCACAGACTGGCACCAACTGAAAACGCTTTCGCAACGGGATCGGGATTTAGTTCTGAAAGTCTCCGGATTTTCCGAGCAGGCGTGGGGCGCGCGCGGGGTCTATCTGGGGAGCGATCTCTCGGCCAGCGACTGGACGGAAGCCGTCGATCTGGCGATCGGCTCGTTCGGACGTTCGCCATTTGTGCTGCAACGCTACCACAAGCCGAAGACTGTTGAGATGTCCTGGTTGGATTTTGGGCGGGGAGAGTTGTTGAGAATGAACGGGCGCGTCCGGCTCTGCCCGTATTATTTCGTGAGCGGCGAGGGAGACAACGCGCGGGCGAATCTAGGCGGTGTCCTGGCGACGATTTGCCCGGCTGACAAAAAAATCATCCACGGGATGAAAGACGCAATTTTGGTTCCGTGCGCAGCGGAGCATGTTTAACGCGGTTGACAATTCTGAGTTCATGGGCGGTGCCGAATCGCCTTTCCCCTCTCCCCTGGGGCCCTGGAGAGAGGGAGCATTGCCCTCCGCGCTGGAAAAGCCTCGCGCATCAGGATCGAACGGGCGTCACGACAGCCATACCCTCTCCTTGGGCAGAGGGCCAGGGTGAGGGGAAAGGACGCGCCATTCGGCTCTGCGCAGCGGAATCCTGGCACTGGATGGGGATCGAAATGAGCTTAACCGAGTACATTCTGTTCGCTGCCGGGTCGTTGTTCATGATCATCGACCCCATTTCGCTGATCCCGGTCTTCGTGTCCATCACCCCGGACGACACGCCCAAACAACGCGAAAAGATGGCGCGGCTGGCGTGCCTGGTCGCCGCAGGGGTTTTGATTGGCTTCACCCTCATCGGGAAGAAGCTGTTCCATCTGATGGGGATTACTTTGCCCGCGTTCAAGATTGCCGGAAGCATCGTGCTGCTCTTGATCGCGCTGGACATGCTCCGCGCGCAGCGGTCACGCGTTCAACAGACGAACGAGGAAACGGACGCTGCCGCCGCGAAAGAGGACATCGCGATCACCCCGCTGGCAGTGCCGTTGTTGGCGGGACCGGGCGCCATTTCAACCGCCATCCTCCTGGAGGACCGCGCGAAGGGATGGGCGCAGGAAGTGGCGTTGCTGGCTTGTATCGGCGCGGTGTGCGCGGTCAGCTACTTCGTGCTGCGCCTGGCCGCGCACGGGGCGACGTGGATCAGCCCCATCGCGATGCGCATCGTCACTCGGATCATGGGTCTGCTGCTGGCCGCGGTGGCGATCCAGTTCATCCTCGACGCGATCGCCGAACAAAAGGGAAAACTCTTCTAGTGATGTGTCTCACAAATGGCTGGAGTTATGCCGCAAGGGATTTTGGCCTCCCGCGAGGCGCGAGCGACGCGCATACCCCTGGTGGGTCTGTAAGGCGCGAGCAACGAAGCGGGAGGCCAAAAGAC
>Ga0194121_10008931_pt1 | contig 12536 bp, 10 predicted proteins | sample TA2MahCa50mmetaG_FD_148609 | JGI IMG/M metagenome (GOLD analysis project Ga0194121, IMG submission 148609) | Freshwater microbial communities from Lake Tanganyika, Tanzania - TA2015020 Mahale Deep Cast 50m | ecosystem: Environmental > Aquatic > Freshwater > Lake | place: Tanzania: Lake...
TAGGAGGGAATCACGTCCACCAGGTCGCGCAGGTAGACCGGCGTCCCGGCGTTGGTCATGGTGATCACCGTGTTGGCGATGTCCTGCGGCGTCTTGAACGCGCCGGAAGGATCGATGTGCAGCGAGCTCCCGGAAATGTCGAGCTGGCCGCCGCTCATCATGATGTTGCGCGCCGAAAGCAGATCCCGGATATTCGTGGGGCTCAGGCCGTAAGCGCCGAGCCGTTCCTGCGAATACACCAGGAACACCATTTGCTGGAGGAGCCCGCTGCGCGCGACCTTGGCCACCTGGGGGACGACCTTGAAGCTCTTTTCCAGAAGCTCGGTAAAGTCTCGAGCTGCTCGTAGGAATACTTGTCACCGGCCACGGCGGCCACCGTGTCCAGGGTGGTTCTCGGATCGCGGATCAGGGCCGCGTCCCAGGAGTCCGGGTGAAACTGCGCCATCTGGAGGCGATCACGCAGGAACCCTTGCAAGTATTTCTGCAGTTTTTCATCGCTGGCGCGCGTCCAGCCGTCCATGCCGATAAATCCTGGGCCCTGGACCACCTTCATGTCGCGCGCCAGACCGTCGTGCTCGGCAGCGCGGCGGAACAGTTCGGCCGGCTCGTTGGCGCGCCGCAGCGACACCGAATCTGGAAAGCCGTACAGAATGGTCACCCGCTGCTCGCCGGGCCGCGGCTTTGATTTTACCGTGGCACGCACCGCCTCGATCTGGTGCCGGATGGTCAGCGCGCGGGGAATCAGCTCTTCCCGCGTGGTCCGCGGGCTGGCTACGGTGAGCATGAGCGCGGCGGTGTCGCCGAAGTCGCGGATGAAATTGACCGGCCCGGCGCCGTCCGGCAATTGCGTGCCTTGCAGCTTGAGGGCGATGTCGTCAAACTCCTTGGCGGTGTCGTTGACGCTTTGCTCAAGGTACACATAATTAATTGATATGCCGTTGCGGACCGTGGACTCGAGTTTGTCGACCTTGGAATTGTCCGCCATTTTCTCTTCAACGGCCTTGGTGACCAGCTGCTCGACCTTTTCGGCGCTCATCCCCCGCCATGAAGTAAGGGAAACCGCCTGCCGCACCGGCACGTCCGGGTCCTTGCGCTGCGGCATGGCGTAATATCCGAAAACTCCCCATAAGACCGTGAAAACCAGCAGCACCCAGGTGATCTGGGGGAATTCCACCGCGTAGCGCGAGGCGTTGTGGGTATGTTCGATACGCTCCTCGTCGGTGAGGTGGCCCATCAGGGCACCACCCGCACCGGGTCGCCGTCGGTGGCCATGGCCGCGCCGGAGGTGACGATCTTTTCGCCGGCCCGCACGCCGCCCAGCACGGTCATTTTGTTGCCGACCGCGGGGCCGAGGTTCACGTCCCGCAGGCGCGCGATGGATTGTCCGCCTGATTGTTCGAGCACGAACACCGCGTAGCCGTCCGGGTCCTTCTTCGACCGCACGATGGCCGAGAGCGGCACGACCAGAACTTCCTTGTTTGCGGCCTGGTGTTCGAGCTTTACCTCGCCAATCATGCCGGGCTTGATTATCCGCAGCTCGTTGAGCAGTGAAATTTCGACGTCAAACACGCGGCTCTTGGGGTCCGCGGCCGGCGACACGCTGCTGATGCGCCCCACAAATTGTCGGGAGGGGAACGCCTCAAAGCGAATCGCGAGGTTGTTGCCCACCTTCATGCGGTCCACCTCGGTGTCGGCCACCGAGAAAACCATTTTCAGCCAGCCTGTTTCACCCACGCTGACGCCCACCGTCCCCGGCGAGACCAGCGTGCCCACTTCCACGTTGCGTGCCAGCACGACGCCGTCCAGGGGAGAGCGCAGGCGGCAGTCCTCCAGGGCGATACGGGCTTGATCGACCTGCGCGGAATATCCCTGGAGGGCCGCGTCGGCCTGGGCCACCTGCGCCGAGGCCTGCGTCACCACCACGTCCGCCTGCCCGACCTGGGCCTGCGCCTGTTGCAGCCGCGATCGGGCCGCCGTCACGCCGGCCTTCGCCGCGTCGATTTTCGTCTCCGCCGAGCGGATGCCGGCCAGCGCTTCGTTTACCTTTCCGCCGGTGCTCTCGTGGGTGGCGCGCGCGGAATCCCAGTCCGGCTTGGTGATGGCCTCCGCCTCCCACAGTTGTCTGGCGCGCTCGTAGGCGGCGTCCGACTGCATGCGGCCGGCCCGCGCCTCGGTCAACATCCCCTGGGCCTGCCGCAGCCCGGCCCGCGCCTCCTCCAACTGGGATTGCGCCTGGGCGAGGCCGTCGCGCGCCTGCTGCACGCCGCTCACTGCCTGCGCCTGGCTGGCGCGCGCCTCGGCAAAGCGTCCCCGCGCCGTGTCGGCGGCGGCCACGCCGGCCCGGTATTGCGCCTGGGCCTGGGCCACGCGCGCGAGGTAGTCGCCTTCTTGCAGCCGCATGAGGATATCGCCCTTGCGGACGCGATCGCCGGCGTGCAGGTCGTTGGAGGGGCCGATGCTGTGCGGCACCTGCATGATGGCTGCCACGTAGCCGCCGTTCTTGAACGCCAGGTCGACCCGGGTGAACGGCTTCACCGAGCCGGCGTAGCGAATTCCCGCAATCCGGCTGGAGGTGTAGCCCACCGATTGGACGCTCACCGCCGGAATTGTTTTCTGGGGCGTCTTGTCGCCGCCGCATCCAGCGCAGGCGAGGAGCACGGCCACCACAATCCAGAAACGCATCTACTCTTCCCCCATCGCTCGGGCGAGCGCCGCGCGGGCCACGATCCACGAGGCCATCGACTGCTGCCACTGGCTGTTGGCGTTGGCGAACGCCGTCTGCGCCTGCAGGTAGTCTTGCAAGAGGATGTCTTTCACGCCGAAACGCTCCTTTGCCACGCGCACTTGCTCGCGGGCCGTCTCCAGCGCGAGCGCGTTGGCCTCGACCAGTTCCTTCGTTTCGGCCAGGTTGCGGAACTGCGCGTGGACGTCGAGGACGACATTGGCGCGGGCATCCGCCTCCAGCGCGCGCGCCTCGTCGAGCTTGCGCTCCAGCTCGAAGAGCTCGTTGCGGCGCTGTCCCCAATCGAGCGGCGTCCACTGGAGCACCGCGGTGGCCGTGAAAATCTCGTTGGGCAGAGGACCCGCACCGTACGGCCGCAGCATCCGTACCTGGAGACTGAGATCGGGGATGTTTTCGGAGCGCTTGGCCTTCGCGGCCAGCTCTGCCTGCGCCACCTGCAGCACGGCCTGGCGGACCTCGGGGCGCTGGGCGAGCGCGCGGTCGGACACCGCGTCCAGGTCCTTCGTGATCGGGTCCTCGGCGGGGAGGTCGGTCACCACGTCAAACTGCGTGTTGAGCGGCCGCCCCATCAGCGCGTTCAATTGCTCGCGCGCATTGTCCGCGGCGTTTTTCGCGGTGAGGTTCTGGTAGCGCTGCTGGGCCACTTTCGAGCGGGCGTCGAGCATGTAGTAGCGCAGCACGGAGCGGGTCGACACCAGCTTCGTCATGACGCGCTCCGACTCGCGGAGGAAGTCGAGGGCCTCCTCGCCGGCCTGCAGCGCCACCTGGGCCTGCAGCACGCCGTAGTAGGCCTGCTTGACCTGGGCCACGACCGCCTGGCGCTGCGCGCGCGTTCTCCGTCGCGATGTCCGTCCCGCGCTCCTGGATGCGCGCGTTCAAGCCGATCCGCGTGAGCTGGGTGAGGGGCTGGGTGATGCTGGCGTCCAGGAAGAACGTGTCCTCCGGGGGAGCGGTCACCGCGGTGGCCGTGCCGGGGATGGGACCGATGATCGGATACGTGCCGAACACGCCCTGCTCGAAACGGAAGTTGATGGGCGTGAGCTGGCGGCCGGCCTGGGCGTTGATCTGGACGTTGGGGAACTGCTGGGCGCGGACGGCTTTGGCGGCGTGCTTGGACTGGGTGACGCGCAGCTTCGCGGCGTTGAGCTGGCGGTTGTGGGCGAGCGCCTGCCCGATGGCCTCTTCCAGGGTGAGAACGGTCGCCGCATGCGCGGGCCAGCCGACCAGCGCGAGCAGGAGAATCAGCCACGCCCCGCCGGCAACGATTCTCATGGTGTCTGAGCCCGCCTACTTGGCGTCTCGTTGCGCTTGTCCTTCTTGTTTACATCACGGCAATGGCGCGCGTGCGGGCTTTCGGATATGCTGGAGGCATTCACAGCGGAGGAGCCCGTCCATGACCATCGGATCGCTCAGCGGAGTCCCTCAAGGTGTTGTCCAGGCGCCCGCGCGCCGCGCCGCGGAGGCGGCTGGCGGGCCGGCGGACGCGGTCGAGCTGTCGGCGGCGCCTCGCGAGGACGGCTGGAAGGCGGCCACGGACGCGACTGCAGCAGCGCTTCCCGCGTCCGCTTCAGCCGGCTTCCGCCTCATCATGGGAGGCCCCCCGGGAGCGGGAAAGTCCACCATCGGCCGCATGCTGGCCGAGCGGCACCACGTCCCGCACATTTCGATGGGTGACCTGCTGCGCGACGAGATCGATCGGGGCACCGAGATCGGCAAGACCATCGAGCCCATCCTCAAGCGCGGTGACCTGGTGGACCACGCCGTCGTGGCCCAGGTGCTCGGCAACCGGCTCGACTTGCCGGACGCCGCCAGCGGGTTCGTGCTCGACGGATTTCCCCGCCGCATGGAGGACGTGAGTTCCCTGGAGGAGTGGCGTGTGCCCCGGGGCGTCGCGCCCGTCCGCATGCTGGAGCTGGACGTGCCGGTCGAGGAAGTCCTGCGCCGCGTCGAAAACCGCCGTGTTTGCGAAAACCACCACACGGTGGACATCAAGCGCGACCCGCCGCGCGTCGCCGACCATTGCGACCAGGACGGGCTGCCGCTGGAACGCCGCCCGGACGACGCGCCGGCCACGGTGAGGCACCGTTTCGACGTGTACTACGCGCAGACGCAGCCGGTGCTGAAGCACTACGACGGGCTGGGGCTCTTGAGCCACGTGCAGGGGGTGGGCACGCCCGATGAGGTGCTGCGGAGGGCCATCGAGAAGGTTGGCTGAAGGTGATGTCGTTTCGGCTTCGCGCCGCAGCTTTTACGACTGCCTGTGCGTTGCCGTCGCCCTTGCACTACGGTACCCGCGGATGAGCGCCTGGTAAGTGCCCTGGCTCCCTCTGCGTCTCTTGGAGTGACAACGTCAGGGAGGTCCGCTCTATGCTTCGAATGGCACACGTGATTGTATTGCTGCTTGTGCTGGCCGCGCCAGCGCGGGCGGCCATTGACTACGCGCGGATGTCCCAGCCCGACGTGATGGAGCTTTTGCAACTCGGGCAGAAAGAAGAGTGGGAGGCGCTTATCGCCAAAGGGGAGGCCGCGGCGAAAAAGGCCGAGGCCGCGCACGACACCAGCGGGATATTTTTCATCAACCAGCAATTGTGGCTGGCCTATTTCAACCTCGGCCTCGGCGACGAAGCGATGGCCGCCAACGCGCGCAGCAAGCGCGCGTATTATGAGCTGACTCGGGATGATCCGGCGCAGGCCGGACTGGCCACGCTGCAATATGCGAACGCGCTGGCCACCGGCGGCGAGCCGCAGAAGGCGATTGCGCTGGTCGACGAGACGCTGAAGACGACCCCGAAGGATTTCCAGTATCGCGACATGCTGGTCTGGCAGAAGGCCGTCGCGCTCTACATGATGGACCGCACGAAGCAGGCGGCCGCCGCGCTCGACGACGACGCGAAAGCGCTTGGCGGAGGATTTGCGGCGGCCAACGAGTGGCTGCTGGCGTCGGAAATGCTGGCGGCCGAAACCGAGGACGCCGCGGAGGCGCAGCGGTTGGGGAAGGCGGCGCTGGCGGCATTCACGCCGCTGGCGGCCAACGGCACGGTGATGGTCGGCGGGCGCGGGGACGCCTCGTTGCTCCCCCGCGCGATGGCGGCCGCTGGACAGCACGCAACGGCGATCCCGCTCTACGAAAAATATTGCGGGGATTTTGTAGTGCGGCCCGGCGTGGCGCAGTCGCAGCGCAACGTGTACCAGATGAACGCCGTGCTGGGTTTCTGGGAAGACCGGGCCGGACATGCCGATAAGGCTATCACGCACTACACGGCGGCCATTGACGCGCTCGACCGCACGTGGTCGCGGCTCAAGGTGCAGGAGAACAAGGAATCCTTGATGGCGTCCGGCCATCCGTTCTACGTGCCGAAGCCGACCGTGGTCTATGAGCGCTTGATTCTGCTGCTGCTCTCCAGCAAGCGGGAAGCCGACGCCCTGCGCCTCGCCGAGCGCTTCAAGGCGCGCGCCTTCGTGGACTTGCTGGGGCGTCGCGCGGAGAAAATCCCCGGAAAAGCGCCGGCCGGAATCCTGCAAGAGGAGCGCCGCCTGTTCAAAGAGTTGGCGAAAACCCAGAAACCCGGCGCGCAGGCCGCGGCCGCAACCGCCCTGGCCGCGCAGTATGGGGCGATTCTGGACCATATCCGCGAGGCGGATCCGGAACTGGCCGACATCATCTTGCCGCGCACGGTGACCGTCGCGGATATTCAGAAACTGCTCGACCCGGATACCGTGCTGCTGAAATATTTCGTGGGCGCGGAAAAGACCGTCGCCTGGGTGATCGGGCCCAGGAAGATCGATTTCGTGGTGCTGCCCGTGGGTCGCGCGAAACTGGCCCGTTCAGTGGATACGTGCCTCAAGGTGATGAGCCGGCCGGGGCCGGCCGCTCCCTTGAAGCGCGACCTGAAAACGCTCAGCGACATGGTGCTCGCGCCCGTGCTCCCCGCCCTGGGCAGCGCAAGGCGCGTGGTGGTGGCGCCGCACGGGTTGCTGCACTACGTGCCATTCGCGGCGCTGTTGGATGCGAAAGGCGATTATTTGATCGCCACGCGCGAGGTGGCCCAGGTGCCAAGCGCGAGCGTGCTGGCGTTCTGCGCGCGGAAAAATCCGCGACGCGGGCGCGCGTTCGACGTGGGGAAGGCGAAGACGGTGGCGTTCGCGCTGGGCAACACGCAGCCGGCCGCGAAGGAGTGGCAGCCGCTGCCGGGCACCGCGGACGAGGTGAAGCGCATCCAAAAGGTGCTGCCCAACACGAAAGTGATAGCGGGCCCGCAGATGAAGCGCGCGGCGGTGGAGCAGAACGTGGCCGCCGCGGATCTTGTCCACTTTGCCACGCACGGGCATTTCAACGACGAGAAGCCGCTTGCGTCGTGCCTGGTGTTCAGCGACGCGCTGATGCCGGTGTCCGAGGTGTTCGGACTTAAAATGAAGGCGTACTCGGTGGCGCTGAGCGCCTGCCAGACCGGTCTGGGCCGCGTGATGGCGGGCGACGACGTGGTGGGCCTGACGCGCGCGTTCATTTATGCGGGGACGCCGGCGGTGATTTCCACGATGTGGAAAATCGCCGACGAGTCGACGGCCAGACTGATGGCCGGCTTCTACACGAGCCTCGCCAAAATGGACCGCGCGGCGGCGCTCCGCAAGGCGCAATTGGAGATGCTGGCCGATCCCACCACGGCCCACCCGTTCTTCTGGGCGGCGTTCGTGGTGGCGGGAGACTGGAAGTGATCTGTCAACAGGGGTTGAACGGGTTCGGCCTCGAATCCTTCAGAAAATCGACACGAGGAGTATTCCCATGCAGCCAGACGAGGTGACTCGACAGGCGATGGCCCTGACGCTTCAGGAGAGGGCAGAGCTTGCACAACGACTGCTTCTCAGCCTGGACGAAGCGCCCGAGTCAGAAATTGAGCAACTCTGGATTGAAGAGGCCGAGCGTCGGCTGGATGAGTACCGTAAGGGCGCCGTGCGTGCCATTCCGGCTGGCGAAGTTTTTGCGCGGTTAGTTTTCAGCGGCCGTTCATAATGCAGTGCTTTCAATTACAGCAAATCCCCACGCGGCGCCCACGGTCGGGCGCGCAGTTCGCAGCAAGCGGGTAAAGCGATTCCCGTATTCACTATTACATTCGGTCGAGAACGATGGTGTCGTGATTGTCGCGGTCGCCCATCACAGGAGACGACCTGGCTATTGGAGTGCGCGGTTGCAGGACAGGTAGCCCCTCAGGGGAAGCACAGACGTTGGGGCCTCGAGGTCATGTGCACGGAGAGTTGTTTGCATGAATTTTCGTTATCGCGTGATTTGGACGGTTCTGTTGGTGGCAGCAGTGGTCGGGTTCAACCTGCCCACCTTTGGCGCCGATGCGCCGGACTTTCTGGTGGCGCCCTACGTGCAGCTTGGCAATCGGCCGGACTTTTCGGACGCGATGACCCTGATGTGGCATGCTCCCGATCGGGACGCCGCATGGGCCGTGGAGGTGAAGCGGCCCGACGGCTGGCAAAAGATGGCTCCGCCACGCGGGAGCCGGCTTCATTATCCGGACCGCGACGCGTTTCGCATCTACACCGCCCAGTTGCGCGGTTATCCGCCGGGCAGCCGCTTCGCTTATCGCGTGAAGCGGGACAACACGGTGGTGTTTCAGGCCAGCGGCCAGTCCCGAAAGGGGCCTGGTGCGCCAACCCGGATCGCGGTGATGGGCGACACCGGGACCGGCACGCCGGGACAGGCGGCCGTCGCCTATCGAATCAACGAATTTCAGCCGGACTACGCGGTCATTCTTGGAGACATCGCCTACAGCCGCGGCACGGTAAAGAATTATTACGACTGGTTCTATCCGCCGTACAACGCAAACAAGGCGAGCATGAAGGACGGCGGGCCCTTGATGCGGGCCCTTCCCTTTGTTGGAGTGGCCGGCAACCACGACATTTCCATCTCGTGGAAATCCATCACGGATCTCGACAAGATCCCCGACGCGCTGGCCTATTTCTTTTTCTGGGATCAGCCGTTGAACGGCCCGCTGGGCGTGGTGGGCCCGTTCACGCCGAAGCTGGCCGGAAGCGACGCGGCGAAAAAACGATTTCTTGCCGCGGCCGGCAAGCGTTTCCCGCGCATGGCGAATTTCTCGTTCGACTACGGCAACGTGCACTGGCTGGTGCTCGACTCCAATCCCCACGTAGACTGGAGGGACGCGAAGCTGCGCGCCTGGGTGGCCGCCGATCTCGACGCGGTGCCGAAAGGCGTCTGGCGCATGGTGGCCTACCATCACGCCGCCTTCCACTCGTCCTCGCACCACGCGGACGCCCTGCAGATGCGAGCGCTTGCCCGCCTGTTCGAGCAGAAGCACGTGGACGTCGTCTTTGCCGGTCACGTCCACGAATATGAGCGCCCGCACCCGATCCGATATGGCGCGGAGGGGACCATCACCGTCGACCGCAGCTACGACGGCGTCAAGGACACCACGCCCAACGGCGTCCTCTACGTGACCAGCGGCATCGGCGGCCAGCGCGGCGCCAGCGAGTACCTGGGAGGCGTCGCCTATCGCCCGAAGGTCTACACCAACGTATACGACACCAGCCAGGCCTCGTACACGGCCGTCGAGGTCAACGGCGCCCGCATGGAACTCCGCCAGATCGGCGCCGACGGGAAGATCGTCGACCGGTTCGCCCTGACGCGCTAAAGAAGGCTTCCCCCCCGTCGGAATGGAATGAGCCGCCCGCAATCTCCCTGATATGAGGCTCAACCGAATGCGACGACTCCTTGCCGCTCTTGCCGTTCTGCTTCTCACTGGAGCCGCCCTGGCCGCCGAAAATCCGAAGGCCAGTGACGCCGTTCAGGCCGCACTGAAGGCGCAGGCCGAGGCCTGGAACAAGGGCGACCTCAGTGGATTCCTCGCCATGTACGTGAACACGCCCACCCTGACCGCGGTAAACAGCGGCCAGGTTGTGAAGGGCTTTGACGCTCTCCGCGCGCGCTACGAGCAGAGCTACAAGACCGGCGGCCAGCCCATGGGCACGCTGAAGTTCGAGGACGTCGCGGTCACCGAGATCGGCCCCAACGGCGCGCTCAGCGTGGGCAAATTCCGCCTGGATCGTGACGGCAAGCCGCCCGCCGAGGGTGTTTTCACGCTGGTCTGGGAGAAGACGCCGGCCGGCTGGCGCATCCTGCACGACCACCGCTCATTGACCCCCGCGCCGGCCGCCGCCGCGGATTCCGGCCAACTTGTCGTCGAGGACCTGATCGTTGGCAAAGGAGACACCGCGCTGGTCGGAAATCGTGTCACGGTGCACTACACCGGCTGGCTGACCGACGGCAAGAAGTTCGACTCCAGCCTGGACCGCGGCCAGCCGTTCGAGTTTCAGCTCGGACAGCGGCATGTCATCGCCGGCTGGGAGCAGGGCGTGCTCGGCATGAAGGTCGGCGGCAAGCGCAAGCTCACCATCCCCCCCGCGCTGGGGTACGGCTCGCGCAGCGTGGGGGGCGGATTGATTCCGGCCAACTCCACGCTGATTTTCGAAGTGGAGTTGCTCAAGGTTTCACCGCCGTAGCCACGCCCGGAATTCAGCTTTAGCCACCGGGTGGCTAAGCAGGTCGGAATTTAGCCACCGGGTGGCTAAACAAGTCGGAATTTAGCCGCCGGGTGGCTAAACACGGTGGGGCGGCGAGTCGACCAGCCGAAACCCGAAGTCTTCATATTGATAGTGCGGCGGCAGGCTGCTGCGCGCCGTGCACGCCGTCACCCGAATCTGGTGGCGCCAGGAGCCGCCGCGGGCCGCGCGCCGCGTTCCATTTTCCGGGCCGCGGGGATTGTCGGCGCCAGACACCGCATACCAGCGGGAATCGTACCAGTCGAGACACCACTCGTGTACGCCGTCCGCCATGTGAAACAATCCGAATCCGTTCGGCTCGCCGTCTCCCAGCAACGGCGGGCCGCCCGACGGCCCCCAGGGAACCTCGCGCACCTCGTCCCCCCAGGGGAATGCGGCGTCCATCCGCCCACCGCGTGACGCCCACTCGCGCTCCGCCTCGGTGGGAAGCCGGCCGCCGCGCCACGAGGCGAATGCGCATGCGTCATGCCACGACACCCCGCAAGCCGGTTGCCGCTCATCCGACAGATGGGACACCGACCAGCACGACGGCGCCGGACAAGAGGTCGCGTCCAGAAATTCCTGATATTGGGCGCGCGACACCGGAAACCGCATCATCAGAAATGCATCCACCGTCACCCGGTGCCGCGGCCGGGTGTTGTCCGGCCCGTCGTCGGTGCCCATCCAGAAATCCCCGGCGGGAATCGCGACCCAATCGCTCAACGCCAGTCGCCGAGGATCACAAAGGGCGCCCAGTAGAACGGGTGCGGCCTCGTACGCAGCATTTCCACCTCGGCTCGCTGCAGCGCCTTGCCGCGCGACATTCCCTGGCCCAGCCCCGTATAGAACGACACCATCAGATCCCGCGTCGACTGATCCTCCACGCTCCACAGACTGGCCACCACGGTCGGCGTGCCGGCGATGCTGAACGCCTCGGCGAGGCTGGTCAACTAAGAGCCGGGCTGCGATTCCGCAAGCGCCGTCTCGCACGCGGACAGTGTGACCAGGCGCGTCCCTTGCAGCGGCAATTCAAAAATCTCGGGGATGCGCAGGCGGCCCTGCTCGTCCGCGCCGGCCAGCACCATGTACGACGCGCTCGGATCGCGGCTGTCGAGCACGCCGTGCGTGGCGAGGTGCAGGTAGGCCACCGCGCCCTGCAATTTCAACAATTTCGATTCCGTTGCCTGATCGCGCACGAACACCTGGGATTTCGGAAACAACGCGGCAACCGCTCTGGCTTCATCCTGCGCGGATTGGAGGCTGCCGTCCGGGTTTCCGAAGGCGATGAGCGGGCCCTGGCCGGCCGTGTTCTTTTCCGCAAGCTGTGCCACGTCGCTGGCTTTTCCCAGCACCGCCACCTGCTTGCGCTCCACCAGGAATTCCAGGCCTTCTCCCTTCCCGCGCGCCATGGCCTGCAGCGGCACGTAGAACAGGCTGCCGGTGGGGATGAACGCGACCACCTCCTTTTTCGCCAGTTCCTCCTCGATTGGCGCCACGATGACGTCGTACAACCCGACCAGCACGTTTTTCAGCGGCTTTGCCTGGGGGTCGCTCCATTTCCAGTCGGGGTTGGGCCTTGCGGCGTAGCGGCGGATTTCGTCGCGGAATCCGCGCACCAGCGCTTCCACCTGCGCGCGCCCCACCGGTACCGAGCGGATACGGAACGAATCGTGCGTCACCACGAAAAGATAGGTCGTTTGCGCGGACGGGAAAATCTGCACGAGCACCGCATTTTGCGGAATTGCCTTCTGCACCGCCGCGAAATTCACCGGGCGCACGGCCAGCAGGCGCTCGTAATCCGGGTCCTGCTGGCGGATTTTTCCGAGCGCGGTGAAAAATTCGGCCTTGCTGCTGGCCAGCAATTCAGACACGTACTTGCGGTTCTGTTTTTTGCTGGTGGTCAGCTCGCGCTCCAGGGAGCGGACCTGCTCCTGCGCCTTCACTGCCTTCTGCAGCGCGTCGCGGACCTCCGGATTGCGCGCCTGAACCTGTCTGGCGTCAATGGTGGTGCTGGTCTTCACCGCCTCCTTTCGGTCGAGCGTGGAGAGCGCGTCCTGACCCTGCCCGGCTTCCACCTGGAGGCGCGCAAGCATCTCATAGATGTCCGCCCATTCCCGGGAGGACACGTCGCTGCCGCCCAGCGCGGAAACGTACCCTTCAATTTCCTTGACAGCCTCGGAGAGAGCCTTGATCGCGCCCGCGCTGTCGCCGGTCAGCGCGCGCAACTCTC
>Ga0194121_10008933_pt1 | contig 12535 bp, 8 predicted proteins | sample TA2MahCa50mmetaG_FD_148609 | JGI IMG/M metagenome (GOLD analysis project Ga0194121, IMG submission 148609) | Freshwater microbial communities from Lake Tanganyika, Tanzania - TA2015020 Mahale Deep Cast 50m | ecosystem: Environmental > Aquatic > Freshwater > Lake | place: Tanzania: Lake...
GCTCCGGCCACGGCGGCGCCCGCGCCCGAGGCAAAGGAACCGGCGCCCGCGCCGCGCCCGGGCGGCGTGGCCCCCCGACCCCGCCAGCAGCGCCGCAAGCGCAAGTGATGCGTCCCTGAGCGACGCCGGGCGTCGGTCGGCAGACGCATGGTCGGACCGTGCGTCCCCTGACCGACACCCAGACCCGACGGACCGCCGCCTGCCGGTAGCCTGGGCGGGCACATGACGTCGACGGACCTGCGCCACGAGGGGAAGGGCGACCGGCGGTCGGTGCTGGGCCGGCCCTGGCGGCGCCCCGCGGTCGACGCCGAGCTCCAGGGCCTCCTGTCCGAGTACCGGCGCCGGCACCGGCGAGCCGACACCACCCGGATCGAGCAGGCCTACGCGCTCGCCCGCGAGGCCCACGCCGACCAGGTGCGGCGGTCGGGCGAGCCCTACATCGCGCACCCGCTCGGGGTGGCGACCATCCTCGCCCGCCTCGGGATGGACGACGTCACGCTGGCCGGGGCGCTGCTGCACGACTCGGTGGAGGACACCCGGGTCACGCTCGACGAGGTCGAGGAGGCGTTCGGCACCGAGATCGCCCGCATCGTCGACGGCGTCACCAAGCTCGACCGCCTCCAGTTCGACTCGAAGGAGGCGCAGCAGGCCGCGACCCTCCGCAAGATGCTCGTGGCGATGGCGAAGGACATCCGGGTCCTGCTCATCAAGCTCGCCGACCGGCTGCACAACATGCAGACGATCGCGTCGCTCCCCGAGGCCAAGCAGCGCCGGATCGCGCAGGAGAGCCTCGACGTGTACGCGCCGCTCGCGCACCGGCTCGGCATCGCCGAGGTGAAGTGGCAGCTCGAGGACCTCGCCTTCGCGGTGCTGTACCCGAAGCGCTACGCGGAGATCGAGCAGATGGTGTGGACCCGCTCCCCCGAGCGCGAGGAGCGCCTGGGTCAGGTCATCTCAGAGCTGCGCGACACGCTCGCCGACCTCGACATCCACGCGCAGGTGCAAGGGCGGCCGAAGCACTACTGGTCGATCTACGAGAAGATGGTCGTGCGGGGCAAGGAGTTCGACGAGGTGCAGGACCTCGTCGGCGTGCGCGTCGTCGTCGACTCGGTGAAGGACTGCTACGGCGCGCTCGGGTCGGTCCACGCGCTGTGGGCGCCGGTGCTCGGCCGGTTCAAGGACTACATCGCGATGCCCAAGTTCAACCTCTACCAGTCGTTGCACACGACGGTGGTGGGGCCGCAAGGCAAGCCCGTGGAGCTCCAGATCCGCACCCAGGAGATGCACCGCCGGGCCGAGTTCGGCATCGCCGCCCACTGGGGCTACAAGGAGCACTCCGACGCCGCCGACCTGGCGTGGCTCCAGCGCATGGCCGACTGGCAGCAGGACGCCGACGACCCGTCGGAGTTCATGGAGACCCTGAAGGTCGACCTCGATCAGGAGGAGGTCTTCGTCTTCACGCCCAAGGGCAAGGTGATCACCCTGGTGGCCGGCTCCACGCCGGTCGACTTCGCCTACGCGGTGCACACCGAGGTCGGGCACCGGTGCATCGGTGCCCGGGTCAACGGGCGGCTCGTCGCGCTCGACTCGTCGCTCAACAGCGGCGACACCGTCGAGATCTTCACGAGCAAGGTGGAGGGCGCCGGGCCGAGCCGCGACTGGCTGCAGTTCGTGCACACCCCGAAGGCCAAGGCCAAGATCCGGCAGTGGTTCTCCCGTGAGCGGCGCGTCGACGCGATCGAGACGGGACGCGACGAGCTCGCGAAGGCGATGCGGCGCGAGGGCCTGCCGGTGCAACGGCTCGCGAAGTCCCAGGCGCTCGGTGCAGTGGCCGAGGCGATGCACTACACCGACATCGACGCGCTGCACGCGGCGATCGGGGAGGGGCACATCGGCGCGCAGGCGGTCGCCCAGCGACTCCAGCGCGAGCTGCTCGGTGGCGAGGAGCAGCTGCCCATCACCACGCAGCGACCACCGCGCGGCGCCAAGGCCGACCACCGGCGCACCGTCGGCGTGCACGTCGAGGGTCTCGACGACGTGATGGTCCGTCTGTCGCGCTGCTGCACGCCGGTGCCGGGCGACGAGATCATGGGGTTCGTCACCCGCGGGCGCGGCGTGTCCGTCCACCGCACCGACTGCGCCAACGCCGCGTCGCTCTCCGCGCAGACGCACCGCTTCATCGAGGTGGAGTGGGACACCGAGCAGCCGGCCACCTTCATCGTCTCGATCGAGATCGAGGCGCTCGACCGGTCGCGCCTCCTGCGCGACATCGCCCAGGTGCTCTCCGAGAACCACGTGAGCATCCGGTCGAGCTCCACCCAGACCTCGGCCGACCGGGTCGCCCGGATGCGCTTCGACTTCGAGATGGCCGACACCGGGCACCTCGAGTCGGTGCTCAAGGCGATCAAGCGGGTCGACTCCGTGTACGACGCCTACCGGCTGCTCCCGGGCCACACGAAGGTCTGAGCCCCGTCCCGGTCCCGTGGCGCCGGAGGAGGCCGCCCGGGCCGCGGCGCGCCGGAAGTCCTGAAGGCCCGCGGACCCCCGGCGGTAGCCTGCCGGGGTGAGTCCGCCCGCAGACGACGCGCGCCGCGCCATCGACCCGTCGGTCTACCGCGCGCCGGTCGGCACCCACGACGTGCTGCCCCCCGAGTCCGACCGGTGGGTCCACGTGGTGGCCACGTTCGCCGACCGGGCCCGCCGCTTCGGCTACGGGTTGGCGGTGACGCCCATCTTCGAGCACCTCGAGGTGTTCCAACGGGTCGGCGCCTCCACCGACGTCGTCCGCAAGGAGATGTACGAGTTCGAGGACAAGGGTGGACGGCACCTCGCCCTGCGTCCGGAGGGCACCGCGCCGGTCGTGCGGGCCTACGTCCAGCACCGCCCGCCGGTGCCGTGGAAGGTCTGGTACCTCGCGCCGCACTTCCGCTACGAGCGGCCCCAGAAGGGCCGGTACCGCCAGCACTGGCAGCTCGGCGCGGAGGTGATCGGCGTCGACGACCCCGAGGTCGACGTCGAGGTCATCGCGTTGGCGCACGGCGTCTACCGCGCCCTCGGGCTCGAGCGGGTGCGGCTCCTCCTCAACTCGATGGGCGACGCCCGGTCGCGCCCGGCCTACGTCGCCGCGCTGCGCGACTACCTGGTGCGTCACGGCGCCGGCTTCGGCGACGACTTCCTGGCCCGGGTGGAGCAGAACCCGCTGCGGGTGCTCGACGCCAAGAACGCCGACTGGCAGGACGTCATCGAGCGGGCGCCGCAGCTCACCGAGTACCTGAGCGACGCCGCGGTCGCGCACTTCGAGGCGGTGCAGCGGGGGCTCGCGTCGCTCGGGATCGCCTCCGAGCTGACGCCGCGCCTCGTGCGCGGGTTCGACTACTACACCGCCACCACGTTCGAGTTCGTGAGCGACGCCCTCGATGCGGCGCAGAACGCCGTGGGCGGGGGCGGTCGCTACGACCATCTGGCCGAGGACATGGGCGGTCCGCCCACGCCGGGCATCGGGTTCGGCATCGGCATCGAGCGGGTGCTCATCGCCGCCGACGCCGAGCGGGGCGAGGATGCCCCGCCCCCCCGGGTCGAGGTGTTCGTCGTCGACGCACTGGGAGGCGGCGCGGCCACGGTGCTGGTCGCCGAGCTGCGCGAGGCGGGCGTGTCCGCCGACCGCGCCTACGGCGGACGGTCGGTGAAGGCCCAGTCGAAGCTCGCCGACCGGTCGGGCGCGCGCTACGCGGTCATCCTGGGCGCGCGTGAGGCCGAGCACGACGCGGTCGCGGTGAAGGACCTGCGGGCCCCGGAGGCCACGCAGGGCGAGGTGCCCCGGCGCGAGGTCGTCGGCTACCTGCGCCAGGCGCTCGAGCGCGACCGCCGACCGAAGTCCTACGAGATCTAGGGGAAGCACTCAGGTGATGCGCACGCATCGGGCCGGCGACGTCCGACCCGTTCAGGTCGGAAGCTCGGTCGAGCTCTGCGGGTGGGTCGCGTCGCGGCGCGACCACGGCGGCGTGGTGTTCCTCGACCTGCGCGACACCGCCGGCATCGTGCAGGTGGTGGTCGATCCGGACGCCGTCGCCGGCGCCGACGTGCACGGCGTCCGCGCCGAGTACTGCCTCCGCGTGACCGGCACCGTCCGGGAGCGGCCGGAGGGCACCGTCAACCCCGACCTCGCCACCGGGGCGGTCGAGGTGGCGGCGGCCACGATCGAGGTGCTCAACCCGTCGGAGCCGCCGCCGATCCCCATCGGTGACCGGGTCGACGCCGACGAGATGCTGCGCCTGCGCCACCGCTACCTCGATCTGCGGGGCGAGCGGCTCCAGCGCAACCTGCGCCTGCGGGCCACGGTCAACAGCGCGATCCGCACCGCGATGGAGGCCCAGGGGTTCGTCGAGGTCGAGACCCCGATGCTCGTCGCGTCCACGCCCGAAGGAGCACGCGACTTCGTGGTGCCGTCGCGGCTGTCGCCGGGCGAGTTCTACGCGCTGCCCCAGAGCCCGCAGCTCTTCAAGCAGCTGCTGATGGTCGGTGGGCTCGACCGCTACTACCAGATCGCCCGGTGCCTGCGCGACGAGGACCTGCGCGCCGACCGGCAGTTCGAGTTCATGCAGCTCGACGCCGAGATGAGCTTCGCCGACGGCGACGACGTGCGCGCCGTGATCTCGGATGCGGTGAAGGCCGCGGCGGAGCGGGTCACCGGTGAGCCGGTGGGGGAGATCCCCGTGCTCACCTACGCCGAGGCGATGGGTCGCTACGGCTCCGACAAGCCCGACCTGCGCTTCGGGCTCGAGCTCGTCGACCTCAACCATGTGTTCGGCGCCACCGAGTTCCGGGCCTTCCAGGCCGACTCGGTGAAGGGCATCCGCTGGCCGGGTCAGGCCGAGCTCGGTCGGGGCCGCCTCGACGCGCTCATCGACCGGGCCAAGCAGCTCGGCGCGGCCGGCCTGGTGTGGGTGAAGGTGCGTGACGGCGCCACGCTCGAGTCGCCGACCGTCAAGTTCATGAGCGAGGCCGAGCAGGTGGGCCTCGCCGACGCCACCGGCGCCGAGGCCGGTGACCTGCTGCTGATCGTCGCCGGGGCCCGGCGAATGGTCGACGCCGTGCTCGGGACCATCCGCAACGACCTGGGCCGTCCCCCCGTGCACGAGGGCGGGCTGCACTTCTGCTGGGTGGTCGACTTCCCGCTGTTCGAGGACCTCGCCGACGACGGGTCGCCGATCCCGGCCCACCACCCGTTCACCGCGCCGCACCCCGACGACGTCGGCCTGCTCGACTCGGCGCGCGGCGACGAGCTCCTCACCGTGCGTTCGCAGGCCTACGACCTCGTGTGCAACGGGTGGGAGCTCGGCTCGGGCAGCGTCCGGATCCACGACGGCGCCCTCCAGTCCAGGATCTTCGAGCTGATCGGGATCGACGCCGAGACCGCCCAGGCCCGATTCGGGTTCCTGCTCGACGCGTTCCGCTACGGCGCGCCGCCCCACGCCGGCTTCGCCTTCGGCATCGACCGGCTCGTGGGCATCCTGGCCGGCGAGGAGAACATCCGCGAGGTGATCGCGTTCCCGAAGACCCAGTCGGGCGCCGACCCCCTCACCGGGGCCCCCACCCCCGTCGACGACCGTCACCTGCGCGAGCTCGGCATCCAGGTCCGCCCCAAGAAGTAGCGACGGAGACGCTCACGGCAGGGGGTGCTGGCATCCGTCGGCGGTCGTGGAGGCCTCCTTGTCGGTGCCACCCCCACCTGCTTCGATCAGCACATGCACACCCTCTTCGTTCGGGCGACGTGGCGTGGGCAGTGGCGCGCCCTCGTCGTGCTCGCGGCGCTCGTCGCGGTGGCGGTGGCGGCGGTCGTCGCGATGCTCACGGCCGCCGAGCGGTCGGCCTCGTCGTTCGAGCGACTGCGGCGGGTGACGAATGCCGCCTCCGCCTCCATCTTCTACGAAGACGCCGAGGGCGCCGCGGCCACCGTCGCCGCGGCACGGGGGACCGCCGGGGTCGCGGCAGCGGAGCCCCAGACCGAGCTGTTCGTCCGGCCCGCAGGAACCGACCTGTTCCCGGACTACACCCTGCTCTCCCGGGCGCCGCTGGTCGCGGGGTCGCGCGTCAACGTGCCCGTGGTCGTCCGGGGGCGCTTGCCCGCCGACGACCGTGCGCTCGAGGTCGCGCTGAGCGAGGGTCTCGCGGCGGATCTGGGGGTCACGGTGGGAGACGAGCTCCCGCTGGAGTCGATGACCGAGGCCTGGGTCGAGGTGGCGTACACGGGGGGCGACGCCGGGACACCGGACGGACCGGAGGTGCCGGCGCGGGTCGTGGGGATCGTCCGCTCGCCCGCCGACTTCGGACGCGTGCTCGGGGTGATCCACCTGAGCCCGGCCTTCGTCGACCGGTACGGAGACGCCATACAGACGTACCGTCGCGTCGAGGTCGTTGCCGATGAGGAAGGCCTCACGCGCCTTCGGCGCACGTTCTCGAGCTCGGGCGGATGGTCGGCGTTCGGTGACGACGGCTCGACCGACGACGCACTCGACACGATCGCGACCGCGCTCCGCCTCCTCGCCGCGGTCGCGGCGATCGCGGGGACGGCGACGGTCGGGTTCGCGATCGCGCGGTCGACGCGGTCGGTGATGCGCGATCGAGACGCGCTCACCGCCATGGGTGCGACCCGCCGCGAGCTGATCGGCGCCGCCCTCCTCGTCGTCCTCCCGGCCACCGTGGTCGGTGCGGTGGTCGGCGGAGTCATCGGCGTGGCGCTGACCCCGGACGTGATGGTCGGTCTGGCCGCTCGGATCGAGCCCGCGTCCCGCCGCGCCGCGGTCGACTGGCCGGTGGTGCTGGGCAGCGTCGTCGGCCTCGCCGCGTTCGCGAGCGCGACGGTGGTGGCCGTCGCCGCACGCGGTGCGAGGGTCGCGGTCGCGCGATCGCGACCCCCGGTCGGGATCGTCCGCCTGGACCGTCCCGTACCGGTGGTGCTCGGGCTGCGCCAGGCGTTCGCCGGCGAGTCGGCGCTCGGGGGACGGACGAGCCGGGCGGCCCTGGTCGTCGGCGTCCTGGGTCTCGCGGGTGTCGTCGCGGCACTCACGGTGAGCGGTTCGATCGAGCGCCTGCGCTCGGATCCGTTCCTGTTCGGCAGCGGCGGCACGGCGCGATCGGTCGACAGCGGTGAGTCCGTCGAGGTGCTCGACAGGTTGATGCCGCGGCTCGCAGCCGATCGCCGCGTCACGGCGCTGGCCGGGCTGCACATCAGCTTCGACGCCCGGGTGGAAGGTCAGGACGTCACGCTTTTGGCGATCGACCGTCGCCGCGGGCCGCTGGACGCGTCGATCGTCGACGGGCGCATGCCGCGAACGCGCGACGAAGTCGCGCTCGGGCCGGCGACCCTCGAGCGGGCGGGCGCCGAGGTCGGGGAGCAGGTCGTGATGGACGGGCCCGACGGCGAGGAGACCTACCGGGTCGTGGGCTCGATCCTGTTCCCCGAGGGGGACTTCACCTTCGACGACGGTGCCGCGATGACCGTGGCGGGCGCGCGACCCCTCGTGGGCGACGCCCGTGAGACGGGGGCGATCCACAGCATCCTCTTCGACTGGGGCGACGGCATCGACGCGGCGCGGGCCGATCGCGCGCTCGCCGCCGAGGGGTTCCGGGTCTTCAGCGACGGGGGCGTCGAGCCGGCTCGGGTCACGAACCTCGGGCAGGTCTCCGAGCTCCCGAAGTACCTCGCCGTGTTCCTCGGGGTGCTCGCGCTCGTGACGCTCGGCCACGCGCTCTCGGTCGGCAGCCGCCGTCGCGTGCGTGAGCAGGCAACCCTGCGCGCGCTGGGGATGACCTCGCGCGCGGGCGCATCGGTGGTGGCAGTGCAAGCCGGGGCTCTCACGATCGTCGCCTTCGTCGTCGGCGTTCCCGTGGGGCTCCTCGTCGGCTCGCGGATCTGGTCGAGGATCGCCGCGAACGCACACGTGGTCGTGCGCACGGTGCTGCCCGGCTCGTGGCTGGTCGGGTTGGCCGTCGTCGTCGTGGCCGGGGCCGCGCTGGTGGCAGTCGGTCCGTGGCTCCGGACCCGTCGGATCCGATCGGCCCAGGCCCTCCGCGCGGAGTAGGTCCGCGGCTCGCGATCTCAGTCGACGAGCTGGAGCGCGATCAGCACCGCGAGCAGGGTCAGTCCGGCCACCAGGGCGATGAGCAGGCGGCGGCGGTTGTCGGTCGCGGACTCCACCCGGTCAGCCTACGCTCGGCGCGGATGTCCGACGACCTGTTCAGCGCGGCGGTGGAGGACCGCCTCTCCCGGCGGGCCCCCCTCGCGGCGCGGCTGCGGCCCCGCAACCTCGACGAGGTGGTGGGGCAGGAGCACCTCCTCGGGCGGGGGCGACCGCTGCGGGCGCTGATCGAGGCCGACCGGCTGTCGTCGGTCGTGCTCTGGGGGCCGCCCGGCACCGGGAAGACCACCATCGCCCGCCTCGTCGCCGGCGCGACCCAGAAGGCGTTCGAGCCGCTCTCGGCCGTGACCGCGGGCGTGAAGGACGTGCGGGAGGTGGTCGACCGGGCCCGCGCCCGGCTGGGCGAGCGTGGGCAGGGCACGATCATGTTCCTCGACGAGGTGCACCGGTTCACCCGCACCCAGCAGGACGCGCTCCTCCCGCACGTGGAGGAGGGGCTCCTCGTGCTCGTGTGCGCGACGACCGAGAACCCGTTCTTCTCCCTCACCGGGCCGCTGCTGTCCCGCTCCACGCTCCAGCGCCTGGAGCCGCTGTCGGTCGACTCGCTGCGGACGCTGCTCGACCGCGCGATCACCGACCGCGAGCGTGGACTCGGGGGCGACGGTCTCTCCCTCGCGCCGGATGCGGCCGTCCACATCGCCGAGCGGTCCGAGGGCGACGGACGCCACGCCCTCACCGCGCTGGAGGTCGCGGCCGCGCTCTGCCTGGAGGACGGCCGCACCGAGGTGTCGCTCGCCGACGCCGAGGCCGCGCTCTCCCTGCGGGCGCTGCACTACGGCGACGACGAGCACTACGACGTGCTGTCGGCGTTCATCAAGAGCATGCGCGGCTCCGACCCCGACGCCGCGCTCTACTGGCTGGCCCGGATGCTCGAGGCGGGGGAGGACCCGCGGCTCGTCGCCCGCCGCATGGTGATCCTCGCGTCCGAGGACGTCGGGCTCGCCGACCCGCAGTCGTTGCTCGTGGCCGACGCCGCCGCGCGCGCCCTCGAGTTCGTCGGGCTCCCGGAGGCCCGCCTCAACCTCGCCCAGGCGGTGATCCACCTGTCGCTGGCCCCGAAGTCCAACGCGGTGCTGCGCGCGCTCGATGCCGCGACCGCCGACGTGCGCGACCGGCCGAGCGGGAGGGTCCCCGCCCACCTGCGCGACGCTCATTACCCTGGCGCGCAACGGCTCGGCCACGGGAAGGGCTACCGCTATCCCCACGACGAGCCCGGTGGTTGGGTCGATCAGGAGTACCGGCCGCCCGAGGTCGCAGGGCGTCGCTACTTCGACATGGCGGAGGACGAGCCTCGGTGACCGCAGTGGTGACAGTGGTGGCGGTGCTGGCGCTGGCGCTGGCCGCCGGCGCCCTGTTCGGGTGGTGGAAGACGCAGCGGCGTCTCTCGGCGCTCGAGGCCCGGGTCGGGCGACTCGACCGTGAGGTGCACGACGACCTCGTGCCGACGATCGACCTCACCCGGCGCGAGAGCGAGGAGGCCTACGTCGCCGCGCGCATGGCGAAGCACGCGGTGGGGATCGAGGACCCCCCGCCGCGCCTGGCCGGCGAGACGGTCACCGGTCCGGTGGTGCGCGCCGTCGCGTTCGGGGCCGGTGCCCGTCGCGCGCTCGCACGGTTCGCGTCCGACGTGACCCCCATGGCCCGGTCCCGGGCGACGACGGCGAAGACGGTGAGGTTCGTGGCCACGCGGTCACGGGGGAAGCGCAAGGCCGGCTGATGGCGACTCCGGAGTGGACAGGGATGGAGAGCCCATGAGGCGCACGTTCTGGCTGGCGGCCGGCTTCGGTCTCGGGCTCTACGCAGGGGAGCGGGTCCGGCGCACGGTGGTGAAGCTCACCCCCGAGACCCTGGGCGACACCGTCCGGTCGATGGTGGGCGACGCCATCGAGGCGGGGAAGGCCGAGATGCAGGCCCGGGAGCGCAGTCTCCGGGAGACCTTCGCCGCGCCGGAGCGGGAGCGGCCGCGGCTGCGTCTGGCGAGCGGTGGCGCCGGGGAAGCCGAACGACCCGGGCGGTAGCCTGACGGGGTGCCGCCCCGGACCGCCGACGAGCTCCGCGCCGCGTTCTGCGACTTCTTCGCCGCGCGCGCCCACACCGTCGTCGCGTCCTCGAGCCTGATCCCGATCGACGCGACGCTGCTGTTCACCAACTCGGGCATGGTCCCGTTCAAGCCGTACTTCGTCGGCGACGAGACGCCCCCGTACCGGCGGGCGACCTCGGTGCAGAAGTGCGTGCGGGCGGGCGGCAAGCACAACGACCTCGACGACGTCGGCCGGACCAACCGGCACTTCACGTTCTTCGAGATGCTCGGCAACTTCAGCTTCGGCGACTACTTCAAGACCGAGGCGATCACCTGGGCGTGGGATCTGGTCACGGAGGTGCTCGGACTCGACCCCGCCCGGATCTGGGTGACCGTCCACACCACCGACGACGAGGCCGAGGCGATCTGGCGCGACGTCGTGGGCGTGGCCCCCGACCGCATCCAGCGCCTCGGCGACGACAACTTCTGGCGGATGGCCGACACCGGGCCCTGCGGCCCCAGCTCGGAGATCTTCTGGGACCTCGGACCCGAGCACGGACCCGACCTCGGCCCCGCCGGCAACGAGGACCGCTACGTCGAGCTCTGGAACCTCGTGTTCATGCAGTTCGACGGCAAGCCCGACGGCGAGCTGGTGCCCCTGCCGGCGCCGAGCATCGACACCGGGGCCGGGCTCGAGCGCATCCTGGCGCTGCTGCAGGGCGTGGACACCGTGTGGGACGTCGACGTGTTGCGGCCGCTGATCGCCGCCGCCGAACGGATCACCGGTGTCGCCTACGGCGGCTTCCCCGGCACCGAGTCCGATGTGTCCCTGCGGATCCTCGCCGAGCACGGCCGTTCGATGACCTTCCTCGTCGCCGACGGGGTGGTGCCGTCCAACGAGGACCGGGGCTACGTGCTGCGGCGGATCATCCGCCGCGCGGTGCGTCACGCGTTCCTCCTCGGCTCCGAGGACCTCGTCACGCCGGCGCTCGTCGACGCGACCGTCGAGGTCATGGGTGCCGCCTACCCCGAGCTCGTGAAGCAGCACACGGTGGTGCGCGACGTCGTGCGCCGGGAGGAGGAGCGGTTCCGCACCACGCTCACCCGCGGCCTCGACTTCCTCGACGGCGTGGTGCAACAGGGCGACGTCACCGGCGACGACGCCTTCTTCCTCCACGACACCCTCGGCTTCCCGATCGACCTCACCCGTGAGATCGCCGAGGAACGGGGGCGGGGGATCGACCTCGACGGCTTCCGGGCCCGCATGGGCGAGCAGCGCTCGCGCGCCAAGGAGGCGCAAGCCGGAACGGCCAGAGGGGGAGGAGCCGCCGATGCGAACGTGCTCCGCGACCTCTACCGGGAGCTGCTCGACGAGGTGGGCACGACCGACTTCAGCGGTCGACAGGAGTACGAGACCGACGGCGCCAAGGTGCGCGCGATCGTGGGCGGCGCCGACCGGCTCGCGACCGCGGGGGAGGGCGCCGCGGTCGCCGTCGTCCTCGACCGCACGCCGTTCTACGCGGAGAGCGGTGGCCAGGTGGGCGACACCGGCGTGCTCGAGACCGCCGAGGGCGGTCGCGTGCGCGTCACCGACACCCGGGAAGGCCTGCCCGGGCTGGTGCTGCACCTGGGCACGGTCGAGGCCGGCGCCGTCGCCGAGGGCGACACCGTCGTCGCCGTCATCGACGGCGAACGCCGGGACGCCATCCGGCGGAACCACACCGCGACCCACGTGCTGCACTGGGCGCTGCGCGAGGTGCTCGGCAGCCACGTGCAGCAGGCCGGGTCCTACGTGGGCCCCGACCGGCTGCGGTTCGACTTCTCCCACTTCGAGGCGGTGCCCCCGGCCGACCTCCACCGGATCGAGGCGATGGCCAACGCCGAGGTGATCACCGACGCGCCGGTCCGCCACTACGAGACCACGAAGGAGCACGCACTCGGCCTCGGGGCCATCGCCTTCTTCGGTGACAAGTACGGCGACCTCGTCCGGGTGCTCGAGGCCGGCGAGCACTCCATCGAGCTCTGCGGCGGCACCCACGTGCACGCGCTCGGGTTCATCGGCCCGATCAAGATCGTCAGCGAAGGATCGATCGGCGCCAACCTGCGGCGCATCGAGGCCGTCACCGGCGAGGGCGCGCTGGCGCACATCCGCCACGAGGAGCACGTGCTCGCCACCGCGGCCGGGGTGCTCCAGGTGAAGCCCGACGAGGTGCCCGAGCGGATCGAGCGGCTGCTCGGCGACCTGAAGGCGGCACGCCAGGAGATCGCCGCGGCGCAGGCGAAGGCGGCCGCGGGCGAGGCGGGCGAGCTGGCGGCG
>Ga0194121_10008939_pt1 | contig 12531 bp, 9 predicted proteins | sample TA2MahCa50mmetaG_FD_148609 | JGI IMG/M metagenome (GOLD analysis project Ga0194121, IMG submission 148609) | Freshwater microbial communities from Lake Tanganyika, Tanzania - TA2015020 Mahale Deep Cast 50m | ecosystem: Environmental > Aquatic > Freshwater > Lake | place: Tanzania: Lake...
GTGGGTTTCAACGTGAACGGAAACTGGCTGAACCACGCGCACCCCGCGCAGATTTTTCTTAAGTATCGGCGAGAGTCCGACATCACCTCACCGAGTCCAGTGGACCTGTTTGTTTTCACGGATGAGTTTCCCGGGAGCATCAATGATGGCGGATTTGCGGTTTGCATGACTGAGCCTGGGCACATTGTGGATTACCCGGCCAACTACCATAACTTTGCCAGCGCGTTTTCTTTTGCTGACGGCCACACGGAAATCCACAAATGGACGGATCGGGACCTCAAGCAGCCGGTTCAATACACGGGCGGGCCTGTGACTACCGCGCCTTCGCCTACAGACCAAGCATGGCTGGCCAGCCACGCCTCAAGGTAAGCGGCCCAGACCTCGTTCAGTGCGATTTTGCTGAGTAGGTGCCCGTTCTGCCTCTTTAGAATCAATGAAACTCACATCTCTGCTCACGCTGGGTTTGGTGCTCGGTGTAATCACCACCACTGGCTGTCGCCGTCGCTCTTCGCCTCCGGCCCCTCCGGCTCCGGAGGCCCCCGCAGCTCCTGCACAGCCCCAACAGCCTGCAGCTGCAGCCGCAGCAGCACCGCCGCCGCCGCCCCAGCCAGTTGCTCAACCCGGAAATGCCCCGTCGTCGCAGTTTAATTACGTCGAAGGCTCGAGTGCATTGGATGACCTTAATAAGCACCTGTCGTGGTTTGTGATCTCCAAGAAACGTTTTCCGGCCAACGTAGATGAGCTGCTGGCTGCCAATCGCCTCCCTCGCCCGGTGCTGCCCCCCGGCGGCCAATTAGTCATCAATCAGAAAACCAAGACCGTTGACTACATCGGGCCTAAGTGACTTTCTTGGATCACTTTACGAGTTTTACGGAAGGGATTTCGGCAACGCGATGCGCGACGGTGATGGCGGAGATTCCGGCTTTGTTCCACCGGGCGAACTGACTCTGCATCTGAGATAAATAACCCTGATCTAGTCCATCCAGCGGCTCATCCAGCAGCAGGACTTGCGGGCGGTGCACCACGGCGCGGGCCAGCAGCACTCGGCGGCGTTGGCCGTAGGAGAGGCGGAGGAAGTTTTCCCGCGCCAGTCCCCGCAGGTAGAACTGCTCGAGCACCTCGTCCACCCGCTGCCATTGCGCGCGCGTCACGGCGTCCAGCAGGCCGATGCTGGCGAACCAGCCGGAGGCCACCACTGCGCGGGCGGTGAGGTCATCGCGGTAGGCGGTCTGGAGGTCCGGGCCCACGTAGCCCACGCGCGCCCGAATTTCCCAGAGCGTGTGCCGCCGCGTCTCGCCGAAGCGATGAATCGTGCCGCCCAAGGCCGGATGCAGTTCGCCGAGGAGGAGTTTGAGAAAGGTGCTTTTCCCGCAGCCATTCGGCCCAGTCACGGTCCAGTGCTCGCCGGGGCGCATTTCCCAGTTGAAATCCCGCAGCACGGCCTGGCGGTCGCGATAGACGGAGACGTTGCGCAGGCGGAAGAGAAAAGAAGACGAAGGAGCAAAACTCCCAACGTTCCACGTCGAACGTTCAACTTTCAACGCGGACAGGGGAGCGGGGGCACCGTCTGGAGGTGGATCGTAGAACGGTGAGCGTTGGACGTTTTTTGCCTTGAGGGCTTTGCGCTCTTTCGCGGCTATGATCCTTCCCTTTTCCAAAACCAGCCGCCGCCCGAGGGCGGGGATGAGTTCGTCTTCACGGTGGGTGGCGAGCAGGACATGCGTGCCGGTTTCGGCGGCGCGTTGCACGGCGGCCAGCAGCGCGGCGCGCATGGCGGCGTCGAGACCGTCGGTGAATTCATCCAGCAGCAGAAGCTTCGGCCGACCGAGCAGGGCGCGGGCGATGAGGAGACGGCGGAATTCGCCTTGCGAGAGCGTCTGCACGTCGCGGCGCAGGAGCGGGCCGAGGCGAAATTGCTCAGCCACCTTCGCCGCTGCCGCGCGCTGCTTGGGGGTGAGGCGTTGGTAGAGATAATCGGTTCGGTGAAAGCCGGTGATGAGCACGTCGCGCCCGGTGCGGACCCACTCGAGGTTCAGGTAACGCTCCTGTTGCTCCGGCGAGACGAAGGCGACTTGCTCGCGCACGCCCACCGCGCTGGTAGATAATTCGCCGTTCAAGCCGTAGGTGCGCCGCCCGCCATTCTCGGGGTCAGGATGCAGTTCGCTGGCGATGAGCTGGAGGAAAGTGCTCTTGCCCGAGCCGTTTGCCCCAAGCACGGCCCAGCATTCGCCGGGCCGCCAGCGCCAGTTCAAGCCGTGGAGAATGCGCCGCCCGGCGAGGGAGACGCTGACGTTTTCGAGTTGAACCAGTGGCGGAGGCCGCACGCGGGGAGAGTAGTAGGCAAACAGTTGTCCGTAATCAGTTTTCAGCCGCTTGTCGTGCGCGGTTGTTTCCTGACAACAGAACCCGCCTAGCCGCTAACGACGCGCGCATGAACCCCTGGCCGGTGGGCGGGCTACCTTGCGACGACAAGCCCATCATTCCTTCGTAACTACCTCGTCAAGGTTCAATAGCAGGCTGCACAGGCCGGTCCAGGCTGCGTGGCTGGCAAGATCGAGCTGCTCGTTACGCTTGGATTCCCCAACGGTGAGAAGTTTCAAGGCGGCCTCCTTGTCCCCGGCATACTGGGCGTGCAGGCGAGCGAGACTTGCGGAGAGAACTTGCTTTTCCCTCGTGTTGGGTTTGCGTGCGGTGGTGAGGCGAAAGGCGTGCTCTAACCGGATGTCGTCCGTTGCGTTGCCACTGAGCAACACGCGCTCAGCCAGTGCTCGAGCGGCCTCGACATAGGTTGTGTCATTCAGCGTGGCGAGGGCGTGCAGCGGGGTATTCGTGCGGGGCGTCTTCACGGCGCAGGTTTGCCGTGCGGCCACATCAAAGAAAATCGTCGGGCCGATGATGCGCCGCCAGAAGACGTATACGCTGCGGCGGTAAAGCGCTTCGCCCTTGTCTTGCACATAACGCTTGTTGCCGAAGGTGGCCTCTTCCCAGATGCCGGGCGGTTGATAGGTTTTCACCGGCGGGCCGCCGAGCTTCTCCACGAGCAGGCCGCTGGCGGCGAGCGCCTGGTCGCGCAGCATCCACGACGGCAAGCGATGGCGCGGTCCGCGCGCAAGCAGGCGGTTCTCGGGGTCAAGTTGATACAACGTGTCCGAACCCGTCCGCCTCCGCACGTCAGCAGCAAGTGGCGCGTCCTTCGAGGACTGCCGGTAAGTCGCACTGGTTACGATGGTGCGGACGAGTTGTTTCATATCCCAGCCGGTGCGGGTGAATTCAGTGGCCAGCCAGTCAAGCAATTCGGGATGCGACGGCTTCTCCCCCTGTACGCCGAAGTCTTCGGAGGTCTTCACTAGGCCGGTGCCGAAGAACTGCTGCCAGAATCGGTTCACTGTGACGCGTGCAGCGAGCGGGTTCTCCGGCGATACCAGCCAGCGCGCAAGATCGAGTCGGTTCGTGGGCGATGAAGTGAGGGACTGCTGGCCGGATTCCAGATTACGGGATGCGGATTGCGTGAGCGAAGCGGGAAACGCCGCAGTCGTCTTCTCGCCGGGCTTGTTGTAAGCCCCGCGTACGAGCATGAAGGTGTCGCGCGGCTGTTTCATGTCCTCCATCACCATCACGCGCGGGATGGCCTTGTTGAAGTCATCGCGGGCCTCAATCGCCTTCGCGAGTTGATCCAGCAACAACGCGTGCTCGCGCGGCTCCTTGTCCGCCCGAAACTTCGCGAGGCTGCGGAGCTGCGTGAGGTTGCGCGACGCGCCTTTCTGCTTCAGTGCCCCGAACGGCTCGGCGGGATAATCCTTAACACTGGGTGAATCGGACGAAGGCTTGCCCTCAGGTCGCGGGAAAACGGTAAGCTCCAACTTGTCCACGTTGTCGCCGAGGCGCTTCACGTCGTCGCCGTGGGCCTTGAGCCGCATCTCCTGCTCGGGCGTGGTGAAGTCCATAACCGGCGCGGTTTGCGGGCTGCCGCCACCGCCGTTGACGGGCGTCTGGTTAAAGAAGGCGACTAATCCATAGTAATCACGCATCGTGAAGGGATCGAACTTGTGATCGTGGCAGCGCGTGCAGTTCATCGTCGCAGCGAGCCAGACGGTGCCGACGGTCTCGGCTTGGTCGAAGAGATACTCGATGCGGTTCTCCTCCGCGATGCGTCCACCCTCGCCGTTGATCATGTGGTTACGCAAAAAACCAGTAGCAAGCCTCTGATCGCGCGTGGCCTCGGGGAGCAAATCGCCTGCGAGCTGCCAGATAGTGAACCGGTCGAAAGGTAGGTTGTCGTTAAACGCTCTCACGACCCAGTCGCGCCACGGCCACATCGTGCGCTCTTGATCGCCTTGGTAGCCGTTGGAGTCCGCGTAGCGCGCGGCATCAAGCCACTCCCACACCATGCGCTCACCGTAGCGTGGGGACGCCAGCAGGCGATCTACGACGACCTCGAAAGCTTTGGGTGACTTGTCGGCGAGGAATGCTTCAACTTCGGTGGGCGTGGGCGGCAGGCCGGTGAGGTCAAGGGTCACTCGGCGGATGAGCGTCTCTCGCGGGGCCTCCGGTGCGGGGCGGAGCCCTTCTTTAGCGAGGCGGGCAGTAATAAAAGCGTCGAGGGGATTAGCGATCGCCGGAACGGTCGGCCGCACCGGCGGAGTGAACGCCCAATGCGTCGTGTAACTTGCCCCGCCGTCAATCCATCGTCGTACGGTTTCGATCTGCGCGGACGTGAGCGTCTTTTTACTCTTAGGCGGCGGCATCACGTCATTCGCATCTTTGGTGATGAGGCGCTTAAACAGTTCGCTTTGCGATGCCTTACCGGGAAGGACGACAGGGTTTTGGGTACGTAACAATCCGTCCTGCGTGTCGAGGCGCAGCTTGGCTTCGCGGGCCTTTTCGTCCGGACCGTGGCATCGGAAACAATTCTCTGAAAGGATGGGCAGCACCTCGCGGTTGAAATTAACGGCGGCATCGGGCGCAGGCGCAGCGGCCGCGCTGATGATGGCGGCAAGCAAGATAAGCGGTTGGGCGAGTCGAATCACTGGCGCAATGCAGTGTGTCGGGAATTCAACGTTCGCGCAATGGCCCAACTTGAACTCGCCGATCCCCATGATGACACGGCACGTTGATCGCGTCGGAAGACGAACGCGCCGCGTTCCTCATGAACTTCCTAAGTCCAATCCGGTTGCCAGTCTTGCTGTTAGCCTGCCTTTGTCTGTTTTCGGCGATGGAATCAAGCGCAGCGGCCCCGGTGATTTCTTCCGCCGTGCCGGCGACTCACGGATTTGTCGTTCACACGGTCACATCCGAGTTTCAGGGCGACACGACCCAAATCCACGTCCGCACGCCAGACAAGGTTCCAGCCGGTATGCGTTTGCCCGTGCTATATTTTTTGCCTGTCGAGGCGAAGGACGAGCAGCGCTGGGGCGACCCATTGGCGGAAGCCACGAAGCTTGACCTCGCGAACAAGCTCAGCGTCATTGTCGCCTACCCGACTTTCAGCCACTTGCCGTGGTATTGCGACCACCCGACAAATCCCGGTATCCGGCAGGAAACCTACTTCCTCAAAGTGGTCGTGCCGTTCATCGAGCGCGCCTATCCCGTCCGCGCCGGGCGCGACGCACGACTGCTGCTGGGCTTCAGCAAGTCCGGCTGGGGCGCGTGGAGCCTGCTACTTCGCAACCCGGACGTGTTCGGCCGAGCCGCCGCGTGGGACTCGCCAATGATGATGGAACAGGGACTTTACGGCATGGCAGCCATCGCTGGCTCGCCGGAGAACTTTGGACGGTATCGCGTTCCGAACCTTCTCCGCGAGCGCGGCAAAGCTCTTGGCCCCGAGCCGCGCCTGTTGCTTATGGGCTACGACAACTTCCGCACGCCGACGCAGCAGGCGCACGCGCTGCTCGACGAGTTAAAAATTCCCCACGCTTATCGCGATGGCCCGCAGCGTAAGCACCACTGGAACACCGGCTGGGTGGAGGAAGCCGCCTGTTGGCTAGTGACGGGCAAATGATCTGCACCAGCAACTTGAAATCGCCGCACGGTACATGGATTGCTTAGGTAGCCTCGAACTGCGGGACGTTGCGTGCGGCACGTAATAATCGTCGGCTTACGCAAACGTTCGCTTCAAATACTCGATGCTTTTTGGTCGCGATGACCTCGGGGCCTTCCTCGAAGTTGAATACCTCGACCGACACATAGCCATCGTAACCGACTTCCTTGAGCGCGGCAGCAATCGGCTTGAAATCCACGTTGCCAAAACCCGGCCCCTTGAGGTTTGCATCGTTCGCGTGGAAATAGGCGAAGCCGCCCCGACTCTCGCGGATGATCTGCGGGATGGGCTTGGCCTCGGACGACATTGCCTTGACGTCGAGAATGATCTTGAAGTTTGGCGAGCGGAGCGGCTGTGTAAACTTGAGGCCGTCCGCTGCCGTATTTATGAAGTTCGTTTCCGTTGGCGCAAGCGGCTCGAAGCAAATGGTCACGCTCCGATCTTCCGCGCGCTTTACCGCGTCGCGGAACACGTCCGTCGCCCACGTCCACGCTTGCTCGAGGGTGACGCCGGGCATCACGTTGCGCTGTTTCGGCGAGCCGACCACAATGATTTTTCCACCAAAGTCCGCGCAGCAGTCCACGAGGTCGCAGAAGTAGCGCGCCGTCTTGCCGCGTACCGCCGTTTCAGGGCTGGTGAGATACATGCCCTCGGCCTTTACGAGCACCCAATGGAGGCCGGAAATCGCGATACCTGCGCGGGCCGCCATGTCTCGGATGCGCGCCCGCTCGGCGGCGGAAATCTCGGTGACGTAGTTGCAGAGCGTGAACGGAGCGATCTCGACACCGTCATAGCCCGCCTTGGCCGCGTAGGCGAACGTGTCCTCGATGCGCCAGCCTTGGAAAATCTCGTTGCAGATGCCAAATTTCATGGCGGCGATTTAGTCGCGGGCGGGGCACGGAGAGCAAGACAATCGTAGGCATGAGGTTCACGCTGCACACTTAGCTTTACGAGCTGCCCCGAAAAATCCGAAGCAAAGCGCGAGTGAACTCAGCTAAATAACTCAGAATTGGCCAGCCGAGTTCGTAATATAGGCATCGCCTAAACTCGTCCCTGCACCCTTCGCTTTCGCAAGTTGCCGATGAATGTCACTCGCGCGCCGCATCAAACCCCAGCGCCTTGGCCGCTGAACCGTATGCCCCGGCTAGGTCGCCGAGTTCCGCCCGGACAATGCGGGCTTGGTGGCCACCGGCCTGCCATTCGTAATGGCGCACGTAACGCTCCAGTGGTTCGAACAGGAGTTCGCCCGCGCGCGCGATGCCGCCGCCAATGATGACCGCATCGGGATCTAGCACGTTGATTAGCGATCCGATGCTGCACCCAAGCGCGCGAACGGAGCGGTCCCAAATCCGCCGCGCCGTCGCGTCGCCGCGGCCGGCGGCTTCCACCAACGCGTGCGTGGTAGCAAAGCGCCCACGCGTGCGTGCGCGAATAAACTTGTTGCCCATAAAATGCTCCAGTGAACCTGCCGTGTTGAAGTCGTCGCGCGGCCCGTTCCAGTCCACGGTCACGTGGCCGAGATGCCCCGCCCGGCCAATCGCCCCGCGCAGCAGGTGTCCGTCCACCATGGCCGCCCCGCCCACGCCGGTGCCAAGAGTGAAGAGCATTACGTTGCGCAACCCGCGCGCCGCGCCGCGCCAAACCTCGCCGAGTAGCGCTGCGTGTGCGTCGTTAAGCACCGGAATGGGTGTGGGTGACGAGAGGTAATCTGTCCAGTCCAGTCGCTCCAGCCCGAGCAACCGTCCCGGCATCACCGCAATGCTGCGCGCGTTACTGGCTGCAAGGCCTGGGGCGGAGAGGCCAATGCCCGCAGGCTCACCAAGCGCACGCCGCCAGCCCCGCACGAGCGTGCGGATCTTACGCGCCCACTCCATGTCGTGATCCTCAAAGGGCAAGCTGCGTTGCCGTAGCAATTCGCCGTCGACCGTCACGCCCACGGCCTTGATGCTTGTCCCGCCGAGGTCGAGGCCGATCCAATATTTGGTTTTTGATGATTTTGTTTTCCGTTGGCCAGTGACCGCTCGGAGTAATCTCTGATTCTGAGTGGCACGCATCGGGGTCAAAACGGATTATTGGATGCTGTCTCCTGACTGGCCCTCGCTCACACACCAGCCCCCGTCCACCGCGAGCACCTGCCCGGTCACGAAACGTGCCTCGTCGCTCAAAAGAAACACGGCTGCTCCGTCCGCATCCGCTGGTTGGCCGATGCGTCCACCGTCGAGCGGTTGCTTGGTTTTGATGAAGTTGAGTACCGCTGCGTCTGCCTGCGCACGTTGTGACATGGGCGTGGCGACCAGTGCGGGCGCGAGGATGTTGAAGCGGATGTCCTGCGGCGCGTAATGCGCGGCAGCGGACTGCGTCAGCCCGATGATGGCGGCTTTAGCTGTGGCGTAGGCGTGCGTGGCGAAGAACTTCGGCGACGGCGACCACCCCAGCACGCTGCTCATGTTAAGCACGCTGCCGCCGGTATGTTGCGCGAGAAACTGCCGGACGGCGGCGCGGTTTGAGTAAAGCAGCGAGGTAAGATTTTCGCTCAACGTGTAAGCCCAGCCTTCGTCGGTCAATTCGTGCAACGGGCCGTCGCCCTGCCGGCGTCCGCTCCCGCCGGCCACGTGATAAAGCCCGTGAAACCCGCCGAACCGTTCCACACCCAGCGCGATGGCCCGCGCTGCTGTGTCTGGTCGCATTGCATCACCCGCAAGCCCGGTGGCATGCACGCCTAACATGCCTTCTGCTGCCCGGACTTTTTCCGCATCGCGGCCGACGACGACCACACGGGCACCTTCTGCCACGAACGCCTTGGCCGCTGAAAGCCCCAGTCCGCTCGTGCCGCCCATGACGATAAGGACTCTGTTACTGAGTCGGTTCACGGGGGAATATTAGCTGTTGTGGGGAGACGGTGCGAGCTTTCAGCGCTCGTTTTACTCTCGTTTTTTCCTCTCAATCACAGTTCTAGCCTGCCTCAGCCACTTTCGCCTAAGAGTGGGGTTAGGATTAAAACCAGGAGTCGGAACAAGGGGAATGCCACTTGGCTTGCCCCGTACCCGCGCCCTGCTAGTCTGCCGCGCGTGAAGTTGTCGGTTAAAAGTGATTACGCGATGCGGGCCGTCCTAGAACTGGCTCGAGGGCATGCGACGGGTGCCGTGCAGCGAGCCGAAGACATTGCGGCCCGACACGGCTTGCCGCCGAACTACCTCGTGCAGATTCTCATCGAGTTGAAGACGCGCGGGCTGGTGCGTAGCGTGCGTGGCAAGGAGGGTGGCTATCGGCTGGCGCGGCCGCCGGCCGAAGTTACCTTCGGCGACGTGTTACGCGCGATGAACGGGGCGGTGTTTGACACACCGGCGCTGGCCAGCGGGCAATGCCCTCCAGAATTACAACGCGTTTGGAGCCGGCTCCAAACTGCCGCAGAGAGTGCCGCCGACGCAGTCAATTTCCAGCAACTGGTCGAGGAAGGCGCGGAGAAGGAGCGGATGTTTTACATCTGACCGCGAGTTCTCGGGTCCAGCGCGAGCTAAGCATTGCGTCCAAAACGAATTGTCTGCATGTCCGTCACCAACCCCAGTCCTGACCGCGTCCGCGTGGACGGAAAGTTTTTCCGCTTGGGCGAGCAGAAGTTTTATGCAAAGGGATTAACCTATGGGCCGTTCGCGCCAGGCGAGGATAAATCGCACTATCCGCCCCGCGCGCAGGTAGAAAAGGATTTTGCCCAAATTCGTGCATTGAACGCGAACACGGTGCGCGTCTACACCGTCCCACCGCGTTGGTTGCTCGATCTCGCGCAGGCACATGGCCTCAAGCTGCTTGTGGATGTGCCATGGTGGAAGAACGGCTGTTTCCTCGACCACACTGAGACACGCGCCGCCGCCCGCAAAGCCGTGGGCGACGCCGTCGCTGCATGCGCACATCACCCGGCGGTCTTTGCCTTCAGTGTGGTGAACGAAATTCCGCCTGACCTAGTGCGGTGGACCGGTGCGGAGCGAGTCGCGGAGTTCATTGATGAACTGGTGTCTGTAGCGAAGGCTGCGGACCCGGAGTGTCTTTGTACGTTTGCAAACTTCCCGCCGACCGAGTTCCTCCAGCCGCGCACGTTGGATTTCCTCACGTTCAACGTCTACCTCCATTACCCGAAGCCGTTTGGCAATTACCTCGCGCGGCTCCAAATGATTGCGGATACAAAACCGCTCCTGCTGGGCGAGTTCGGCGTGGATTCGGTGCGCGAGGGCGAGGCCGCGAAGTGTGAGATGCTTCGCTGGCAAATCGAAACGGCTTTCAACTGCGGCGTGGCAGGCGCGGTGGTCTTCGCCTTTACGGATGACTGGTGGCACAACGGGCGTCAGGTGATGGACTGGCACTTCGGCGTCGTGACGAGCGCACGGCAGTCGAAGGAATCTTTCGGCGTGGTCCAGGCCGCATTCAATACGGCACCGTATTTTCCGCTGCCGCGTTACCCGAAAGTCAGCGTGGTTGTGGCGAGCTATAACGGTGGCAAGACCCTGCCCGCGTGCCTTGCGTCGCTGGAACGGCTTAACTATCCAAACTACGAAGTCATTCTCGTTGACGACGGTTCCCGCGATGACACGCAGCAAATTGCCGCGCGCTATCGGATGGAGCAGGTAGACCGGACAGTGGCGAAGCCGAGCGCTCCAGGTGACGCAGCCGTTCCCTCGTACCCCGGCCCCCGCTCGCCGGAAGAGGCTCGCGCAGGAGGTGATAGCGCCCAGCCGGCTGTTCTCAAACTCGAAATCCGAAAGCCCAAACCCGAACCCCCGGGCTCGGATCGCCCCCGCTTCCGTTGCCTCCGTCAGGTGAACCTCGGTTTGTCTGTCGCGCGCAACTCGGGCATCAGGGCGAGCGAAGGTGAGATCATCGCCTTCACCGATTCCGATTGCCGCGCGGATGAGGATTGGCTGCATTACCTCGTTGGCGATTTGTTGCGCAGTGACTTCACCGGCATCGGTGGCCACAACTTCCTTCCGCCCGAGGACGGCTGGATTCCCGCGGCGGTGATGGCGTCACCTGGTGGCCCCGCGCACGTGATGCTCACCGACTGCCTTGCTGAGCATATTCCAGGTTGCAACATGGCGTTCTACAAGTGGGCGCTCGACGAAATCAGCGGCTTCGACCCGATATATCGCAAGGCCGGCGACGATGTAGACATGTGCTGGCGGCTGCAGCAGCGCGGCTACAAGATAGGCTTTAGCCCGGCGGGCTTCGTTTGGCATTACCGCCGTGCGACAGTAAAAGCCTACTTAGCACAGCAGCGCGGTTACGGCGAGGCTGAGGCGATGCTCGTGCGCAAGCACCCTGAGTATTTCAACGACATTGGCAGCAGCATCTGGCGCGGGCGCATTTACACGACTGCAAAAATCGGCGTCGTGACGCGTGCACCCATCATCTACCATGGCGTCTTCGGCAGCGCGTTCTTCCAGTCCATCTACGCACCGTCGCCCTCAATGTTCCTCATGCTGATGACGAGCCTCGAATGGCACGTGTTGGTGACGCTGCCGTTGTTGACGTTGGGTGTCGCGGGCGCGGGGGTGAAGTTCCCGCTGCTGCTGCCGTTGGGTCTCGCGAGCCTGTTGGCATCACTCGGGCTCTGCGTCGCTGCGGGCCGGCAGGCGGAGATTCCGCAGGCCAAGCGCACCTTCTGGTCACGCCCCCTCGTCGCGTGGCTCTTCCTCGTACAGCCTATCGTGCGGGGCTGGGCGCGCTATTCTGAGCGGCTCATGCTTCAGCAGACCCCGCTTGCCGCTCACGAGACACTCGACACCCTCGACCTCAAGCGTCGCCGGGGCGACCGTTTTGAACTGGCCGGTTACTGGGCGGATTATCCCGTGAACCGGATGGAATTTCTCGGTGCGCTGTTGCTCGAACTGGATAAGCAAGGTTGGCAGAACAAAGCCGACAACGGCTGGAGCGAGTTCGACGTGGAAATCTATGGCAGCCGCTGGTGTTACTTGCGGCTCATCACCGCCACCGAGCATCATCAAGGCGGGAAATGCCTCGTGCGCTGCCGCATGGACACGGGCTGGAGCTTGCTGGGCCGAATAGCCTTCTGGGCGGCGGTCGGTTTAGCATTGATGATTTCAACCACCGTGAGCCAACTCCTGCCTTGGTTGCACTTGGTCTGGGTGCTTCCGGTCTGGCTCGGTTGGATGCTGCAAACGCAACAGCGCGACTTGCGGCGCATCCTCACCGTGCTGCTGGATGTCGTGGCGACGAAGTTCCACCTAAAGAAGGTGGACAAGCAAACTTAGCGGCGAAGGTGGCGGAAAACTCGATGCCTCCCGCTCCGCAGACCCGCGAGCGCGCCATTAACAATCCGTAGAAAGTTACCGGCTCGACGGTGAAACAACCATCCCGCGCAAGCAAACCGAGCTGCGACCTGACTAAATCAGCAACTCGTCGGCACCTCTTGCAGCACCTCGACGCAGTGAGGAATCGCGCCGACCACGAAGCTGAGGCATTCCACTGCGCCGCTGGGCTTGCCG
>Ga0194121_10008952_pt1 | contig 12521 bp, 14 predicted proteins | sample TA2MahCa50mmetaG_FD_148609 | JGI IMG/M metagenome (GOLD analysis project Ga0194121, IMG submission 148609) | Freshwater microbial communities from Lake Tanganyika, Tanzania - TA2015020 Mahale Deep Cast 50m | ecosystem: Environmental > Aquatic > Freshwater > Lake | place: Tanzania: Lake...
AACTCTTTCTCGTTTAGTGATAATGCATCCTCAATGTCTTTCATTTGTATGTACAAAAAGTCCAAAACACAATGCTATAACTTTTGGGTAGAAAAAATTTGATTTAATTAAGGACAATTAGATCATTTGGTCGAAATATTTATCCTGCGAACAGATTGTAATCTATTGTGATTCAGGAACAAAAGCTTTCGCATTACATAAACAAAGCAAAATTCGTTGATACTGCAAAATATGAAAAAAAAATACGAATAGCTTTGCTTGGAAGCTTTACATTAAATGGAATAGAAGAAACACTCCGAGCCAAATGCTCTGAGATCCAAGTAGGCTGTATTTCGTATATCGCAGGATACAATCAATACAATCAAGAAATTCTTAACAAACAAAGTAATCTGTACAATTTTGCTCCGGACGTGGTTTTTCTTATATTGGATGTTAGAAGCATTCTTGGAAAATTATTTCATCTCCCATACTCTATCACAGAATCGGAAAGAAGACAGTTTATCGAGAACAAAGTACTGGAACTTTCTAATCTTATCAAATTCTTCGTAGAGAATTCAAAAGCAAAATTAGTGTTCACAAATCTCTCAGTTCCGACATATTCTCCATACGGAATTTATGAAACTAAGATCTCGTATGGATTGCAAGAAATGGTTGATGACTATAATCGACAAATATCAACCGTTATCAAAAATATGGAATCTGCCTATCTGTATAATTTTGATTCGTTTGTAACAAAACTCGGAGAAAAGAATGTCTTTGATTATAAACAGTTTTTCATAGGTGACATACAGATCTCCTTTGATTGTATACCATATTTGACACGTGACTTTGTTGGATATATCAAAGCAGTTCTTGGCATGAACAAAAAATGCATTGTCCTGGATCTTGACAACACTTTATGGGGGGGAATTGTGGGCGAAGACGGATTTGAGGGCATAAAATTAGGCAGCGATCCCGTCGGTAAGGCCTTCGTAGAGTTTCAGAAAACATTACTTGCTCTGCACAAGCGAGGCATAATTCTTGCTATCAACAGCAAGAACAACTTCGATGATGCAATTCATGTTATTCGAGATCATTCCGACATGATTCTTAGAGAAGAACATTTTTCATGCATGAAAATTAATTGGAATGACAAGACACAAAATATGAAAGAAATTGCAAACGAATTGAATATCGGCCTTGACAGTATGGTTTTCTTTGACGATGATCCTGTAAATCGGGAATACATGCGAACAAACTTTCCGCAAATCCTAACTGCTGAAATGCCCCAAGATGTAGCTCAATATGCACCGCTATTAATGAGTCTAAATGACTTTGATACTTTGAAAATAACTGAAGAGGATTTGAGTAGGGGTAGCATGTATGTTCAGGAAAAACAAAGAAAAGATCTGCAACAACAGGTATCAAATCTTGACACCTTTTTAGAACAATTAAAAATCAAACTCAAAATAAAAAATGCAAACGACTTTACGATTCCACGAATATCACAGCTGACACTAAAAACAAATCAGTTCAATCTTACTACAAAGCGATACCAAAATGAAAATATCAAAAAATTCATTGATGATGGTGATTGGGTTGGGTGTGCTCAAGTTGAAGACAAATTTGGTGACAGTGGAATAACAGGCGTATTCATAGTTAAAAAAAATCCTTCAGAGTGGCTAATTGATACATTTTTGCTAAGCTGTAGAATAATGGGCAGAGGCATTGAAGATGGAATATTAGCAGAAATCCTCAAAAAAGCAAAAGAGGCTGGCATAAAAACAGTTTTGGGCGAATTTATTCCTACAAAAAAGAATACCCCATGTGCGGACTTTTTTGCTAATTATGGATTCAAACAGACAGGCCGATATTGGGCGTTTGATACAAGTAATCCTATAAAAATTCCCAAGCATCTTGATTGTAGTGTGGAACAATGACTGAAAAGTTATTTGAAATTGTATCTAAGGTGTTAAACATGCCTGTTGAAAAAATAAACGACGCATCAGGCCCAGAAACCATTGAAGGATGGGACTCATTCAATCTGTATGTGTTATTAGATGAAATAGAAACAGCATACAATGTACGATTTGAACTAGATGAAATACTTGAAATCAAAAATGTAGGCCACTTTAAAAGAATTTTACAAAAACACGGAGTGACTGATTTTTAATTCATGAAACTTCATCATGTTGGTATAGTAGTTTCAAGCATTCACGATTCCCTTGGAGATCTCTCAAAATATTTTAAATTTGAAAGTACAAGTATTCCTACACTGGTAGGATCTCAAAAAGTAAATGTATGTTTTTTGAAATCAGGAGAATCATACATTGAACTAATAGAACCGGCATCCTCAGACTCCCCAGTATCATCTTTTTTGAATAAAGGAGGAGGATTTCATCATCTATGTTTTGAAGTAGATGATATTCACAAACAAGTTCAAGAAATGGAAAAAAAAGGAGCACGAGTAGTAGTCAAACCTGTTGTTGGATTTGAAAATAGACTCATAGTGTTTGTCCTATTAAACATGAAAAACACAAAATGTAATCTGATTGAATTTGCTGAGACAAAAAAGTAAACTCGATGTTTTCAAGTTCTTTTAAAAATATTGGTGTGGGAATTGACATTGTTGAAATTTCTAGATTCAATAGAATTCCATACGAGTCAAACAAGAGATTTTACAAAAAAATCTTTACTCAATCGGAAATTCAATATTGTACAAAATTCAGCGATCCGTACAAACATTTTGCGGGCAAATTTGCAATCAAAGAAGCGGTGCTAAAATCAATAACAAACAATGTAAAGATGATCAATATTGTAACGGTGCATGAAAAATCAAAACCTGGTGTGTCAATAAAAGATCTCAAGCATTATCAATTTGTAGTATCGTTAAGTCATGAAAAAACAATCGCAATTGCTATAGTTTTGTCAGAAAAATTTCCTAAATGACTTTTCTTGTAGACATGCTTAATCTACGTATGATTCTATTAAACAGCACATTGCTTTTTTTGTCTGCGACCTCTTTTGGAACCGTCAAATCGTCACTAAATCCACATATTATCTCCTTATCGGAAATTTTTCTTTGATTCTGAATCTCATGGTATCGTTTACTGATTTTTTTTCTATTTCTTATTATGTCTAATGAAGCTTTGATTTTTTCTCGTAACATACCTTTTTTCAAATAAAAAAAGAACACGGTAATTTCTACAATTATCAATGAGGGGAGCATTTTGTAAAATGTAGATCTTGAATAATGAGTGAGAAGACAATAATGTCTATTTCTTTCGAGAAGATAATACTTCAAGGGACTCCATTTGAAGCTAAATCCCTCCGGTGGATGATACACTATAGCATCTGGTACATAATACGATTTTATTCCCTGCATGGCAGCCCTCCAACCAACATCTAGATCATCATGATATGCAAACAAGAAAGCATCAAACATTCCAATATCCCGAAGAACTTTACTAGATGTGAAAAGACACGTGCCTGAAGCATATCCTACTGTCTCTATATGAGCATATCTTTCATCATCTGAATCTCCTTTTCCGCGAGAATATCCGAACGCAAAAAGCTGTATCATATTTCCAGTACTCATTAGAATTTTGTGATTTGTGGTTGTCAAGAACTTTGGCTGGTATAGACCGATCCCATGTTTTTGATATGCTGAAACTAGTTTTTCCAACCAATCAGGTTCTGCCAAAGTGTCTGGATTTAAAATAACAATAAATTCCCCCCTCGCAGTTCGTATCCCAACATTATTTCCTTCACAGTACCCAAGATTGTCCTTATTCTCAATCAAAATTATACTTGGGAATCTTTCTTTGCATCTATAATGACTATGATCCTTTGATGCATTATCTACCACAATCACTTCAAAATTTGAATAATTGGTTTTTAATATAGAATCAACACAGTCAATTAACAGCTGTCCAGCATTGTAATTAAGAATGATTATACTGACTAGAGGTTTTTCAATCATGTCTGTGTGATGAATTGCATATTGCTCATATTATGAGTGCTGAGTTTTGCTTCATAATGTTAAATTATCAACAAATCTAGTCATAATCGTGGACGATAGTATACGCAGGAGTGTTTACAAAACAAGAGCACTTGGCAACATTTTGGGTCATCTCCTTTACTTCTTTCAGTTTAAGCTACTCTCGTTTTACAAGGGACAACACATAGTAGACATGATCAAATCTATCAGAAGCGAAGTTGATCTGGCTTTTTATCCATATGAGGCGTATGTGGTGTTTTCTATTACCAGATCCCAGAGTAAGTTAGAAGGAGACATGGCAGAGGTTGGAGTGTACCAAGGAGGCTCTGCAAAAATCATATGTGAAGCAAAAGAAAAAACAAAACTACATCTCTTTGATACATTCTCCGGGCTACCTCCAGTATCAGACAAAGATACACATTTTGGAACTACGATCTGGAAGGAAAATGAATTTGGCAACACTAGTGATGAATCTGTAAAAAGGTATCTATCAAAATATGAAAATGTGTTTTTGTACAAGGGTAGATTCCCAGATACATCTGACCCAATCAAGGACGTCAAATTCAGCTTCGTCCATCTTGACGTTGATCTGTACCGAAGCACACGTGATTGTCTGGAATTTTTCTATCCTAGATTAGTAAGGGGAGGCATAATACTTACCCATGATTATCATTCCAATGGGGTGCAAACAGCATTCAAAGAGTATTTCTACAACAAGAAAATCCCACTAGTTGAACTGACAGGCTCACAATGTATGATAGTCCGTACTGATTAAAGAGTAATTCTGGTTCCTTCTCCGAGTAAAAAGACCTTGGCATCATGTTCTTTTGGATCATAGTTTATAGTTGAATTGTATGCGATGATACTATTCTTTATCTTAATATCAGAATCAATGTTGCAATCTCCCATCACAATGGAATTAGATATGCGACATTTGGCTATTCTTGAATTATCTCCTATGCTAGTATTGGGGCCTATCATGGCATTGGATTCTATTGTACAGTTCTTTCCTATTATTACAGGCCCTGTAATGCTGACACCGTTCTTTAGAATAGTGCCCTCCCCTACCATGATTTTTCCATCAAGTATCACTTCGCTTTCTTTTTCTGCATAAAAATATGGAGTCATTTTATCTAAAATAGCGCCATTAGCATTGATAATATCCTCAGGAGTGCCTGTATCCTTCCAATAGTCTGTTATCATATTGTAATTAATTTTATTTTTCTCTTCAAGCAACATATGTAATGCGTCTGTTATTTCCAATTCATTTCTCCACGATGGTTTAAGTCTATCGATTACGTCGAAAATTTTTGGTGTCAGAAAATAAATTCCAGTCACTGCAAGATTAGATGGAGGATCTTTGGGTTTTTCCATAATTCTCAAAATCTGTCCGTCATTTACTTCAGCAATTCCGAATCTGCTGGGATTGTCTACTTTGCATAACAAAATTGAAGCGGCCACATCTGAATTTTCGAATTTTCTTGCATAATCCGAGATGGGTTTTTGTATTATGTTGTCTCCAAGAAAGACTAAAAATTTATCATTATTAATAAAATCTTTGCACAATAATATCGCATGTGCAATACCCCTCGGATAATCTTGCTCGATATAGGTGATCTTCACCCCAAACTGCTCCCCATCTCCATAATACTCTCTTACTTTGTTTGATCCTGGGCCACCAATTATTATTGCAAAGTCTCTTACTCCGGCCTCTATCATTGATTCAAGACAAAACTGCGACATTGGCTTGTTTGCTATTGGTAAAAGTTGTTTGGGGCCGGTGTGAGTCAGAGGTCGAAGCCTAGTTCCGTGACCTCCATGAAGAATTATTCCTTTCATTGAATATGCCAGCACAGATGTCTATTTATTTTTCTATTTTGTCCTGCCTATGCTTTTCTTAGAAATCTGTTGTAACCACGCCCTATTGTCTAGATACCATCTTATTGTTAGATCCAGTCCTTCTTCGAAGGTATACCTTGGTTTCCAATTTAGCTCCTTTTCAATTTTTGATGTGTTCAAACTATATCGAAAATCATGCCCAGGTCTGTCTTTTACATGTGTAAGAAAGTTAGTTGGCTTGCCCATGATCTTCAGGATCTTCTTAACAATTGTGAGATTATCTAATTCATTATGGCCTGCTATGTTGTATGAATTGCCTCTCCTTCCCATCTCAAGCACTTTTAAAATTGCATCACAATGGTCAATCACAAATAACCAGTCACGAACATTTTTACCGGTACCATAAATTGGGATTTTTTTGTTATTCATTGCCAACAAAATCACTTTTGGTATGAGCTTTTCTGGAAACTGTCTTGGACCATAATTGTTTGTACAACGGGTAATTATTGTATCAATCCCATATGTTACAAAATACGAATTTACTAGAAGTTCTGCCGACGCCTTTGATGCTGCATACGGACTAGACGGATTAAACGGATATTTTTCGGGTGCATTACCTTTTTTTAGACTGCCAAAAACCTCATCCGTGGAAATGTGTATAAGTTTTTTATCAAATTTTCGTATGGATTCCAAAACTGAATAAGTACCCATTATGTTTGAATCAAAAAATGGCTTTGGCTCATCAATGCTTCTGTCTACATGTGATTCCGCAGCAAAATTAAAAACAACATCACAATTCTGAATGTGATTCTCGATTTTTTTTCTGTCGTTCAAATTACATTTTACATAAGAATAATTCTTACGATTTTGAATTTCTATGAGATTGTCTTTGTTTGAGCCTACAAGTTCCGCATCAAGATTAGATATTTTGCATTTTGGAAATTTTTCAAATAGATGTAAAATAAAATTACTACCAATAAAGCCTAGTCCGCCAGTGACAAGAAATCGTAAATCTTCTTGTTGTTTACTGTGTTTCATATTCAAAAACTGGACTGAATATTTATTATTGTTATCTGTAGGTATTCATACAAAAAGTGAGAAAGCTAAATTAACATTGATTTTTGTAATAATGTGAAGTACTTGAATAATGAGTCTTTTTCTGTTATAAAACTTGAAAAACATGACACTAAACACATTGAAGATAAACACATCAATGGTTCATTAACCGTCCTTTGGCGAGATTGGGATAATACAATTAAAAATCCACCAAAAATGGTTTACGTGACTTCTGTTTTTCCAGGTGAGATAAAAGGACCACATTTACACACGAAGCGCTCAAGCTATTTTGTCTGCATTCATGGTAAAGTTGTTTTCGTAATTAGGGATGTCGAAGGACAATTTCATGAAGTAATTGCAGATGATCGTGAACCTGTGTTAATTCATGTGCCTAGTAATATCGCATCAGCTCATATGAATTTGGCAAGAGAAACTTCTAGAATTCTTACCCTTGCAGATATCTCATGGAGACCTAATGATAATGAAATGAAAAATGTTGTTTTTGATGGATATGACTGGTCAAAATGGAAATATTAGCTTGGACAAAATACTGTTAATTGACTCTTCACTCCCGCTAAATCTATTAAATAATATTGAAAATCAATACCAAAAAATTATCACCTTTGATTTTATCTCACACAAATCTCTTGTAACATATGGGATTCAGCATGAGATATCAGATACGTATCTCACACATCAGGAATTACAAGAATTGCAAGAAAAAACACTTGAACTTTCTACGTGGAGTAAGCAAAAAGAAATTTCACAATTTGTTGAATATGATAGTATAAATCTTGGCAATCTAGTGTTTAACAATTTTATAGATTTTATAGCTGGATTTTTGAAAAAATTTTGTGAAGTTCAAAAAATTGTTGAGCAAAATATCGACTGTGAGTTTATTTGTTCAGAAACAATGTGTGGAATGGTAAAAATTTTTTCAAATAATATTGTAGTAATGAAAAAACAGACTAAATCAGAAAACAAAAAATTTGTGTATACATATAGATTTGGACATATTTCATTTCAAATTTCCTTAACTAGAGAGCAATACGTAAAACTCAAAAATTTGACAGAATCAGTTTTTTCAAAAGTTACAAGTTTTGTTAACCGTAAAAATAATCTAGTTCTGTTCGTTGAATTTGACCCAATAAAATACAAAAAACTACTTTTATCTCAAAATAATGATTCTAATAATTTCATTTTATATAATCGACGCCGTCCAGCGATATGGAATTTTGAATCATTTAATGTAATACGAAAGGCGAAATGTAACGTAATTACGTTTGTAAATCTCATTGAGCCAAGATTACAATCAAAAATTGATACTGGTCTACAATTAATTGGAAAAAAACTTGACAATTTGTGGAATGAAAGCTTCTTTGATGTATTTTTTTCAATAAACGGTGTCTCTTTTTGGGCTGCATTGAGACCTTTTTTTGAAAAGAATCTTTCGGTCGTAATAAGGGATCTTGTGCAAGAAGTAGAATTGGCAAAAAAAATATTTGAAAAGTATGATATCAAAACAATTCTGATTCTCTCTGAAATCGGTCCACACGAACAAATCTTGATGAATCTGGCACAACGAAATGGCAAGAATGTTGTCATGATGCAACATGGCGTCCCGTATGAAACTAAAGAAGCTTCAAAGAGGAACAATCTATCTGGATTTTTTCCCAATTTTTCTGACGCAATGATTGTATGGGGGCAATTAACTAAAAAATACCTAGAAATTTCTGGAACCCCAACATCCAAACTAAAGCCATTAGGGAATTCTCCATACGATGAACTGACTGTTGGCGCTCATAATGTGGAAGATATTATTCTCTTGGCAACTTCACCTCCGATGAAAGATATTGTTTACGATAATTTGGTAACAACAAATGAACAATATCAAAATGCAATAGAAAGTATTTGTAGAATAACTACAAAATTAAAACAAAAACTGGTAATAAAATTACATCCATCGCTTGTTGATTTTGATATTGAATCAATGGTTAAACAAATAAACAAGGATATAGAGGTGATAAACTCTGGTTCCATCTTTCCATTTATAACAAACTGTAAATTTCTCATCACCTTTGATCTATCTACAACAATCTTAGAAGCGCAAATTCTTCAAAAACCCGCAATATCTATCACGCTCAAGGATTATGGATTTGGAGATTCTGATGTCTTCAAATCCGATTCTTGTATATGTACAACAATTAACGATCTGGAATATCATGTGAAAAAACTTCTGACTGATGATTCTTATAAAAAAAAATACATAGACAATGGAAATAAGTTTGCTGACACGTATCTTGAAAACAGAGGTCATGCAACAGAATCGATTTACAAGTTTCTAAGAGAACTCTAAATTCCCTTCTTGTCCTTTTCTAATGATTTTGAGTATCCTTCATCCATTATGTAATTATTATTTATTTTAGCTAATTCTGGTTCCTTTTCTAATAATTGTAGTATGTCTTTCATTAAGATGGGCGTTTTTTTTATCTTTGAAACAATAATCTTTACTAATTCTAGATCTTCCCCTCTGTCCACAGTCCATCGTAATGCTGAAATATTTTTTTGGTTTGTTATGTTGAATATTTTGAATTTATCTGGATTATTGTAAAAATGTGGAGTTACATGCTCTCGTTCTGATGGTTTGTTTGCTTCTTCCCAAGCTCTTTTCAGTGCGTCAAAAGAAAAAACTTCGACTTCCGTACCCTGTGGGAATGTTCTTGGTTTACAATTTGAAACATAATCATATCTTCCTGACTTAAATAAATATACAGAATCATCAACTAGAGTAGGATCAATCAAAGGATTATCGCATGTTATTCTTACAATGGTGGAGATGGAAAATGATTTTGCACAATGATAGTACCTATCAAGACAATCCTCGGCACTGCCCCTAAAATAATAAAGAGAGTTTTTCTTTGCAAAATCCACAATTTTTTCATCTTCAACAAGATTTGTAGTGGCAACAATTAGTTTTTCACAAAGCTTACTGTGTTTCATCTGATTTACAACATACCAAATAACAGGATTAGAGTCATCTACTGGTAACATAACTTTTCCCGGCAGTCTAGTTGATCCCATTCTTGCTTGTATTATACAACCAATCATATTCGAATTCTGATCATGTCATATTACTTAAATCGTCTTCTCCTGTTTTGACTATATGTACACACAAATGCATTAATCGGTAATAATTAATTCTGAATCTTTCTTACCAGATAAAACGCCTCTGCATTTTTAAATCCTGATACAGAACCCCATCTTTTTGCGATTACAGATATAGCTTCAAGAGATCTAGGATGGGGAAATTCTTGTAGTTCGTTTTTGTATTGCTGAAGTGCTCTTAATTTGAATTGAATTTCTTTGTTTATGTCTACAAATACATTGGGAGAAAATGTAGAAGGAAAGTACCATTCAGTTGAGGATGGCACCTCAAAGCAGAGAATTTCTTTCACGTTTTGGTTTTTCTTCGGTCTTGTCGCAGTAATGGTAGCAAAATAAAGTGCGCGATGATCAACATTGATATCAAATTGTGAATGTGTATAGATAGTATCTGGCTTGTATGATTGAATTATTTCTTCGATTTTTTTTGTTATTTGTAAGTTAGACACAGTATCCATTTCGTTATCTGGGAAGCTTTCAAACTGAATATCTTTGACTCCCAATAAGGCAGAAGCGTCTTTCGCATCTTTTCTTAGCCTAAGTATTTGTTCATTGATCTCTTTTAGAGTTTGATCATCAATCTCATATTCGGTGGAATTTTTGTAGTTACTGGTTCTCCTAGAAGATATTCCAGTTGCCATGATAACAATTTTCACATCATTGCCATTTTTTGTTAGTTTTTTTATTGTACCTCCCATCCCAAGAACCTCATCATCGGGATGTGCAGCAATTACAAGATGTTTCATATTATCTGACCCTCAAAATTCAAATTTCTCCCATCATATTTAGCTGCTTTGAAAAGGATTTTTCGTTTTCCTATTTTTATGAAAGCATTTGGATAAGGATCACCGAGCATTCGAATGAAATCGTACAGGTATGATTTTGAAAAGTTCAGATGTTTTATCTCACTTTCTTCTGGTTTTCTCCTTTTGTAAACTGTTGATGTGCCTCTTTGTTTTTTCACTTTGTATTTTCCAGCAATTATCTTAATAATCATTTCATAATCATTTTGCTGCATTCGTGAAAATATGTCGTCTATTGAGCCCGAAAGAGAAAGATCTTGTTGAAGTAGTATATCTCCAGCGTCGAGCTTTTCAGTCATCACGAACGCCGTGGTTTTTGTTTTCTTTATACCTCTCACTATTTGATTCTGTATGGGACTACCGCCACGGAATTTGGGCAGATTTGATTCATGGAAGCATATGCATTTGTAGTCAGTGAGAATTTCAGTTGGAACAATCCATGACCAGTCTGGAAAGAAGATGATCTTCGGATTTATTTTTTTGATATTTTTATATGTAATTTTTTGCTTGTTACTAATTAGTACAAATTTGTATTTTTTAGCTAGTCGGCGATACAGATCAAGTGCATACCTTCTATATGCGCATATTACATAGGTCATATCTAGATTAAAAAAAAATATCTTTTTAGGGTTGCTACTATGTTGTAGATTGTGATTAAGGGAAAGTACGTAAGTTTGAGAGCGTTAGAGGAGGAAGACTTAGGTAACCTCAAAAAGTGGCGAAATGACAAAGCAAACAGAATTCACACTAGGGAATATAGGCTTCTCAACATGATTAATCAAATAGACTGGTTTGAGTCACTACACAGAGAAAATCCACCCAAAATCATAATGTTTGGAGTCACAAACAAGAGTGGAAAACTCATAGGGGTTTGCGGTCTCACATATATTGACTGGAAAAATAGACATGCTGAAATTTCCATAATTCTTTCATTAGTAAATTGGCAAAAAACAAAGGAGGCCAAAGACACGATTAATTTATTGATGAATTATGGTTTTAGTGAGCTAAATATGCATAGGTTATGGGTAGAGATATTTGCTACAATTCCTCAGAATGTAAAACTTTTTGAGGAAATGAAATTCATGAAGGAAGGAACTTTGAGAGACAAGTTATGGCGTGGCGATAAATGGAACAGCTCGTTTATTTATTCAAAATTGTCAAATGAAAAAATCGATGAAAAATAAAATTAAATTATTTGAACCTGTCTATAGCTATCATGAAAAGCGAATTATACTACAAGTACTGACAAGTGGATTTTGGGCATCTGGAGCAGGAACGGGTAATGTGGGGATTTTTGAGAAAAAATTTCAGGAATATGTAGGCTCAAAATCATGTGTAGCAGTAAGTAATGGTACTGCCGCACTACATCTAGCCCTGTCTATTCCAAACATTAGGGGAAAAGAAGTAGTTTTACCATCGCTTTCGTTTGTGAGTACTGCGCATTCTGTAATATACAATGGCGGAAAACCTGTCTTTGTAGACGTAGATCCAAATACATTGTGCATTGATCCACAAAAAGTAATAGAGGTGATGAACAAGAAAACATCCGTGATCTTGCCAGTACATTTTGCTGGCATGCCGTCGGATCTGTCAGGATTATCAAAGATTGCAAAAGAAAACAAATGTATGTTGATAGAGGATGCATCTCATGCATCAGGTTCAGTCTTTAACAATAAAAAAAT
>Ga0194121_10008958_pt1 | contig 12514 bp, 10 predicted proteins | sample TA2MahCa50mmetaG_FD_148609 | JGI IMG/M metagenome (GOLD analysis project Ga0194121, IMG submission 148609) | Freshwater microbial communities from Lake Tanganyika, Tanzania - TA2015020 Mahale Deep Cast 50m | ecosystem: Environmental > Aquatic > Freshwater > Lake | place: Tanzania: Lake...
CAGTTCATGCAGTCGTTCGATTATTTCATCAGCCTGGATCGCCGGCACAACTTGATGTTCCGCCTCACCCCGGAGGCGCGCTGGGAATGTGACGTGCACGAGCAGTTACAGGGGCTGCACGGCACCCGCCTGTGCCTGCCGTACGTGTATTATCACTACGGCTACGTGATGCCCAACAGCCAGATTCTCGACAAGTGGCAGCAGTATCAATCGCTGGGCGACGGGAGCCTCAACCGGGATGAGCTGGCCGGCGCCGACCTGCTGCGCATGTTCGAGCATGAGGTGCCCCGCTGCATGCCGTATTCCTGGGGACATCCGCCCACCATGAAATCGCATCTGCAGCAGCCGGCGGATGCGGCGGTCACGCTGTTCAAGCAGATGTGCGCGGAGCGTCTCCACCAGCCGGTCCCGTGGATGGTGTCGGTTCTGCGCCGCCTCAATTACCGCCTGCGCGTTTTCTGGCGCGCCCTGCAGGCCTTCCCCATGGCTCCCCGCGTGTGGGGCACGCTGCTGCGCATGGCGCTTTGAGGCACCTCGCCGCGCTGGCCGTTTTTCTCGCGGCCGCGCTCGTGTGGTCCTGGCCGCTCCCCCTGCACTGGCGCGAAAGCCTGGCCGGCACGCTGGGCGACCCGCTGCTGCTGGCCTGGACCCTGTCCTGGGACCTGCACGCGATTCGCCACGGGCTGCCGCTGTTTGACGCGAATATTTTCGCGCCGTCGCCGCTCGCGCTGGCATTCTCCGATCACCTGCTGGGGGAATTGCCGGTTTTTGCCGCCGCAAGATTACTCGGAGCGGGCACGATCTCCGCGTACAACACGACCTTCATCGCAATGGTGGCGCTCAACGGCTACGCGGCGTGGCTGCTGGCGCGCACGCTGGGGTGCTCGAGCGGCGCGTCGTATCTCGCGGGCATGGGATACGCGTTCGCACCCTGGCGCCTGGCCCACGTCGATCACCTTGCCTTCCAGGCCACCGCGGGATATGCGCTCGCGCTGGCGGCGTGGGTGGCGGCAGGCCAGGCGCGCGGCTGGTATGCGGCGATGGCCGCCGCGCTGGCATGGCAGTCTTTGTGCGGCGGATATCACGCGGTGTACGTGTTGTTCTTTTTCTCCTTGCTCGCCGTGTTGAGCGCCCTGCATCGCCGCGCCATGAAGGCGCTCGTCGGCCCGCTCGCCGCGCTGGTTGCCGCCTACCTCGCCACGCTGCCCTTCCTGCTGCCCTACGTGCGCATGAAAAATGCCCTTGGACAGATTTCCGGCGCGCATCCTGACTGGGGCGCATCCATCGTGTCGTTTTTCACCGCGCCGCCGGCGGACAATTACTGGGGATGGACCGCGCGGCTCTGGGGCCAGGCAACGTACCCCGAAGCGATGCTCTTTCCGGGCCTGACGGTGGCTGTTCTCGCGTGGCTGGCGATGCGCCGCAAGAAAACGGCGCCGGCCTCCCGCTCGCTGCTTGACGTGCCCATCGTGCTGCTGCTTTTGTGGTGCCTTTGGATCCAGATCACCGGCGGCGGCGAGTGGACGGTCGCCGGCGTGAAGATCCGCGCGCACGGGACCAGCACGCCCAGCTCCGCGCTGTTGATTCTCGTGGGGTTGAGAATCGCGCTCGACCGACGCGCGCGCGAGGCCATCGCGGCCCGATTTTTCGCCGCGGAGGAACCCCTCGCGATCCTCGGCGTGCTGGGAGCCTGCGCTGGCGTTCTGGCATTTTACGGCACCGCCACACTGGCCGGCTTCGTCATTCCCGGCCTGGGCTCATTGCGCGTGCCAGCGCGAATCTTCCTCATGGCGCAACTGTTGCTCAGCGTGATGGCCGCGCGATATGCAACAAAAAGCGTGCATACCGCTGGAATCTGCACGCTTCTCGTTGCAGTCGCCTTCGCCGAGGGCCTCGGCTGGCCCATGCCGGTGGGCACCCCGATCAGCAGCGCAAACCTGGCGCCCCCGGCGGCGCTGGTCGGCCCGGCCGGGGACGTGTACCGCTGGCTGGCCTCGCAGCCGGACGCCGTGGTGGCCGAGCTTCCCACCCCGGACGCGGCGCACGATCTGGCCTACGGCTACGCCTCGACGCTGCACTGGCGCAAGCTGGTCAACGGCTCCAGCGGCTACTCCCCGCGCTACTATGACGCCCTCCGCGAGACGCTGCAAGGCTTCCCCGACGATGCCTCGCTGGACGCCTTGCGCCGCCTTGGCGCGACGCACGTCCTGGTGCATGGCGGGCCGGTGCTGCACGCGGATCTGGTGGAAGTCGCGCGCTTCGGCGAAACCATTGCGTACCGCATGTCGCCCGCCCCGCTGCCCCGCGATCCCGTGCTGAAGGACGAGATCGGGCGCGACGGGTGGAAAGTGACCGCCAGCCACGATCCGAACCCGCTCGGCTCGGTGCGCTTCCTCACCGACGACAATCCCCGCACCCGCTGGTCGACCGAGCGTTCGCAACAGCCCGGGGACAGCATCACCGTGGGCATGGGCGCGCCGCGGACGGTGGCCGGCGTGCGGCTGGAGCTGGGCCTGCGCGGCTCGGACTATCCCCGCGCCTATCGCGTGGAAACCTCGAACGACGGCGCCGCGTGGAAAACCGTTGCCGAAGGGCGCATCCTGGGGCCGCCGCTGGAGTCGTACCTCGCCAACCCGGCCAACCCGGCCGCGATCATCGGGTTCGAGCCAACCTCGGCGCGCTTCGTGCGCGTCGTGGTTACGGGCGCCGCGAAGCCTTTCTGGTCGGTGGCCGAGATCCGGTGCTACTCCCAAAAGGACATCCCCTGATCCCGGAGAAATAGCCGACGCTTGCGGAGGCCCTCCCACACAGTGAGCGTGAGTTTTTGCGCGGCTCCAGGCCGCGATCCGCATGAGATTTCAGAGGAGAAACACAATGACCACCATCAACAAGCAGGACCTGCTCAAAGGCAAGACGCGCATCGCCATCTGGGGCTCCGGATTCATCGGCGCCACCACCGCCATGGCATTCGCCAGCGAGGGCGTGCACGTCACCTGCTACGACATCAATGAGAACGCCGTGCGCATGATCAACGCCGGCCAGCTCGCCATCGCCAACCTGGAGCTGTGGTTCGGCGCCACCATGGACGAGTTCATCAAGAAGGGCCTCGTGCAGGCCACCAGCAATTGGGAAGACCTCAACAAGCCGGAGTTCGTGGCGCACCTGATCGCCATTCCCACCGAGCGCAACGGCAAGCCCTGGGACGGCGCCCTGCTCGACGTGCTGGAGAAGCTCAAGAAGATCGCGCCCCCGCTCGTGATCGTGGAGTCCACGCTGATTCCCGGCCAGCTCGACACGCTGGATCTCGGCAACCTCCGCGTCGGCGTGGCCCCGCGCCGGGACTGGTTCCACTCCCCGGACAAGAACTTGAAGAATCTCGACCGCGTGTTCGCCGGAATGACGCCGGAAGTCGGCGAGGACGTCCGCGAGGTGCTCAGCGTCGTGTGCGACAACCTCAAGCAGGCCAGCGATCACCTGGTGGCCGAGCTGGTGAAGTCGGTGGAGAACAGCCTGCTGCACGTGCCCGCCGTGTACGCGACCCAGCTCGCGCACGCGTATCCCCACGTGAACATCGACGAGGTGCTGCGGCTGGCGGCCACCCACTGGCGCATCAACCGCTACTATCCGTCGCTGGGGACCGGCGGCTACTGCATCCCGCTCTCGTCGCAGTACGTGTACCTGGGCGCGCGCGAGCCGCAGTACCTGACCATCGTGGAAGCCGCCGTGAAATCGGACCAGAACGAGCCGCACTTCATCGCCGGCCGCATCGCGCACCTGGTGGACGGAAACGTCGGCATCTTCGGCATTTCCTACAAGGGCGACCTGAAGGTGCACGCGCTGTCGCCCGCGCTGCCCATCATCGAGCACCTCAAGGCCGAGAAGCACCTCACCGTGACGGTCAACGATCCGTACTACACCGACGATGAGCTGCGCGTGATCACCCAGGTCGAGCCGTTCGACTCAGAGCAGAACCTGGGCGGCTTCAGCGCCATCATCCTGGTGAGCGACCACAAGATCTACGGCCGCGTGCCGCTCCACCGCCTGCTCGAAGAGATCAAGCCGGGCACCATCGTGGTCGATAACTACGGCATCTGGGCGAAGTACAAAAAACAGCTCCGCGAGGCCGGCATCAATTACTACAAGGTCGGCGACGCCGGCTGGACCCTCGCCGACGCGAAGCCGGTCAAGACGCTCGTCACCGCCGGTTAATCCTCCATTGGACATCCAGGGGATGTTCGCGTGGCCGGACGCCTCGCTGGACGCGCGCGGCCTCAGTGAGAAAATCCGCTTGGGACTGGCGAACCGCGCACATCCGCTGGGAGAGCGCGAGGCGCGATTGCTCGGGGAGTCCTGGGCCCCTCCGACGGGACCGGACCTCGACGCGCGCCTCGCGCTTCATTTCATGGAGCGCTTCGCGCCGATTACCGGTCGCGTCGCCAGGGGGCTTGCCTACACAGCGATCACCACCATGCGGCTGGAGCGTCCCATCGGCCAGCAAGAGGAATTCAACCGCGCGGCGCTGCTGTTTTCGCGCTGGGCGATGGATGAGATCGCGCGACTGCGGGCGCGCATTGACGGGCTGGAGGGGGGTCCAGGGGGGGCCGAAGGCCACTCCCCCTGGATCAAACCCATGGAGCAGCGTTGAGAATCATCCAGTACGTGGCCGACCTGCAGTCCGGCGACGCGGTCAGCGACATCGTGCGCGCTTTCGATCGGCTTTTCAAGAAATGGGGCCATACCGCCTCGATCGCCGCGGCCGGCTGGGGGGAAGACTTACGCGGGCTGGTCATTCCCTACCAGGACCTGCCGGCGCCGCTTACCAGTCCCGGCTTGATGGAAATATTGCACATCTACCATTTCAGCGTGGCCTGCTCGCCGCTCACCGAGAAATTTCGCAAACTGCCCGGGCGGCGCATGGTGGTGTACCACAACATCACGCCGCCGGAGTGGTTCCACGGCTATGACGAAGCCGCGCTGTGGTCGACCGGACTGGCCCGCGCCGAGCTGGCCGGGCTGCGCGAGAACGTGGATCTGGCACTCTCGTATTCTCCGTACAACGTGGGGGAGTTGCGCGACCTGGGTTTCCAAAAGGTGGACACGGTGCCGTTCGTGCTGGACTTCGCGCGTTTCCAGGTAGAGCCGGATCAGGCGCTCCTCTACAAACTAAAGCAGGACCAGCCGACCAACCTGCTTTTCGTGGGGCGTTTCGCTCCCAACAAGTGCTTTGAGGACGTCGTGCGCCTGTTCTATTTCTATCACCGCACGATCAATCGAAATTCCAAATTATACCTGGTGGGACCGCACAGCATCCCCGCCTACGTGGCGCGCGTGAAGGGGCTGGTCAACGAACTCGGGCTGGCCGACAGCGTTTCCCTGCCCGGAAGGGTTTCCGACGCCGAGCTGGCCGCGTATTATCGTGCGGCGGACGTCTTCGTCTCAATGAGCGCGCACGAGGGCTTTTGCGTGCCGCTGCTGGAGGCCATGCAGAACTCGGTTCCGGTGCTCGCCTACGCGGCGGCGGCCGTCCCGGATACGATGGGCGACGGCGGCATCCTGTGCCTGGAAAAGAATTTTCCCGTGCTCGCCGAGATGGTGCACTTGCTGGCCAGCGATGAAGCCCTGCGCGCGCGGGTAATTTCCCAGCAGGCGCTGCGGCTCACCGGGTTTGACGCCGACGCCGCGGAGAGCGGACTGCGCGCGGTCGTGGAGCCGCCCGCGTGAGCAAGGTCAGCGTCGTCATCCCGCTGTATAATTACGAGCACTACGTCGGCGGCTGCATCGAGAGCGCGTTGGGACAAACCCATCCCGACATTGAAGTGGTCGTGGTCAACGACGGCTCGAAGGACAATGGCGCTGAAGTGGCGCGGCGCTATCCGGTGCGAGTCATCGACCAGGAAAACCAGGGCGTGGCCAGCGCGGTCAACCGTGCCGTCGCCGAGTCGACCGGGGACTACGTCGCGTGGCTGTCGGCGGACGACCTGTTCTTGCCAGACAAAATCAAGCGGCAAATGGCGCTTTTCGACAAAGATCCCACGCTCGACTGCGTTTTCTCCAATTTGCGCTGGCGCGCGGTGGCCTCCGAGGCGCTGGAGTATTGTCCGCTGCCCCGCGAGGAGGCCGAGCGCCGCCTGCGGGAGGACGGGCAGGTGGACTGGGACACCGATTTCAAGCCGTGCCCCAGCGAGCAGATCCTGGGCAAGTTGCTGACCACGACGATTTTGATCTACCTGGGCACGACGCTCATTCCGCGGCGCATTTTCGACCGCCTGGGAGACATGGACGCGGCATATCGCCGCAGCCACGACTACGAGTTTGCCATGCGGCTGGCCGCCGACGGATGCAAGTTCCGCATGCTCGTGGAGCCGCTGGTGGTGTGCCGCGCGCACGCCGGCAACGCGCCCGCCTGGAAGGAGATCCGCGACGACGAAAACCGCGTGCGGCGAAAATTCCTGGCGAAGTGTACGCTGGAGCAGTTTTATCCGGGCTCGGCCGAGGATCCGAAAACGCTGGCCGAGCACGTGCGCTGGCTCTTGCACCACCGCATGCTGGAGGAGGCGCGCGAGGCCTACGACGCGCACGTGCGCGACCGGGCCCCGGGCGCCTGGTCTCTGGAGCTGGGCAAGGCGCTCATGGGAGCGGGCGAGAGCGCGCGCGCCCTGGTGGAGTTTGACAAGGCGGTGGCATTCGAGCCGGCGTCGATGATGGCCCACTACCTGCGGGGTGATGCATGTCGCGCGGAGGGCAGGTTGGGCGCCGCCGTGGGGTCGTACTTGAAGGGCGTGCGTCGGGCGGTGGCCAACTCCCGTTCGGCGAAGCCGAACCAGTAAAGGGGAAATATGCTGCGCGAGCTGGAGGGCGTGCGCCAGCGCAAGGGCGAGCCCCGCCGGCGCTGGTTCACCGACAACGAGCACGACCTGATCGTCTGGTTCGATCCGGACGAGAGCATCCGCGGCTTCCAGTTCTGCTACGACCGCCGCCGCAACGAGTTCGCCGTCACCTGGATGTCCACCGACGGGTACACCCACGAGCAGGTCCAGCACGGCGCCGGCGGCTACGACCGGCTGTCAGTGCTCGTCCCGTCCGATCTGCGCATGCCCGGCGAGATCCCCGACCGCTTCCGCGAGGTAGCCCAGGGCATCGACCTGGGACTGGCCGAGTTCGTGTACTACAAGCTGATCGACTTCGAGCGCTCTTCCGCGCTTCGCTGAACGTAGGGCCCCCGACGCCCCGGGTTGACACAAGTGCGGCCGGTCGTGAATCATGGTTTTATGAAGGTGGTCTTGCTGGAGGCTCACGACCCTTCGCGGCCCGGGCGGCTGTTCATGCCCATGGGCATTGCGTACGTGGGCGCTTACCTGGAGCGGTACGAGTCGGACTGCCAGACCTTCGTTGTCGAGACCCTGGAGCAGGGGCTTGCCCTCGAGCCCGACTTCGTGGGAGTCTCTTCGGTCACGCCCAATTTCCCGTATGCCACCGAGATGGCCGAGGCCATCCGCGCCCAGCGGGACGTGCCGGTCGTCATCGGTGGGCCGCACATCACGGGACTGCCGTCCAGCCTGCCCGAGGCCTTTGCCGCCGGTGCGCTCGGCGAGGGCGAGGATACTTTTCTGGACCTCGTGCGGACCCATCGTGCGGACGGCCGCCTGGGCCCGGACAATCTGTCAGAAATCGCCGGAATCGTACACCACGCCGAGGGAGGGCCTCGGGTCACGAAGCCGCGCCCCTTCATTCGGCCCCTCGACAACATCCCAAACCCCAAGCGCGACTGGCCGGGCGTCAACGCCGGCGGGCTGTGGTCGTTCTCGTCGCGCGGATGTCCGTATCGCTGTCGGTTCTGCTCAACGGCGGAATTCTGGGAGTCGTACCGCGTGCACTCAGCCCGCTACGTCATCGACGAGCTGAACGCGATCATCGACGGGTTTGACAGCCACTACCACTGCTTCATGGACGACCTGTTCGCGGTGAACATCAAGCGGCTTCAGGAAATCGTCGAGATCGCAAGCACTGAATTGAAGCGCAAGATGGATCTGACCGTCACCATCCGCGCGGATCTCGTCAACGACCGCATGTGCAAGCTGCTCAAGGCCATCAACGTGAAGTATTGCCACCTCGGCCTGGAGTCGGGCTCGGACCGCGTGCTCACCTACCTGAAGAAAGAGAGCACCACGGCCGCCCGCAACCAGGAGGCCATCGACAAACTTTCCGAGCACGGCATCTGCTCCATCGGCTCGTTCATCATCGGCGCCCCGATGGAGGAAGAAGAGGATCTCCAGCAGACCTACGATTTCATCGACCGCAACGTCCGCAACGCGAAATTGATGTCGTTCACCTTCGGGCCGCTGGTGGCATTTCCGGGCACCGCAGTCTGGGAGGACGCGAAGAAAAAAGGGCTGGTCGACGAGCACAACATCGACTGGAAATCATTGGACATCGACATCCGCTTCTTCGACCCCGAGCGCTATAAATTACTGGCCCCCATCTCCCGCGACCGCTTCACCTACTGGTTCCATCGCTTCAACGCGCTGTGGGAAGACACCCGAGGCACCATCCCGCAAAGAATGGCCCACTACAACCGCGCCCCCGGGGAGGTCGTCACCGGGCAGGTCGCGTAAGGTGCTATGGTACTGGCTGCTGTCGGGACTGCGTATCCCGCAAAAGCGTGCAGAATCAATCAGATACGCTCACCAGCACGCTGCCCAGGGGCGGGACGTCGAACGATAGTTTTCCGCTCTGCAGCACGGAGGCTCCGCCCGCGAGCGTAAGGGCCGTTCTTGCGCCGACATCCATTGTGCCAGTGCGCACCGCATCGTTGGGATTCACGATGCCGACGATTCGCTCGCCGTCGAGCCTTCGCTCAAACGCGTACACGTTCGCCTCCCCGTCGACCCGCAGCGAGCGGTACTCACCCGTTCGCAGCGCCGGGTGCTGGTGCCGCAGCCGGATCAACTTCTGCACCCACTCCCGCAGGCTCTCATTCCACGGCCCGTCCCAGGGAAACCCGCGCCGGCAATCGGGATCCTTGCCGCCTTCCATTCCTATCTCGTCGCCGTAGTACACCACCGGCGCGCCCGGCGCGGTCATCAACAGCAGCATCGCCAGGCGCACCTTGCGCTCGTCGCCGTCGAGCAGCGTCATCAGGCGCTCCGTGTCGTGGCTCCCCAATAAATTGAACTGCGCCTGCAGCACCTGGACCGGCAGATCGGTCAGCAATTCGTGCAGCGCCTTGTGATACGCGACCACACTCCGTCGCACCGGCGCCGCCGTGTTGCCGTCCCGCGTCACCCCGCCCAACAGGCTCAAGATCGCCTCCCGCAGCGGGTAGTTCATCACCGCGTCGAACTGGTCGCCGCGCAGCCACGGTCGGCCGTCGTGCCAGATCTCGCCCACGATGTACGCGTCCGGCTTCGCCGCCTTCACCACGCCGCGGAACTCGCGCCAGAAGCCCTGCGGCACCTCCTCCGGCACGTCCAGGCGCCAGCCGTCGATGTCGCACTCGCGGATCCAGTACTCCGCCACTTCCAGCAAATAACGACGCACTTCCGGATTATTCGTATTGAGCTTGGGCAGCTCCCAGAGATTCCACCAGCACGCGTAATTCGGCGGCTCCAGGACGATCGGAAACGACTTGATGAAGAACCAGTCGAGGTAGGGCGAATCCAGCCCCTTCTCGATCACGTCCTGGAACGGCGCAAACTTCACGCCCACGTGGTTGAACACCGCGTCCAGCACGACCCGCATCCCGCGCCTGTGGGCCTCGGCCACCAGCTTCTTGAGCAGCGCGTTGTCGCCAAAGGACGGCTCCACCTTCATGTAATCCGTGGTGTTGTACTTGTGGTTGGTGGTGGCCTCAAACAGCGGGTTGAAATAGAGCGCGTTCACCCCGAGATCAGACAGGTAATCCAGCCTGTCCAGCACGCCTTGCAGATCGCCGCCGAAAAAATTCTCCAGCTCCGGCTTCGCGTCCCAGGGCACCGAGCCCGGCGGGTCGTTCGAGGGATCCCCATTGCAGAAACGCTCTGGAAAAATCTGGTAGAAGACCGCGTCCTTGACCCAGTCCGGCGTGGAAAATACGTCCTCCGCGGAGATCATCAGCGACCATGAGCCAAAGTGGGCGTCCGTCTCGTACACGCCGTACTTGGTAAACGACTTCGTGCGTCCATCGGTCACGACTTTGAACGAGTAGGATATTCCCTCTGGCGGCACCGTGACTGCTACTTGATATAAGTCGTAGCGGTCGCTCGACTCCAGGCGCTCCATGGGGATGGGCGCCTCGTGTCCCCCCAGAATCAACGCGCACGACGACACGTCCGCCCGCCGCGCCCGCACGCTTAGCGTCGCCCGATTGAGCGCTATCGGATTGGCGTGGTCAATGTCTTGAACATGATACAAAAGGTCCCTATCCATCTGGACTCACCTCAAAGCGCATGAAAATGCAACGCCGGCTGTGCATATCAGTCCGATATGCACGCCGGCGTTGCATACGAATAAAATGGACTAGATTCCCGAGGGGCCCTGACCGCTGGCGCCGCGGCGCGGACGGCGGCGCGGTCGACGGCGCTGGGGCGCCGCGCGACGCGGGTCTTCCTCCATAGGCTCCTCGCGACGTCGCATTCCGCCGCCGTTCTCGTAATCCTCTTCCTCGACGCCGTAGTCGTCGGCCCACAGGCCCTCGGCGCCGGGCACCGGGCGGTACTCGTTGCAGCGGCCGCCCTCAATGATCACCAGCGGGAAATTGAAGTTGAACGAGGTCACGCAGACGCGCCCGCCGATGCGCTGCGAATAGCGCCAGCGCATGCACGTGCTGCACATCTCGCACCAGTAGGTGTCCCCCCAGGGTGGCAGGCGCCACAGCCGGTCGTCGTTGTACGCGGCCGGATTCTCGGTGGGAACGATCTGGGTGGGAGTGGCCGGCGCGGATTGCTCCGCCGCGGCCTTGCCGCGACCTGTCGATGCGCTGCTCACGTGATTTCCTCCTGAGCCGGTTTACGGATATTTCTTGGGACCTTCGGTCGAGCTGAAGCGGAACACCTCGAGCCCGTGCGCGGCCGGGTCGGGGCAGCCAATCTCGAAGCCGCGGTCGTCGTGCTTGTACACGTAGTCCTTCTTGGCCACCGGACAGGTGGGCAGTTTGGCGAGATATTTCGGCATCAGCTGCTGCAAGGTGTCCGGGAACTTGTTGCGGTTGTCCTTGTTGTACTGCGCGACCACGCCCACGATCAACTCCTGATATTTTCCGCAGGTGTACGCGAGCCGCTTCTTGCGCTGTTCGGCGGCCAGCTGTGCCATCCAGCCCCAGTCCATGTTCTTGAGCTCGAGCGCCTGCACGCCGTACAGCGCCGGCTCCGGCACCTTTACCGTGTATGAGGTGGCGTCGGCGTTGGGGGTATAGACCAGCTTCTTGCCGGTCGCCGGGTCGGTGGGCACCACCACCTTGGGATCGGTGTCCTTCACGCCCTGGTTGTACTGGGTGAGCATGTCATCGATGGTGGGCGGATACGAGCCCGTTTCCATGTAGTAGAACTCGATGAGCGTCTGTGCCTTGGCCAGCGCCGCGGCGGCCGCATTCAGCTTCGCCGCGTCCGGCGCGTCGGCCGCCCGCAGGCTCGCTGGAATCATGAAGAGCGCGGCCATCAGCACTCCGATGGAAAGGCGCACCAGCCATCTTGTCGTCACGGATCTGAACTCCTTATGCGACCGCGGACTCACGGCATCGCGGTCTTCGGTGGAGGGTGGGCTGCATCGGGCGGCCCACCCTCAGGGACTTCGGAACAGACTCCGAAGCGCCAACCAGGTTTCTTTATTACTGCCCCATCCAGTAGTCTTTGAGCCACTTGCTGCGGGTGGGATGGCGCAGCTTGCGCAGCGCCTTGGCCTCGATCTGGCGGATGCGCTCGCGCGTCACGCCAAACTCCTGGCCGACCTCCTCCAGCGTGCGCGGCCGGCCGTCTTCCAGGCCGAAGCGCAGCTGCAGCACCTTTTTCTCGCGGGCCGTCAGGTTCTGCAGCACGTCCTCCATCTTCTCCTTGAGAAGTAGGGATGATGCCGCTTCCGCCGGGGCCACTGCCTCAGAGTCCTCGATGAAGTCGCCGAGATGGGAATCTTCTTCCTCGCCGATGGGCGTTTCGAGGGAGATCGGCTCCTGCGCGATCTTGATGATCTCGCGCACCCGGTCCTCGTAGAACTTCTGGCGCCGTTTCAGCTCTTCCTTGACGATGGGATCTCCGATGGTAAACTCGCGGCCATACTGCTTGGACACCTGACCGCAAACCTCATCGTTGTCGATGGGATACATTTCCTGGGTGATCTCTTCGACTGAAGGATCCCGCCCCAATTCTTGCAGCAGCTGGCGCGACACTCGGATCAGCCGGTTGATGGTTTCCACCATGTGCACCGGGATGCGGATGGTGCGCGCCTGATCGGCCAGCGCGCGGGTGATGGCCTGGCGGATCCACCACGTCGCGTAGGTGCTGAACTTGTACCCCTTGCGGTAGTTGAATTTCTCCACCGCGCGGAT